>Ga0207416_1002035_pt1 | contig 23587 bp, 19 predicted proteins | sample PaiPotPPM11metaG_FD_184107 | JGI IMG/M metagenome (GOLD analysis project Ga0207416, IMG submission 184107) | Iron sulfur acid spring bacterial and archeal communities from Banff, Canada, to study Microbial Dark Matter (Phase II) - Paint Pots PPM... ...
CGACTTCTCCTCGGCGAGGAGCAGCAGGGCTTGATAGCGACGCCAGTGGCGAACGCGGCGTTCGCGGGCAGCGGCAGCGGTCAACTGCTCGCGCTCGTCCTCAGTAAGCGTGACGCGCATGTAGGCCTCCTTTGAGGCCATCAGCGTATCTCTGTCTAACGATGATTGTCTACCTACTTAGTACTGAACCCTACCCATTACTCACTATTGCGCCGCTTTGAGCGTGTTGATCCAGAGTGGGGACGTGCGGTGCCAGTAGCAGGAGTTGATGTAGGGATTCCCCTCCGCTGGCCAGCCGGTCCAGTAGGTGGTATTTGTCGGGATGCGATGGAACCATTGCACGAGACCAACGTCCGGCAGTTCCTTGATCCAGATCTCCATCGCCTGCCGGAAGAGGGGCAGCACCTTCGGATCGTCGCCACTGAGCGCGCCGATCTGATCCACGAGCTTGTCGTACTGGTCGTTCTTCCAGCGGTACGGGTACGTCGCCTGCTCGCCCGTCGGCTTAAAGTAGCGGCTGTGGTAGAGATTGAGGGTGTCGTACGGGTCGCGCACGCTGCCGCCGTGCCCCTGCATGAAGGCGTCGATGTTCCCGGTGCCGACAGCCTGCCCGTAGGACGGCCCCTGGATGAGCTTGAACGAGGCGTCGAAGCCGCCGACCCGCAGTTGCTGGCTGACGATCGGCGCGATGTCCTGGAAGAGATTGCCCGGGCAGCTGATGACGAGCGAGATCGTCTGGCCGTCCTTCGTCCAGAGTTTGTCGCCGTTCTTCGTGTACCCCTTGCGCTGCATGATCTCGGCGGTCTTGTTCACATCAAACGTTTTGATCGGCGCGGCCAGGTCGTCGACCGTCTTGAGGAACTTCTCCAGGGCGGGGAATCTCGGGAACGGCAGGAGCGTGATCTCGCCCGCGCCCTTATAGCCGAGCGAGACAAGCTGGTCCCGGTTGATCGAGTACGAGATCGCCCAGCGGATTTCGGGGTCGTTGAACGGCGGCTTCGTGTCGTTGAAGCCGAGGCTGACGGGCCACCAGTCACGGTAGCCATACGGTGGCTTCGTGCCGGACCAGGTCGTCAGTTTCGGGTTCGCCTTTGTCACCGCGACGATATTGTCCGGCCGCAGGTCGATCGTCATATCGATCTCGTTGTTGATCGCCAGTTGCACCATCTTCGTCTCGTCGGTGCCGGGGAGGACGATGATCCGCTCCGGCGCGGGCAGCGGATGGAAGCCGGTCTTCGCCGCCCACCAATCGTCCCGCCGATCGTAGATGCGCTGCTGCGGCGAGGAGAGGACGAGCTTCCACGGCCCCGTCGTCACCGGCCAGCCCTTGGCGATATCGAGATTGTTGAACGAACTCGCGTCCTGGTCCTTCCAGATATGCTCCGGCACAATCGGCACACCGATGTCCTGATGGAAGGCGAAGTACTTGAAGAAGAATCGCGGGTTCGGAGAGTTCAGGGTGATCTTCGCCGTCAGGTCGTCCGGCGTCGCGATATCCTTCACCCAGGTCTTCATGTCGATGCCCCAGAGCAGCTTGTCCGCGTTGGTCTTGAGCATGGTGAGGGTATAGGCGATGTCCTTCGACGTGAAGGGCTGGCCGTCGCTCCACGTCACGCCCTTGCGGACGTGCACGGTATATTCGGTGAAGTCCGCGTTGTTCTCATAGCTTTCCAGTTGCCAGGGGATGAAGCCGTCTTTGCACTGCATCCCGGGAGGGCCGCACACCGTGTCCGTGTTGTAGGAGTTGTAGTAGTACGGCGCCTCGAAGGCATAGGGGAAGCCGCTGGACGTGGCAACGCCCGTGAGGAAGAACGGGTTGATGACGTTGAAGTCCGTCAGTTGGGTGCCCGTGATGCCGAAGATGAGCGTCTTGTTGCGCGCTACCTGCTTCAGCGCACCGCCCGTCGCAGCCGCAGGCGTGGCCCCCGCTGCGGTGGGGGTGGCACCCCCTGCGACCGCGCTCCCCGTCGTCGCGGCGCTTGCGGCGGTCGGCGATGCCCCACCCGCCGCAGCCGGCGCTGCGGTGGGGGTCTTGCCGGCGACCGCCTGGAGGGTTGCATCCGCGTTGCTGCTCTTGCTCCCGCCACCGCACGCCGCGAGAAGCGCCGCCATACTCGCCCCGGCCACGCCGGCGAGGAATTTGCGCCGTGAGATGTTATGCGCGTGTGCCATGAAATGCCTCCTCGTTTGTAGAACCCCTTCCGGCCGTCCAACACGTCCCGGTTCCCCTGTGTGCCGCTATGCACCTCCCGTCGTTGCCGCTACGCTCATGCGAAATGTCTGGGCGATATCGCCATCGAGGGCCTCGCCCGCATCCCGGTAGAGATAGCAGGCGACGGCCCGATGCGCGCTGGTGCGGTAGAGCGGCGGCGCGCTCTCCCGGCACATCGGCATGACATACGGGCAGCGGTTCGCGAACTTGCAGCCTTTCTGCTCTCCCGCGGTGGCCTCAGACTGCCCTGCCGCGACAACATCCTCGCCCCACCGCCGATCCGGGTCCGGCAAGGGGATGGAGGAGACGAGGAGTTGCGTGTAGGGATGCTGCGGGTCTTTGATGACCTGCTCCACGTCGCCGGTCTCGGCGACCGACCCGCGATAGAGCACGATGATGTTGTCGCTCACCTGATACGCCGTCGTCAGGTCGTGCGTGATGTAGAGGAAGGAGATGCCGAAATCCCGGCGCAGCGTGTCAAGACTCTCCAGGATCGTCGCCCGCAGCGACGCATCGACCATCGAGACCGGCTCATCCGCGACAATCAACCGCGGCTTGAGCAGCAGCGCGCGCGCGACGGTGACCCGTTGCCGCTGCCCGCCGCTCAACTGATGCGGATAGCGGCCCAGCGTCTCCTCCGGTCGCAGCCCGACGGTGCGCAGCGCGGTCTCCATCAGCGCGCGCGCCTCGGTCCGCGATTTGGCGAGATGGAAGCGCGCGATCGGCACAGTGAGGAGGTGATCGACCTTGTAGAACGGGTTATAGACCTCGAAGGGGTCCTGGAAGACCGCCTGGATCTCCCGGCGGAAGGTCTGCCGCTCCCGCGCGGAAAACTTGTGGATGTCCGTGCCGCGATAGCGCACCGTGCCGATCGTCGGGAACTGGAAGCCGAGGAGGATGCGCGCGAGCGTCGTCTTGCCGCTGCCGCTCTCGCCGACGACCGCCGTGAACGACGGGACGGTCTCGCTGATCGAGAACGAGAAATCGTCCAGGGCGACGGTATGCTCCTTCTTCGGATTGCCGAAGACCTGCGTGACGTTTTGTAGCTCAACGAATGCAGACATCGCGTCTCCCTGATAGCGGGCAGCAGGCAGCGGGCAGCAAAGAGCGCCCTTTTCCCGCACCTCGTTCATGGACTCGATCGTTCGGACAATGCTTCCCCTTTCATGTATCTCTCCCTTCTGCCTGCGCCCGCTCCGTCAGTACAGATGACAGGCGACCCAGTGGTCCGGGCGCACTTCTTGGAGTTCGGGGATCTCGGTTGTGCAGCGGTCCATGGCGTGCGGGCAGCGCGGATGGAAGAGGCAGCCGGTCGGCGGGTCGAGCAGCGAGGGCGGGAGACCGGGCACCCCCCGGAAGATCCCTTTCTCCTGGAGCGAGGGCAGGCTGGCGATCAGGAGTTGGGTGTACGGGTGCAGCGGTTCCCGAAAGATTTCCCGCACCGGCCCGACCTCCACCAGTTTCCCCGCGTACATCACGCCGAGGCGGTCCACGAACTGCGCGAGCAGCCCCATGTCATGGCCGACGAGAATTACCGACGCTTCCAACCGATGCTGCACCGCGCTGAGCGTCTGCATGACGTGCCGCTGCACGACGACGTCGAGGGCGCTCGTCGGCTCGTCCGCGATGATCACCTTCGGCTGCAGCGCGATGCCAAGCGCGATGCAGACGCGCTGCTTCATCCCACCGGAGAGTTCGTGCGGGTAGAGATTTGCCGTCTCTTCCCGCAGCCCGACCATGCGGAGGAGTTCGTTGATCCGCTCGCGGATCGCGAGGTCCGTCGTCCCGCGCTCATGGGCGCGGATGCTGTCGAAGAAATGGTCGCGCACGCGTCGCACGGGGTTGAGGGAGTTCATCGCGCCCTGCGGGATCAGGGCGATATCCGCGAGGCGCACCTGCCGGAACTGCTCCTCCGAGAGCTGTGTCAGATCGCGCTCGCCGAGGTGGATCGAGCCCCCCTCGATGCGGCCGGGCGGCTGGATCAGCCGCATGATGGCGAGCGCGGTCGTGGACTTGCCGCTGCCGGACTCGCCCGCCAGCCCGAACCGCTCGCCCTGCCGAAGCGAGAACGAAATGCCGTCCACCGCCTTCACGGGGCCGCGGTCCGTCCGGTAGTAGACGCGCAGATCCTCGACCCGTAGCACATCGGTGCCGACCGCCGCAACAGCGCTCATCGGGCTGCCCTCCGCACGCGGGGGTTGGCGATCTCATCGAGGCCGACGCTGATCAGCGTCAGGCTGATGAAGATGAGCGCGAGGAGGACAATCGGGGTGATCCACCACCACCAGAGGCCGCGGATGAGGGCGTTGAAGGAGAGGAACCAGTAGATGGTCATGCCCATCGTCGGCGCGTTTTGCGGACCTAGCCCGAGCGCCTCGAGCCCGACGGACGCGAGGATCGCCGACCCGACGGAGCCGACGAAACTGGCCGCCAGGTAGGGCAGCAGATTCGGCATCAGTTCGGCGAAGATGATCTCCGGCGTCTTCATGCCGGACATCTTCGCCATCTGCACGTAGGCGCGTTCCCGCAGACTGAGTACCTGCGCGCGGATCGTGCGCGTCGGCCACATCCAGGCGAGCGACGCGACGACGAGCGCCATCTGCTCGACGGTGATGCTCCCCTTGATCGTTGAGGCGATGATGATGAGGACAACGAGGCCCGGCACCGTGAGGAGGATATCGGCGGTGGTGCGGATCACGTTATCGACGATGCCGCCAAGATACCCTGCCGTGAAGCCAAGGATGATCCCGATACCGACACCGACCGTCCCCGCGATGAAGCCCATCCGCATCGTCAGCGGTAGGCCGACGACCACGACCGCGAGCAGGTTGCGGCCCTGATCATCAGTGCCGATCGGGTAGGCGCGTGACGGATGCTGGTCCGGTGGGACGGTCGCAGGTTGCGCCTGTGCGGTGTCCACGAAGAAGGGGCCGATGACACCGATACCGATCAGCGCGAGGAGCAGGATGAAACCGATAATGAGCGTCGGATTGCGACGCAGGTAGGCGCGGAAGGTACGGGCCCGTTCCATCCCGACGCCGCGCATTTGCACCGATTCCGCAGATGGGGTGACGGCAATCGTTCCCAAGGTCTTATGCTCCCTGATGATAGCGAATGCGCGGGTCCAAGAGGGGATAGACGAGATCGAGCACCAGCGTTGCCAGCCCGAGCGTCAGGATGACCATGAAGACGACCCCATAGATGACGAAGTAGTCCGATCCCTTGATCGCCGTGTACAGGAGCGAGCCGATGCCGGGGTAGGTGAAGATAATCTCCACGATCAGCGAGCCCGAAACTACCCGCCCGATTGAGAGGGCGAGCGAGGTGTACTGGGGCAGCATCGCGTTGCGCAGCGCATAGTTGCGGAAGATGAAATTGCTCCTCAGACCGCGCGCTTCCGCGAAGAGCATGTAATCCTCGCCTTCGGTCGTCACCATCATCGAGCGCATCCCGAGCGCCCAGAACCCCATCTCCACAAACACAATCGAGCAGGCGGGCAGGATGGAATGCTGGAGGATCGTCCCGATAAAGGAGAGGGAGAGATTCGGCACCATGCCAGCCGGGTAGCCGCCATAGAGCGGCAGTTTCTTCAGTGTGAAGGCGAAGATATAGAGGAGGATGAGACCGAGCAAATAATGCGGGATCGCGGAGAGTGTCAGAAACGGCGAGGCGAGCGACTTGACCAGTTTCGGCGCTTTTGGCCAGGCCATCAACGCGCCGAAAAGCGTCCCAAGCGTGAATGCGATCAGGGTGGAAACCGTGAGGAGGCCGATCGTCCATGGGAGTGCGTTGAGGATGAGGTCGAGCACCTTCGCAGGGTAGAGCGAGAGGGAGTAGCCGAAGTTGAAGGTGAAGATATCGCGCAGGTAGCGGAAGTACTGCATATAAAGCGGTTGATCCAGGCCGAACTTCTGCTGATACGCCCGCACCATATCCTCGACGCCCGTCTGCACGTACCCGCTCTGCACCGCCATCGCACTCAGTCGCTCGCGGATTGGGTCCGCAGATGAAAGGCGCGGGATGATGAAGTTCAAGGTGGCCGCGCCCCAGAGCACGAGAAAGAAGAGGCCGATCCGTTTGAGGAGATACGACACACGCACCAACATCCTCCCCCACCGTTCGCGTGACCCCAGCTCGCACACGAACCGAAGCACACGATCAATACGGCCTGCACGGATGATACAACAGTGATGCCTAAAGGAAGTATGTAAGCTCATAATATAGAAGTTTTTAGGCGATGCACATGTCATGATGCAACGGCTGATGATATAGTGGACGAATCTTTGATGGCGAGACAATACCATAACAATAGCGCGGGCGCAAACGGGCAACGAGTGTCTACCGACGCTCCTCTGTCAAGTCCGAATTGCCTCACGAGAGATGGCATTATGACCAGGTTCTTGGCTCACCAATAATGTCACTCTGTCTGGTAATATAGGCGACGTTGAGTAGGCCCGGAATAAGCGAATCTGTCATGATGGGCAAAGTAGGAGTACGCACTATGGCACGGTTGAAAATAGGCATCATCGGATGTGGCGCGATCGCGCAGATTCAACACCTGCCGCACCTACGAGAACTTGACGACCAGTTCGAAATCGGTGGCCTCGCGGATCTCTCGCCGAAACTCCTCGAAGTCGTCGGCGAGGAATACGGCGTGCCGTCGGCCCGGCGTTTCCTCGATTACCGTGAGATGGTCCGCAGTGATATTGATGGCGTGATTGTCTGCCCCTCGGGATCGCACGCCGCGCCGAGCATCGCCGCCGCCGAAGCAGGCAAACACATTTTGGTGGAGAAGCCAATGTGCACGACGGTCGGCGAAGCGGAAGCGATGGTCGCAGCGGCGGACAAGGCGGGCGTCATCCTGCTGGTGGCGTACATGAAGCGCCATGAGCCAGCGTACCAGTTTGCCCAGGCGCATGTGCGCGAGATGTCCGATGTGCGCTTCATCCAGGTCAACCACCTGCACCCGGATAACGATCTCCATACTGCGGAGTTCAAGGTCCACCGCTTCAACGATCTCCCCGCAGGCTTTCGCGAATCTTCCGCCGCCGAGCAGGAACGTCTCGTCGCGGAAGCGCTCGGCTACCCGAATGGTGCGCGTCTCCCCCAGAATATCAAAAGCGCGTACAACCTGATCCTCGGGAGTATGATCCATGACATCGGCAACTTGCATGGCATGTTCGGCCCGCCCCAGCGCGTGCTGAGTGCGGAGATCTGGGCGGATGGCCGCGCGGTCAGTACCGTGCTGGAATACAACGACGGCAAACGCGCCGTCTGCTCCTGGGTGGACTTGCCGGAGTTGTGGGAGTTCAAGGAGACGCTGGAGGTCTACGGTTCCCGCGAGCGCGTGCTCGTCTCGTTCCCGACCGGCTTCGCGCGTGGGCTGCCCTCCTATGTCTGGCTGCATGGGATGGAAGCGGACCGTACACCGTGGCGGAAGGAATACACATGGCACGATAACCCGTTCAAACTTGAATTGATGCACTTCGGCGACTGCATCCGTGCCGGCAAGCAGCCGATCACGACGGGCCGCGATGCCATTGCTGATGTCCAACTCGTCGGTGATATCGTGCGAACGTATCTCGGGCGCTAACGCGACGGACGAAGAGATGCGCTCTCCCTTGCCTCGGTGAGAAGAGCAGAATGGGAGGATTGGGACCATGCCGCTCGAAGTCTTCGATTACCGCACGGATGTAAAGAATGTCTTTATCATGCCGGAGATGCGTTCCCGCATCATGCGCATGGAGCCGGGCACCGTCAGTCCCGGCCACACACACGATCTGGGACACGAGGCCTTCCTGGTCCTGGAAGGGCAGGCCGAGTTCACGATTGATGGCGAGTCCGCGATTCTCGGTCCCGGTCAGTTATGCTTCGCGCGGGCGGATCAATGGCACGAGGTGCGCTGTATCGGCGACAAGCCAATGACGATGTACCTTTCCGTTACGCCGCATTTGGAGCCGACACATACGCAGTGGGATCACGAGGGCGGTACCAAACTCCCGTATCGCTACGGCGCGTCGACACGTTATGAACGCCTCGCGCGCACCGATGCGCCAGAACCGACCGAGACGCTTCTCGCTCGCCATCTTGCTGCTTCCCGTGCGCTCGCGGATGCCGCAGGTGCGAATGTGGCCGCGCAGGACGCTGCCGCGACCGATCTGCAGGAAGCGATAGCGGTCGGCGATACCGCCACCGCAAAAGCCGCAATTGACGCGATGTGGCGCTCGATTTATACGACGTACAAGCAGTTACAGGCGATGGAACATGCCTGGAATGACCTTTCTCCTGCCGTGACAGGAGCATAGAGACCTCCTTGCAGTCGCATGAGCCGGGTGATACGCAAAGCGTCCTCATGAACAGGGCCGTACCCGCGCACCACGTTGCTGCGGCGCGTGGCGACGCATGTGCTTGACCGAGGCCGCGCTGGCGATTCCCACCCCTAGCCCAAGCGCTTATTCAATTTGGGGTCGAGGAAATCCCGTAGCGTATCGCCGAAAAGATTGGCGGCAAGTACGGTGAGGGCGATCGCCGTACCGGGGAAGATAACGAGCCACCAGGGTGGCTTAAAGGACTGCGCCAACACGCCGCCGAGCATGTTGCCGAGGCTCGCGGTTGGCGGGGGGACGCCCACCCCGAGGAAGCTCAAGGCCGCCTCCGTGAAAATCGCTCCCCCAAGGTTGATCGATGCGATCACCAGCATCGGCGCAATCGTCTGGGGCGCAACCTGTCGCAGCATGATCCGTGCGGGTGATGCGCCAATGCACTGCGCTGCCTCCACGAACGCCGTCTCCTTCGTCGCCAATACCACGGAGCGCGTAATCCGCGTACCCAACGGGATCTGGGTAATGCCAATGGCGATGACCACCGTCCGGAGGCCCGGTCCCAGGCTGACGGAGAGAAGCAGCGCGAGGATCAATGTCGGGAAAGAACTCAATACTTCGATCAGCCGCTGGCTGACAATATCGTACGCGCCGCCGATATAGCCACTCGTCACGCCCCAGGCCGTTCCGATGGACGTGCCGAGCGCGACGGAAAGAATACTCACCACGAGGCTCACCCGCAATCCATAGATGATCCGCGAAAGAACATCCCGACCAAGATTGTCGGTACCGAGGAGGTGGTGCGCCGACGGCGGCTTCCGCGTCATTAGATAGTCTGCCTTCAATGGGTCGAAGGGCGCGACCTGTCTGGCAAAGATCGCGATACACACAATCATCACGAGGAAGACCACCGCCGCCATCCCGAGCGGCGACGACCGCATGAAACGCCGCATGGCGCCAAAGAACGCACGCCCTGCGTTGGGCGGCGCGACGACAGCGCGATCTCCCGCCGCAGGAATCGAAGGAGCCTGTGCCATCTTCCGCCCTCATCCCCGGTTCCTCTCTCCATGAGGATAGAGAGGGGAATAACACTCCCAAACTTCATGTGTCCATCATTGATACCGAATACGCGGGTCGATCCAACCGTAACTGAGGTCCACGATCAGGTTGATGACGACGAAGACCACCGCGTACAGCAGCACGAGGTTCTGGATCACCATCCAGTCCCGACTGCTCAACGCCTGCACGAGGTAGGTACCGAGACCCGGCACGCCGAATGCCGTCTCCGTTGCCACCGCGCCGCCGATCAACCCACCCAGCGCCACGCCAGAGGTCGTGACAACCGGCAGGAGCGCATTGCGGAAGACGTGCCGCGAGATCACCAGCATCTCACGCACGCCCTTCGCACGGGCGGTACGCACATAGTCCTCCCCGAGCGATTCGAGCACGGAGGAGCGCGTCATGCGGGCGAGCGTTGCCGCCAGCCCGAGACCGAGCGCGAGCGCCGGACCGATCACCATTTGCATGTTTCTGACCGGGTCCTGCCAGACTTGCACGATCGTCAGCGGTGGCCGCCATGTGAAGACGAGGACGAGGACGAGGATAGCTGAGAGGCCGATCCAGAAACTCGGGATGGCGAGGAACATCGTCATGAAGAGCCGGACGATGTTATCCAGCCACGAGTTGCGGCGCGTCGCCGAGAGGATGCCGAGCGGCACGCCGACAAGCCACGAAAAGAGCACGGCGAGCAGCGCGATCTCCAGCGAGATTGTCCCCCGCCGCAGCACCACGGCGCTGATCGGTTCCTTGTTCCAGAACGAGTGGCCGAGATTGCCATGCGCGACATCCGCAATCCAACTGATGTACTGTTGCGGCAGTGGCTTATCGAGGCCGAGGCTGACGCGCGCGGCGGCGAGGTCCGCCTTGCTCAGGACATACTGGCCGCCGCCCCCCTCGTTCGCGATGCTGGCGACCGGGTCACCGGGCAGGATCCGCATCGCGACGAAGATCAAAACGGTAATGCCAAAGATCGTCGGAATCGCCGTCAATAACCGGCGCATTAAGTAACGCTGCACAGCCCTGCGTCTCTTTCCGTGTTACTTATCTAACCATGCCGTGTCCACGCGCCCCCATTCGAGTTGAACGCGCTTGTCGAGCGCGAGACCCTTGACGTAGGCGCGCCACATCAGCAGGTGATCGGTATATCCGATAAAGAGCCACGGCGGGTCCTGGTCGAGCAGATCCTGCATCTGATCGAGGAGGGCGCGCCGTTTTGCCGAGTCGAGTTCCCGGTCCGACTGCTTCAGGAGGTCGTCAAACTTTGGGTTGCTGTAGCCGCCGAAATTCTGCGAGCCGCCCGTCTTGAAGTACGTGTTGCCGATCGGCGAGAAGTCCGAGATCGGGCCACCGGGCGTGTCGAGCACGAGGGTGAACCGCCCTGCTTTCTCGTCTTCGACCAAGAGCGAACGCTCCGCCACACGGATTTTGATATCGATATTGAGGGCGCGCTTCAGTTGGTCCTGAATCGCGGGGGACATGATCTCTGCGTGCGGTGGCACCGAGGCGGAGAGCAGTTCGACGCCCTGAATCCCATTGGGGAAGCCCGCGTCCGCCAGCAGTTTCTTGGCGTCCGCGACGTCCTGCGTCTTATCCGGGCGGTAACCGGGGAGGGTCGCGATCTTGTCACGCGGCGTCGCGAACTCACCGCCGTGCGGCACCCAGCGCGTGAGGTCAATTTGCTCCTGCGTGATATACGCCTGAATGAGTCCCTGCTTGTTGAGCGCGAGGTTGATCGCGCGGCGCACGCGGGGATCATCAAACGGCTTCTGTTTCGCATTGATAATCACCTGATACGCCGAGAAGGAGGTCACGCGGTTCGTCTTGATTGTGTCGGTCTTCTTTGCGCCCTCATCCCACGTCTCCTTTGAGACGTTCCACGAGAGATCCGCCTGTCCGGTGAGAATCGCCGTGCCACGGTCGGACCACGCGGGGACATGGATCAATTCGACCGCATCGAGGTACGGCAGGTCCTTGTTCCAGTAGTTCGGGTTCTTGACGAGCGTCCACTTCTCCGCCTCTTTGTACTCCTTGAACATGAAGGCCCCCGTTCCCGGCGGGACTTGCACCTTGCGGAGATCGTTAGTGTTCGCGTCCAGCGTCTTCTTGGCGTAGATCGCCTGCGTCGTGTCCGTCAGCAAGAGAAGAAAGATCGCGGACGGCTCCTTCATCGTGAACTTCACCGTCAGCGGGTCTACCGCCTCCACCTTCGCGACCGTCGAGTACCGGTCTTTGAGGAGGCTGACAACGCCCTGCGGCGGGGAGATCATCCGATTGTAGGTCGCGACCACATCCGCCGAGGTGAGGGGCGTGCCGTCGTGGAAGGTCACCCCGCTACGGAGTTTGAAGGTGTAGGCGAGGCCATCCGGGGCAACTTCCCACTTCTCCGCCACGTCTGGCACGATCGTCTTGAGGCCATCCACGAGGTTGAGGCGCACGAGTTGACTGTAGAGATGGCAAAGGACAGCGGCATTGGCGCCCTGTTGCATATCGTAGTTCGAGGTTGTCACGCCGAAGGCGAGCCGCAGAGTGCCACCACGCTTTGGGTTCGGATCCGGCGATTTGAGGATACCGGCGTCCGTCGCCGGGGAGGCCGCCGAGGTCGTGGACGCCGAAGCCGCCGTCGGGGCGGGCGCGGGCGTCGGCGCGGGGGCCGGTGTCGGGTTTGGCGCGGAAGTGGCTGGAATCGCCGCAGGCGCGGAAGAAGCCCCCTTCACGGGCGTGGTGGTCGGGTTCGAGGAACTTCCGCACGCCGCGAGGAAGGCCGCGACAGCGCTACTGGCGAAACCTGCGGCGGCCAGCCGTTTCGCGAACTGTCGCCGGGTCAGCCGCCCAGACTGGAACGCATCAAATATCGCGACAACACGATCGTCCAGCGCCATCTCGCTTCCTCCTTGACAACTTTTTTACGACAGAGACACAGAGATCACAGAGAATGAAAGGAACTGGCAGCGCACAGCGATGGACTGATCATTCACCCCGTCGCTCGTATATTCCTCGGCTTGTCTGTGTTTCTATGTCTTATCCGATTCCCCCACGAACCGACGCGTGCGGAAGACCGTCAATGGCGTGACGACGATAGGGAGCGCCTACTGACTGACCATCCGTGCAACGCAACAGATCATGACTTACACAGAGTGCGAAAATACAATAGGATGCGCCCTCCGGTCTGTCAAGGCCTCGCATTTGCCTCATCCAGGAGAGCACTAAAAGCGCGATGTCCCGGAGGGACAACCACGACAATGAAAATCGGGGGCGCGATACTCAGCGCACGGTCGTGTCTGAGGTCGTCGACTTATCGGTGCCACGAGCCCGTCTAAAAGCTGACCGGGGGATGCTCCCAGCAACCACGATTGTTGCCATCGCGCGCGCGGTGAGCACGGGAGGGAAACTTGTCGTTCTGCGCATCCCGCACGACCGTGCCGTTCAGTCACCCGTTGAGGAGGAGGACGTATGCAGGTCGTGCATGCCCGCTGTTGTGGTCTCGATGTCCATAAGAAGAGTGTCGTCGCCTGTGTCCTGGTGACTGAGCCGGACGGGAGCGTGCGGCGGCAGGTGCGCACCTTCGGCACGATGACCGCCGATTTGCTGGCGCTCGATGATTGGTTGACCGAGCACGGTGTCACCCAGATCGCGATGGAATCAACGGGAGTCTACTGGCGTCCCGTGTTCAACATCCTCGAGAACGAGGAGCGCACCCTCACCCTCGTCAACGCCCAGCATCTCAAGGCGGTGCCGAGGCATAAGACGGATGTCAAGGATAGCGAATGGCTCGCCGACCTCCTGCGTCACGAACTGGTGAAGGCGAGCTTCATCCCGCCCGCGCCGATTCGGGAGTTGCGTGAGTTGACGCGGGCGCGCAAGACGTTGGTGCAGCAACGGGCCGACGCGGTGAACCGCGTGCACAAGCTGTTGGAGGGGGCGAACATCAAGCTCGCCTCGGTCGCCAGTAACATCCTCGGCATGAGTGGGCGCGCGATGCTCGATGCCCTGCTCGCTGGCGAGACCGATCTCGATCTTCTCGCCGACCTCGCACGCGGCCAGTTGCGCAAGAAGCGGACGGCACTGCGGCAGGCACTCAATGGGCGGCTCGCGGCGCACCAGCGGTTGCTGCTCGCCCAACTGCTGACGCAGATTGACTTTCTCAGCGAACAAGTGAAACAGTTGGCCGATGCGATTGCTGACCGGCTCGCCCCGATGCAGGAAGCGGTGGCGTTGCTGCAAACGATTCCCGGTGTCAGTGCGACGGCAGCCGCAGCGCTCATCGCCGAGATCGGCGTAGACATGAATCGCTTCCCGAGTGCGAAGCACCTCGCCTCATGGGCGGGGCTCTGTCCGGGGAACAAGCAGAGCGGCGGGAAGCGGCTGAAGGAGCAGACAACGAGCGGCAATGTCTGGCTGAAGGGGGTGCTCTCGGAGTGCGCGTGGGCGGCGGCGCGCACGAAGGAGACGTATCTGGCGGCGCAGTTCAAGCGGCTGGCCCGACGGCGCGGTGTCCACAAAGCGGTCGTTGCAGTGGCGCACAGTCTACTGGTGATCATCTACCACGTCCTGCACCGTGGCGAAGCGTATCACGAACTGGGGGGCGACTATTTCGCGCAGATCGACAGCAGCCGTGCGGAACGCTACCACATCAAGCGACTGACGGCGCTGGGCTACACGGTGACACTGACGCCCTTGGCAGACGCGGAGCCGATCCCGGCCTGAGGGGAGGGATTTTCGAGGGAAAGTCGGGGGTATCGCACCTGAGCAGGCGTTACATCGCTCCTGCTGCTGGCCGGTGCGCCGTGGATGGGTTCGCACGCTGTTGCGCTGCGACCGGCTAATCCGCCACCCGCGTGTATTTGTAGTAGGTGTTGCGCGCGATGCCCACGATCTCGCAGATCTCGCGGATGCTGTGCGTGCCTTCCTTCTTCAACGCTAGCGCCGCTTTCTGCTTCTTCGCGTCCACGCCCTTCGGCCGTCCCCCCTTCCGCCCTCTCGCTCGTGCCGCCGACAACCCCGCGTTGGTCCGCTCCCGAGTCAGGTCGCGCTCGAACTCGGCGAGGGAGGCAAAGATATGGAAGATCAACTTGCCGCCCGAGGTCGTCGTATCGATACTCTCCTGCAGACTGCGAAAGCCGACGCCGCGGGCGACCAGGTCACGCACCGTCTCGACGAGGTGCGGCAGCGAGCGGCCGAGACGGTCGAGTTTCCAGACCACCAGCGTGTCGCCGGGTCGGCAGGTGGTGAGGGCCGCGGTCAATCCCGGCCGGTCCACCTTGGCGCCGCTGACCGTGTCGGTGAACAAGCGCTCACACCCGGCGGCGTGGAGCGCATCGGTCTGCAGATCAAGATTCTGATCGGTCGTGGACACTCTGGCGTAGCCAATCAGTATGGGTGCGATGCCTCCCCGTGTCTCTGTCGGTGCCTGTGTGCCACGAAACCCAACCACTGTCGATGTCGTTGGTACGTAGATTTCGCAGGCCAGTTTTGTGGTATGCTTGCGGGCGTCAACACGGTGGGAATCGAGCCACATGCCGCAACGTCGGACCGTACCAGGCAATCGTCCGTTTTGCTGCACACTGCCGACACCGTTCCTATTCGCGAGTGATGCGCCGCCCGGCACTCACACGCCGGAGTACAGCAATCGATGAGCGCTGCCAAGAAGCAGGCGATTGTCAGGGTCTATCAACTCAAGGTCTCGCTTCACGCCATCACCCCGCTGATCTGGCGGCGCTTGCTGGTGACCAGCGACACGACGATCGCCCAGTTGCACGCCGTGCTACAGATCGCGATGGGCTGGGAGGATCTGCACCTGCATCAGTTTCGCATTCACGGTAAGACCTATGGCATCTACCGTGACGGCGGGATCTCCTTCGCGGACGATCCACACCAGGTCATCCTCGCCGACTTCAAGCTGCGATCGGGCGAGCGGTTCAGCTACGAATATGACATGGGGGACTTCTGGCAGCATGACCTCCGGCTCGAGGCGGTCCTGCCCCTCGATCCGCGCAAGCACTATCCCGTCTGCACCGCCGGTGCGGGCGACTGTCCGCCCGAGGATTGCGGCGGTCCGTGGGGATACCGGGAGTTGATGGCCGAGCGCGACTCCGGGCTGGCGCTGCTGCAAGTGCTCGACGATCAGGCGTTGGTCGCGCAGCGGTTACTCGATTGGTACGACGGGGGGTCACGACCGACGTACGACGACATGGCGTTCATGGATGCGCTGGATCGGATGCGCGAATGGATGGGAGAAGCCCCTATCCCGTTCAATCGTCGCGCGGTGAACGCGGCCCTGCGCAAGAAGAGAAAGGAACCGCCATGCACTTCCGTATCCAGCTGATCGCCGTCGCGGACGATGGCACCGAACACCGGCACGAGATCGCCGACCTGATCCGCACCGAGGCCGTGATCGAGACCACCGGCCTAACGCTCGCGGAGAGCAAGCACGTGCTCCATGCGCTGCAGCGATCCATCGTCTACCAGCAGGTGACCGCCTCTCTTGGCCAACAGCGTTCCTGTCCTCACTGTGGGAAGCAGCGTCACCTCAAGGAGCACGGCATCGCGCCGTTCCGCACCCTGTTCGGCGTGGTCTCGGTGCCTAACCCGCGCTGGCAGCATTGCGACTGCCAGCCGCACCCAGAGAAGACCTTTCGACCGCTCGCGACGCTCCTTTCTGAACGCACCAGTCCCGAGTTGCGCTATTTGGAGACGCAATGGGCGGCGTTGGTGTCCTATGGTCTCACGGCGCGGTTACTCCACGAGGTGCTGCCGATCGACCAGAAGCACGGTGCGGTCACCGTGCGCAACCATACGCTCCAGGCGGCACGGCGCAGCGAACAGCGGCTCGGTGCCGAACAGGCGATGTTTCTGGAAGGGAGCCAGGACGAGCGGGATCGCTTGCCGATGCCCGACGGCCCGCTGGCGGTCGGGCTGGACGGCGGCATTGTGCGTGCCCGGCGCAGCACGACCGGCGCGAAAACGCCGACGTTGTTCGAGGTGATCGCGGGCAAGAGCGTCCTCGCGTTCCGCCGTGATGATCCCGAGGACGTGCCTCCATCAAGCAAGTGCTTCGCCCTCGTGCAGAGCGTCGATCCGAAACCGAAGCGCCGTCTCTTCGAACTGCTGCGCTCCCAGGGGATGCAGGCGAACCAGCAGGTGACCTTCTTCTCCGATGGCGGTGACACCGTACGCACACTCCCGGCCTATCTCCACCCGGAGGCGGAACATGTGCTCGACTGGTTCCACCTGACGATGCGCATCACCGTCTTGCAGCAATGCGCACGCGGACTGACGCAGGCGCCAGCAGCCGAGATGATCTCCGATGTTGCGGAGGAACGGAGTCTGGCGCGTCGGCTGGAAAGCGCGAAACACTACCTCTGGCATGGCAACAGCGCGATGGCATTGGCGCGTTTGGATGACATCGAAGACGATCTCGAAAGCTGGGGCGGCGACGAGGATGCGCAACACCCCCGGTCAGAGCGTGATGCGGCGGCGCGGATGGGCAAGTATGTGCGGGAGTTGGCCGTGTACATCGCCCAGAACGCGGACTCGATCGTCAACTATGGCGAGCGATACCGCAATGGCGAACGGATCAGCACCGCGTTCACGGAGTCGGCGATCAACCAGGTGGTGAGCAAGCGGCTGGTGAAGAAACAGCAGATGCAGTGGACGCCGGAGGGAGCGCACCTCTTGCTACAAGTGCGGACACAGGTGCTGAATGAGGATTGGGAAGGGACATTCCGGCGCTGGTATCCGCGCTTCCGGCCGGTGCAGACGCCGGTCACTGCGAGGCGGGAAGCGGCCTGACCCCCGACTTTTTAGCGCTCTCCTTTTAGCGCTCTGCATTCGCTATCACGGCGTCGCGCGATGGGAGTCGGGTTTCTTCGCTAGGGCGAGGATCGAGACACCGAAAGGTGCGTTCACTCGCCGTAGAAGTGGCGCTTCCGCCTTAAAGATGTTCGTCAAGAGGCCGTTCGACCACCCCGGATGCAGCCCGTTCTCGTTCTCGATGCGGGGGTTCATCCGCCGCTGCACTTTCAATACCATCCGGCCCGCATAAATCACGGGGAACAGCAGGGTGTTCGCGTACGTGGCGCGCTCCACGGTGAGGCCGCTTGCCGCGACCACCGCGCGCAATTGCTTGAGGACGTAGCGACGGCGATGGCTGCTGATCTCATCCTGCAAACTCCAGAGGAACATATACGCCGGCACGAGCACCACCGCTCGCCCCCCCGGCTTCAGCACCCGCGCGATCTCACGTAGGGCGGCCCAGTCGTCATCGAGGTGTTCAATGATGTCCAGCGCCGTGACCAGATCGAAGGTGTTTTCCGCGAATGGTAGGTGCTCGATCGGGGCCTTGATGAGGCGCGTCTCACCGCGCTGCCGAGAGAACTGCAGGGCCGTCGAGGAGAGGTCCACTCCCGTCACCGCCCCGTATTGCGCCAGATACTTCATGTTGAGGCCCGTGCCGCAGCCAACATCGAGGATGCGCAGATCGGTGCGCCCCGTGTACGCCTGCGCAAGCTGGTCGAAGACGAGCGCGCGCCGCCCGACAAACCACCAGTGCGACTGCTCGGAGCGATAGGTGTTCTCGTAGAGTTGTTGCTCCATCATGGCGATACGCCCGCCTGCGTGCTGGTGCCGGGCACGGCATGGGCCCCGTCGCCACGTCGCTTCACGGCCGTGCCGCGCCACGAATTCTGGTTACGCCAGCTGAGACGGATGTCCGCCAGCCCCTCGCGCTGAAACCACCTCTCGAAGTCTTCCCGCTTGATGTAGAAGGCGGTCGGGGCGACGAGGTGATCGTAGACGATCGTGTGGTTATGGCGGAAGGTGAACCCGCTGAGGTGGTAGAAGTAGCTGTTATAGAACAAGTACTTCTTCGTCCGCTGGAGCGCCGGTCGCTCGTTGATTGGCTTGTACACCCCCTTGAGGAGGGCCTGCATCACCGTCGCAGGGAGGTAGGAGAGCACATACAGCGCCTTATGCGGCAGCCGTGCCGTGAGCAGCTTACGGATGGGATCAATGCCGTAGTGAATGATCGCATTGTTCTCGTGGCCGTAGACCCAGACATGGATCGTGCCGCCGTGCGCGAGGTGCTGGGCGAGGGCGTGAAAGCTGCCTTCGGGGTCCGGCGTATGGTGCAGCACGCCAATCGAGTAGATGAGATCGAACGATCCGTCATCCCCGCGCCGGAACGGCAATTGGAAGATATCGGCCTGCACGACATGCGCGTTCGGCAGATGGCCCACGGTATGATATGCAGTCTCCACCGCCGCGCTGAAGTCAACACCGATTGCTTCCTTCGCACCGAACGTGCTCGCCCAGTGGAGATGCCGCCCGATGCCACAGCCGGCATCCAGCACGACCTTGCCCGCGAAGAACTCGGGCTGGATCGGCTGAATCCAGTCGAGGAACTGCTCGCGGTACTCCGCGTGCATCTCCGTGAACTCCTGCCACTGCCAACCGAACGCAGCAGCGGTTTCCTGCTTATCTTCCGGCATCTGGTTCGGAATCATCCGGGGCACGCCGCGCGTGATCGGGTACGATTGCCCGTTCTGCGGGCAGATCAGTGTGCCGGTGATGATCTCGCCATCGGGCCGCTCCTCCTCCATGTGAAGGGTGAGCGGCCCCTGACAGAGAGGGTCCACGAGATACTCGAGCAAGCGCCGTTTCATGAGAGCCGGACCACCATTTCGCTACCGCCCAGCGGGCGGCGATTCCTCCGGGAGTTTCCGCCACTGACTGATGCTGAAGCAGGAAAGCTGCTTCCCCTGCAGCCTGCCGATCAACCCTTCCAGGGCGAGGAGCGGCGGCGCATAGTAGCGCTTCAGGCGAAGGGGGACGCGGAAGATCATCGAGTTGAAAACGAGAAGGAAGGCGATGCTCCCCCGGTACTTCGTGCTGACCACCGCGAACCGCCCCGCGTTGCGCTGCGCGAGCGCGTCGAGGTCAACCGCCGCCTCATTGCGCTCGAAGGTCGGGTCGAAACGGTACCAGAGCTTGCGGAAGAGGTCCGGCAGTGAGCCTGCATGCGGCTCCATGAAGCACAGAAAGCCGCCGGGCTTGAGGATGCGGTACATCTCGTCCATCGCTCGATCGAGGTCGGGGTGGAGGTGATGCAGGCCACCGACGATCGTGATCGCATCGAACGAGGCGTCCGACAGCCCCGTAGCGAAAATGGACCCCGTGATGGCGCCGCACCCTGGCCATCGCTGCGCAAACGCGGCCATCATCTGCGGGGAAATGTCGAACCCCATGACGTGCGCGTTGCGCCCGAGCAAGTCCCCGGTGACCGTGCCACTGCCACACATCGCCTCCAATACCTCGCGCCCCGTGAGGTCAAGACCCGCGAGCAAGGGCGCATTGATGAATCGCTCCCGGTACGCGAGGCTGTACGTGTCGCCGTAGTGCAACTCATAATCGCGCGAGATCTTGTCATAGTGTGCCTGCTGCAACGCCTCGTTGCCCGCGACGTGACTTTCCCCCACCGATGCCCCCCTCACGCGGCGACGCCCCAGCGCTCGCGCCACAACTCGAAGATCAGGAGCGTCCAGAGCGGCTTGCGGTTATCTCGCCGACCGCTGAAGTGGTCGTCGAGGAGGCGGTGAATCTCGCCGTACTCGAACAGCCCCGCCTCGCGGACCCGCCGCTCGCTGAAGGTATCGAGCAGGAGGCCGCGCAACTCCCCCTTGAACCATTTCGCCACCGGCATATTGAACCCCTTCTTCTTCCGACCTAGGATCTCGGCGGGCAGAAAGGGAGTCATCGCCTGTTTGAAGAGATACTTACTCGTCGTGCTCAGCCCCATGCTGGCCGTATGCAGCTTGAGATCGAGGGGGAGACGACGCGCGCAATCAATGAAGACGCGGTTGAGGAGTGGCACTCGCGCTTCGAGCGAGTGTGCCATCGAAGCGCGGTCCACCTTCGTCAGGATGTCATTCTCCAGATACAGCTTCATGTCGAGGTAGAGGATGCGGTTGAGCGCGTTGCGGGCATCGCTCGCCGCAGTATGACGCCCGACCGGCTCCCACACGTCCACATGCTCTGCCTCCGCTGTCACGCTTGGCGTCAGGAGGGTGCTGATCTCCTGTGGCGCGAACGAACCGAGCCAGAGATGGTGCCGCTCTTCAGCGGACAGATCCATCCCGCTCACGAACCGCTTCGCCTTGAAGTCGAGGCTGATGTTGTTCGTGGAAACGGGCAGGCGGTTGACGATGCCCGGGATGACGCGGTTGCGAAGCACCCCCGGCAAGCGGTCATACTGTCCGGCCATCTTGTGCGCGAAGAGCGTCGGGTATCCCGCGAGCAGTTCGTCGCCGCCGTCCCCACCCAGCGCCACCGTGACATGCCGCCGCGTGAACTGCGCAAGGAGATAGGTGGGGATGATCGAGCTATCCGCCATTGGCTCGTCGAGTACCGCCGCGAGGTTCGGCACGAGGTCTGACACCCCGCCGTATGATGTGAGACACCGGCGTGCAGTGACGCTGGCAGGGTTCGCCACTTTCACTTGACATAATAGTGCTACATCGCTATATTCCTGCCTCTCTCTTTCTCGTTGGACCGGCAGGAGTCTGACTCATGGTGAGCAAGCGGCAGCGGATTGAGCCCACAGATGACTGGCAGCAACTCCAGTTGCGCGTCCAGTTCCCCGAGCAACGCGCCTACGAACTCATCCGCCCGGTCGTCCTCTTCGATCACACGCCCGCAGAACGCGCCCGACAAACGGGGACGCCGGAACGGACGCTCTATCGCCACGCCGCGCGCTTCGCCACCGACGGGATGGCGAGCCTCTTTGCCCCTGCCAAAGTGGAGAAGCATCGCACCCTACCCGAGCCGATCCGTCGGCACATCGTCGCGCTCAAAGCGGAGCATCCCGCCTTCACACTCCGCGAAATCGCGCGCATCTGTCAGATCCGCTTCGATCGCCGCCCCAGCCCGCATACCATCAAACGCATCCTCGCGGAAAGCCCGCCGGCCCTCCGTGTGGCGCGCCGCTTCCTCCCTTACCATCAGATTGTCGATCCCGCCGACCGTCGGCTCGCTGTGATCCGCCTGCACAGCGAAGGATGGGCGGTCAAGAGCATCGCCGCCTATCTCGAAACCGGGCGCGAGACGATCTACCGGACCTTGCGCCGATGGGTCGCCGAGGGGGTCGCGGGACTCGACGACAAGTCTCATGCCCGCACGGGGGTACGCAAAGCCGATCTGCGCGCGATCGCGACCGTTCGGGAATTGCAGGAGAATCCCCGGTTGGGGGAGTTCCGCGTCCATGCCAAACTGCGGCAACTCGGCATTTTTCTCAGTCCACGAACCTGCGGGCGGATTCTTGCCCATAATCGCGCCGTCTATGGACTGGCCAGCGCGACGAAACAACCGCACGAGCCGAAGCCCTTCCCCTTCGCCGCCCAGCGACGGCATCAGTACTGGACGGTCGATCTGCGCTATATCGATATGCAAACGATGGACGGCGGCAAGGTCTATTGCATCTCCATCCTCGAGAATTACTCACGAGCGATCCTGGCGAGCGCGCTCTCCCGGCGGCAGGACCTCTCGGCTTATCTGATGGTCCTGTACGCGGCGATCCGGCAGCACGGTGCGCCGGACGTGTTGGTCAGCGATAGCGGCGGGATCTTCGCGACCGCCAAGCAAGCGAAGGCAATCTACAAGGCGCTCGGCATTCACAAGGAAGAGATCGAACGCCGTCAGCCCTGGCAGTCATTGATCGAAGCGAACTTCGGTGTGCAATCCCGGATGGCGGACTGGGACTTTGCGAAGGCGACGACGTGGGCCGAACTGCTCGCCGTCCACGACCAGTGGGTGGCGGACTTCAACTATCAGAGCCATTGGGCGCACCGGCAGCGCGAGGATGGGCGACGCAGCCCGGTGGAGGTCTTGGGCTGGGTCAGCGGTCGGCAATGGACACCCGAAGAACTGCATCGGGCCTTCTACACGACCCGCTTCGGGCGGAAACTCGATCGGAACGGCTACGTCCGGTTCCGGCATTGGCGGCTGTATGGCGAGCAGGGGGTACCGGGCAAGCAGGTAGCGGTCTGGCTGTATCGGGAGAACCTGACGGTCGCCTTCGTAGATGAACCACTGGCGGAATACCGGGTGACGTACCAACCGGATCGCCATCGGCTCAAGGCGGTGACCGATGCAGAGATCTTCGAGACGCCGTTCCGCTCGCCGCAGTTACGATTGTTCGCGTCGGATGCGACGGAATGGCTGACGATCCTGCGGGTACCGGACTATCTCCCGCGCCGAGCGCGCGTGGCTATGTCCGGGCAGTTGCCGCTCTTCGCCGATGCGTTCATCGATGAGGCGTCGTCATAATGCCTGCGCGGTGACCATTCCTGCCAGCGTCACTGCACGCCGGTGTCTCACATCATACGGCGAGGCGTCCGCCCACAGAGCAGATTTGGCCCTGTGCAGATCAGCTGCTTGACACGGAAGGCTCACATGATGCTCCACAAATACAGACCGTTGAAAAATCCGCTCGGGACCTGATCGCCAGGTGCGTTGATCCTGTTGCCATGCTTATCCAGCGGGCACAATGAATAGCGTCGCAATCACCACTCCGAGCGCTCCTCCCGGATACGGCCGCCGCCCCCAACCATGCGTACTCAACAGCCGCTTCAGGTTCTGCCCGCTCGCCGTCAGCAACGCCTCGCCGTTCACCTTCACCAACCCGCGCAGCCGGAAGCGGCGCAAGCCGTGCCATCCCTTCGCTTCCGCGAACAGTGGCTCGACCCAGACCCCGCGTTTGCGCATCGCCTTCTTGTACGCCGCCGTCTCGTGATAGCCGCGCACGCGGTCGAGATATTGCTCGTCCAGGCTCCGCTGCACCGTGCGTCCCGCTTTGCCCGGCGTGCAGCGCGCTTTGCAGGGGCAACGATTGCATGCCGGCGCGGGCGCTTGATAGTGGATCGAGCGACCCTGCCGCTTCCGCTGGCGGCGTTTCAGTACCGTCCCTTGTGGGCAGGTATAGGTGTCGGAGGGCGGATCGTACCGA
>Ga0207416_1002036_pt1 | contig 23562 bp, 17 predicted proteins | sample PaiPotPPM11metaG_FD_184107 | JGI IMG/M metagenome (GOLD analysis project Ga0207416, IMG submission 184107) | Iron sulfur acid spring bacterial and archeal communities from Banff, Canada, to study Microbial Dark Matter (Phase II) - Paint Pots PPM... ...
CCTCCCCGAGCCGGCCCTGCTGAGGCTCGACCCGAACCAGGTACATCAGTCTCAAGTCGTCTCGAAACGCCTCATACCCGCTGATCCCCTCGTAGTCGTCCAGGAAATCCCCGCAGCCGTAGAGGATCAGGCGGTCCCGGTACACTTCGATCGCCTTCACGTGATGGGAGGAATGGCCGTGAACGATATCGACGCCTTCCTCGACCAGCCGGTGGGCGAAGCGGATCTGCTCGTCGGGGATATCGTAGCCCCAGTTGCCGCCCCAGTGGATCGAGGCCACCGTCACATCGCCGGGCCGCTTCGCCTCGCGGATCTGGCTTGCGACGCGCCGGGCGGTCTCTTCGGACAGGTCCTCCAGCAGGTTGACGCCCGGCCGGTCCCGGGTCGCGCCCCACTCCCCGGGGATGCCGCCGGTGGTCGAGCCCATCGAGAAGACGAGCACGCGGCCCTTGCCCGGCACGTCGAGCGCGGCCGGAGAGGCGGCTTCTGCCACGTTCTCTCCCGCGCCCGCGCGGGCTATGCCCGCCCGATCGAGGGTCTGGAGCGTCTCTATCAGCCCCGCATATCCCCAGTCCAGCACGTGGTTATTCGCCAGACAGCAGCAGTCGATGCGGGCCGCAGTGAGGCAGCCGATGTTCCAGGGGCGCATGCGGTAGTGAATCCCCTTACCGGGCCAGGCGTCCTCGCTGGTCGTGATGCCGGTCTCCAGATTAATGATCTTCACATCCGTTCCCACCCCCTGCAGCTCTCCCAGCGCGTCGCCCCAGATGTACGGGAAGTCCACCGGCGGCGCGATCGGGCCGTTGACCCTCGCGGCAAGCCGCACGTACTCGCGGGCGTCGCGGACATAGGTCTCGTACAACACGGCGTTCCCGGGATGAGGCAACGCTTGATCGATACCTCTCCCCGTCATCACGTCACCGCAGACGAAAATACCTATGGGCGTGGCTTGGTTCGGCATCATCCTTCGCCCGCTTCAGAGCACCTCACCATTCTCTACTAGAGTAGCGCCCGCCTATAAGAATCTCTTCTCATGCTGGAACAGATGATGATGGGAGAGTTGCCAGAGAGAACACGGCCACATACCTCGGCTCCGCATCGCCGGTGAGGCGGTAGCCGCGATGACGCGCCCCGCCTGCTGAGCGCATCTCCCCCTCACGATTCGTCAGATCTGGAATGATCCAGAACAGGCGCTCATCCGTAGTAGTAATAACTCCACTCTGTGGAGTGGGCCGCGACCGCGGGGGGAGCGATCTCACGGTCGCGGCCTTATTATTCAACCTCCCCTCTTTCGGCTGCAGGTCTTTCAGTTACTGGAGCCTCGAGAAGATCCTCAAAGAGAGACCGATAGTGGACCATGGCGTTGCGAAGGTCCTCGGTATCGGCATCACCCCGGCTGTAACGCACGGCAATATCATGCGCCGACCGGTAGTTGGACACCACATTGGGATGGTCGACGGAAATATCCGCCGTCTGCTGCTCGAAATCTCCCATCGGGTAGCCACGCGCTTCCATGACCACCGCCACCAGCCGATCGGCATCCGCAACTGCAGTTGAAGGCGCGTCCACAAAGCGCGCCTGGATGTCGCGCCACTGCTGGGCATATAGCTCACGATCTTCCTCTGGAAGAGATTCGATGCAGAGCCACTTGGGTGTCGTTGCTTCCGGTGATTGGGTGGTGGCGGATCCGGCAGGGCGATGGCGATTTGGCGATGTCGTCCCTGCGGCATCTCACCCATGGCCGCGCTCGCATTCTGAACGAGGTGAAAGCGATCGGCGGGTGGATATTGACGGGTCAATAACGCACTTGCGGGTGAGGGGACAGCGGCTCTATAATTTGACTGACCGGTCAACTATTTTGGGGGCGACGGTGGGAAAGCCGAGTAACGCCAAAGGGCGTCTGATCGACAGCGCCATCCACCTACTCTATGCCGGCAGCTACGGCAGCGTCAGCGTGAACGACCTGTGCACCCATGCCGAGGTCAACAAAGGGAGCTTCTATCATTTCTTTCCTTCGAAACGAGACCTCGCCCTGGCTGCCCTCGAGGCGCAGTGCGAGATCTTCAGCACTGGGTTGTTTGACCAGGCGTTTGCCACGGACATCCCGCCGCTGGAGCGGTTCACCCGCTTCTTCACCCTCGCCGCCGCCTTTCACGCCGAGCGCGCGGTGAATGGCTGCCTGCTCGGCTGCCCCTTTGGCAATCTCGCCCTGGAGATGACAACCCAGGATTCTGTCATCCGCGACACCATTCGGGATGTGTTCGGCCGGCTCCGCTCGTACTTTGAGCGCGCCCTGGAGGACGCCCAAGCAGCAGATCAGATCGGAGAGATCGACGTGCAGGCGACCGCGCGCTGTCTCTTTACCTACCTGGAAGGGGTGTGTCTCATGTCCAAAGTGGACAACGACCCACAAGTATTCCTGGAGATGGCTCCGGGGGTGATCCGGCTCATCACGCAACATGGCGACTGATGGTCGGCTGACCACTCCCTCCGACACGCCTTACCTGCTTGCACCGCCGACGCGCCTGCTGGGCCGTGAGCGCGAGCTGGAAGCGATCCAGCACATGCTGTTGTGTCCGGAGGTCCGCCTGCTCACCTTGACGGGTGCGGCCGGGGTGGGCAAGACGAGGCTGGCGCTGGCAGCGGGGCAGCAGATGGCTGACACCTTCCCCCAAGCGGTCATCTTCGTCGATCTGGCTCGAGTGCGCGATGCTCATCTGGTGCTCCCGACCCTCGCCCGGCAGTTGGGCGTGCAGGACGTGGGGAGCGACCTGCTGCTGAACCAGCTCCGGGCGTTCTTGCAGGACAGGCGGGCGCTGCTGATCCTCGATAACTTCGAGCAGGTGCTCCCCGCTGCTGCCCAGATGGCCGATCTCCTGGCGACATGTCCGGGGATCAAGCTGCTCGTCACCAGCCGATCGCCGCTCCATCTCCAATGGGAGCGGACCATGCTCGTTGCGCCCCTCCCCGTACCTGACTCGGATCATGTGCCCTCTCTGAGTGAGCTGGCCGCGATCCCCTCGGTGGCGCTCTTTCTACAGTGGGCCCAGATGCACAATTCCGACTTCACGCTCACCAGGGAGAATGCCCGGATGGTCGCCGAGCTGTGTGTCCGGCTGGACGGCTTGCCGCTGGCGATTGAGCTGGCAGCGGCTCGCATGCATGTGCTTCCCCTCGTGGTGATCGCCCGGCGGCTGGAAGATCGCCTGCAGCTGTTGCAGTGGGAGGCTCAGGACCTCCCGGAGCGACATCGGAGCCTCCATGCGGCCATCGACTGGAGTTATGAGCTACTGACCGAGCATCAGCCGCGGCTGTTCCGTCACCTCGGGGTGTTTGTCGGCAGAATCTCGCTGGACGCGATCGACGCGGTGATGGGTAATGGGGATGAAGGCCTCACGCTGGAAGGGATGGCATCGCTGGCCGAGAAGTGTCTGGTCCTACCGGGGCAGCAAGAGGACGACGAGGAGCCCTCTTTTGAGATTCTGGAGACGATGCACGAATATGCGTTGGAGCAGCTCGATCGGACTCGTGAGCTTCCCGAGGCTCGCACCCGGCACGCCCAATTCTTTCTGGAGCTGGCAGAGCGAGCAGATCCCCGGCTGCGCATGCGTGGTCAGCGCGCCTGGACCTTCCGACTCGAACGCGAGCACGACAATCTCCGGACAGCACTACGTTGGCTCCTCGACCACGGTGAGCGGGAAGCCGCGCTTCGTCTCGCCGGCGCGTTGGGCTACTTTTGGTGGCTGAGAGGATACCATGCAGAAGGGTGGCGGTGGCTGGACGAGGCGCTGCGCGCTGCACCGGATGCCCCTCCTGACCTCCGTACCAAGGCACTCCTCAGAGCGGGGCGGATTCTCACGCTCATGGGAGACTACGATCGGTCGAGGGCCATCCTGGATGAGGCGCTGGCCCTGGCGCAGCAGCGTCAGAGTCGCGCCGACATCGCGCAGTCCCTCACCTACTTGGGTATCCATACGCTGGTTGTCGGGGAGCGGAATGAGAGCGTGCAGCTGCTGCGGAATGCGCTGGTACGCTGGAAGGAGCTGGGCGATCACTTTCACATTGCCGAAGCGCTCACCTACCTCGGCGCGCATGCACTCCTGCAGGGAGACTACGAGGAAGCAGCGTCCTTCTACTCGGACGCGCTGGCCAGTTCCCACGCGATCGGGGAGGAGCGCATTTCGGGCGGTCACAAGTTGTATCTGGCTCTTGTCCTGCGGCACCTGGGCGATCTTCCCCGAGTCGTGCAGCTGGTGCAGGAAGGCCTCCGGGTGAGTGTTGGCTTCCAGGATCGCCGACTCCTGAGTCTTGGCGCGCAGGCTGCCTTGTGGCTCATTGGTGACCGCGCGGACCCGAACAAACGAGCGCTGCTCCTGGGAGCAGGGGATGCCCTGCGCCAGGCAGCGGGCTTCAACCAGGGCGTCTGGGAGCGATTGTCCGGCGAGAGCATGGCAACGCTGCGGCAGCAGCTGGAACGGGAGGGACTGGGAGTTACATGCCGGGATGGACGGTCTCTATCATTTGAGGATACGGCCGCCCTGGCCTTGGCGATGTTGGAGGACTTCTCCCGGACGCTCGCGCGCTGCGAACCCGTCGGGGAGCATCGGCGCGGACCGAGCTTCTTCAGCCGGCGAGAGCAGGAGGTGCTGCGGTTGGTGGCGGATGGGCTCGCCGACAAACAGATCGCACGAGAACTCGCAATCAGCGAGCGTACGGTTCGTCGCCACGTGAGCTCCATCTTCAACAAGCTGGGTGCCGATAACCGGCCCCAGGCGGTTGCACTCGCCTTCCAGCGCGGGCTGGTAGCAGCTGACGGCTGATTGCTGAGTGCTATACGGCGCGTCGGGCTGTGGCCGGAAGCGGCCACAGGGTGTCGAGACACCTGCCGCAAAGATGGCCGGTTTCTCGGATGTAGCGATCTTCTGATTCCGGCACGCTGTTCACTGTGGCAATCATCGCTATCATCGATGACAATCCCGACGACCTTGCACTGCTCTCGCGTGTCCTCAGCGAGGAAGGGTATCCGGTCGTCACGCACCCGGCCGGCTCAGGGCTAGAGCGCCCGAGCTACGTGCTCGACTTCATCGAGGAGCAGCGACCGGATCTCATTATTGTGGACCCATTCGGGGGCGGGTGGGATTTCGATCTACGAATCCTCTGGAGAATCCGGCACAGCGTGGACACGAGATATGTCCCCCTCATCGTCTGCACTGCGCATTCTGCTGAACTGTTTTACCGAGAGTACACGTTGGGGGCCATAAATGCCAGGATCCTGCCGAAACCGTTTACAGCCCAAGAGCTCCTGGAGATGGTCCGGGCAAGTCTGACGGAGCCTAAGCCTTAAGTCTGGATTTCGCACGTTGATAGATTCTTCGAGCGTTTGCAAGAGAGAGCGCACAGGGCCGGCCTGAGTAGCATGGAAAGTGAGGCAGAATAAGTGTATGCACACGGAAGGTGCCCCGGGTTGCGATGTATCACTCCGATTGCAACTCCTTGTCGCTTTCATCCAAAGACTGAAAAGCGACAACCGAAAACTGATAGCTGACGACTGATGACCGATGACTGACGCGACTCGTGTACTCATTGCCGACGACCAGGCCCTGGTGCGGGCGGGCTTCCGCATGATCCTGGATGCGCAGGAGGATATCCAGGTAGTGGCAGAGGCAAACGACGGCGAGGAGGCGATCGCGGCCTGGCGCCGTCTCTGCCCGGATGTGATCTTGATGGATATCCGAATGCCGAAGCTTGACGGACTGGAGGCCACCCGCCGCATCATGGAGGGCGCAGAGGGTACCTGCCGCGTCGTGATGCTGACCACCTTCGATCTTGACGAGTATGTCTACGCGGCTCTTCGCGCGGGAGCGAGCGGCTTTCTGTTGAAGGACGTGTCGCCGGAGCAGCTGATCGCGGCCGTTCGCCAGGTGGCAGTGGGAGACGCGTTGCTTGCGCCATCCATCACGCGGCGATTGATCGAGCGGTTCGCCAAGTCTTCTGCGACTCTTTCACTTTCAGATCAGGCATTGTCCACCTTGACTCCGCGCGAGCTGGAGGTCTGGAAATTGATGGCGCGGGGACTGAGCAACGCGGAGATTGCCACCACGCTGTTCCTGAGCGAGGCCACGGTGAAGACCCATGTGGCTCATATCCTTCCCAAGCTCGGCGTGCGAGACCGCGTGCAGGCGGTCGTACTCGCCTATGAGTCCGGAATCGTGCAGACTGGCGCATCGTGACGGATACAACCTCTTCTGCGACTCTCAGCTCAGTAACGTCTCGCCTTCTCGACTCTGACTGTTCGCCGAGATACCGCCATCCGGCGGCTCGCCGGTTTTGGGCTGAGGCAGCCAGGCCCGAACGGCGTAGCCACGATTTAGGCGTGGACCTGCCTCGAGGCGTCCACCGTAAAGCGCTACCCGTTCGCGCATTCCCACCAATCCCCGGCCATGCCCGACCGGCGGTGATGGCCGGCCCAGCCCCTCGTCCAGAATCTCCAGCTTGACCTCATCGTCTCGATAGCTGAGGATGACCTTGGTCTGCGCCAGATCCGAGTATTTGAGCGAGTTGGTGAGCGCTTCCTGGACGATCCGGTAGGCGGTGAGATCGAGGCCTACCGGTAGTGGGACCGGCGTCCCCTCAGTGCGCAGCTCGACCGGCAGGCCGGCGTCGCGGACGCGCTGAACCAGTGCGTCAAGCTGGGCGATGCCGGGCTGCGGAGCCAGATCGACTTCCTCGCCGTCCTGACTGAGCAGACCAAGCAGGTTGCGTAGCTCCGTCATCGCCTCTCGTCCACCGGCCTCCACCGCCAGCAGCGCCTCGCGTGCCTGGTCCGGTGATGCGATCAGCACCTGCCGGGCGGCTCCTGCCTGGACGAGCATCACGCTCACGCTGTGCGCCACGACGTCGTGCAGCTCGCGCGCAATGCGCGAGCGCTCCGCGGCCAGGGCCAGCTGCGTGGCTTGCTCCTGCTCGCGCTCGAGCTGCGTGGCTTTGTCCTCGAAGGCCTCGGCTCGTAGCTGCCGCGTGCGCATACCCATACCGATCAACCAGAAGGGGAAGAGAACAAGGAACGGACCGGTAGCCTGGGGCAGCTGCGGCAGCGCACCGCCATACTGCGCGTCCACGCCGATGGCGGTTGCCAGAAAGATGGTCAGGGCGAGCAGGCGGTTCCGGCTGTAGGCGCCCACCGAATAGGCCGCGACGATGATGCAGAGGAAACTGAGGTATTGTGCCTCCGTCGCGGCCAGGACGGCGCCAAGCACCACCGCGCCGAAGACGGGCAGAGGATAGCTGCGCCGCCAGGCCAGCGGCACAGACATCAGCACGACCTCCAGGCGGATATCTCCGCTCTCGGACAGGGCTTCTCCCAGCACGCCACCGGTCAGGAGCACTGCGAGCAGCGCATCAAAGGTGAACGGAGAAAGGTTCCAGGGACCGTGCCGAGAGGTGTCGATTGTCGTCATGGTCTCAGTCTAGTGGGGCCTCACCCTGCTGCGCGTCATCCTCCGGATGGTTCCGGGCTCCATCGGAAGGATGATACCGCCGGGAATCATCCTCGCGATGGAGCGGGATTACCTCCTCGGGCCGACGACGGGCGATTCTGCCTGGCTTTAGTCTATGCCTAACCCGAGTTATTCTGCCGGCGACGGAGCGCGCGGCCTACGAAGAGTTCGGGGTAATTGATCCAGGAGGTGTGCATGAACACGCTTGTCGAACTGACCAATGTGACCAAGACCTACGGCGCTCAGCGTGCGCTCGACGACGTCTCGCTTCGGATTCCGGCCGGAGAAGTGACGGCCGTCATGGGTCCGTCGGGCAGCGGCAAATCCACGCTACTAAACCTGATGGCCGGCCTCGATCGAGCCACCGGCGGGAACATCACGGTTGCCGGACGGGAGATCACCGGCCTGAGCGAGACGGCGCTGGCCCGCTACCGCCGGGACACGATCGGATTGATCTTCCAGTTCTTCAACCTGCTCAACAACCTGACCGTGCTCGACAATATCCTGATCTCCGCTCAGCTCGCCGGCATGCCCCGCAAGGCTGCGCTCGAGAGGGCGCGTGATCTGCTCGGCCAGCTCGAGATCGCCGAGCAAGCCCAGAGCTTTCCGGCGCGCCTTAGCGGTGGGCAGCGTCAGCGTGTCGCCATCGCCCGGGCCCTCATCAACCGGCCGGTCCTGCTCCTCGCCGACGAGCCGACCGGCGCCCTCGATACTCACACCGGCGAGCAGGTTCTCGACCTGTTCCGCGATCTGAACAGCGCCGGCCAGACGATCGTGCTGGTGACGCACGACCCGCGCCTGGCCGAACGGTACGCCGACCGCATCGTCTCTCTGGTCGACGGCGCAGTCGCCCGCGACCGCAATCTTCTGGAGGCTGTCCAATGATATCCAAAGGATCCCCCGTTCGTACCGCCGCCGTCTCCGACCTACGCCGACGCAAGCTCCAGACGCTGGTGATTGCCTTCGTCATCCTGCTCGCCAGCGGCGCCGCCACCATGGCCCTCAGCCTCCTCGTCGAGACCGACGCTCCCTACGACCACGCCTTTGCCCACGCCAACGGCGCACATCTGACCGTTTCCTATGACGCGCGGCACGTGAGCGCGAACCGTCTCAGGGCCACGGCGCATACACACGACATTACCGCATCGGCCGGTCCCTGGCAGCAGGTTGAGACAACCGTCGCCACCGGCGGGCCGGGCTCGGGTCTCGGCTCGGCAGAGCTTGTCCACATTGCCGGCCGGGACCGGCCCGATACGTCCGTCGATCGTTTGACTATCGAAAACGGAGGCTGGGTGCGAGCAAACGGTGAGATCGTCCTGTCACAACAGACTGCCGATAGTCTCGGCGCCGGCGTCGGCGACCGGGTGACGGTCGGCAGTCCGGCGGCTGGGCGCTCCTTTCAAGTCGTCGGCATCGCGGCCTCGGTCAGCCCGTTCACCGGGGCCTGGGTCCGGCCGGGTCAGATACCGGCGCTGGTCTCCCCCGCCTCACCCCTGCAGTATCAGATGCTCTATCGGGTTCAGCCCTCCGGCACCAACGGCGATCTCCGCCGTGCAACCCAGGCGATTGCCGGACACCTGCCGGCCGGCTCGGTGGTGACCACCGACAACTACCTGGATGTGAAGCGGAACGCCGATCTCACCACCGCGGTGATGATCCCGTTCCTGCTTGCCTTCAGCGCCTTCGCTCTGCTGGCTGCGGTCTTCATCATCTCCAACGTGGTGAGTGGGGTCGTCATCGCGGCCTACCGCGATTTCGGCATTATGAAGTCGATCGGCTTCACACCGGGGCAGGTAATGCTCGTCCTGCTGACGGAGATCCTGGCGCCGGTGCTCGCCGGCTGCCTGGCCGGCATCCCTCTCGGCACGCTCGCCAGCCAGCCATTTCTGCAACAAACGGCGCACGCCCTTGGCCTGCCGTCACCGTTCACCGCCGTGCTGCCGGTCGATCTCCTGGTCCTCGCCGGTGTCCTGATGGCTGCCACGCTCTCTATACTCTCCCCCGCCTGGCGGGCCGGACGGATGAGCGCCGTGAGCGCCATCACCACCGGGACGGCTCCATCGGCCGGCCATGCGGCCGGGGTGGGGCGAGCACTCTCGAGCCTGCCGATGCCTCGGGCGGTGAGCCTCGGCATTCAAGACGCATTGGCCCGCCCGTTCCGGTCGGCTACGACCCTGGGTGCCATCCTGATCGGCGCGGCGACCGTCGTCTTTGCCCTCAGCCTGCACCTCTCGCTGGGACAGGTAGCCTCGCATCTCATCCGCGACCAGTACGTGCAGGTCACCGTCAGCCGGCCGCTCCACGTCGGCCCGCCAGGCGGAAAATTCGGCCCTGGAGATAGCCAGCCGCCGAGCCCGCCCGGCGACCGGCAAGTCACCAATGCCATCCAGTCCGAGCCCAACACCGCCCGGTTCGTCGCCGAGGTTCAGGATCAGGTGACGGTGCCAGGCATTGCCGAGCCGATCACGTACTACGCCTATCGCGGCGCATCCTCCTGGATTGGGTACGCCATGATCTCCGGGCGCTGGTTCTCTCATGCCGGCGAGGTCGTGGCGCCGACCAAGCTCCTCCAGCAGGCGCATCTGCACGTGGGCGATTCCTTCACGGTACACATTCACGGCAGACCGGTCCGGGTACACCTCGTCGGCGAGGTCTTCGATCAGGCCGGCGACGATCTCCTCCTGCGCGGGGAGTGGGCGACGCTGGCGGCAGTGACCCCTCACCTGCAGGCGACCGACTATGAGATCCAGGTCAAGCCGGGCACGGACCCTCAATCCTACAGCCAGGCGCTCTTCCAGGCCCTATCCAACGGCGGTCCGACTGCTCTCGACGTCAGCACCGTTGCCCGATCGTCGAGCGATACCACCTTCATCCTGCTCAATTCGGTGATCGCCGGGCTGGCGCTGGTGCTCACCGTCATTGCCGTGGCCGGCGTCTTCAACACCGTGGTGCTCACCACCCGCGAGAAGGTGCGGGACGTCGCCATCCTCAAAGCGGTCGGCATGGCGCCGGCTCAGGTGGTTGCCATGGTGATCGCAGCGGTTGCCTTCCTGGGTTTGATTGCCGGGGCCGTGGGGATACCCGCCGGGTACATCCTCCACCGGGAGATCATTCAGTTCATGGGGCAGGTCGCCAGTGGCACTGCCATCCCACCGAGCTTCTTCGATCTGATCGACCATCGGTTCCTGCCGCTGCTGGGGCTGGCCGGGGTTGCCATCGCTGCCATCGGCGCCTGGCTCCCGGCGCAGTGGGCCGCCTCCAGTAGGGTAGCGGCGGTGCTCCAGTCGGAGTAAGCACCGTGCCGGACGCAGCGCGGTGAGGCAGGTGAAACCAGCTATGAAGCGCGTGTACAGTCGAAGTAGGGACCGTCAATCTCGAGCCGCAAAGGAGAGAAGTCGCTATGCAATCGCTTCGTCTGCGTATCGCCCTGACTGCTCTAGCCAGCGCCGCACTCATGGGGTACTTCATCGTGCCGGCGTCACCTCGCCCGGTCGAGGCCCGAAACATCCTGAACGCGCCCCAGTTCATGCGCGACTTCACAGCCCAGCGTTTTGCGGCTGAAGCGGCGCACCTCGGCGCATTGCGCGGGATAGACACGAGAGCGCTCCTCCGCCGATTTCGGGCCGGCTATCGGCGGTCGCAAATGGACCGGGGCACACTGCAAGCGAACGGTCAAACGATCAACGTCAACGGCTGGGCGCTGTCTCCGGCCGGTAAACAGGGCAATCTGGGCTCCTTCCCGGTGAACGCACTCCTCTCTCCGGACGGCAGCCACCTGTTGGTGGTCAACAGTGGGGCGGGCGTCCAGTCACTGCAGGTGGTGAGCACAGCGGATGGCAGCATCCTCCAGACCATTCCGTACCCTGCCCCTCACAGCGTCTTTATCGGCATCGCCTACAGTCCTGATGGGAAAAGCGCGTACGCCTCAGGTGGCGGAGAGAACGTCGTCCACACCTTCAGTGTAAATGCGGACGGCACGCTGACGGCTACCGGCGACGTAGCCGAGGCAGCAGTATCGACAGACTTTTCCAAGAGTTCCTTCCCCACGGGACTGAGCGTGAGCCGCGACGGTAAGACGCTCTACGTCGCCAACAGCAATGCGAACAACATGGCAATCATCGACACGGCTTCCAAGACCGTCAGCGCGACGGTACCGGTCGGCGCCTCTCCCTACACCACGCTGGTGAATCCGTTCAACGGGCTCGTCTACGTGTCGAATTGGGGTGATGCAAACATCTCTATCGTCGATCCCACTACCCGGACGGCGATCGGCACCATTCCGGTCGGGAACCATCCAACTGTTATGACGGCCGGTCCCAACGGCCTGATGTACGTGGCCGACTCGAACAGCGATGCCGTCTCGGTCGTCGACATGCAGACCAATCGCGAGCTGCGCCGCCTGTCCGTCATGGGCGGCATCCCCGCGCCGTTGAGTAGCAGCCCGGAAGGACTCGCCGTCAGTCCCGACGGAAAGACGCTCTACGTCGCCAATTCCGGCGATAACGCCATAGCGGTATTCACCATCGGAGTCAACGGCACAGGAGAATACTTTCAGGGCTGGATTCCGACTGCCTGGTACCCGACCGATGTGGTAGTAAGCTCCGATGGAAGGGTGCTCTTTGTCACAAATGGATTCGGCATGGGTGAAGGACCGAACAATAGCGGCCTCTATCCGAATCCAACACGCAAGAGCCAAACTGGGCCGAATATTACCCAGCCGGGCTACTGCACCTGCACCCTGGATCAGTTCTCGGGATCCATGGATGTAGGAACGCTTTCCACCATTTCCGTCCCCAACGCCGGCCAACTGACCGGGGATACCGTCCAGGTTATGCGCAATGACCACTTTTTCGATCAATCCAGCCAGGACCGAAACGCCGGGAATCCGATTCCTACAGTGGGCGGAACCTCGCCGATCAAGCATGTGATCTACATCGTGAAGGAAAACCGCACCTACGATCAGGTCTTCGGGGACGAGTCCTTCGGTAATGGCGATCCCTCGTTGACCCTGTTCGGCAAGGATGTCACACCCAACCTACACGCGCTGGCCGAGCGCTTCGGTCTGATCGACAACTTCTATGCCGATGCGCAGGTCAGCGCGGACGGCCACAACTGGGCACTCTCAGCCAATGCAAGTGACTACACCGAAAAGCTCTGGCCCCAGGACTACTCGCCAGCTCCCGGACGCAGCTTTGGCTATCCCTTCGAGGATTGGAGCGCTATGCCCCTCTCGGCCGGCGGCTACCTCTGGGACGCGGCGGCCGCGGCCGGCATCACTTATCGCGATTATGGGCTGTACGCCCTCTTCCCTCCCTCGTCCGGCAGCTTGATTCCCGCGGACCAGCCATGCGCGGGGCCAATCGCCCACACCTACCTCGGGAGAAACATTCCTACAGGATACGTGCTTTGTCTCCCCGAGACGAAGGTCAATCCGGCGAGCGTGCCAAACCTGGTGGGGCATATCGATCCGCACTACCAGAACTACGACATGCGGTATCCAGACGTCGAACGTGTGGCAGAGTGGAAGCGCGAATTCGACCAGTTCGAGGCAAACGGCAGCCTCCCGCAGCTCGAGGTCGTTCGCCTCTCCTCCGACCATACGTCGGGCACAACTTCCGGGCTCTACACACCACAAGCGACAGTTGCCGACAACGACGCCGCTGTCGGGCAGATCGTCGACGCGGTGAGCCATAGCAACGATTGGGCGAGCACGGCGATCTTCGTCACCGAAGATGATGCGCAGAACGGTCCTGATCATGTGGATTCTCATCGCACCGAAGCGCTGGTGATCAGTCCGTATACCGCGCGGTCGACGCCCAGCGCCGATCACACGCGTTACGACACTGCCTCGATGCTGCGCACCATCGAGCTCATCCTGGGGCTAGAGCCACTCAGTCAGTACGATGCCACGGCAACGCCAATGTGGCGCTTGTTCAACGCACAGCCGGATACAGCACCCTACACTGCCATCGCTCGGGCGGTGGGACCGGCCACCAACACGGCTCGGGCATACGCGGCGGCCGAATCGGCGCGCATGAATTTTGCGCTACCCGACCAAATCCCCATGGATGAGCTCAACCGCATTCTGTGGTACGCGGTAAAGGGCGCCGATGTCCCATATCCGAGCCGCTACGCGGGACCGCAGACCGGTGCGATCCGATCTGGCTATGTATGGGGCTCCCTGGAGCGCCAGCGCTACGCCCCCGAGCGCATTAGGGGCGCCCCTCTGCCGTCGATTCGGCGGAGTGCCTCCAGGTGATACCTGCCTGAGTCTGATGCAGTAGTGGCGTGATCAAGGGCTATGCTGCCCTGGTCGATCCTGAGGCGGAACATCCCACCGCCCGCGTGTCCGGCGGGCGGTGGGATGCGTATCGAGCGAACGGTTAGGAGCAGCTCACCACTCTGACGATCTCGGTATCGACGTAGGTCATGGTCCGGAGATTGAAGATCGAGCCGCTGATGTCGATCGTCATGCCCTGTCTCAGCTGGCCCCACGTGCCGTGGACGCCGCCACAGAGCGTCACATGGACGGCATCCCGCTGCTCGGCGTGCGTCATGCCCTGGACGGGGCCACCGGAATCCGATTGCAGCACATAGAGCGTGAGGATCTTCCCGGTGCCGGCGATAAAGTCCTGGCTGGCAGTGCTCTTTGCCTGAACATCGGTATCTGTCACCAACGTGGTGGGATTGAGCACTAGCCCGTTATCGATGAGCTTGCCCCAGGCATTGAGGTGGTCACCAATCGTCAGATCGGTGATGATTACCGCAGTCCGGTCGCGGGCGGATAGCCTGGTCTTGGATGAGAGCTGAAGCAAGATCAGCCTGCCTTCTTCGGTGCAGATCACCAGACCCCGATTGGCCATGAGGGCCGCTACGTCCGGTGTGCGATCCTGATCGCCGCAGATGACGCGTCCTTGGGGTCCCTCACCGCTTATCGGCTTGGCCACGAGTCGGCCGCTTACCATCTGGAGCTGCGTGCCCGGCTTCGAGGTATCTTGCACGGCAAAGGTGGGATCGAGAACGAACCCGCCGTTGCGGAGCACTCCCCAGGCATTGAGGTGGTCACCAATCGACATCCCCTCGATCGTCAGCTTCCGCCAGTTGCGGTTGTAGAGTCCGGTCTTGGCGGAGAGCTGGAGCAGGACGAGCTTGCCTTCTTCGGTGCAGACCACCAGACCGCGGTTGGTCATGAGCGCCGCTACATCCGGCGTCCGATCCTGATTGCCGCAGATGACGCGGCCGGCAGGCCGTTCTCCCGTTATGGGCTTGGCCACCAACCTCCCGCTTACCGTGGGATGCAAAGCGTCGATCCCGACAGGTGGTGTGCCCTGGTAAGCGGGCGCTGCGCCGGCACTCGGTCCCTGGCCGAGCGCGAGCAGACAGACGGCTAGAACGAGAGCGAGGGTCGTAACACGGTGGAATCCTGGACGTGACATACTGAACTCCCTTTCTCCTGTTGCCCGGTGCGGTTTGTGCCCGAGCAGTCTTCCTCAAGAACCACGATAGCGCCCAGGTCTTACCCTGCCGTGAACGATCACTTTACGTTCTATGAACGATCGCTTAACTGCTTTCCATTTGCTGAACTGGGCTATGATGTGTAAGCCGAAATTCTGAGAAGAGCAAGGGAGCTCGACAGGTGAAAAAGGATCAGATGGTAGCTTCCCGCCTTCCACAAGAGCTAGTACGCGATCCGGAGCTGATCGAACGACATGAACAAACAGATAGATCAACCACGGTGCGCAAGGTCCTCCGCCGAGCCATCGCGGAGCGGCTTCCCGTACCAGAACACGTTTGAACATGTACTCCGGGTCCGAGCTGAGGCGTGGATGGGCTATGTCCTCTCGCAGCGGCATCGTCCTCACAACCTTGGCGGAGGAAGACAATGAAGCGAACCGGCGCAAGCTCTGGGAGCTGAGCAATCTGACCCGCCACGATGTACCCCACGATGTGATCGAGGATCAGCCGTTTGAGATCTTCACCGATCTCCTCGATCGTCCTGAAGCGCTCCCCGGCTGCCTCTTGATCGCGCGGCAGGGAGATCGGTATGTCGGCTTTTCTCTGCTGGTGCACCAAACACCGGAACGGGCCTTGACCGGCATGACCGGCGTACATCGCGACTTTCGCAACCGCGGGATCGCGCTGGCGATGAAGGTACGAAGCGTTCGGCTGGCTCGCAACCGTGGATACAAAGCCATGCGAACGTTCAACCACGTGAACAACCCTGCCATGCTGGCCGTGAACACGCGCCTTGGATATGCGCCGCTGCCCGATTCCATAACCTTCCGCAAGGATCTGGCAACCTGACTCCGCTGCCGAGCGTCGGAGTCATCCACCAGCCAGGCAACCCGCAGCCTGTGCACCGAAATACTACGCAGGTTTGCAACCCGTCGGACGTCGGACATTCGGTTCGCAGGGGCGTTTTGCAGATCAGTGCGCGCCTCCTCACACTGTGAGCTGCGGCAGCACCTGCTCGGCCAGGAGCTGAATCCCGGCAAAGTCGTCCACGGTAAAGAACTGGGCCATCAGCTCCTCAACCCCCGCTTGCTCGTAGGCACGGATCTGCTCCACCACCTCATCCGGACTTCCCGCAATGATCCCGTGAAAGCGGGTGCGGAGCGCGTCGAGGAGAGCATCGAGTGGCATGTTGGCCAGCTCCGGCTCGATGCGCCGGAACCCACGCACCCGTTCCTCGAGCTCGGTCCGATTGCGGCCGCAGAACACGGTAATCATCAGGCTGCGCTTGACGTCGCCTGGTTGCCGTCCCATCTCACGCAGCAGCTCGTCGAGGCGCCCCGAACGGTCGCGGAACTCGTCCAAACTAACGTTAGTCGCGTTCCAGATATCGGCATAGCGTGCCACCAGCGGCAGGGTGCGTCGAGGGCCGACACCCCCGAGGAGGAGCGGTGGGCCACCTTGGCGCTGGGGGCGAGGTCGCAGCATCGCGTCCCGCAGCTGGTAGAACCGGCCGGAATAGGTGACGGGCTCCTCGCTGCGCAGCAATCGGGTCATCACCTCCAACGCCTCCGCGAAGCGCGCTGAGCGCGTCGGGATGTCGCCCAGCTCGTAGCCGAACATGGTGTGCTCTCGTTCCATCCAGCCGGCTCCGACGCCGAGGATCATGCGCCCGCCACTGAGATCGTCGAGCGCAGCGGCCTGGCGAGCCAGCATTACCGGATTGCGGAAGGAGACCGGAGCGACCAGCGGGCCGAAGTGAATTCGTCCCGTGTGATCGGCCAGGTAGGTCAGCGAGACGATCAGCTCCAGCGCATCCGGATAGCCGGATGTGGCCACGGTAAAGTGATCGGAGCGGAACAGTCCGGCGAAGCCCAGCTCCTCGACCTCGGCGACCAAGCGCTTCCAGACCGGCCAGGTGAGGTCGTACATTCCCTCGATCATGATGGAGAGCTCGATCATGGTTTCCTCCCTCTGGCAGCGCCCGCGCGCAAGCTACCGGTCAGCCATCAGCGTACCACGGCGTGGCGGATGCCGGCATCCAGCTGCTCGGGCGTTTCCTCCAAGGTCATGACCTGGGCGAACATTGCGATAATCCTAGAAAGCTCCACCGATCGACTCGGCTCGGAGGAGCTGTGAACGCTTGCGATGATCGGGGAGAAGGTTCTGGAGAACTAGCTTGACGGAGCGTAGATGAGCGACGCGATGCTGCTGGGTCTGGATATCGGTACGGGCTCTGCCAAAGTGCTCTTGCTGGGCGAGGATGGAGGCGTCCTTGGGCAGGGCTCTGCACCGTATGCCGTACGGAGTCCGTACCCCGGCTGGGCCGAGTCTGATCCATCCGACTGGTTGGCTGCGTGCGGAGAGGCGGTACGCCAGGCAGTGCATGGTCACGGCCGCAACGTGGTGGCCCTGGGGCTATCCGGGCAGATGCACGGAGTTGTTCTCACCGGCGCCGATTCGACGCCCGCGCGGCCGGCCATCCTGTGGGCAGACGCGCGATCCGGTCCGCAGCTCGAGCTGTACCGGGCGCTCGATCCGCATCTCGGTCGTGGACTGGCCAACCCGTACGTGACCGGTATGGCCGGACCCAGCCTCCTGTGGGTGCGCGACCACGAGCCCGAGGCGTACGAGTCGGCACGTTGGGCGCTCCAGCCCAAGGATTGGGTTCGACTTGTCCTGACCGGCGAAGTGGCCACGGAACCGAGCGACGCCTCGGCCACGCTTCTCTACGATCTCGAGGCCGACGCCTGGGCCTGGCAGGTGGTCGAGGCGCTTGGCCTCCGGTCAGACCTGCTTCCGGTGATTGTTCCGTCGGGGAAGACGGCAGGGACACTTACCGAGACGGCTGGTAGCCATCTCGGGCTGCGGCAAGGACTACCGGTCGCGGCCGGAGCGGCAGACACCGCTGCTGCCGCGCTGGGTAGCGGCCTCTTAGTGCCGGGAGTTGCGCAGCTCACCGTCGGTACCGGGGGACAAATCATCGCCGTGCGCGACCGGCCTGTGCTCGATTCCACTCGCCGAACCCACCTCTATCGTGCTGCTACTCCTGCGCACTGGTATTCCATGGCTGCCGTCCAGAACGTGGGGCTCGCGCTCGAGTGGGTGCGGGCATTGCTGGGAGTCACCTGGGATGAGGTATATAAGGAAGCGTTCTCAGTGCCCGCCGGAGCGGAAGGACTCACCTTTCTTCCGTATCTCACCGGCGAGCGTACTCCTCACATGGATCCCAACACACGCGGATCATGGTCGGGCATGGGACTTCACCACAGCCGGGCTCATCTGCTCCGTGCTGCCCTGGAGGGAGTTGCCTTCGCCCTTCGCGAGGCTCTGGAGGCGCTCGAGGCAACCGGACTTCAGGTGCCCGAGCTGCGCCTGGCGGGTGGAGGATCCGGGCTGCAGCTGTGGCGCAGCATGCTCGCAGACATTCTGCGGCGCCCTCTTTTTGCGCTGCCGGAATCGGCGGCTTCGGCTCGCGGTGCAGCGCTTCTGGCCGGTATGGCGTGCGGGCTGTACTCCAGCGAGGCGGATACCCTGCCGCTTGCACCATCCTCCGCGCTCGTCGCTGCCCCGGGCGAGCAGGCACCCAAGTATGATGCAGCCTACGCCCGATATCGTGAATTGTACGCCAGACTGCAGGGTTGGCAGGCTATGGTGAATCCGTGCCGGTTGCCGCCAGCTGAGCCTGCGTCGCACCCGTCATCATAGCCACCACCGTATCCATGGTCTGCTGGCCGGGACGCGCGATGCCCGCGCGGCGCCCCAGACGCATGACCTGGATGCGGTCGGCCACCTCGAAGACGTGCGGCAGATTGTGACTGATGAGGATGACCGGAACTCCGCGTGCCTTCACGTTGCGGATCAGCTCCAGCACCATGCCGGATTCCTTCACACCGAGCGCGGCCGTCGGCTCGTCCATGATGACGACGCGCTTCCCCCAGGAGACGGCGCGCGCGACGGCCACCCCCTGCCGTTGCCCACCGGATAGATTCTCGACCGGCTGACGCATGGAGCGCAGGCCGATCTTGAGCGATGCCATATTCTCGGCTGCCTCCTTGCGCATCCTCGATTTGTCCAGGCGGCGGAAGATGCCGCCAAGGATTCCCGGTTCTCGCTCCTCGCGCCCCAGGAAGAGGTTACTCGCAATATCGAGCGCAGGTGCCAGAGCAAGATCCTGGTACACCGTCTCGATGCCCAGCCGGCGGGCATCCTGCGGGTTCCGGATGTTCACGCGCTCGCCGCCCATGAGAATCTCGCCCTCATCCGGTTGTATGGCGCCGGAGAGGATCTTGATGAGCGTCGACTTGCCCGCCCCATTGTCGCCCACCAGAGCCAGGATCTCGTCCGGGTAGAGCTCGAAATCCACGTGCTCCAATGCCGTTACGTTTCCGAAGCGCTTCGAGATGTTCCTGGCCTCAAGGACCGGCACGACCTCAGCCTGCTCGGGCGTAGTGTTCGTGGCATCGTTCACCTTCGCCGCCTTCGCGTTGCCTGGTCCAAGGCTACCGCAACGACTACCAGAACACCGGTAGCAAAGGTCTGCCACAGGGCATCCACGCCAATGAGGGTCAGTCCATTGCGGATAACACCGACGATGAGGGCGCCGATGAACGTACCGACCACACTGCCGCGTCCGCCGAACAGGCTCGTCCCGCCAATCACGACTGCGGTAATACTGTCCAGATTGTCGGTCTGGCCGCCGTTCGGATCACCCACCGTGGTACGGCCGAGGATCAGCAGCGCCGCAATGCCATAAATCAGACCGGCCAGCACGTACACCGACAGCAAGACCCGCGATGTATCGATGCCGGTGAGTCGCGCCGCCTCGAGGTTGTTGCCGGTGGCGTACACGTGCTTGCCCCACGGGGTTTGGGTGAGCGCATACCAGGCCACAAGCACCACCGCAATCATCACCAATGGACCCACCGGTACACTTGCTCCCCCGATCTTGATGTTCGCCCCCAGTGCCAACAGATTGGATGGCAGGTTATCGACGGCTGCGCCCTGCGTATAGAGCAGCGTGCTCGCATAGACGACGTTGAGCATGCCGAGCGTGACGATGAACGGAGGCAAGCGGATACGAGCCACAATCAGTCCGTTGACCAGGCCAAGCGCCATCGTCAGGCCCAGACCGGCGCCAATGGCCACCAGGACCGGTGTGCCGGTCACCGCCAGCTTGGCCATCACCACCGACCCGAACACCATGATGGCGCCGTTCGAGAGGTCGATGCCCGCGGTGATGATGATCAGGGTCTGCCCCACGGCGAGCGTGCCGACCTCCATCGACTGCAGCAAGATCTGCTTGAAGTTGTCGACCGAGAAGAAGACGGGGGACTTGACGCTGAAGAAGATGATCAGCAGGGCGAGGCCGAAGAGTGGCCCCAGGATAGGATTCCTGGCTAGAACGTCAAGCACGGGCGTCAGCGCCTGACGCAGGCCCGGCCGTTCCTTCGCCTGTGTGGTCTGTGAGGTAGTCATGCGTACGCCCGCCAGGTGGTTACGCTCACCGGCACTCTCCACGCAACATTGCTACTGCGCCCTATCATCCGCCGCTTATCACTAGCGTACCAGCAGAGGGGCAGGTTGTTGAACCTGCCCCTCTCGCCGGAATGCTATCCGTCTAGCCTATGGTATTCACGCATCCGACTGGCCGCCCACGTAGCGGGGACAGAGCCCCGAGCTACATCAGTAACTCAGCCCCAGCAATGGGACAGGGCGAACGCGATCGACTTGTGAGGCAGCCCGTAGGGGTTCTTCGTGATGAGCGGCTCGCCGGTGTCCACTCGTTTCGGGATGCTCTTACCCAGCGCCGCCTGGCGGCCGTAGAAGACGCCGAGCTGCGCCATCTTGCTCGGGAACTGCATCACGTCGGTGTCGATGGTGCCGCTCTGTACGGCCTTGATTCCACGGCAGCCACCGTCCATGGACACGATCTTCACCTTGCCGGCCATGCCATGCGATTTTATTGCCGTGGCAGCGCCCAGCGCCGCGGGCTCATTGATGGTCCAGACCAGATTGATGTTGGAGTGCGCCGTCAGTGCGCTCTCCATCGCTGTCTGAGACTTGGCCTGGTCGCCGCTCGTGAGCAAATCGGCCACGGCAGCGCTCTTGCTTGCACCGAAGCCCTTGAGGAATCCGCCCATGCGGTCGGTGTTGACTGAGCTGCCCGGCGTACCTTCGAGCAGCGCAAAGACCGCCTTCTTGCCGGCCATGGCCTTCTTCGCCCACTGCCCGTTCTTCACACCGGCCAGGAAGTTATCGGTGGCGACGAAGCTCGTCACCGCACTGGCCGGTATGGTAGCTGTGTCCAGCGCAAGCACGGCAATGTGTTTGGCCGTGGCGCGCCGCACCGCCGGCACGATGCCTGCCGACAGCTCGGGGATGAGCACGATTGCACCGGCGCCGCGCGTGATACAGTCGTCGACCTGGGAAGTCTGGGTCGCGTTGTCACCGTCGTACTTCCCTGCTTCGTACTGAAGGGTGACGCCAAGCTTGTTCGCCTCGCTCTGCGCCACCGGCCTCATGGCCACGAAGTACGGGTTGGTGAGCGTTTTGACCAGGAAGCAAATCAGAATCTTCTTGGCATGGGGTCGAGCGTGGGAATTGCTGGCCTGGGCACCACTGGAGAACAACAAGCTCGCGATCAGTGTAATGCCCACACCAGCGCTCATGATGAAGCGAGTCGGTGTGCGGTAAGCGCTCATAATCCTCTCCTCATACTGATGGTCACTCGTCGGCGGGGACACATCCACCGACCTTCAGAGTCTCTTCCTCTGCTCACCCTCCTTTCCGGCTCCAAGTGTCCCTACTCGAGGCGGGCAGGGGAGCCACCCACACTGGTACACCGCTTTCCACCGTGAAACGCGTTTCTGAAACCGTTTTCTGAAACCGATTTCTATGCTATCATCACACTGTTGGGCCTGTCAATCTCTTTCGCCTGGGGCAATTGGTCGCCTGCCTATGAACGACGACGCGCACTCTAGGTTGAAGCTCGACGCACCGAGCTTCGAGAACCGCTCCGGAGCCACCAACGCGGGCGGGACTACTGCCAGCATCCGCGACGTGGCTCAGCGGGCCGACGTCTCGCCGGCTACGGTGTCTCGCGTTCTCACCGGCTCCGCCATCGTCAAACCGGAGACGCGCACCCGCGTGCTGAAGGCCATCGCCGACCTGGGATATCGTCCCAACCAGGTGGCGCGCAACCTCCGCCGGCAAAAGGCCGAAATGATCGGGCTGGTCATCGCCGACGTCGAGAATCCGTTCTTCACCGAGATGGTCCGCTCCGTCGAGGATGCGGCTTACCGTCTGGGCTACCGTGTGCTCCTGTGTAACACCGACGAGAACGCGGAGAAGCAGCGCTCGTACCTCGGCGTCATGGTGGCGGAGCGCGTGCTGGGCGTCATCCTCGCGCCCTCGGACCCGGATGCGGAGGAGATCGGCGAGCTCCTCGACCTGGGCATCCCGCTGATCGCCTTTGACCGCGCGGCCGCCGATGCGCGCGCCGACTCGGTGACGACCGATAATCTCGAGGCCGGGCGGGTAGCCGCCAGGCATCTCCTGGAGGCCGGCTATGAGCGCATTGCCTTCATCAGCAGCCCCGAGGTTGTGACGGGTGTCGAACGCCTGGCCGGGTACGAGGAAATCATGCGCCTGGCCGGCCTCCGCCCTCGCTCCGTCTCCGGCTTTTCTCGCATCGAAGGCGGGATGGCCGCCACCGAGGAGCTGCTTGCCGATGCCGATCCACCGACTGCGCTGATCGCCGGAAACGGCCAGATGGGCATAGGCGCCTTGAAAGCGTTGCGGGCCCGAGGGCTCACCATTCCTCGGCAGATGGCGCTCGTCATGGTCGACGATCCCTTCTGGGCCGAGATCACCGGCCCGCCTTTGACCGCGCTCGCTCAGCCGGTGCGACAGATGGCCGAACGCATGATCGAGCTGCTGGTCGATCGTCTCAACACGGGGCGCGATGAGCCGAGGCATGTGGTCTTTGACTTTGAGCTGCGGGTGCGCGCCTCGTCTCAAAGCGTGTAATACGCTTCCGGCACAAGACGGCTGCCGCTCGCTCGAACTTTCTTTGGCTTCCTAAGTTAGTTCTCATGCTACCAGAGGGACTCCTCGGTGTCAAGAACGCCCACCCGCGTTGACCTGCTGTTTGTTCTGTGCTACCTTGTTACTAACTTAGGGCGCCTACTAAAGCCGGTAGCAATCGGTGGAGTATTGAGTGAGACCGAGAGGCACGAGGCACGCAGTCGGAGCGAGTCCTCTCGATGCGCGTCGCCATAATCGTCCGCTCGTCCTGCGCAGCATCTGGGAGGGCGATGGCGTCTCCCGTGCTGAGTTGTCTCGCCTGACACGCCTATCCGGTCCCGTCATTACCGACATCGTGGGTGAATTGCTGGCGGCCGGGCTGATCCGTGAGGATGGGCAGAAGGTATCAACAGGCGGTCGGCGCGCCACGATTCTTCGCATGGACGAGCAAGCACGGCACGTGGTGGCTGTCGACTTGGCTCGCCACCAGACACGTGTGGCTATTACTGATCTCAACGCTACGGTCCTACACCAGGTCAGTGTCCCAACCAGCGGTTTTCTCGACCCTCGGGCCAATCTCCGCTGG
>Ga0207416_1002037_pt1 | contig 23556 bp, 17 predicted proteins | sample PaiPotPPM11metaG_FD_184107 | JGI IMG/M metagenome (GOLD analysis project Ga0207416, IMG submission 184107) | Iron sulfur acid spring bacterial and archeal communities from Banff, Canada, to study Microbial Dark Matter (Phase II) - Paint Pots PPM... ...
CATCGGCAAGGCGCCGCCGCCGACAAACACCGGCACTCAGGGAACAAGCAGCCCAACATCATCGGCAGACACAATGCCGGAAACCAGCCACCTCATGAGCACCCAGGGTGCCTCTCAACATCGCGGGCCCGCTCAAGGGGTCGCGGGTAGCCTCCCGCCCGGTGAACGTCCGCTTTCTTACCGGCGACACGGCCATCGTGGTCAGCGAGGACGGGATCATCTTCCCCGGGCAGGACGCTGTCGCGAGCGAGCGCCTGGTGCGCGCGAGCTGGGTGCTGGTCAGGCGCGACGGCGGCTGGCGCATCGCCTCCTACCACAACAGCCCCGCCAGCTAAGGCGCCGTCTCATGAGAAGCCCAGGGCCGTGGCAGCGGTTGCCGCAGTCGTGATCGCCCAGGTAAAACGGGACGGCATGGTGGCTGAACGGAAGGAGACTTGACGATGGCGCTGTACATGGCCTTGTGCTACTACGACCGGGACCACCACTGGGACTCGGTGCCGGATGTGGAGTTCACCCCCGAGTACACGGAGTTCGCCCGGCGGGCCACCGAGGCCGGGGTCATGCGCGGCGGCGAAGCTCTGCACCCGGTGACCATGTCGACGACCATCACCGTCTCGGGCGGCAAGGGCGGCGACGTCCTAGTGACCGACGGCCCTTACGCCGAGGCGAAGGAGGTCTTGGGCGGGTACTTCCTGCTGGAGGCGGCCGACCTGGACGAGGCCATCGCGTGGGCGGCGCAGATCCCGGCTGCCTGGCGGGGGAAGATCGAGCTCCGCCCGGTAGCGCCGGCTCACGCCTAGGTGCACCCTGGCATGGACGCCGCCGACGCGCTGGCCGAGGTGCTGAAGGACGAAGGTCCCAGGGTGCTGGCCACGCTGGCCAGGACCATCGGCGACCTGGCCGTCGCCGAGGACGCGCTCTCCGAGGCCACGATCACCGCCCTGGATGCCTGGCCCAAAACGGGGATCCCGGACAACCCGCGGGCCTGGCTGGCTGTGGTCGCCCGCCGCAAGGCGCTTGACCTGCTGCGACGCGAGTCAGCCAGGGCCGCTAAGGAGACCGCCGCGTTCCGGTGGGGAACCGAGGCCGCGCCGGACCAGATCGAGGAGGCGATCGAGGCGATGGAGCCAGAGACGTCCCTGCGCGACGACATGCTGCGCCTGATCTTCACCTGCTGCCACCCGGCGCTCAGTCGTGAGGCCCAGGTGGCCCTCTCGCTGCGCACGCTGGCCCGGCTCGAGGTGCCGGCCATCGCCCGCGCCTTCCTGGTGCCTGAGGCCACCATGGCCAAGCGCCTGGTGCGGGCCCGCGCCAAGATCACCACCGCCCGCATCCCCTACGCGATCCCCGCCGACACCGAGCTTCCCGGCCGGCTGGCCGCGGTGCTGGCGGTGGTGTACCTGATCGCCACCGAGGCCCATGCCCCGACCGGCGGGGACGCGGTGGCCCGGGTCGACCTCGAGGCCGAGGCGATCCGGCTGGCTCGCTTGCTGGTCAGCCTGATGCCCGACGAGCCCGAGGCACTGTCCCTGCTCGCCTTGTTGCTGCTGACCTCGGCCCGCACCCCCGCCCGCACCGACGCCGACGGTAACCCGGTGACCCTGGCCGACCAGGACCGCACCCGCTGGAACCGAGCCGCGATCGCCGAGGGTTCGGCGCGACTGTCCGAGGCGGTGACCCGGTCCGGCGGGGTCTCCGGGCCCTATCAGATCCAGGCTCACCTCGCCGCGGCCCACTCGACCGCGCCTAGCTGGCAGGAGACGGACTGGGACCGGATCGTCGGCCTCTACGACCTGCTCGGGTCGATCACGGCCAGCCCGCTGGTGGCGCTCAACCGGGCGGTCGCGGTTACCGAGCGCGACGGCCCCGAGGCGGGGCTGGCTGCCCTGAAGACCATCGCCGGACTGGAATACTCCCATCTGTGGCACGCTGCCCTAGCGGACAACCTGGGCCGGCTCGGCCGCACGAGCGACGCGGCCGGAGAACTTCACGCCGCGGTGACCCTGGCGCCCAGCGAGGTCGAACAGCGCCTCCTACAGGGCCGTCTGCGCACCGTGCGGTCCGAACTCGGCTGACCGCGTTCTAGTTTCCCCGCTTTCCCCGGCTCGGCTTTCTCCCCGGATATGTCCTCCGCCCGCTGCACCGTTCGTCCTTTCCCTGCAAGCGGTCCCCGATCTCGCGGATCGCCCGGGAAAGGAGAAGCAGATGACTGGCAGCAGCACCAAGCAGGCCGGAGCGCCGCGCTGGAGCGCATTGCAGCGCTGGACGTTGGGCGTCACGTCGATGGCCGCCTTCATGGCCGGGATGGACGCCCTGGTGGTGACCACCGCCCTGCCGACCATTCATGCCGACCTCGGGGCCGCCACCTCGGCCCTGAGCTGGACGGTCGTCGCGTACGCACTGGGCTTCGCCGCCGTTGTGCTCGCGGGCGTCGCGCTCGGCGACCGCTTCGGGCGGCGGGGGGTCTTCCTCACCGGGCTGGCCCTGTTCACTCTCGGCTCGGCTGGTTGCGCCCTCAGCCCGAACGTCGGCCTGCTGATCGCTACCCGAGCCATCCAGGGCGTCGGCGGCGGGCTCGCCGTGCCCCTGTCACTCGTGCTGATCAGCGAGGTCTTCCCACCTCAGCAGCGGGCCCGGGCCATCGGGATCTGGGGGGCGATCACCGGCATGGCGGTCGCTGTCGCCCCGCTGGCCGGAGGAGCCATCGTGTCCGGCCTCGCCTGGCGGTGGATCTTCTGGGTCAACGTGCCCATCGGCGTCGCCGTACTCGCCGCCGGGCTCACCCGCCTGGCCCGCAGCCCGAAGGTGTCGGCACGTATCGACGGAGCATCACTACAGCCCCATCGGGGTGGGGATCGCGTTTCTGGCCTGGACTGGCGTGAGCCCGTTCGTGGCACCGATCGCCGGGCAGATCGCTCAGCGGCGCGGTGAGCGCACCCCCATGGTTGCGGGCATGGCCGCCATGACGGTCTCGGTTCTTGCTCTCGCCGTGTTCGTGCGGCCCGACAGCAGCTACCTCGTCCTGGTCGGGCCGCTGCTGGTAGCCGGCGTCGGAACCGCCCTGGCCTTCCCGACCACGGCCTCGGCGACCATGCAGGCCGTGACCCCGGACCAGATGGGGCCCGCCGGAGGTGTCGGGACCGTCGCGTTCCAGCTCGGCGCGGCACTCGGGGTCTCACTGGTCAGCGCCGTGTTCAGCTCGGCCGGCGGGTACGCCTCTGCGGCGACCTTCGTCGACGGCCTGCGTCCGGCTCTCGTCGCGGTCGGAGTCGTCACCGCGATCGGGGTCGCGGCCGTGAACCGCTTTCGCGGCACGGTGGCCAACGGCGGCCAGGCCGCCGACACCACGGTCCGGATGCCCGACCGAGTGCCTGACCGGGAGCCCGCAGGCCGAGGCTGACGCTCGCCGGCAGGCAGGACGCCAAGTCCGGGGACCTGCTCCAGGGTGCCTTCGTCGCAGGGGCCAGGGAATTCGATGCCCGGTGGTTGACGGATACAGATCGGGCGTATTCGCAGGGTCGTCGGCGGATTGCCTGCATGGGAGAGTGCAGCCAGATGGCGGCCGCCGGGCTAGACGGGCGAGTCGGCCGGGAGCCCTGCTGCGGCTGCGGCATGTTCTGCGCTCGCCTCGGGCGGAGCTGACTCTGTTGGAGGAACTCATCTGCAGAGCGGTATTCAAGCTGGACGAGCTGATCACCACCCCTGCACCAGGGCGAGATCAACCCGGGCTGCGATGCCCTCCTCGACGGCAAGAACGTGTGCGGCATGGTTATCCACGACCGCTGACCCCGTTTCGCCTCCGGCGCCCGAGGTACTACCGGCGGTACTCGTACTGGACAGCGAGCCACTGCCGCCCGGTCCCGTCGGCGCTGATGAAATGCTGCTGCTTGAGCTCGTGCGAGGCCGAATGGCTCGTGATCAGCAGGTCTGCCCGGGTCAGCTTCCCGTCCACCTCGGTGCCGAATCCGATGAAGCCCAATGGCTCGAACACCAGGCGCAGCGTACCGTTCCCCGCGCGCCCGAAGCTGCTGGCGGGCATGATAGACACCGGCAGCCGGGTGTCCATCGACACGTATTTCCACCGGCCCTCCACCCGGTCATAGTTAAGGTAGTCGATTCGCCGGAAGTCCGGCCCGCCGCCAGGGGCCGGCCGCATGATCTCCTGCAGGTACAGGCCGATCATGGTCCTCTCGGCGATCAGGCCGTTGGTGACGATCGGCTCGGCGCCCGGCGTCGGCCACATCGTCGCCACCACATTCCAGGTACCGGCTCGCTCGGCGAGTTGCTGCTCCTCCGGTCCGGGCGCCAGGAGTCGTTCGGCTGCGGTCGTCATGGACTCCACCATGCCAGCGTCCCCGGTGTCATGCACGCGGGAACGTCTGAACCATCCGGGGCAGTCCCGGTTACCGTGGCTCTTCGGGCAAGCCACTCCCGGGCCTTGGCCACCAGCCTGCGACCCCTGCGCCTGACTCTGCCCGTGCGAAAAGGATGAATGGATCCCGTATGTTTTCGAAGAATCATCGTTATGGCCTTGTTAGCGGGCGTTGCCGGGGCTCGCGGCGCGGCTAGATTTGGTGCTGCGATCAAGGAGGAATGATGAACCACAACGTGACCCAGGGCGCAGGGGGCCCGCTGGCCCGCATCGGCCGGCGGGTTGCCGCTATCGTCGCCGAGTGCAACTACGCCGCGACCCGGATGAGCAGCTCGCGGAGCACCCCGGCGCTTTTCTGACCCGGGACCAGCGGCCGGGCCGGGTGCCGGACTCCGGATCCCGGGCCCGGCTGCTGCACGAACCAGCCGCTGGCCGGCCGGGCCCGCGCCCGGCCGGCCAGCTTGGATTTCGGCAACGGTCCCCTAACTTGGCGGATGGACCGGCCTGTTCTGCGCGGCCAATTGCGGGCGCTGTGCTGCTCACCAAAAGCTGATCGTCGCCGGGCGGGAGCCGCTTGCTGCTGGCGCAGGGGTCCGGAACGTGGTCGGGGGCTCTGACGTGCCCGGCTGCCACCGGTTCCGGTCGCCGGCGGCTCACCGCGGTATCGTTAGCAGGGGCGGCCGCCGGCCTGGGCCGCCGGGTGGCCCAGGGCTGCTGCTGGCGGCCGGTGAGCGGAACGGCCAGCGGGGTTCTGGCCAGGAGGCTGGTCAAGGCCACGCCGGCCAGGAAGACGATGACGACGGTGGCCGTGCAGAGCAGCGGCCACCACACCACGGAGTCCAGCCTGGCCCACCCGGCCCAGATCAGGGCGTTGATGAACAGCATCTGGGACAGGTAGACGCCGTAGGAGTTATCCGATCCCGAGCGCACCGCGGCACGCAGCCGCCGCGAGCGCCCCGGCTTCACCAGGGCTACGCCCAGCAGGTACAGGCAGGCGATGGCGCCGATGTCGAACGGGATCACGCTCGGCTGGAACGGGTCGTTACCTGAGCCCAGGACGGTCGTGACGCCCTTATCGGCCAGGAAGTAGACGGCCTCCGCGCCGAGCGCCGCCGCAACGGTCAGCGCTATGACCAGGCGCACGTGCCGGACCAGCCATTCATTCACCGCGTCGAGGTGGAACGCCGCGATGCTCCCGGCAATGAGGTAGAACGCGTAGGGCGTGAACTCCCGTATCCAGCCGGTGCGGAGCACGGGCACGATCGTCCAGTGCATCAGGGTCATGAGTGCCACGTGTCCCAGCGCGGCGATGACGACGAGAGCGCCGTGGTGATCGCGGGTCCGCCGCAAGAACCTCATGAGGAGCGGGAACACCAGGTAGTACTGCATGATGATGAGCAGGAAGTAAAGCTGGTAATACCCGGTGGCTATCTCCTTGGCGAAGTTCTCCAGTGCTGCGGCTGCGCCCGGGTAGTGCGCGGTGGGCAGCAGGTACAGGAAGTAGATGACGCTCCAGCACAGGTAAGGGACGGTGACCGCGACGAGCCGGCGCCCGTAGAAGCGGCGCAGGCCACCGCAGCCGAGGTCCATGTAGGCGTAAGTCAGCATGCACGCGGAGATGAAGAAGAATCCCTCACGGGAAAAGTGCGTCAGCAGCATCACGGCACCGGTGCTCACGCTGGACGCCGCGGGCGCGAAGAAGGTGAGCACGTGGGTGCCGATCACGCCGGCTTGCTTCATCGGCCGCATGGCGTCGACCTGGTCGAGTCGCTGGCGTGGCATCAGGCCCCCGTGATCAGGCCGCGCAAACCGGCCCCGTAATACGGAAGCTGCCCGGCACCGCGAGTCGCGTAGTCATGACACCGATGGTGACCATGTGACCTCCAGCCAGCCTTCGGTACACCTGACGAACATGTGCGAAATTCCTGAGCGCCAGCAAAGCGATCCCTGAGTTCGCGCTTTACGGCGGTGCCCGGTGACGGCGGCTCAGCGTCACCGCAGCCTGTTCATGCAGTGGCGCTGGGCGGGATCCTGGCGAGGACGACGGTGATGTCGTCTTCGTAGTACTCGCCGAGTGAGGCGATGAGTTCGTCGCAGGCAGCGTCCAGGTCTCCGTGCTGGCGGGCCAGCACGGAGCGGAGCGTGAGGATGCCCTGGTCGAAGGAGCGGGTGCGGGTTTCGACGAGGCCGTCGGTGTACAGGGCGAGGATGGTGCCGGGGGGCAGCTTGATACGGGCCTGCCCGTACCTGGCGGGGGCGACGCCTAGTGACTGGCCGCCGGGCAGGTCGGGGACCCTGGTGGTGCCGCCCGGCATGACCAGGACGGGCGGCAGGTGGCCTGCGGTCGCGAAGTCGCAGGACCGGCGGGCGGGGTCGATGACGGCGTAGGCGCAGGTGGCGAGCGTGGCCTGGGGCAGCGCGAGGGCGGTGCGGTTGAGCTGCCGCAGTACGTCGGACGGGGGCAGGTCTACGTCCGCCAGGGCGTAGGCGGCAGCGCTGAGCCGGGCCATCCCGGCGGCGGCCTGCGGGCCGTGGCCCATCACGTCGCCGACGATCAGCGCGGTCCTGTCTCCGGGCAGCGGGATGACGTCGTACCAGTCGCCCCCGGTTTCGTAGCCGGCCGCGGGCAGGCACCGGCCGGCGAGTTCGAGCCGGCGTGGCGTCGCAGGGCTGGGGGCAGTCCGGAGTGGCTGCAGTGCCTCGGCAATCGACCGGTGCCGCATCAGCGCGAGCGAGCCGGCAATAGCGGTTGCGGCGCGGTCGGCTAGGTCTGCGGCCGCTTCCGCGTCGGTGTCGCAGAAGGCTGGCGTGCGGGGAGCGCGGGCCAGCACCAGCAAGCCGACTGCCGTGCCCCGGGCGATCATCGGCGCGGCGATGTATGAGGTGTAGCGCTCCATCGCCGTTCTGGCCGCTGGGCTTATCCGCTGCAGCGTCCCGGTGTCAGGGCGGGCAAAGATCACCGGCGCCCGGTCATGTACGCTGCGAGCGTACGGAGAATCTGCGGCGAACGCGATCACTTCCCCGTCCGGGAAGCCCGCAGGGGGAGCAGCAACCCGGCTGACCCTCGTGGTCAGCCTGCGCACGATCAGTTCGGTGCCGCGCGAGTACCCGGCCGGGCTGCCGCCGGACAGAAGCTGCTCCAGCACGAACACCCCCGCCGCATCGGCGAAGCCCGCGACTACGGCCTCGAGAACCTGCCGGGCCGGGGGAACCGGGTCGGAGCTGGGATCTGGCGGCTTGAGCCGCGGTGGCAGCAGGTATCCGGGCGTGCGGCCGTGGGACACCGTGACTTCCAGATCGTCGCTCACCTCGGCTCCCGTCACGCTTTCGCGTTCGGCCCGGCGGGTTCGCCGTAAAAGCGGCAAGCCGGACCAAGCTACTCTAATGCCCCGCCCGCAGGAGGTCCACGGGCCCTAGGTCGACTCGGCTACGATGACAGGTGCATGCGGTCGGCGACACCGGGACGGATAACGCAATGACGACTCAGCCCGGCTGGGTACCGCCGGGGGTTGACACCGGCAAGGCGAATATCGCCCGGATCTATGACTGGTGGCTGGGCGGGGACCATAACTTCCGCGCGGACGCCGACGCCGCCCGCGCGATGATCACGGTCGAGCCCAACATCAGGGCCTTCGCCCGCGCGAACCGGGCCTTCCTCGGCCGCGCGGTGCGGTTCCTCGCCGCCGAGGCGGGCATCCGCCAGTTCCTCGACATCGGCTCGGGCATCCCCACCGCCAACAACGTCCACCAGGTCGCCCGGGAAACCGCTCCCGGGTCGCGGGTGGTGTACGCGGACATCGACGACGTCGCGGTCGCGCACAGCAGGCTCATGCTGGAGAACGATCCCGATGCGGCCGTCATCCACGCCGACCTGCGCGAGCCCGCCAAGATCCTGGGCGACCCGCAGACCCAGCTCCTGCTCGACTTCACCAAGCCGGTCGCCGTGCTCCTGGTTGCGGTGCTTCATTACCTCGCCGACGCCGACGAGCCGGAGCAGATCGTCACTACCCTGCGGGACGCGCTGGCCCCCGGCAGCTTCCTGGTCATCTGTCATGCCTGCAGTGATGCCAAGCCCGATGTCGCGAGCGCGGTCGAGACCGCGTACAAGAGCAGGGTGGCGACCGCGGGCCGGGCCCGCGCCCGCACGGAGATCGCCCGGTTCTTCGACGGGTTCACCCTTGTCGACCCCGGGCTGGTCTGGCTGCCCGAATGGCGGCCCGACCAACCCGAAGACGTCCCCGAGCACCCGGAGAAATTCTGGAACCTCGTCGGCGTCGGCCGGCTGAACGAGCCGTAACTCCCCTTGTCAGGGGAACCCCGAAATGACTTATTGATGGCCGCTCCGGTCGGTGGCGTCGTCTTCCTCCTGGCCGGTGGAGGCAGCGGATGAGCGGAGGAGGACACGTAGGGCTCGGCGGGAGCGGGAGCCGGGCGGGGCGGTGTAGGCCGCGAGGAGCAGGTCGGGGTGTGTGCCGACGGACAGTTGGTGGACGTCGAGGGTGAGGGTGCCTGCGACGGGGTGGTGGAAGGTCCTGGGCACCGGGCCGAGTCCGTGTACCGGGTGGCTCGTCCACCAGGTACGGAAGTCCGGATCGCGGATGCTCAGCTCGCCTACCAGTGCGATCAGGTCTGGGTCGTCGGGGTGTTGGCCGGCTTCCATCCGTAGGACTGCGACGCAGTCGCGTGCGGCCCGGGGCCAGTCTGCGTACAGGGACCGGAATGCGTGATCGAGGAACATGAGCCTGACCAGGTTGCGGTCTGGCGGGGGCATGGCGCCGAAGTCGGTCAGCAATGCGGCCGCTCCTCGGTTCCAGGCCAGCACGTGCATGCGCCGGTAGACGACCATCGCGGGGATGTCGTGCATGTCGTCGAGTAGCTGCTGCAGCGGCCGGGTGATTTCGGGTTTCGCCTGCCGTCGCGGGTGTACGACCGACGCTACTTCGGCCAGCGTGGCGAGGTATGCGCGCTCGTCGGGGGTCAGTTGCAGCGCGTCTGCGAGGGCATCGAGCACCGGGCGGGAGACTCGGCGGGTGCGGCCTTGCTCCAGCCGCACGACATAGTCGATGCTGACGTTGGCGAGCTGGGAGAGCTCCTCCCGGCGCAGGCCCGGTACCCGGCGTAGCCGGCCGTTGTCTGACAGGCCTGCCCGGCGCGGGTCCAGAGCGGCGCGGCGGGCGCGCAGGAAGCTTCCTAGGTCATTGCCGCCTGACGGTCCGCCACGGTCTCCCATGGCTTAAGTATCCGGCTGGTTCAAGGCTGTGTGCCTGGTACCGGCCTGCATAGGCAGAGTCCTCCCTGGTACCCAGGCAGGACCGGACATAGCTTGCTGCGTGTGGCCAGGCAGCTACGTCGGCCGCCCGCCCGGTCTTCGCAGCCCCGTCTTAGCAGGAGAGCATCATCATGAGGACAGACGTCACGTTTCCCAGCGCCGGCCTGAACCTCGCCGGACACCTGTACACCCCCGACGGCCAGTCCGGCGGCCTTCGGCCGGCCATCGCCGTCTCCCATCCCGCCAGCGGCGTCAAGGAACAGGCCGCGGGCCTGTACGCCGAGCGCCTGGCCCGCGAGGGCTTCGTCACCCTAGCGTGGGACGCCGCCTTTCAGGGTGAGAGCGGGGGCGAGCCGCGCGGGCTCGAGGACCCCGCCCACAGGATCGAGGACATCAAGGCTGCGGTGTCGTTCCTCAGCGTGCGCGAGGAGGTAGACGCTGAGCGTATCGCCGCGCTGGGTATCTGCGCCGCGGGCGGCTACGTGATCCCCGCCTCGGCTACCGACCATCGAGTCAAGGCCGTCGCGACAGTCAGCGCCGCCGATCTCGGCCGCCAGTTCCGCGAAGGCGCCGACGGCCAGCAGGATCCGGCGGTCATCCAGGGCATGCTCGACACCGCCGCCGCGGCACGCACCGCCGAGGCCCGCGGCGAAGGCATCGGGACGTTCCCGATCTTCCCTGACACCGAGGAGGAGGCCCGCGCGGGACTGAACTCGCACAATGGCGTCTCTGCGGCACTCAGCCGGCACATCTTCGAGGGCTGGGAGTACTACTGCACCGACCGGGCGTACCACCCACGCTCGGCCAAGGCCTTCACCTGGAGCAGCCTAGACCGCATCGCCTACTTCGATGCTTTCCGGTTCATCGCCCTCGTCGCACCGCGCCCGCTGCTCATGATCGTCGGGCGGGAGGCCGTTACCTCGCACATGACAACGGAGGCGTTCTGGAACGCCCAACAGCCGAAGGAGCTGTTCTGGGTCGACGGCGCCACCCACGTCGCGCTGTACGACAAAGAGGAATACGTGACTCCCGCCATCGCAAAACTCACCGAATTTTTCCGCACCCATCTGACCAGGACCACGTGGGACAGCACCCGCATGACAGTGGCGTAGCAATAAGTCGGGCGGGCACCGGGCAGGAGCAATCCAGTGCGCTGGCGGCGAGAACGGACCGCCCTGCACCTGCACCTGCATCAAACCCAGGCGCAAAGCCAAGACAACCGAAGTGAAGGATGAAATGCCATGCCTGCTGCCAAAGCACCCGCCACCGTCAGGGACACGGGAAAGCCAGCCCGTCCCGCCACCGATCCGGCCGACCCGACTGGCCGGCTTGCTACCTGGGCCGCGAAAACAACGCTCGATGACGTTCCCGCCTCCGTCCGCGACCGGGCCAAGCACCTGGTGCTGGACGGCATCGGCTGTGCCCTGGTCGGCGCGCAGCTGCCCTGGTCCCGCATTGGCGTCGAGGGGGTAACGGCGCTCGAGGACGCCGGGAATTCCGTCCTGATCGGCTGGGACGGCCGGGCTACCAGCGCCACGTCGGCGGCCATGCTGAACTCAAGCTTCATCCAGGGCTTCGAGCTGGACGACTACCACCCGCTGGCCCCGCTGCACAGCAACTCGCTGGTCCTCCCGGCGATGCTCGCGGCCGCCCCGCGCGCAGGCGGCGTCTCCGGCGAGCGCTTCCTGCTCGGCGCCATCCTCGGGTACGAGGCCGGCCCCCGGGTCGGGCAGGCGCTCGGCGGCCTGGACATGCTCTCGCGCGGGTGGCATTCGGGCGTGGTCTTCGGCACTATCTCCGCGGCCGCGGCCGCGGGGACGCTGTACGGGCTGGACGCCGCCGGATTCGAGGACGCCTTCGGGATGGCGGCGACCCAGTCCTGCGGGCTCATGTCAGCGATGTACGAGTCGATGGTCAAGCGCATGCAGCACGGCTTCGCATCGCGCAACGGCCTGACCGCCGCCGCGCTCGCGGCCGAGGGCTACGTCGGCATCAAGCGGGTCTTCGAGCGCCCCTACGGCGGCTGGCTGGCCGTCTTCGGCGAGGGCCACCGCACCTACCCAGAAGACATATACAAGGGCCTGGGCATTCTGTGGGAGACCGAACGGATCGCCGTCAAGGCGTACTCGGCCATGGGATTGCTGCACGCCGCGATCGACGCCGCGCTCGAGCTGCGGCCGAAGGTCGACGTCAGCCAGATCCAGCGGATCGACATCGACATGGGCGAAGCCGCCTACGCCCACGGCGGCTGGAAGGCCGAGCGCCCCCTTGAGGTGATCGGCGCGCAGATGAACGTCGCCTACGCCGTCGCGGTGGCCCTGCTGGATGGCGACGTGCTGGTCGACCAGTTCACGCACGACCGGATCAACCGCGATGACGTCTGGGCCCTGATCGACCGCACGATCACCCACCACGAACGGGCCTATGACAACCTCCCCGTCGATGAGCAGCTCACCACCCAGGTGCGCCTGACCTTCAAGGACGGCAGCACTCACGCCGCCAAGGTCGTCCACCCGCGCGGTACCGGCGACCGGAACCTGACCAACGCGGATATCCGGGACAAGTACGCCAAGCTGACCCACCGCATCATCCCGGCCGAGCGCCAGTCCGCCATCGAAAAAGCCGTCCTCGGCATCGACACTGTCGACGACATCGCTCAGCTGACGGCCCTGCTCACACCCGCCGTGCACTCGCCGCTCGGCTGAGATTCCCGGCCGGAGGGGGTCCCCTGAGCTGTTTCCGGTCTCACTCTTCGGGCTCGTTGCTCACCCGGAGGAAGGTTCACAAATGCCGGCAACTCTCGACCCAGCGACGGCCCTGGTCTTGATCGACCTCCAGCACGGGATCACTGCCCTGCCTACCGCGCACCCTTCGGGACAGATCGTTGCCCGGTGCGCGCGACTGGCCGACGCGTTCAGGGCCAATGGCAAGCTCGTGGCAGACTTGGGCGGTAGCCTGCCAAGTGCCGCGTCCCAAAGGGGGAAGGTTCCGCAGTGCATGACTATCCGCTTGAGGCGCTGGGGCCGCGCGCGTTCGAACAGGCGATCGCGGCGCTGGCACTGAGGGTTCTCGGTCCAGGCGTGGAGGCGTTCGGATCAGGGCCGGATGGCGGCCGGGAGGCCACTTACACGGGCCCGGTGAACTGGTCGCGGACCGCGTCCCTCGGCAGTGGGTCATGGGATGGCTACGTGGTCATCCAAGCTAAGCAGTGCGAGTCCCCGGCAGACCCTCAGAGCAATGCCTCGTGGCTCAGGAAGCAGATTGGCCGGGAGCTTGACGCTTGGACCGAGGAGGGCAGCAAGCGGGGGAAATTTCCCGAGTACATCATCTTTGCGACTAATGTCCGGCTCTCTAGCGCGCCTGGGACTGGTGGCATCGACTCCATCAACGAATACGTACGGAAATGGGCTCGTGGTAATGCAGCGAGCGCGGGCCAGCGTAGCCTGAGGGAACGCGGGCTGAAGGACTGGAGAATCTGGCATCGCGACCAGATCAACACCCTGCTTACTACCGAGGAGGGAGTCCGCCGCGCGTTTCCCGCAATGCTCACCGCCGGTGACATCCTGTCCATTCTCAGTCACCCTGGGGCGTCGCCGGAATTCGCCGACCCGCGGGGCCTGTCAGGCATTATCGACCCTGAGGATCTGCCAGGCGCCTACGGCCTTCACCGACTGCAACCGGTGCTGACCGCCCACGCGCGGAACACGCTGAGGACCGAGAGATGGGTCAACTTCAGCGAGGCCGGGAGCAGTGCCCGCCAGCCGATCGAAAACGTCATTATCGACTTGCGGGCCGACGGTCCGGGCCAGCGTGAGACGACCGCGCTCAGTGAGATCATCTCGCGCGGCGACTCCGTGCTCAAAAGGTCCATGGCTGATCCGAGCGAGCGAAGGCATATAGTCCTGGCCGGCGGTCCGGGTAACGGCAAGAGCACGATTAGCCGGTTCATCACCCAGGTGTACCGAGTCGGGTTCATGGGCGAAGAAGTCCCGGACGAGGCGTCCAGGCAGATCGCGGAGGGAACTCGTGGCGCCCTGGAACGTCTCGGTCTCCGGCTACCCCGCAATCGCCGGTGGCCGATCCGCGTGAATCTGGCCGAGTTGGCGAACGACCTCGGGTCAAGTGGCGGCAAGTCGCTCTTGCGCTGGCTGAGCGAGAAGGTCTCGCTGCGGGCGGAGATCGACATAGACGCCGCCGACTTGCGCCTATGGCTGCGGCTCTGGCCATGGATCCTGATCCTGGACGGGCTGGACGAGGTCACATCGCTGGAAGCGCGCCGCCGGATAGTGGACGAGATCGAATCCTTCGTGGACGTGGCCGACGGCAAAGACACGAACGCGGACCTAATGATCGTCGTCACTACGAGGCCGACCGGGTACACGGAACGGATAGCCCCTAAGCACTTCGACCAGATCGACCTGCGCTACCTAGATCGCGAATCGGCCGCGGGCTACGGTCGGCTGGTGACGTCACTTCGGCTGGCAGACGACCTCGAGCGGCGCGATCAGGTGCTCACTCGATTCGAGAGGCATCTGGCGGACCCGGCCATGGCACGGCTGATGAAGACTCCGCTACAAGTGCTCATCATGTCCGTCATTCTCGAACGGCTCGGCAACCTGCCTCCCGATCGCTACCAGCTTTTCTGGCGCTACTACGACACGGTCTACGACCGCGAGGCAGCGAAGAACACGGCCCTGGCCTCGTTGCTCACCCAGCACCGCCGGTCGATCACGGAGCTTCACGAGGCGGTCGGACTGGCCCTCCAGGTCCGCGCGGAGACATCAAGCGACTCGCAAGCGTTGCTCCCACTTCAAGACCTGCACAAACTGACAGAGGCGCGGCTGCTGAACCTGGGTTATGAACCGGGAGCGGAAACCCAGACGCTGACCGAGAACATCGTGACGGCGGCGACGAAGCGCTTGGTGCTCCTCGTTCCCGATGAGAGCGACACGGTAGCGTTCGAGGTCCGCTCGCTCCAGGAATTGATGGCCGCCAGAGCTCTCGGCGACGGCACCGATGAAGAGATCCGTGACCGGATGATCCGCACAGCGGCGAGTCCCCACTGGCGCAACACGTGGGTATTCGCCGTCGGCCGGGTCTTCGCGGAAGGAGCCGATAGTCGGCGCGACCTTGTCATCGGCATCGTCGAGACCATCGACCGGCGACCAGCCTGGCCGAGCTGGCTGTGTCCCATCGGTCCGGAACTCGCCGCTGACGTGCTGGACGACGGACTGGCCGCCGCTACCCCCAAGTGGCAGCGGCGGCTGATCGACGTGGCGCTTCGGAGCCTCACGGGCGCTGGCCCCCGTGATGCCCGAGGCCTCGCTCGTGGCCTGACCGCGGCCGCGACGGGCAACAACCAGATGTACATCCGGAACGCGTTGAAAGAGGCGCTCGCGGGAACCCCTCGGTCACGGGCACTGGTTCACATGATCGCCGAAGCTGGGGAGTTCGGCTCCCCGATGCCGGGGATGGACCCGCCTCGCGGGAAAAGACGCGGCAATCCGGACTTCCAGGAAGAGGTTCGCGTGGGTGACCTGCTGAGATCCCGGCTCACGGGAGTCTCCGAGTCCCCTGCCGTCATGGCTCAGGTGGATGCCGCTCTCGGTGAGCTATCCAAGCTGGTCGTCGTGCTCGAAGACGGGGAAATCGTCATGAGCGTCAGCGCTGATTGGCCGGAGGCGCTTGCTGCCCTCACCAATCCGGACGCGTCACTAGTCCTTGAACTGCTCTGCGGCGACCTCGACGCGAACCTCTGGCGTGTGCAGGAAGTGCTCGCGGACGAAGTATGGGAAGACCTGGCCCGGCGCCCGGTCGGGCCCCACTTGGCGATGTAGTGCAAATACGGATACACGCGCATGGCTAAAACGACCAGTCTGTGTGGCTGAAGGCTGATATTGAGTCGTTTCGGTGGCAGCTCCCGAGTGCGATGGGCTAGCCTTATCCCGGCGCGTCGGGCCGTCTCGTGTGCACTTGGGGATCTTGCGTGGAAAATTATGACGGTGCTGGCGGTTCCACGTCTGATATCACGCGTTTCGCGGGAACGTTCCGTGCGATCGTCGATAGTATCGGACGCGTTGTCGTCGGCAAAGAAGAGCAGATTACTCATGCGGTCACATGCTTTTTCGCGGGTGGCCACTTGCTGATCGAGGACATCCCGGGTGTGGGGAAGACGTCGGTCGCCCGCGGCATAGCCGAAGCGATAGGCGGAACCTGTCGTCGCCTGCAATTCACGCCCGATCTGCTGCCATCAGATATCACCGGCGTGACGATATATCACCAGGACCGCCAGGATTTTGTATTCCATCAAGGGCCGGTATTTTCGAATATCGTCATCTGCGACGAGATCAACCGTGCGTCACCGAAGACGCAGGCGGCCTTGCTCGAAGTCATGGAAGAGTCTCGCGTCAGCGTAGACGGGGTGTCGCATCCCGTTCCCCAGCCGTTCATGGTGGTAGCCACGCAGAATCCCGTAGATCTGGACGGCACTTACGCGCTGCCCGAAGCTCAACTTGACCGCTTCCAACTCCGGATCCACCTCGGATATCCGGACGAGGAAACCGAGATGCACATTCTTGCCGGAGGAGCCGCCGGCTCCTATCAGCGGCAGGTTTCCCGCGTCGTCAGCAGCGAGGAAGTCGCCACGATGATGAGCATTAGCGGTCAGGTCCAGGCCGCGGACGAAGTCCGCCGGTACATCGTCAGGCTTGTAGCCGCGACGAGGCACCGCTCGGACATCCGCCTCGGTGCCAGTCCCCGGGGAAGCATCGCATTGCTGCGCACCGCCCAGGTTCGCGCGGCCGCGTCGGGACGCATGTTCGTGACTCCGGAAGATATCCAGGCCCTCGCGGTTCCGGTCCTCGCGCACCGCGTCATGCTGGCCCCCGAGGCCGAGCTGGCCGACCTGAAGGCGACGGAGGTCGTCGGGGAACTGCTCCGCTCCGTGCCTACCCCGCGCCCGGCCGCCAGGTGGCGCTAGGCCGTGCTGACGTCAGTGGGCAGGGGCGTTCTTCTGGCCAGCCTCGGCTTGTTCGCGCTGGCATACGCCGTCGGCTATACGGATCTTGCCATCCCCGCCGTAGCCGGATGCGCGACGGTACTGACCGCGGTGATATCGGTCGGCCGTACGGCCAGGCTAATCGCGTCGCTCACCGTCACACCGGTCCGGATCCGGAGGGGCGAACAAGCGACCGTGACGGTGACGCTCGAGAACAAGGCTCAGTTTCGGTCGCCGCGATCCCGCTTGCGCCTTCCCTACGGGCCTGACGCCGGCGAGGTATCGCTGGAGCCCCTGGCCGGCGGCGAGGTCCGGACGCTGGACCTGCGTATCCCATGCGAGCACCGGGGGCTGGTACGGATCGGCCCGCTCACCCTCCAGCGCAGCGACGTGTTCGGTCTCTGCCGCCGGGTCGCGGTGATCTCCGATCCAGTCTCGGTTCGTGTCCACCCGATGGTTCATCCACTGCCGGTGGTGTCGTCCGTCCAGTCACTCCAGAACGAGGGAAGTGTCCTGCGGCGCGCGTCCCCAGCCGCGCTGACGTTTCACACGCTGCGGGAATACGTACCGGGCGACGACCTGCGGCATGTGCACTGGCGGGCGAGCGCGAAGGTGGCCGCGAGCCTGGGTAATCTGCTGGTCCGCCAGCATGTCGAGACGACCGGCGCCCTCACCTCGGTTCTCCTGGATACCAATCCGCGCTCATACGCCGGCGCGCCCGCCGAGGCGTTCGAGGCCGCCGTCGAACTGGCGGCCTCCATCCTCGTGGCCTGCGCCCAGCGCGGTCATCCCGTGCGCCTTGGCACCACCGGCGACGTGAAAGTTCGCAACAGCGCCGGGAGAACTGATGTGTGGCGGCTTCTGGATCCGCTCGCCACGGTCCGGGCCGACGGTGACCGCGCGCTGGGCCTAGTAGCTGCCGAGATGGCCCGGACGCCGGACCTGGAAACGACTCGCCACGGCCACCTGACCGTAATATCCGGTCCGGTCGCTGAGATTAGCGAGGCGGTTCGCGACCGGTTTCTAGCGTCCTACGGGCGGGTGGTCATAGCCCGGATCGGCCAAGAATCCGCCCAGCGTCCCGCGGGCGTGCCCGGACCGCGAGTGACCACCCGCGGTCGGCTCCTGGCCTTCACCGCGGCGACCGCCATCGACGCGGTGAGCCAGTGGAGGACGGCTCTACCGCTGGAAAGGGGTTGACGGCTCGTGGCGCTTTCGCTGACACCAGTGCGTCAGTCCACGGCTCGGAACTCGCTTTCGCCGCTGGCTCGCCTGCTCCCGGTCGCGGTCGCTGGCATGGCGGCCGGACTCGCCTTCCACCCGTTGTTCGGCTATCAGCCTCTGATCAAGACTGTCGTGACCGCGACGCTGATTCCGCTCTTCCTGGCCGCCGTGCCTACGGCCGTAGGCCGGCGGATACCGCTCGCGGCCTATCAGGTCATCTCCGCTGGGTTGTGGCTGCTAACTGCGGCCCTCGTGCTGTTCGCCGGGACACCGGGGTCCGCCCTGAGCGGTTTCGCCCTCTCCGCTGTCGGGGAGGGCGCGGTCAACGGTTGGGCGCAACTGCTAACCATCACGCTCCCGGCACCCCCACAGCCAGAACTGCTCGTTATCCCGTTCACCTTGACGTGGGTTGCGGTGGCTGCGGGGGCCGAGCTCGTTCTTCGGACGCGCGCAGTGGTGGCCGCCATGCTGCCCGCACTGGCGGCCCTCGCCGTCGCGCTGGCCTTCTCGGTGCCGGGCTCCGGATCGAACCTGCCTGAGGGTGTCGTCTTCACCGTGTCCGCGCTCGGCGCCCTCCTGTTGGAGAATGCCCGTCCGGGGGCCCCAGCGCTTCCCGTGGGCCCCCGCGCTGACCTCGTCGCGGCAGCTCAGACGGACTGGATCCAGGGCATTAGCCGCCGACGGCGTCTCCGGGGCGGCTTTACCGCGATAGCGATCATGCTCGCGGTAACGGTACTGGCGGCCGTTGCGGCACCGCCGGCCTTGTCGGGTCGGCCCGCCGCCGATCCGCGCAACTACTGGCCGGTGCCGGTTAGGCCGGTGGCCCAGCTTGATCCCCTGAACCAGGTCGCGGGGTGGCTGGCCCGGCCCAGCCAGTCCTTGTTCCAGGCTCAATCCGGAAGCAGCGGGCCCTGGCAGTTCGCCGTCCTGGACCAGTACGACGGCGAGCAGTGGACGTCATCCGACCGGTTCACCCCCGTCGGCGTCGGGCCGATATCGCCGGCGGACGCGGGAGAGGGACCGCTCGTGAACGCCGATCTCCGGATCACCGGCCTTAACGGGTCTCTCATCCCGACCGCAGGCCGCCCGGTCAGCGTCGAGAATCCTGGGCTATCGGTCGACACCAGCACCGGCATGCTGCTTAGCGACAGCCAGCTACGGTCCGGAACGGAATTCACAGTTAACTCGATGCCGACCGCGAACTGGCCTGCGGCTGACCTCGCGGGCCTTACCGCGGCGATTGGACCGGCCACGGCCGCGGACCTGCGGCTTCCCAGGAACCTGCCCACGGCGCTCTACGCGCTGCCCATCAGCGCGCTGAAGACCGGGACCGCCGAGAGCGCCTATCAGGAAGCCGCCCTGCTTGAGCAGTACCTGCTCCGGAATTTCGCGAATGATCCCAAGTCATCCGCTGGTGCGGCAGCCGGTGATCTGGAGCAATTTCTCAAGTCGAGAACGGGCACCACCGTGCAGTTCGCGGAGGCGTTCACCCTCGCCGCACGGATCCTGCGGCTGCCCAGCCGACTGATGGTCGGATTCACGGCTGGCCCGCGTGCGGGCGGGAGCCAGGCTTACCGAATCGACGGTGCGGACGTCCTGGTCTGGTCGGAAGTGGATTTCGCGGGAGTGGGATGGATACCGTTCTTCCCTACTCCGAAGCCGTCATCGAAGTCGACGCACCCGCCGGACGGGCCTGCTTTGGGCGAGACCGCCGCCGAGGCGGGCGCGATGGCCCAGGCGCTCCAGATCAAGCCGCGCCCAGTGGTTGCCGGGCCCAATCTCGGACGGGTTCCCGCCCCGTCCCCATGGAGCTTCCTGCTATGGATCGCGCTGGCTCTGGTGGCAGTCGCCGCCCTAGCCCCTGCGGCGCTCTTCTTCCTCGCACCGCGGATCCGGCGGTATCGCCGCCGGACACGCGGGACCCCTGAGCAGCGCGTTGCGGGGGCGTGGCTCGACCTCATCGAGCGGCTTTCCCGAATAGGCGAAAAGCCACTGCCCGGTGATAGCAACTCGGCGATCGCGAACCGGGCCGCGCGGGCGTCGGGGCGGCGTGGCACGCGTGGGGCCGCCCAGTTGTCCCAACTCGTGACGGCCGCTCAGTTTGATCCGGCAGCACCTGTCTCGGAGACAACGGCGGCCGACGCGTGGCGGTACTGTGACGCGATCCGGGTCGCGCTGCGCGACGCCGCCGCCGAGAACCGCCGTCTACGCGTCAGGTCGGTTACGCGATTCGGAAGCCGGTTGCTGGGCGGCAACCGAGGTGAGACGAACCGGCGTCCGCGTGCGGTCCGCGGCTAACCGGTCGGCGGAGTCGTCGTCCAACTGCCCTGATTGGGGCTGGTGACCACGTTTTGCGAATTGGTCACCTTCAGTTGGCTTCCGCTGAGAGCATTGCCGGTCACCCAGATGTTGTCGGATTTGTCATGTATCCACACCGAGTCGTTGCCGAGGGTATTCCCGGTAACCCAGACCTCGTTGGACTCTATTTCCAGCGTGCAATTTGCAATCGTGTCGTTGGTGATCTGGATATCCTGGGAGCCGCCGACCCCGATGTCGCAGTTCGCGCTGCCGGTACCGGTTACGTTGACGTTCTCTAGGTGGCCTGTGTGAATATTAGGGAAGGACACAGGCTGTCCGGAGCTGGCAATATTGCCATTCTTGACTGTGATATTCGACAGGTGGTTTAGGGGTCCCATTTCCCAATCATTGATGTCTATGCAACCGTTCTGGGGGCCGGTGCAGGTGACCGTGTGTCCATTGAGATTGAGCGTTACATTGTTCGCGCCGATCGCCAAACCGAAAACGCCAGGGCAGTTTAGGTCCTGGGTCAGCTTGGTGTCTTTTGTGATGACGGTTCCGCACAGTGACGATACTCGTTTGGTTGGCTCCGGCGACGGAGTGGTGGGCGCCGGACTGGGAGACGGTGTGGGTTGCGGTGGGGGCGGCGCGGTCGTCGGAGTGGAGACAGGCGGCAGAGTGGTTGGCGCAGGGGCAGGGGCCGTCGTCAGCGCCATACTGGGCGCCAATGTGGTTCCCGACGCGGTGGGCGTGCCGCTACCGCCTCCCGAAGCCGTCGGAGTGCCAGTGCCCGGTCCGGTGGAGGGCTGGGGCGTCGGCGGGCCTCCCCGGCTCGGCGAGGTACCTGAGGCCGTGGGCTGCGGGTGTGTCGGCGGGGTCTTGGTCGGGGATGCCTGAGTGGGCTCCGTCTGGGTGGGTTTCACCGTCGGCGCCGTTCGATCGGCGGACGGTATCTGTACCGTACGCTTCTGGTCGACGGAGTACTTGTGGATTATCCGCGCGGCTCCGTTGTCGAGGACGAGTGCGTCGGGCCCGGCCGGGTCATTGGCCCAGATCAGGCCGTCTCGGGTGAAGACGTTCAGGTCGGCTGGTCCCGGCGAGACTTGGATGGCCCGCCGGAGGCCGCCGGAGTCGGAGTACACAAGCAGGCGGCCACTGCCATCGGAGACGTAGACATTGCCCCCCGCTTGCAGGGGCGGGCTGATGGAGTCGCCGGTGGCGCGGGCACCGGTGAGGCTGATCGTCGTCACGTCCAAGTCAGCGGTGTTGACCAGAACGAGCAGGCGAAGGTCCGGCGCCGCGAATACCGCGGTTGGTCCATCACACGGCATGGACGGAACGAGGTTCTGCAGTCCATCGGTGGAAAGGCCCAGAGAGCGGCTGGATAGGGCGGACGGCCCAGGCCTGGTTCCGTCGCCGACCGTGGCCGTCGGCAAGCCGATCACTCGTCCCGATGCCCCATCGACGACGACCGCGGAGTTTCCGGCCGTCGCTACTGTAAGATCATCCCCTCGCGGCGCTACCGGCACCGGTTGTCCAGCCAGTCCTTCATGGACGGGAACTACCTCGCCCTTCTGCGGCTCCGTGATCCACAGAGTTCCGTCGCAGGTGTTCGCCGCGTTCCCCACGGGAGTATCGAGCGAGAGGTGTTTCACCGACGACGAAGGCGCCGATGCAGCGTAGGAAATCGCCCCGTCAGCGGGATTGATCCCGTATATGCCGGTGCCGTCGCTTAGGTAAGAAGAGCTGCGCGGCCCAAGCGATATGTCATTTCCGGTGGTGAAATTCGACGCGCTGACGGAGTGGACGACACCGGTGTTCTCGTCGGCGACGAGCACCGTGGACGCGTCCTGGGTGACACGGACGGAGTGACCCCTGATGTCCGCCACCGTCACGTCGGTGTCAGGGGTCCCGGCCGAGCCACTGACTTCGGAGACCATGCCGGGCCCGGTGCTGACGAGCCAGGCGGTGTCCCCCGACAGATTCAGCACCGACGAATCGGCGCTTTGCCGGTGCGAAACCGCGAAGGCGAGACAGCCTGTCACCATCGCTGCGGTGACCAGCACTGACAGCGACCTGCGGCTAGTCAGCCATCCTCTCAGCGCCGCAGGATCGCGTAGTCGATGCTTAGCCGCAGACATTCTGGTATCCCACCTCCGGGACGTTCTGTGCCCACTCGGCCGACGTGAACGTGCGGCCGACCAGCGCGCACAGGTACGTCGCCGGATCCTGAAGGTAATCGACATTCAATACGTGGGTGCCGTGGTGCGTGCCGGCGATCAGCGCCCGTCCACCCGAGCTGAACGACAGGAGCTGGACAGCGCCGGTGAAGCCCGGCTCCGCGAGCCGCCCTCCGATGAGCTGCCCCGTGCCGACGTCCACTAGCTGCACCGCGCCGTCGTCGCTGCCGGTGGCTAGCGTCTGGCCGTCGGGGCTGAACGCCATCGCGTCAACCTGGTCGCTGCTAGCGGCGACCCCCACAGCGGGGCCGATCTGTCGGCGAGTGGCCATGTCCCAGAACCGCACTACGCCGTCCTGGTAGCCCGCCGCCAGGGTCCGGCCGTCGGGGCTGAGCTCTAGTGAGGTCGGCGGGTAAAGGGAGCTGAGCGCCGGTCCCTCGGGCTGGAAGCTAGCCGCGTTCCACAGGTGTATTCCCGCGTTGCCGCCGGTTACCACGGTCTTACCGTCAGGGGTAAACGCTGCTGCCGTGACGCCGTCATCCGGGGAAGAGTCGCCGTTCGCCGCCTGCGCCGATATCTCCCACACCTGCATCATGCCGTCGTCATAGCGTTGGAGCACCGTCTTGCCGTCCGGGTTGAACGTGAGGTCGGGCGGGTCCGGGCCATCTCCTGGTGACGGGGCCCCGTCCGCGCTGGGCAGCGACTTACCCATCGGCCGGCGAGAGGCGACGTCCCAGAGCTGACCCATGCCGTCGTCGTAGCCAACCGCGAGAACCTTCCCGTTGGGGCTGAAGGCGGCCGAGCCGATGCCGCTGGTCCCAGCCGACGTCAGCGTGCCGATCAGGTGGCCTGTGGCCGTGTTCCACAGCCGGATTGTTCCGCGGCGGCCGGGTACGGTCGCGGCCAGAACCTGGCCGCCCGGGGAGATCGCTAGGGGGTTGACAACCGTGGAGGTGGTGAACGGGCTGGCGGCGCCGACGTTCCACAGGTGGGTCGTGCCATCGCTGGTGACCGTCGCGAGAGTCCGGCCGTCCGGGCTGAGGGCGAGCGTGGCGACTGGGCTGCCCCCTCCGGGGAGGACGGTGACCAGCTGGCGGGTAACGGTGTCCCATATCTCGGTCGTGCCGCTGCCGTTGTGATGTATGGCCAGGATCTCGCCATCCGAGTCGAACGACAGTAGATCCGCACCGTACAAATCGCCGGGTATCCCCGGAAG
>Ga0207416_1002039_pt1 | contig 23547 bp, 20 predicted proteins | sample PaiPotPPM11metaG_FD_184107 | JGI IMG/M metagenome (GOLD analysis project Ga0207416, IMG submission 184107) | Iron sulfur acid spring bacterial and archeal communities from Banff, Canada, to study Microbial Dark Matter (Phase II) - Paint Pots PPM... ...
CGCCTCAGGTCGTCGAGCAATGCCTCTCGCACGCTCGCGGCACCGCGGGAGTCGCTGGCGCTGTGACGGCTAAGCCATCGGTCCCGCACTGGTTCGGGCTCCCAGGCAGCGAACACGAGCCCGAACGGGGCCACGAACGGAAGCCGGAGACCGATGAGGTTGGTCCTCAGATGAGCACCATCGGCTCCGGCCCAGGCCAGTTGGATGACCTGGTCTCCGACCAGGGCACTGGCGGCGGCCTGGACTCCGAAACTGGTAGCCACCCGCTCCAGCTTCGGTCCCGCCAGCTCGGCCAGCCGGAGGTAGGCGGCCAGGTCGTCCTCGGCGCCGGCGACCATCGACAGCGCCGAGAACCGGCCGTATCCCCCCTGGAAGAACATCAGCGGCGCGGCCGCACGCTCGGCTGCGAGACCCTGCACTGCCCCGACCACCACCATATGGTCTCCGACCTCGAACACCGTGTCGAGCCGGCAGTCGATCCAGGCCAGCGCATCGGCCAGTAGGGGCGAGCCCAGGGTGGACGGGCGCCAGCTGACGGACCGGAATTTGTCGCTTTCGCGGGAGGCGAAGCGACGGCAAAGCGCGACCTGATCACCGGCCAGGATGTTGACCGCGAACCGTTCGACCTGGGCTATCGTCGCGAAGACCTGGGAGCCCTTCCTCGGCAGGAACGCCACGAGGGGCGGATCGAGCGAGACCGAGGTGAACGAACCGACCGTCATTCCGACCGGGCGGCCATCGGACCCGGTGGCCGTGATGACACAGACACCAGTCGGGTACTGACCGAGTACCCGGCGGAAGTGGCCGCCGTCGATCACCGTGGAGGTGTCCGGCTCGGACATGATTAGCCTCCTTGGACTTCACACATCGAATTCGGGGACTCCGGGGTTGGGTCAGAGGAGCTTGGTGATGTTCTCTTCGACGGAGAATCCCAGCAGCGCCTTGCCGTAGATCTCCTTGGTTGCCGGGGGGACCAAGGTGCCGTGGCGGAGGGCGATGTTCGAGTCGCGCCACATTCGCTGGATCGGGCTCGCCTCGGCGAAGCTTCCCGCCCCGTGAGCGGTGATGAGCAGGTCGAGCGCGTCCTTGATGCACGTCGCCGCCCGGGCGGCGTCCGAGCGGATGCGCGCGCGCATCTGGTAGTTCAGGTTTTCGCCGAGCTTCGCCGCCTCGTCGATGTCGGCGGCGGCTCGGTACACGTGCAGGTGCGCCGTGTCGATCAGCGCCGCGGCATCGGCGATTTGCATCTGGAACCCGACGGAGTCCCGCTGCTGCGTGTAGATCGTGTTGGCGATCGTTCGCTTGCCGGCGAGCTCGACGACGTGCTTCAACGCCGCGCGGCCCATGCCGAGCTGGGCGCCGGTGAGCACCAGGGTGAAAGCCGGGTGGAAGGCAGAGCGGTAGAGGGTCTCGTCCTTGAACTCGGTCGGGAACTTCCCGTTGATGGCCCCGCTGACCGGAAGGATTCGATAGTCGGGGACGAACACATCATCGACGATGATCGCGTTGCTGCCCGATCCTCGCATCCCGACGACGAACCAGGTGTCCTTCACCTGGTAGTCCGAGTGCGGGATCAGCCCAAGCCCGAAGTCGACCGTGTCGCCGTCGTCGTCGACGAGGGGAAAGCCCACCATCACCCAGTCGGAGTGCAGCGAGCCCGACCCATAGAACCACTGTCCGCTGACCCGGAACCCGCCGTCGGTGCGCCGCGACTCTCCGCGAGGCGCGAACACCCCGGCGACTCGCGCCTCGGGGTCGGCGCCGAACACCTCGTTCTGCGCCTTTTCCGGCAGCATGCCCACCGCGATGGCCACCGTGTTGATGAGCGTGACGACCCAGGCCGTCGACCCGCAACTCTCCGCCAGGGTGGCAGCGACGTCGATGATGGTCCGGACGTCAGCTTCGTGCCCCCCGTAGCGCCGCGGGACCGTGATCTTGAACAGGCCTGCGTCGGCGAGGGCGTTGATGACGCCCTCGGGCACCCGGCGCGTCCGGTCCGTCTCTGCTGCGTGCTGGGCGAGGAGTTCCTTGGACGACGCGGCCGTCGCCACCAGTTTGTTCCGCGTCTCTCCGCCTTCCCTGGTGGGCGGGTAGGCCGGGACGCCGAACGTGAAGGCGTCGAACTCCGTAGGAGCCTGCCCGCGTTCGCCTACGGCCATTGACTGGTACACGTCACTGACTGCGCTGCTCATTTCTCTGCTCCTGTTGACGTTTTCGCATGCTGCTCAGTTTTCGACTTCAGTAGTGGCCGGTTGCCCGACTGCTATTGGGAAGAAAGGATGATGCGGTTCTTGCGGAGCGTTGCCGCTCAGCGGCTCGTCCCGTGCTGACCGGTCATGAGCGCGGCGAGATCGTCGGGCTCGAGGAAGGACGGCGGTGGCGGCGGTCCCCAGCTGAAGAGGCAGGCTTCAGACCACGGAGACACTCATCGCCCCGATCCGGCTAATGCTCATTTCCAATTTCTCGCCTCTGGCGATCGGCCCCACCCCTGGCGGCGCACCGGTGAACAGCAGGTCACCGGGTAGCAGCGTCATGACAGATGAGGCGTAGGAGACGATCCGGGCGACCGGTGTGATGAGGGTGTCGGTGTTGACGGACTGCCGCACCTCGCTGCCGCAGATCAGCCGGATGTCCAGCCCCGAGCCGTCGCCGACCTCGTCGCGGGTGGTGATCCACGGGCCGAGGGGGCTGAAGGAATCGTAGCTCTTGCGCCGTGAACGGTCTGCGGAGCTGCGCACGGTGATGTCGAGGCCTGCGGTGAAGCCGAGCACATGCTCCAGCGCAGAGCCTTCGGGAATCTCCTTGCCGCCCGATCCGATCACGACCACGAGCTCGGACTCGTGATGAACCTCGTGTCCCGCGGCGACGACGTCGGCCGGGAGGACGACATCAGCGTTCGGCCCGGCGATCGAGGACGGCGCCTTGAGGAACACGTCGAATTCCATCATCCAGGGCTCGACGCGGCCCAGCGTCCGCTGCTGCACCCCGTGCATCTCGGCGACGTGGTCCCGGTAGTTCGAGGCGGCCGCGACGATTTTCGACGGGGCCAGGGCCGGCGCCCGGAGCCTAACGTCGTCGATGGGGCGCGCGGCTCCGTGCGCCACCGCCCGGTCCAGCGACGGTCGCAACGCCTCGAAGTCCCGGCACAGCGCTCGCCACCAGCCGGCGGTGACCGGATCGGAGTCATGAACCCACGGCAGCGCACCGGTGACGTCCACAATCGTGTCACCCGCAGGTTGCGCGACGACGGCACCGAGCCGGTTATCGTCGAACAGTGCGAGCTTCATCGGATCTCTCCTTCGCCGCTGCGCGGCGAGCGGTGGAATTCGCCAGTCACTTGCTGCGGCTCCGGCAGCACCTGGCGCCGCGCGATGCCCAGCGCCCGCAGGACGGGCTCGTCGGACAGCACGAACAGATCGGCTTGGGTTGCAATGTGCTCGACGGCGGACCAAGACGGAACGACGAACATGTCCCCCGGCCGCCAGGAGAAGCGCTGCCCGTCGATCACGCTCGCCCCTTGTCCGCTGAAGACCACGTAGACGGCATTGCCGGCCCGCCGCACCGCCTGGCTGTGCCCCCGGACCCGGTGCAGCGCGCAAGCCATGGTCGGCAGCACACTCGAGCCCGTCCGCGGGTTGGTGTACTCGATGGTCACGAGCGGATCGTCGGACTTTCGGCCGCGCCGCTCCAGCTCCGCTGCGGTCTCGGGCCACCGGTAGATCAGTAGCTGGGACGGCTGCGGGCTGAGCGGTCCGGTGACCGCGTCATCGGTGTAGCGAGGGCCCTCGACGCGCCGCGCCGCGGACGCGTTACGCTCGGCTGGTCGCGGCTGGGACTCGCCCGGGCCGGGCCAGCGCTCGAAAAATACGCCGTCCATCGCCTGGACCATCGGCAGGTCCAGGCCGTCGAACCAGAACATCTCCTGGTCACCGCTGTTGGTGTGGTCGTGCCACTGCATCGATGGGGTCAGGATCAGATCGCCCGGCCTCATGACGCAGGCGTCTCCGTCCACCGTGGTCCACACGCCCTCGCCCTCAAGCACGAAGCGGACCGCTCCGGGAGTGTGCCGGTGCGCCGGTGCTACCTCCCGCGGTCCCAAGCACTGCAGCGCGCCCCACAGCGTTCCGACCGCGTAGGGACGGCCGCCGAGGCCCGGATTCCGCAACGCCAGCACGCGCCGTTCACCACCGCGCCCCACCGGAACGAGCCTGATCGCCTCACGCGCCAGCGGTTTCATCGTCGAGAAAGTCCACAGCCACGGCACCGCGGCAGGTCGCGGGGTCGGGGTCAGCAGTTCTTCGGTGATGGTCCACAGTGGCTGGAGTTCAGCGGCCTCAAGTCCCTCATACAGGGCGCCGAGCTCACCGTCGCTCCCCACGGCGAATGCGCTAGTTTCCGCGATGTTCATCAGTCTCCTCTCTCACCTGCGCCGATTGCCTGTCCGAACGGGGCCATCGGGGGCTTCCGGCACGCCGGATCGGAACCTGCCGATATTCTCTTAAACGTGAGTTAACATAACTCCGCACCTCGCCGGTGTCAACACCTCGGCTATCGGTCGCGGTTACCCGTTCGGGCGCACGGAAACGACGTCCGCCGGGGGCGAGTTCAGCCTGTACGTGAGCAGGTTGGCGCAGCACGCTCGGCACTGGCGTCGGTACCGGCTTAGCCGCCTTGACACCCCGGGTGTCGCGTGTCTATCTTAACTCCGATTCGAGATGTGGAGGTTAGCTGTGTCCGCAAAGATGCGTCTTCCCGGCGGCCCGGCCGCCGCGAACGGCACCGTCGAGTCGTCCGACGGCACCCCGATCGCTTATCGCCGGGTAGGCAGCGGGCCGCCGCTCGTGGTGTGCCACGGATCCTTCGCCTCTGCCCAGGACTGGGTGCAGTTCGCCTCGAAAATGGCCCGCGTGCGCACCGTGTACCTCTACGACCGCCGGGGCCGGGGATCTAGTCCGTACGTCTCCCCCGCCTTCGCCGTCGACGCCGAGGTCGACGACCTCGCCGCGGTGGTGAGGACCGCCGGACCGGGTTCGGCCATCCTCGGTCACAGCTTCGGCGGCGGTTGCGCTCTCAGCTACGCCTCCCGTGAGCGATTCGACGGCCCGGTTATCGTCTACGAACCGCGCCACTCCATCGATGGGCCGGTCAGCGCAGGTCACATTCCCGAGATCAGGCGACTGCTCGCCGCTGGCGATAGAGAGGTCGCTGTGCACGCCGTTCTCGACAAGGTCATCGGACTTCCCCCGTCCGCTATCGCCGCCTTCGCCGATTCGCCGCTCTGGGAACGGATGCAGCAGACCGTCGACCCCTTTCCCGACGAGCTCAGGCTCCTGGACGAGCTGACCTGGCGCCCCGGTGACCTGGACGGCATCACCGGACCGACCTGGCTGCTGGTGGGCACAGAAAGCCCGGTCCTGCCAGCTGACCGCGAAGGCGCTCTGCGCAGTGTCCTGCCCGGCATCAGGCGTATCTCCCTGCCCGGACAAGGTCATTTCGCCTACCAGTCCGCTCCCGCGGTGCTGGCGCGAGCGGTCCAAGAGTGCCTGGCGGCGCCAGGCACCTTGACGTCCACGACGGGCGACGTCCACGACGGGCGACGCGTTCGAGATTGAGAAGGATTAACGTGGCTGATAAGGCGGCCGGCCCCCGACGAGTGATCGGTGTCGAGGAGCACGCGTGGACGGCGGACCTGCGCGACGCACTTCTCCGGTACGGAGGCGACGACACCGTGAACATGCTCAGCAGCCGCGAACAGACCGACCATCGCCTCCGTGAGGTCGGCCAGGAGCGGCTGGCCCGCATGGACGCGGCCGGAGTCGACATGCAGGTGCTCTCGATCACCACCCCAGGCACACAGCCGCTAGCCGCTGCCGACGCGGTACCGTTGGCCCGCGACGCGAACGACTTCCTGGCCGACGCCGTCCGGGCGCATCCTGGCCGCTTCGCCGCCCTGGCTACGCTGCCCACTCCTGCCCCCGAGGCTGCCGCCGTCGAACTGGGGCGCAGCGTAACCGAACTCGGGCTTGCCGGTGCTCAGGTAGTGCCGTTGACCGGCGACCTCTACCTGGATCACGCGTCATTCCGCCCAGTGTTCGAGGCAGCTGCCGCGCTCGGTGTGCCGTTGTACATTCATCCCGGCCAGCCGCTCAGCGTGGTGCGCGAAACCATCTACAGCGGCTTCGACGACTGGACGAACCTCAATCTGGCCACCGGAGGCTGGGGATGGCACGTCGACGCCGGCCTGGCCGCAATCCGCCTCATCCTGGCCGGCACCTTCGACCGGCACCCAGACCTCCAGATCATCCTCGGACGGTGGGGAGAGATGCTAGTACCTTTCGCCGATCGAGCCGACCTGCTCAGCGAAGGGAACGTGAACCTGGAGCGGCGGGTGATGGACTACATCGCCGGCAACCTCAACGTCACACCAGGCGGCGTGCTCAGCCATCGCATGCTCAGGCTGGCCATGGATGTCCTCGGGCCGGACCGCGTGATGTTCGGCGATGACGATCCCTATCGCGGCATGAAGGGGCGGTTCGGCGGTGACGGTGGCGCGAGGGCCTTTATCGAGACCGCCCCGATCGATCCCGAGCACAAGGAAAAACTAGGGCACCTCAACGCTGAGCGACTTCTCGGCCTCTGACCGCAGGGCGTGGCGGGCTGGACAGTACGTGGTAAATCTAAGGTGCGTGGTTCAGGCCGGTGGCGGCGATATCTTCCGGGACGGTGCCGTCGATGGCGGGGCGGCGCACCATGGCCCGGTCGCCACCGCGCAGCCCTGACCAGTAGCTGACCAGGTAGACGGCGGCGAACGCGGCACCGAGCAGGGTCAGCCCGGCTGCCAGACCCCAGAAGCCTTCGAAGGCCCGGATCGACGGGAGCGGCGGGCCCGACGGCGCGCCCGGCAGCGGGTTGGCGGTCAGGAACGCGCTGAACACCGCCCCGGCGAGTGATCCCCCGACGCCCGTCGCCAGGATCGGCGCGATGCCGGACATGCGGGCCACGTGCTCAGGCGGTACGTCCTCCACGTAGACGAGCCCGAACGACGAGACGACCATGCCCAGGCCGGTACCGGTGACCGCCATGCAGAGGGTGAGCTCGGCGAGCGAGCCGTGGAACACGATGACCAGAAGCAGCCCAAGGCCCTCGATAAGGGCGCCGCCGCACAGGAACGGGCCCTTGCCCGCTCGCCGGGACAGGTACCCGACGACCGGCCCCATGATCACCGTGGCCCACTCGGCGGGCACGATCACCCAGGCGCCGGCCACCGGTCCGGCCCCCAGCCCGCCCAGGCCGGGCGCCGGCGGCATCTGCGCGAACGTCGCGGTGGCGGCGAGCGCGCCGAACAGACCGAACCCGGTGAGGATGGCCACGGCGTTGTTGACCCACACCGGCCGCGACCAGAAGACAGCCTGATCGACCAGGGGGTGGCGCAGCCGCCTCTCGGTGAGCACCCATGCGACCGCGACCGCCACCGCGACCACCAGCAGGAGGATGACCTCCCACGAGCCCCATCCCCAGGTGGCCTGCTCGCTGAATGCGATGTCCAGCGCGATCGCCGGGATGGCGAAGCCGACCGCGCCGGCCGGGTCGATGGCGCGCCACCAGCGCGCGGGGGCAGGGGCACCCTGCTGTGGGCCGCGGCCGCTGGGCACGAACAATGCCACGCCGATCAGGCCGAGTGCGGGCAGCACGGTGGCCCCCCAGAACACGAGGCGGAAGCTGGCGTGGTGCTCCACGATCAGCCCGGCGAGGACCCCGCCGACCCCGGTGCCGAGGAACAGCGTGGCGGCCACCAGTGCGATCGCGACCTTCCTGCGGATCACCGGGAACTCGTCGTTGATGATCCCGGAGATCATGGGGAACAAGACCAGGCCGACGCCGGTGACCGCGCGGCCGAAGAGCAGCAGTGGCAGGCCTGAGCTGAGCGCGGAGATGAGCGCGCCGAGGGTCAGGCACGCCAGGCCCGCGATGGCCAGCCCCTTCTTCCAGCCCATCGTGTCGCCGAGGCGGCACAGGGTCGGGACGAAGGCGGCGCCGGCCAGCAGGGCGATCAGGCTGATCCAGATCGCCGCGACCGCGCTGATCTGGTACGACGACTCGAGTGAAGTGAGCTGCGGCACGAGCATGTTGGACGGGATGGAGTAGCCCATCAGCGCGAACAGCAGGGCCGCGGTGACGACGGTCATGCGGCGGGAGCTGAGGCGAATTCCGCGGTTGGCTCTAGTGATGGATGTGGTCGGTGTGCTCATCGGTGAGTCACTTCCATGGGGCGAGGGCCGGCCCCGGCGCCGGTTCTCTCGGGGGGTCAGATGCGACGGTGTAGGTCACGTTTGCTCGCATTCCTTTCCTGCGGAGGCAGCCGCCGTGACTGGCGCCGCAGCCGGACGACGAACAGTCGGGCCGGTCGGTCCAGCCCGCTTCGGGCAGGGCGGTGGCCGGATAACACCCGACCACCACCCGTTCTCTTAAATGAGAGTTAAGTTATCTTGAACGAGGATTAAGTTAACCCGAGTGAGATGTCACGTCAAGATGCCAGGCAACGTCAGAACTTGCGCGGGGTCAGCGGCCTGGTGACGATGAGAGATTCGGTTCAAGCGCCGGCACCGGTCCGGCCAGCGACTGCCGGCGAAGCCGGGAGGTAGTGCCGACGCTTCGGACGCGCCTGCTACTTGCGGTCCGCGGGCTCCGGCTGGGTTGCCGCGTCTGGCTCAGGTGACGACGCAGCGGTCGGGGAGGTCAGCCGGTCCAAGATGAAGCGGATCATCTCGTGCGGGGGGCGCCGGTGCGCGAGCGGCACGTGGACGGCTTCGAACACTGCCTCGATGAGATGAGCGGCCAGTTCCCTGTCGGTCTCAGCCCCGCGCTCGTCGAGCACCTCGCCGACCATGCCGCGGATCCAGTCCAGCCAGGTGTCATGCGTTCGCTGGACGCTCTCGGAATGCGCAAGACGGTCGTGCATGGCCTGGTGCAGGGAGCGGTAGGAGCGCATGTCCACCAGGCCGCGCGTCAGCCGATTCAGCGCGTCGAGGCGGGCGTGCTCGGTGGCCAGCGCGTGGATCTCGCGCCTGAGCATCTGCTCCATCACCGCAGCGAAAACTTCGTCCTTGGACTTGAAATACCAGTAGATGTTCGCGCGCGTCACACCGGCGGCCTTGCTGATGTCCTCCATCGTGGCACCCTCATAGCCGCGCTCCAGGAACAGCTCCGTGGCAGCGGCGACCAGATCCGCCCTGCGCTCCTCGACGGGAATTTGAACGCGATTCCTCGGCAACAGGCTGTCCTTCGAACGCTATCGGCATGCGGTTTCAACCGGCAGGACCAGTCGAGTGTACCGTCGGCCCCGGGCGGCGGCCCGCCCGCGCGCAGCGTTGACAAGCCATGGCTCTCCATCTTATGTTAACTAATGTTTAAGATGTAAGAGTCACCTGCCTAGCTACACCCTCCTTCCGGCACGCCCCTGCCAGGTTCCAAAACGATGTCGGCTCAGCCGGTTCGGGGCCGCGGCTTGGCGGCCTGGCGGGTCAGGGCCAGGACGGGGATCGCCCGGACACCGGCTGCCTTCTGGGTGTACTCGGCCAGCACCGGGTTGCGGCGGGCCTGTTCCTCGTAGATCCGCTCCCGCTCGGCACCGGTCAGCTCCCGAACGGACACCGGGTAAGTCTCGCTGCCCAGTTCGACGGCGCCCTCGCCTGAGGCGACCAGGTTCCGGTACCAGTCGGGATTCGACAGCGCGCCCGAATTGGTAGCGAACACATAGATCGTGTCGTGGCCATCTGCGTCGGCGAGGTAGACCACCGGGTGCACGTACTCGCTGCCGCTCAATCTCCCACGGTGATGAACGAGCACTACTAGTGCGCCTTCGAGATATCCGCCGACCCGACCCCCGTTAGCCCGGAACTCGGCGATGACCTGCTGATTCAGGCTGAGGTCACTCATCGTCGTCCTCTCGCCACTGTCGCTGCGGCTGCTCATTCTTGGATTCGATCCGCCCTAGTGGGCTAGCGCTGTCAGACAGGACCTTTTGCACTGCCCGCCAGCTGCTGTCCTCGATGCCGAGCCCGTGGCGCAGGTAGGCCCACGTGACCTGCTGGACCAGGGCGACTTGGGCGGGATTTTCGTCCGTTGTCTCCTTGACCTCGTAGCCGGAAATCCCGCCGAGAAAGTGATCCGCACCGAACACGGTGAGCAGGCTCTTGCTCCCGGGGCTCAGCAAGTACGGCTCAGTCATCCAGTCCGGTCCCCGGACGGTCAGCTGGTACTTCCGCGGAACGTCATCCTGATCCCCCGCGATCACAAGGGCGGGCGTGGTCATGTCGGCGAAGTTCGGATTCATGTACGCAAGATGCTCGGCCGCGAACGGCGTCAGGTTTGCCCCGCCCTCCCCGGCTGTGGCGATCAGCACGCCCGCTTTGATCCGCGGGTCGGCCCGGTCCTCTTGCTCCTTGGTCTGCGGATCGAGGACCCGCAGACCCAGCAGATTGCCCGCCGTCTGGCCTCCGAAGGAGTGTCCGACGGCGGCGATGCGGCTGCGGTCCAGGCGCCCGCGCAGGCCGGGAACGGCGTCCTCCAGGAGATCAAGCTGATCGAGGATGCACTTCATGTCCTCGACCCGGAACCGCCAGATCCGTTGCGTGCGGGGATCGTCGTGCGGAAGGCCCACGGTGCGGGAGTCGAGATGAGTGGGCTGGATTACCACGAACCCGTGCGCGGCCCAGAAGTCGGCCAGCGGACCGTAGCCCTCCAGCGACGAGCCAGAGCCGTGCGAGAAAACGATAATGGGCAGTTCGTTTCCGGTGTCCGGTGCGGACACCCTGACTCGCAGGTCTTCGCCACGGCCGGGTGCGGACAGCTTCAGGGGCTTCACCGAGACCACGAGACTGGGTGCGCTCATGGCCACCACCTCAGTAGTCGCCGTGTCTGACTGGGTCATGAGATCTTCCTTCGTTCTGTGTCGAGATGGCGTCACAGGGTGCGTCAGGCCGTTCGCCGCAACATAAACGGTACAGGTGTCCCGCTTCGAAGATACGGGACCCGTGTACCATTTAGCAAACGGCCGCGAAGGCCTGGCAGCGGAGGGAGGCACGCGGTGGACGCCACCGACCGAGAGGGAGGGCGCGCAGCCCGGCTTAGGCGGGCGGACGCCCGGCGCAACGAGGACACCCTGCTCGACGCGGCCGCTTCGGTCTTCGTCGCCAAGGGCGTGGAGGCGCCGCTGCGCGACATCGCGGCCAAGGCCGGACTCGGGACCGCCACGATCCTCCGCCACTTCCCGACGCGAGCCGATCTCGTCATCGCCGTCTACCGGCACCAGGTCGAGGCCCTGGCCGAGGCCGGCCCGGGCCTCCTCGCGGACAGCGCAACGCCGCACGCCGCGCTCATGCAGTGGACCGGCCTCTTCGTCGATTTCCTGGTCACTAAGCTCGGGCTCGCGGCCGTGCTGCAGTCCGACGACCCCTGCTACGACCCCATGCACTCCTACTTCCTCGACCGGCTCCTGCCCGTGTGCACCCAATTGCTCGACGCCGCAGCCAAATCCGGCGAGATCTGCCCCGGCCAGGATGCATACGAGTTCCTGCGCGGCGTCGCAAGCCTTTGCGCAGGCGCCGGAAACGATCCCCGCTACGATGCACGCCGACTGGTCAGGCTCCTCATCACGGGACTACGCCTGCCGCGCTGACAGTGCCTGGGTGAACTCGCGGTCGCCGACGACGCGCCGCGGGCGACCCGGGCGACCCTGTGAGGTGTCAGAACTGCGCCTGTAGCGTCTGTCCTGCAGTTCGCTGGATCAGCCGGGTCCGGCGGAACCGGCGACGGAGCACCTGACGCAACGGCTTGGAATGCCGTCATTCCAAGGGCGGAGTTCCCGGGGACGCCGACCTTGCCGTTCGACCAGTCCTGCTTCGCGGAGCACGATTTCGGCGTCGTGCTCGATGATGATGTTGCTCAGTGTCGTTGCTTGCTCACCTTCGTTGGGCCCAGCGTCTGCTGGGCGAGCTGGTACTCGCCACCGCATGCTTCGGCCAGCGCCGGGCCGAACAGGGCGGCCGGCGTGTAGGCGCCCGGTCGGCCCTCGCCCGCCAGCAGGCGGCGGGCCGCCTCGGCGGCCACCGCGCCGGTGAACACGGTCGCCTCGCCGACCCGCAGCCAGCCCTCGGCGGCGGTGCCGTCGGGCCATTCGACGCGGGCGTGACCCCAGGAGTGCTCCCGGGGCCGCTCACGGACCTTAACCTTCATCTGGGCCATCTGGCGGATGGCAAAGGAGCGGACCGGCCCGATGCTGAGCAGCGCGCCCGCGACCGGCATGACCGCGCGGAAAACCGGCGAGGAGGGAAGTTCGCTGGTCGCCGCGATCACCTCCGGCGCGCCGCTGGCGCGCTGGGCCGCGAGCAGTTCGCCGAGCGGCGTGCCCACCGTGGTGACCTGGGTGCCGTCCGGGAGCGTGAGCCGGGCCGGGTCGCCGCCGAACGGCGCCGCCGTCAGCTGCCCGCCCGCGTAGCGCCGCCCGGAGTAGCGGCCGCCGCCCGGGACGCCGGGCAGTCCCTGCAACAGCGAACCGGCCAGGGCGGCGCCGATCGTCCCCGCCTCGACCGCAAGCGAGGGCACCATGTCGGTCCTGACCCGCCGCGGGGCCGGGTGCCCGGCGCACAGCGCGACGACCACGCTCTCGGTGGCGGTGACGCCGAAGCCTGCACCGGTCACCAGCGTGCGGCCCGCGGCGGCGGCCTCGTCGTCCCGGGCGAGCAGCGCCGACACGGCGGCCAGGTCGTTCGCGAGATCGAGGTAGTGGCTGGCGGGCAGGCAGGCCCGGGCCAGCGGGACGGCGGTCTCGGCGAACGGCCCGATCGTGTTGATGACCACGGCCGGGCGCCGCTCGCGGACCGCGGCGGCCATCGCCTCCACCGACCCGGCGGTCAGGGTCTCGCCCGGCACCCCTCGGCCGGCGGCGTCAGTGACCTGCGCGGCCGCCTAGGCCAGCCGGGCCGAGTCCCGGCCGACCAGGACCGGCGCCACTCCCCGGCGGGCCAGCTCCGCCGCGATCGCCCGGCCGGCGCGGCCCGCGCCGCCCAGAATCCAGACCTCGGTCTCCATCGATCAGCTCCGCTCTCCACATGATGACATTGCGTGTCATCACGCTACATCGTGACGACATCGCATGTCATCACTTCATGGCACGCGATGTCGTCACCTACCATGGCTAAGTGAGCAGATGGCAGCCGGACGCACGCCAGCGACTGGAACGCGCCGCCCTGCAGTTGTTCACCGAGCAGGGCTTCGCGGCGACCACGGTGCCGCAGATCACCCAGCGGGCCGGGCTGACCACCCGCACCTTCTTCCGGCACTTCGCGGACAAGCGCGAGGTGCTGTTCGGCAGCGACGAGATGCTCCGGCTCGGCGCCGTCCTCATCGCCGAGGCACCGCCCGACGCCGACCCGGCGGCGCTGATCATCGACAGCCTGACCGCCTTCGCCGCGACCCACCTGGAGGGACGGCGGGCCGAGATCCGCCAGCGGCGAGAGATCATCCGGTCCGACCAGGGGCTGCGCGAGCGGGACCTGCGCAAGCGCGACGCGGTCAGCGAGACCGTCCGGGACGCCCTGACGAAGCGCGGGCTCCCGCCCGTGACCGCGGCCATGCTCGCCGGGACCAGCGCGACGCTGTTCTCGGTCGCGCTGCAGGAGTGGCTCGACTCCGACGACGACCGCACGCTCGCCAGCATCATGCTGGACGGGATGCAGGCGCTGCGCGCCGCACTCGGCCACGTCCCCGGCCCGCCCCCGGCTGCTACGCAGCGGCCGTAACGCCGTCACGCCATGGTAGAAAGGCCGGTCCGCCCGTCCCACCGAGCCTGAATCCGGGGGCGCTCCGGGCGGCCTTGACCATGTCGGCGGTAGCCTGGGGCGCGCGGTGCGCGGTCTCCGGCGGGACGCTCGTATCGTCATGTTCATACGCGTAACCGGGTCGACGACCGGACCTGTCAATGATGCCTCACCCTTCGTGCTTGGGGTGCTGCTCACGCCCAAGCCTTGCCGTTCCAGTGCAGGATCACGGAACTGGCGCCGGTCCCGCCCAGGGCGGGCCGCCCGTCGGTATGCGCGCCAACGACCCAAGCGTTCGTACCGGTGAGCACGGTCATGCCCCAGAGGACGGTGCCTTGCGGGGCACCGCTTGCACCCCGGGACCAGGTCTTGCCGTTCCAGCGCATAATGAGCGGCGCCGGGTCGTTGAATGCGTCAAGGTCATCGCCAACCGCCCGGACGCTGACGGCACTGGCACCGGTCACGGAACGACTAGCCCGCGGTGAACCCCGCGGAGCTTGACAAGATCGCACGCAAATGAGTGAGTATATGAGGATATCGGGGTGATCATGGTTGATCAGCCGGCGGGAGACGGCACATGCGCTGCGTTCTGTATGGGGTCGCCAGGGCGGTACTGGCCCTAGCCGTGCCCGCGGTGCTGCTTGCCACGGCGGTGCCCGGCGCTGGCGCGTCGACGCCGGGGCCGTCGGTCCTGGAGCCCCCGCCCGCCTCCGCTTACCCTCCGGTCGGGCCAGGAACGCACTTCCTCGACGACGCCGCGCTGCTAGCGGGGATGTCGCAGCCCGGCTGGTACGAGGCCAATATCCCGTTCCTTTCGGTACCCGACCAGACCCTGCAGAGCGTCTACTACTACCGCTGGCGGGTGTGGAAGGAGCATTTGCAGGAGACCCAGCCAGGCACCGGGCAGATCGCCACCGAGTTCCTGCCAGGCATCGGCTACGCGGCGCCGTTCAACGGCATCTCCGCCGCCTCCGGTCACCAGATCATGGAGGGCCGCTGGGTCCGGGACGAGTCGTATGACGACAGCGATCTGCGTTACTGGCTGACCGGGCCGGGCCTTGAGTCACAGACCGTGGACCCCTATGCGCCTGACTGGGCCGATGAGTACAGCAACTGGCTGGTCTACGCCGCCTGGGAGCAGGCCCTCGTCACCGGCGACATGTCCTCGCTTGAGGCCATGGAGCCCGCGCTGATGAGCCAGTATGACAGCTGGTCGGGGCACGTCAATCAGGCAACGGGCCTGTACTGGCAGCTCCCGGTGTGGGACGCGATGGAGCAGTCGGCCTCAAGCTACGCCAGCAGCGACAGTTACTCAGGCGTGCAGACGCTGCGCCCCACGGTCAACGCTTACCAGTACGGCGCGGCCGAGGTGATCAGCCAGTTGGCGGCAATGCAGCATCAGACCGGCACGGCGCGGGAGTTCGCGGCGAAGGCCGCAGCGCTCAAGGCAGGCGTCCAGCGCTACCTGTGGTCATCAAGCCAGCAATTCTTCGACGACGTGCTGCTGCCTAGCAACCCGAACCTCAGTCAGCTTGACGAGCGGCAGGAGACCGGGTTCGTTCCGTGGTATTTCGACATGCCTCAGCCCAGCGACTCGGTCGCCTGGTCGCAGCTGATGAGCCCGCAGGGTTTCTACGCTCCGTACGGACCCACCACGCTGGAGCAGCGCAGTCCGCTTTACATGTACGACGCGTACACACCGGGCGCCCCCGACGGCGGGTGCTGCCACTGGGACGGGCCGAGCTGGCCGTACGCCACGTCGCAGACGCTGACCGGGCTGGCCAACCTGCTCGATGACTACCCGGCGCAGGATTACGTCACTGCGGCCGACTACGACACGCTGCTTGATGACTACGCCGCCACACAGATGAAGAACGGCTCTCCCTACGTCGCCGAGGCGCACGACCCGAGCAGCCCCACCTGGATCTACGACGCGTCCGACCACAGCGAGGACTACAACCACTCCACGTTCAACGACCTGGTGATCTCCGGACTGATGGGGCTTCGCCCGCAAGCGGGCAACACGCTGGTGACCAAGCCGCTCGTGCCGGCATCGTGGAGCTATTTCGTCCTGGAGAACGTGCCCTATCACGGGCACAACGTGACGCTGATGTACGACAAGACCGGCGACCGCTACCACCAGGGCCCCGGGTTCCACGTGTACGTCGACGGGCGGCAGGTGGCGTGGGCGCCGGACGTGCGCGATCTGACGATCACGATCCCGGCTACCGGCACCGTCGAGCAGGCGGACAGCGTGTTCGTTGACGACACGGTGAACACGACAGGCACCGGGTACCCGCTGCCTTCGGCCTCCTACACCTGGCAGGACGACAGCGTGCGGAACGCGGTCGACGGTAAGGTCTGGTACGACGAGATCCCTGAGGTCGACACCCGCTGGACCAACTACGAGTCACCGAACGCCGCCGACGACCTGGCCGTGGACCTGGGGGCCTCGATCCCGATCGACGAGGTCCGGTACTACTCCTACTGCGACGGCGGCGGGATCCAGGACACGACCGGTTACCAGGTCCAGTACTGGACGGGTTCGTCCTGGGCCGATATCCCCGGGCAGAGCAGATCCCCGGCGTCCCCGGCGTGCAACGACCTGAACCGCGTGGTGTTTCCTCCGGTCACCACCAGCGAGGTGCGGCTGGTGCTCACCAACCCGCCGGGGGCCTATGTTGGCGTGACCGAACTGGAGGCGGGTGCCTGGTCAAGCATGGCCGCGCGGCTGGCCCTCGGGCCGCCAGCCGGGCAGTCGCTGCCGGTCACGGCCGGCCAGCCGACCGCGGTGACGGCGGCCTTCACCAACGCCACAAGCCGACCGGAGACGCTGCGGTCCGTCGGCCTTGACCTGCCCGCGGGCTGGACCGCGTCTCCCGGCGGCGGCGTGCCAGGCACCGGCGTGAGGGTGCGGCCTGGCGCCACCGTGAACCTGACCTGGACGGTGACGCCATCGACGGGCGCTCAGCCCGGCGATTCGTACGCGATGTGGGCGTACGCCAGCTTCGGCGGCGGCCCGGCCGCCGGACAACTACAGACCCAGGCGGAGGCGAGGGCCCAGGTTGCGTTCTCGCTCGATCCCTTCACCCACGTGGGGGTCAACGACAACTTCACGAGCGACGACCTGCCGGACTACACCCAGGTCCAGCCGGCGGTGACCGCCTCGACCAGGGAGATCGAGCCGGCCTGGACCGTCGGCAGCGGTCAAGCCCAGGCCGCCGCGGACCACCCGTGGTTCGGCATGCTACAGAGCGGGACCGCACCGGCGTCGGACGAGTCGGTCGTGGTCGTGGAGCCGTCGAAGCTCCTCGGCGATGCGAAGAGCCAGGACAGCGTGTTCGTCGGGTTGGCCAAGGACGCTGGCGACTACGTGATGGCCTGGTACAACAACGTCTCCCATACCTCCGGCTTCGACCTGGTCCAGAACGGGGTACTCGAGCCGGCCGGGTTCCAGTCGTACTGCTGCGCCGACGTCACGATGAACGCGGGTGACCGGTTCGCCCTTGAGGCGTCAGGCAACACGATCACCTCCTGGGTCGAGCCCGGCGGCACCGGCGCGTGGCAAAAGCTGCTGTCCACCACGGTGGCGCCGCTGCTTGACCTGACCAGTCCCGCGGTCCTGGCCCAGTATCACTTCACCTTCGGCCTGCGAGGTGACTCCGGCACGATGGCGGCAGCCAGCTTCGAAGGCGCCAGCGCCCCTGGCTAAGGTAGGCGGCGGCAACCGGCACCCCTGGCGTGCCCCCGCAGCAGGGGCAGCAGATGGTCTCCCTGCCGTTTGATCTCGCGCAGGTAGGGCGTGTCGGAGAGCACGAAGTGCGTGATCCCAAGGCTCGCGTACTTCTGGAGCGATGTCGCCACGTCCTTGGCCGAGCCGACCAGCCAGGTCGTGGCGGCGCCCTCACCGCCGAACTTCCCTGGAGCGGTGTAGAGGTTGTCATCTAGGACCTCGCCGCGGGCGGCCAGCCGCGCCAGGCGCTGCTGGCCGGCGGCGGCCTGCCAGTTCGAGTCCCGCGGGAACGTGCCTTGGGCCCTGACCATGTCGGTCACCTTCGCCTCCGCGTCGGCCCAGGCCTGCTCGGTGGTGTCGCGCACCAGGGTGGTCACCCGGAGGCCGAACTCCAGGGGCGCGTGCTCGCGGCCGAGCTCGCCGCCGAGCGACTTGAGCCGCTCGACCCGCTCGCGCACGCCGTCCAGCGGCTCGCCCCAGAACAGCTGGACGTCGGCCTCGGCCGCGGCGACCCGCTCCGCGGCCGGCGAGGCGCCGCCGAAGTAGAGCTTGGGATGGGCGCGGTCGCCGCGAGCCTCGACGCGCGGGACGACGGTCGAGCCGGTGACGTTGTAGTAACGGCCCGCGAAGCTGACGTTCTCCTCGGTCCAGAGCCTGCGCACGAGCTGCATGAACTCCTTGGTTCGGGTGTAGCGGTCGGCCTGATCGCCTGCCGCGTCGCCGTACGCGCCCAGATTGTCGGTGCCCGAGACGATGTTGACCCGGACGCGGCCGCCGGTGAGGTGGTCAAGCGTCGCAGCTGATTTGGCGAAGTTCGCCGGGTGCCAGTAGCCCGGCCGGACCGCGATGAGCGGCTCGAACGTAGCGGTCCTGGCCGCCAGGGCGGTCGCGACGGTGAAGGTGTCGGGGCGCCCCCAGCCGGCGCCGATAAGCGCGCCTTTCCAGCCGTGGTCCTCAAGCGCCCGTGCCTGGGAGGTCAGCGTGTCGAGGCTGTTGTGGCCGGCGGTGGCCGGCTCGCCGCGGTGGCCGGGCGTGACCTGGTTGGGGATGTACCAGAGAAACTCGAAGCTCATGGGTCCTCCCGCGCGGTCGGAGCGTCATGCCGCAGAGCGGCCCGCATATCCCGGGCGGAGGCGCCGATCAACCGCGTTAACGTGTGGCGGTGAGTTCGCGGATCACCGGGACCGGGTTCTTGAACAGGTCGAGGACGGGGCAGTGCTCGTCCACCCGGGCGGCGAGCTCAGCGTAGCGTTCCGCGCTCTCCGGCCCGGTCACGGCAACCTCCACCCGGACTGCGGTGAAGCCGGGCCGCACGGTGTCGTCGAGGCCAAAGAAGCCGCGCAGGTCCAGGTCGCCCTCTACCCGCACGCTCACCGAGTCCAGCTCGATGCCCAGTTGTGCCGCCCAGATGCGGTAGGTGATGGCCTGGCAGGAACCGAGAGACGCGAGTGCGTACTGCACCGGGTTCGCGGCCGCGTCGGCACCCCCGAGCACCGGGGGCTCGTCCACCTTGAACGTGTGCGCGCCCGTCCTGATGTCCACCTCGGTGACCCCGACGAGCGTCCCCTGCGCGGCGAAGACCGCCTGCGCCTGGGCCGCGTCGGCCTCGATCGCCTTGCGGTTGCCAGCGATGACTGCCTCGATCGACATCGCACCCTCCTGCGCGAGAAGCCAGCTCTCCAAAATTTTCTACTTAACAGATCTGCATTGTCAAGATTGCAGGACGGGGATGCGGAGGGCGACGACCGCCGGCTCCCCTCATAACCCGGCCGCCGGGTTCTCACGTTGATAATGGGTCGCAGCCGGCGGTAGCACCAGGGACAGTGGCCCAATGCCGGAGAACTTCTTCGATGAGCGCATAGCGGCAACCTATGAGGCCAAGTGGCCGGAGCTGTTCGAGCCGGCGGTCGTTGACCCCGCCGTGAGCTTCCTCGCCGGCCTGGCACAGTTTCTTTGGACCGCTACCGGGCCAACTTGGATGGCAGCCCGCTGGCCCGCCTCCGTTCCGCGGCAGAAGGAGCAGAGCGGGCCGGGCGCAGCCCGAGATGCTCGCGCAGGATCCATGTCAGGCTGGCCAGGGCGATGACGAACCCGGCGGTGAACGCCTAATATCGACTATCACAGTCGAGATAATGGGTATCGGAGGCCCCGGCCGCCCGAGCGCGGGCGAACTATAGGTAACGTCTCAGGTGACAGCGGATCCGCACGCCGTCCAGCGCCGAATCCACCACTTCGAACGGAGACTCATCATGGGCTTGACGATCGGTGACACCGCCCCGGACTTCACCGCCACATCCACCGAGGGCACGATCAGCTTCCACGACTGGATCGGCGATTCGTGGGCCGTGCTCTTCTCGCACCCGAAGGACTTCACGCCGATCTGCACGACCGAGCTTGGCTACATGGCCTCGGTCAAGTCGGAGTTCGACCGCCGCGGTGTGAAGATCCTGGCCCTGTCCGTTGACCCGCTTGACAAGCATGCCGCGTGGGCCGCGGACATCGAGGAGACGCAGGGCACCGCACCGAACTACCCGATGATCGGCGACGTCGACTTCACGGTCTCCAAGGCATACGGGATGCTTGGCGCCGACGTCAGCGGCGACCCGGCCGACCGCACGGCAGCCGACAACCAGACCGTGCGCAGCGTCTTCGTGATCGGCCCGGACAAGAAGATCAAGCTGATCATGCTCTACCCGATGACGACCGGCCGCAACTTCGACGAGATCCTGCGGGTGATCGACTCCCTGCAACTGACCGCACGGCACAAGGTCGCCACGCCGGCGAACTGGAAGCAGGGCCAGGACGTCGTGATCGCCGGCTCGGTCTCCAACGACCAGGCCAAGGACATCTTCGGCACCTGGACCGAGCCGAAGCCCTACATCCGGATCGTCCCGCAGCCGTCCTGACCGGGCCAGCAGCACTACCACGGTGTCGTGGCAGGCGTCACCGGTGGTGGGGATGAGGAGCCGCCGGGTCGCGGGTCATGACACTCGTCCATTTACCCGCGAGCACGTCCAGTTGCCACCGGCCGGTGCCGACCTGGATGCGCATCGCGGCGGCGGGCCACGTGACCTGCTGAGGTATGACGGATTGAAGACAATTCAAGCAGCCGGGCGCCCGTCCTCTCCTGTCACCTCGCCTGGGGGCCTCCGGCAAAGCGGAAGCTCCTGCTGGCGGCGGGCGTACCCGCCGACTGCGCGCCGGGCGCCGGCGGCGGGCCATTTCCGCTGGTGCCAGCGGATACGGGGACCGTGCGGGCGCTGCTTGCGGGTGCGGTCCCAAGCCTGGCCGGGCAGGGTGCCGACGGCGAGTCCGGCCGGACACTCCCGGCTGCGCGACTCGGGCGGGCGCAGGCTCCGCTCGCAGGCCGCAGGACCGCGACGGATGCCGACGACTCGCGCCCTATGGTGGTAGTCACACTGTGACTACCACCTGGTGCGCCCTTACGCCGTAGTCACGGCACGACTAACGCGTCCCGATGCGAGGAGCCTGGATGGCCAAGGTGCTGTGCGTGCTGTACGACGACCCGGAAGACGGGTACCCGAAGTCCTACGCGCGCGACGACATCCCCAGGGTCGCCTTCTACCCCGGCGGCCAGTCCGCGCCCAACCCGCGCGGCACGGACTACACCCCGGGGCAGCTGCTCGGCAGCGTGTCCGGGGAGCTTGGGCTGCGCCGGTTCCTCGAAGACGCCGGGCACACCCTTGTCGTCACCGCCGACCAGGACGGGCCTGGCTCGGTCTTCGACCGCGAGCTGCCGGACGCCGACGTGGTGATCTGCCAGCCGTCCTGGCCCGCCTACCTCACCCGCGAGCGGATCTCCAGGGCGAGGAACCTCAAGCTCGCGATCACCGCCGGGATCGGCTCAGACCACGTCGACCTGCTGGCCGCGAGCGAGGCGGGCATCACCGTGGCCGAGGTGACCTACTCCAGCAGCGTCAGCGTCGCCGAGCATGCCGTGATGATGGTCCTCGCGCTAGTGCGCAACTTGTTCCCGGCCCACGGCCAGGTCATCAGGGGGAGCCTGGATATCGCCGACTGCGCCCGGCGGTCCTACGACCTGGAGGGCATGACCGTCGGCGCGGTCGGCGCGGGGCGGACCGGCACCGCCGTGCTGCGCCGGCTCCGGCCGTTCGTCGGCCGCCTGCTCTACACCGACCCGCGTCGGCTCCCGGCCGAGGCCGAACGGCAGCTTGGGCTGACCTTCTTCAAGACCGCGGCGGACATGGTGCCGCACTGCGACGTGGTGACCATCAGCGCGCCGCTCCACCCCGGCACCGAGGGACTGTTCGGCGACGAGCTGATCGCCGCGATGCGGCGCGGCACCTACCTCGTCAACACCGCCCGCCCCGGCATCTGCGACCCCGGTGCCGTCGCGCGCGCACTGGACTCCGGCCAGCTGGCCGGCTACGCCGCAGACGCCTGGTTCCCGCAGCCCGCCTCCGCGGACCACCCCTGGCACGGCATGACTCCCCCCGTCTCCGGGACGTCCCTGCCCGCACAGGCCCGGTACGCCGCGGGGACCCGCGAGATCCTCGAGTGCTGGCTAGAAGGCCGCCCGATCCGCGACGAGTACCTGATCGTCGCCGGCGGCGCCCTGGCCGGGACCGGAGCGCGCTCCTACCAGCTCTGAGGCCGCAGCCGGGAAGGACCGACAGGGCGGCCCTTCTCCATAGCCCGCCGTGACCGGCCTCAGTCGCGGGGCGGCCAGGTGGGCACCGGTTCCTTGCCCGAGGGGAACCGGATGTTCTTCGCGCGGACGAACTTTGCAAAGTGACCGGCAACCTGAGTTCCGCGACCGGAGCGAGTGCCGCCGGCGTACGTGGCCGGCAGCCGCCGCTGAGCCGGTTGTCAATGGCGGTCCGCCCGAAGATGCCCGGCTTGCCGCTGGCACGGGCACAGGCTCCGTCCGTCAGCTGCTGTTGGATTACGGTGGGTACTGGCGGCGCACGCGGATGCTTCCTAGGGTGGTAGTCACAGTGTGACTACCTACCCGGCGATGCGAGGAGCCCCCAATGGCGAAGGTCCTGTGCGTGCTGTACGACGACCCGGTGGACGGGTACCCGAAGTCCTACGCCCGCGACGACATCCCGCAGATCACGTCCTACCCCGGCGGCCAGACCGCGCCGACGCCGCAGGCGCTCGAATTCACCCCGGGGCAACTACTCGGCAGCGTATCCGGAGAACTCGGGCTGCGCCGGTTCCTCGAAGAGGCCGGGCACACGCTCGTCGTCACCTCCGACAAGGAAGGGGCGGACTCGGTGTTCGAGCGTGAGCTGCCGGACGCCGACGTGGTGATCTCCCAGCCGTTCTGGCCCGCGTACCTGACCCGCGAGCGGATCGCGAAGGCGAAGAACCTCAAGCTCGCGATCACCGCCGGGATCGGCTCGGACCACGTCGACCTGCAGGCCGCCAGCGAAGCCGGGGTCACCGTCGCCGAGGTCACCTACTCCAACAGCATCAGCGTGTCCGAGCACGTCGTGATGATGATCCTCGCGCTAGTCCGCAACTACATCCCGTCCTACGGGTGGGTGATCCGGGGCGGGTGGAACATCGCCGACTGCGTCGAGCGGTCCTACGACCTGGAGGGCATGACCGTCGGCTCGGTCGCCGCCGGGCGGATCGGCACCGCCGTGCTAAAGAGGCTCAAGCCGTTCGACGTGAAACTGGCCTACACCGACCCGCACCGGCTGCCGGAAGACGTGGAGCGCGATCTCGGCCTGACCTTCTACGAGACCCCCGCCGCGATGGTGCCTCACTGCGACGTGGTCACCATCAACGCACCGCTGTACGCCGGCACCGAGGGTCTGTTCAACGACGAGCTGATCGCGACGATGAAGCGCGGCGCTTACCTCGTCAACACCGCGCGCGGCAAGATCGCCGACCGCGACGCCGTCGTCCGCGCCCTGGAAAGCGGCCAGCTCGCCGGATACGCCGGCGACGTCTGGTTCCCCCAGCCCGCCCCCGCCGACCACCCGTGGCGAACCATGCCGTGGT
>Ga0207416_1002042_pt1 | contig 23507 bp, 26 predicted proteins | sample PaiPotPPM11metaG_FD_184107 | JGI IMG/M metagenome (GOLD analysis project Ga0207416, IMG submission 184107) | Iron sulfur acid spring bacterial and archeal communities from Banff, Canada, to study Microbial Dark Matter (Phase II) - Paint Pots PPM... ...
CAACGTTCGCTCTTACCTTCGGATCACGCAGGCGAGGCCCACGGTCGTAAAGAACTATTTTTGCGAACGCCACGTCCGATATGCTGCCAAGTGAAAAGTGTCATCAATTTAGTGCTCGGAGTAATAACATAGGTGATCTTCAAAAAGTTCTATTGCGGAATGCGCCGCCGTCGAGCGCTAACTATGTGCAGCGCGTGGGCCGAGCTGGACGTGGCAAAGAGAAGAATTCCGTCTGCGTCACTCTTTGCCGTCGCACGAAATACGATGCAGATGCATGGAATAACCCACCACGGCTCATGTCCGGCGCGGTACGCCCGCCCACGGTCTTTATCCAAAACAGGGTCATAGCCCAACGCCACTTCAACGCGCTGGTATTTTCCAGATTTCTGCGGATCAGGATTGCTGACGAGAATGTTTTGGGACGGCCGGGGCAACAAATAAGGCTGGAGGTATTTTTGCCGCCCGATTCCCGGCAAGGCATACCTGAGACGTGGTTTCGTGTTCGCCCAGTGAGTGTGTTTTTAGATTTTCTCAGCTGGCTAAGTCAACAGACTGAAACAAACATAGTCTCCACAGAAGCAGGCCGGACGCTGGTTGCCGCCGTTTCTGGATTTGAAAGTGGCGTCGCGGAAGCGGCGGCCAAATATGGAGAAACACTCAAGAACATTGCAAATGAACTGTCTGCTCTCATGGCGGAACGCAAGAAGCTGTTTGAGCAGGGTACACATACAAGTGACATTGAGCAGGCGATTAAGAATTTGCTGGGCAGCGACGTTATCGCCTTATTGGCTAAACGTGGTTTTCTCCCGCGATATGCTTTCCCGTTGGATGTCGTAACCCTGGAAACAGGCACGACCAGATGGTCTCGCGATCTTGAGGTTGAACTCAGTCGCGACCGTGGCATCGCGATAGCCGAATTTGCTCCCGGAGCGCAGGTTATCGCGCACAAAAAAGTGTTTACGAGCAACGGCCTCTACGTTGTGAGCAAAATGGATAAGCCAACGCGGCAATGGTATTCCGAATGTCCGGACTGCAAGCAGATTCGCACTGGCCAGACCCAGGATGAATTGTGCAAACCATGTGCGGTATGTCCTGGATCCGTCGTGAAAACTCACGACAAATTTGAGTTTCCCCTTATTTTACAGGCTTTTTAACTGGTTTGGCATTCTGACTTTAACTTCACTGTATGCTATGTTGAAGTCAACATGCGAAGATCGCCTAGAAATGTTATAATCGCCTTTAGCCATGCGGGTCGGACGCACTACGGCGGAATTCTGTTTTTCAATGAATTCAGTAGAATGCTGCAATTACGGCACTTCCTAACTCGGCATTTGCACTTTCGTGAGCCCATTTATCTGCGAATTTATAACCTGAAACAGCTGGAAGGCTGACGCTACGCTTGTGAAAACCGATCGACTGCTGCAAACATTTTGGGACGAATACGTGTTTTTGCGGACAAATTGGAAGAAAAGAGTGCAATTCACGACGGATCTAAGTATGTCAGCATTCAATTACCGCACAGTTCGTTAGACCCTTTGTCGAACCCGCAGCCTTCAGTGTGCGCGTCGATGAGAAGGATGGCACAGCGCGCTACCGCAGGAGCACGCTCGTCAGACAGCGCCAAACGGTCACGCATTTCATCGATCACGTGGAGGAATCTAGCCTGCAAGACCACGGTATTTTCCAACTGGCACTAAAAGAAACGGGAACACTCTTCCGGTACAACTTAGGCCCAGAAAACAAAGGGTTCATGCTCTGCCAAGATTGTGGATGTAGTGAACCCCTGCGCGGCTATAAGGCGGGAAAAAAGCATCAGCGGCTGCGCGCGCTCAGCGGCGAAAGAATGTGCAACAACGAGCAACCGTGGACGAAAATATTAGCTTACGGACATAGATTTCAGAGCTGCTGCCTGATCGCACGGCCCGTGTCGATGCCGGTTTCCGTTGAGTCTTTGGCCTACGCGCTGCAACGGGCCCTCTGCACCACATTGGACATCGATGCTTACGACATCGGCGTATCCTGGCGTTGGCTGGCAGGAAAAAATAAATTACCTGCCTGTGAAATCATTTTATTCGACCATACACCTGGAGGAGCTGGATTTGTCAGAGATGGCTTCGACAGCTGGGACAAGGTAGTCGCGAAGGCAAAGGAACTGTGTGAAGGCCATATTTGTGAGCGGGCCTGTTATGACTGTCTGAAGAGTTATGGCAACCAGACCCATCATGAAAAGCTGGATAAGACCACAGTCGTTGACTTCCTCGAGTAAATAGGCGGACGCCTGCCCCCCTCCCCCTGCGCCTCGGCAGCTTCTCGTCTCTGCGCGCGATTCTGACGCCGTGGCGTCGATTTTTATTGTCCTACCTCCCTGCCTGTCTGTCGGCCGCGCGTTGCCGTTGCTGCGGCCATCATCCACCAGAAAAAATCTGCCATGCTGCGATCCGGGCCGGCGACTTACAAGGTGAAGGGCAGGGGGGCTACCCGTTTTGAGCAGCGGCTGGGTATTTTCCCAACCCACAAACTGCGATGTCTTGTACGGCTTACGGGTATTTTGGCAGTCCGCGCGTTCTTGTAAGTTGTTGTAAAGCCAATTCACGCTACGCTGTCAGCAGATGCCATCGGCCACTCCTGAACGCCCGAAGATGTCGTCGGTGAATTCCATATTTAGGCCGAGTCCAGAAACGAAAGTCAGCACAGTGCATCTGCATCGGAATTGATTTCTCGTTCGCGAGAGCCATAAGGTGCCACCCATGAGGCTCAATTTATTTCTTATTGCCGCCTTTTGCCGCCTCGCGATCGCTAAGTCATCCTCAACAAATGGGATGATTGGTAGGGGCGGTGGGGATCGAACTATTAAGGACATTGAAAGCGCGTAAGTTGTTGATTCCATTAAACGCGAAAAACGCCAAAAGCAGCTAATGCGCCCAAGTGAGGTACACGGCGGGTACACGGAAGGAATAAGAGAGAGCAGAACATCCGGGGAGACCAGCTAGAAAGTGATTCGCAACACCTTCTGTTGTTTCTAAGACCCTTACCGTGTAGCGGAAGATTGATGGTGGGGCGGTCATTTTCAGCAATGCCGCTGTCACAGACTGCAACAGCGAGTAGTTCGTTGACACTGGCGCGCTTTTCATACTCTAATGCGGGTCAGGTAGTGCGGACGCCTGATTCAACAGGGCGGTCAATTCTAGCGGAATGGCCTTTCATATTCGTCCGCTGCTTCCGTCATCGGGGAATGGGAATTCTCGACCGAGTAGGACAAGGCTGAGCAACATGGCGATGAACACTCTTTTTTTTGACCTTCGGCAGTCGCTTCGCGCCATCGCGCACGCACCACTGTTCAGCGCTTCCCTGATTATATTGTTGGCGCTTGGCATCGGCGCAAACACGCTCATCTTTACGGCCGTCGATGTCCTGTTGCTCCGTCCGCTTGCGGTCTCGCATCCTGAGGAGTTGATCCGATTCGGAGTCCAGATCTCGCAGACCTACACATACTACGATCATCCCTACCTGTATGCCCGGATTCTACGCGCACGAGGACAGTCCTTTACCGACGTTTTCGTATCGTGGCCGATGGAAATGTCCTTCGCGTCCGGAAATCGCCTGGAAAGCATTACGGGTGAGACGGTCTCTGGGAATTTTTTCTCCGCACTGGGCCTGACGGCCAATCTTGGCCGAGTTCTCACCGACGAAGACGAACTCGAAGACGCGTCGGTTGCTGTGATTAGTTATTCGTTCTGGCAGCAAGCGTTCGCCGGTCGAAAAGACGTCATCGGCCAGACGATTTATCTGCGGGACAATCCGTTCATCATTATTGGTGTCCTTCCTCAGGGATTCGTCGATCTGGATCTCGAAAACCGGCCCGACGTATGGGTCCCAATGTCCGCGTGGAAACTATGGACTACCAAGCCCGACAATACGCTTGCTCTTTCGCGGATATACATGCGGATGCGTCCCGGGGTGAACGTTCCACAAGCCGAAGCCGAAGTACGTGCGCTCTATCCAATGATGCTCACTGCATTCTACCAGGGGCGGCCGGGAGGCACCCCCGACGTGAATGAGAAAGCGAAGTCGATGCCGCCCGCGGTGACCAGCATTCGGAGAGGAGTTTCAGCGATGCGGAAGCAGTTCGCAGGTGCAGTCGGCGTGCTTATGGGCGGGGTCGGGACGTTATTGTTGCTCGTTTGTGCGAACACCGGCGGATTGATGCTGGCGAGAGCGGAGACGAAGCGGCGCGAAGTCGCGATCCGCATGAGCCTTGGGGCGTCGCGGTGGACCATACTGTGGCGAACGCTGTTGGAGAGTCTATTTATCTCTGGGGTAGGTGCGACGGCGGGATGGTTCATTGCGCGTATGTGCGGGCCGCTGCTAGTGCGTTTCCTTCCGGCGCGGCGGCCGCTCGGGATCGAACTCACGCCGGACTTGCGTGTGCTTGCGTTTGTCACAGTCGCTTGCGTTATCACCGCCGGACTCATAAGCATCATCCCGGCGCTTAATGTGGTGCGGACGGATCTGAGCGCTGTTATGGGCCGCCAGAGCGGACGTGCCTCGGGTCGTCCCATTGCACGTGGACTAGTAGCGTTCCAGGTGACGCTTGCGACGGCTCTGCTCGCAGGCAGCTTGGCCTTGGTGCGCACCCTTGAGGCCATCCGCGCGCAGGACCCCGGTTTCCGTCGCGACAAACTCGTGGTCCTTACTGTCAATCCCCGTATGGCCGGGGTTAAAACCGATGAGATTCCTCGAATCTTCGATGAATTGCTGCGGAGGGCCACCTCGCTGCCAGGCGTCGAAGCCGCGAGTTTGGCCGAAAAAGCACCGATGCATGGCCTCGGATTGAAGGCGACAGTTCTCCCAACGGGCTCTCACGTGACCCTCGCGGACTCTTTAAATGTGAGCCTGAATAGCGTAAGCGTCGGACACTTCGACAATATTGGGATGCACATTCTCGAGGGTCGTGGCTTTGAGCCATCGGACAAGGGCCACAAGCCGGGGCTGGCGGTGGTGAGCGCGAGCTTTGCGCGACAGTTCTTTCCAGGTGTCGACCCGATTGGGCGTACGTTCGGTAGCGGTGGTGTGAATGCTGTTACTCTTCCTGAATATGAAATCGTTGGCGTGGTCAACGATTCGAAATATCGGAGTATGCGGGAAATCCCGCCGCCGACGTTCTATCTCCTGATTGACGACAATACACTGCGCTTTTCCGATGGGATGGCTCTCTATGTAAGCGTACGTGGCGACCCGGCACAACTCGTCCAGGAGCTGCAAGGAATGCTTCGAGAAATCGGGCCGGGCATCGCGCCCACAAGTATCGCGACTATGGAGCAGGAGATTGAGACCTCACTGTGGCAAGAACGCTTGCTCGCGGCGTTGACGTCCATCTTTGCCACGCTTTCAGCAGTGCTTGCCGGAATCGGTTTGTTCGGAATGCTTGCTTACGGAGTGTCACAAAGGAGACGCGAAATCGGCATTCGCATGTCCGTTGGCGCTACCGTCGAGCGCATTGCGAAGCTGATTGCGATGGACGCAGCATGGACCGTGGTGCCCGGCATTCTTGGTGGTTTTGTTGCCTACGCAGCATGCTCGCGCGCGCTCGCATCGTTACTGTACGGAGTGACACGATGGGACGTGGCGTCCATTATCGGTGCTGTGGTGTTTGTGGTTGTCGCCAGCGCGGTCGCGACTGTATTTCCGGCTCTCAACGCTGCACGGATTGAGCCCTGGCAGGTGTTGCGAGAAGAGTAGCTCATCTTCTTGCATGTACGCGGTCCGCTGTACGTAGGCCCCGAATCTGTCAATTTCGATGCCGGTCTTCGAAATCCTCAAGGCTTCTCCAATCATAGAATATATTTATACTTGACAGCGCCATAGCCCACGACTAGGTTATTAGAATACTATGGAATCGAAACCTGAATACCATCTCACCGAGAATGTCCGACTTGCATTGGGTAAGGAGTCCGGTGTGCTATTGGATGTGGCGTTGGGGAAATATTACAGCCTGACGCCATCGGCAGCTTTGATTGTCTCTGCGATTGCCCGCGGGCGGTCCGTCGACGAAATTATTAACAACCTGGGAAGGGCATTCGGCGTGTCTCAGTCGCGCCTTGAAACTGATTTGCGATCATTCCTTTCTATTTTGGAGGCCAAAGGATTGTGCCGTGTTACAACTCACTAGAGTTGCGTGCTCTCTTTTTGGACGACTGAACATCCGATTGGCTGCTTTCCTGAGCGTGACGCTTGCTCATATTGCACTTAAGCGAGGTGGCTTTCCATTGTTGTACCGGCTGGTGAAATCCTGGCCGACACGCATCCGGGCCGGCCGCATCGTGTCAACCGACGCGACGGCGCTTGTAAGCGCAATGGAGCGCGCTGCCTTGTTCTACATAAGGCGCGTTGCTTGCCTGCATTATGCGGCTGCTGCGGTCTGTCTCTTCCGTAGCCAAGGTATTCCCGCCTCGTTGGTGTTGGGTGTGCATCAACAGCCGTTTTACGCACACGCCTGGGTTGAATTGAACGACTCAGTTTTGATGGGAACGGTAAACAGGTCTCAGTACTTGATTATTGACCGTATGTGAAGACCGTTGGTTGTAAAGGTTGTCTTAAGATGAGCGCGCTCGGCGGCATTTTGCGTTTCGATGGTGCACCTGTTGAGGTTGGCGATCTCGACCTGCTAGATCGCGGACTGGCTTACCTCGGACCCGACGGTTCAACCCAAATTCTGGATGATTCCGTTGGCATGGTCTTCAGATCGTTCCATACCACCCGAGAATCTCGTGTTCATCCCCAGCCACGACAAGAGTACGGGTGCCTGTTGGCATTTGATGGGCGCTTCGATAATCGGGACGAATTAGCAGCAACTGTCCGAGAGGAAGCTCAACCGCAGTCTGACGCGCAGCTCCTCCTCAATTCTTACGGGAAGTGGGGCGCGGATTGCGTTTCTCGATTCGTGGGCGACTATGCCTTTGCCTTGTGGGATTCACAAGCAAGATCATTGCTCTTGGCGCGCGATGCCTTCGGTGTCAGGCCCCTTTATTATCATGTCGACCGCACTAGGATTGTCTGGGCGTCAAACATCGAGGCTTTGCTTAGATGCCGGGACGTCCCGCGGGACCTGGATGAAACGTATATCGGTCTTTATTTGGCATTCGAGCCGGATGGGTCGATTACGCCCTTCAAAGAGATCAGGGCTGTGCCACCCGGTGGTGTTTGTACCGTAGCGAAGGGACAAATTGCTTGCCGCAAATATTACGATCTGTCCTCGCATTTGACGAACATCTGCTACAAAACCGATGCCGAATACGAGGAAAAGTTCCGTCAGCTCTTCACCGAATCAGTGAAGGCCCGGCTGCGCTCGGATCACCCCGTTATGGCAGAACTAAGCGGCGGTATGGATTCCTCGTCAATTGTGTGCATCGCAGACAAACTGATTCATGACGGGGAGGGTGCATGCCCGAAACTAGAAACCCTTTCTTTTGTGTTCGATCGAGCGGAACAGGCAGACGAGCGTCGCTTCATTAAGGAGATTGAATGCATTCGCAGCGCTAAAGGGTTTCATTTGCGGGAGGACGATGATCCGATATTGGCGACTTGGCCTGATCCAGGCTTCGTATCGTTTCCAAGCTCGATTTTTTGCTTCGGAGGGCGGATAAGACAACTACTGGAAATCATGAATCGAGTCGGTGCAAGAGTTCTTCTCAGCGGCCGCGCGGGTGATCATTTGTTGTTATCAGAGGAGCGCACGCCCCTCGAACTCGCGGACTTGTTTCGGCGCGGCGAGATGTCCACCCTCGTTGAAAGACTGATCCAGTGGGGTGCCGCCGAAGGACGGTCAGTATTTGAACTCTTGTGGAATGCTGCGGTCAAGCCTAACTTTCCCAAACGATTGCGAAGTAGCGTAACCGTGCCTAGATGGATCAATCCCGAGTTCGCTCGACGCATTGGCTTGCGCGACGTGATCTTCCACATGCGCACGAGTGGTTCTGTCCTGAAGTCTCCAAGCAGCGAGTCGCGCTATGCCGACGTTATGCGTGTCCTTGGGAGCACTTCGTCCCAATGTCCCAATTATGTGACGACGCTGGGATGCATCGAGGTTAGATACCCATTCTTGCATCGTCCGTTTGTTGAATTCCTCCTGTCCGTTCCGACGAACCAACTCATGAGGCCAGGGGAGACTCGAACCCTGCACAGAAGAGCACTCAAAGGAATTCTCCCGGAAGTTGTCCGTCTGAGAAGAGACAAGCGAGGACCGGACCAAGCAGTATACATGGCAATAAACGATAGATGGGCGAGGCTGACGCAGCAGATCGCGGACAGTAAAGCACACGCGCTTGGATACACTGAGGCGTCGGAGCTTCAAACCGAGCTAGAACGTGCTCGTCACGGTTCGAGCACCAATATGCAGGCTCTGCTGCGTTTCCTTTCTCTCGATGTCTGGTTGCGAAATTTAGATCGTTGGACGCGCGGCGATGCATTGGCTTCGGCCAACGCGGCTTGATTGCCATTACGGGTATTGAGGAGTTTTGGTGAACGCTAAATTCGGAAAGGAGGTGATGAGACCATGGACCCACAGAAAGAGGACAAAACGAACCAGTCCGAGTACGTTCCTCCTGATATGTTCGAGCTTGGAGATGCGAAGGAACTGACTCGTGGCAACGGCACCGTCTGTATTGACGGCGCTTTGGAGGCGCACATAGGATGTCCAGCTGATTTGTGATTACTGTGTTCGAGAGGGCGGCTCTGCGTGCCGGTGTTCGGTGTTAGGGGCGCGCAGAGTTCCCGCCTTCCATACCGATTGCGAGGTGGGGATCGCCCCAACCGGGAGAGTAACATCAATTCACCTGAGGACGCCGAGCAGGAGATGGACAAATGTTGGATCTCTCTACGTTCATTTGGATTGACGACCAATATTCGAACCAGAATGCATTGCCTGATTCGATTGGCGACCGGTACTTGTATGCGAACAATAGGCTTTTCCGAGCGGTCCGCGAGACCTTCCTAACGTTAGGATTCCGGTACAGCTCGGATGTCTCGCGTCTGTGGCGCGACTACGACAATGCGTCCTTGTTTGTCCTGCAGGATATTCTTGATGAAGGGGTCGTGCCATACCGGGATAATCTAACCACATTAAAGCGGGTCATGGCCCGGAATCCCTCGCTGACAATATCGGAGAACAATTTACTGACATTGGTTGCTCGGAATTACTTGTTGCATGAATCGGCGCACTGTATTGCCCATCACCTCCTTCGAAATCGCCTGTCTCAGGAGAATGAGGCCGCGAGCGAATTTCAGTTTGTGCGCGACGCCTTATTGTGCGAGTCGTTCGCGAACGCGCTAGAACGCCTGGCAGGCGCGTTAGGTGACGCTGACGCGCAACGGCTTTACTATCGCCTGAACTCGTACGTTCAATACAGCGCCGATCAAATGGCGCTCCTGCTCGAATCCGTCGCACTCTTCGGCCTTCGCCGGATATTTCAACTCGCCTTGCTGGCATACTTGCACGTCAATCTCCACATTGAGCAGGCGAGTCAATTGGCCGTAGATATATTTATTGATACCGTCTTTTCTGAAGTAATGCTGACGAGGGGGGAGCGTGACTTGCTTGGAGTCCTGGTATCGACGACCTTCACTCTGCGAAAAGAATTTCTCGTAGAAACAACGCCACTTTTCTTTCGTCAATTCGGCTGCGAGACTCAGTATGCACAGCTTAGGGACTCAGCATTTTCCGATACCGAGATGGCCGATTTCGGGGTTCGTCAGAGTCTTGAGATCTTAAGTTGCGCGGTAGTCGATAAAGTGATCGCGACGGAGGCACCCATCCTTCCCAATTTCGGCTCGAAGTCAAAAAGGGCGGCTTCAACAGGATGACGGTTTCTCAAGTATCGAGGCAATTTCAGCTATGAATTCAAACCTCTTCAACCAAGTCGGCTACGTTCTTATGAGGCCTGCCCTGGGCATCGAGGAATTAGACGTTCTCTCGCATTACGTCCGAGGTGCTGCAGGGCCTGCAACTGCAAAGTCAGGCGATCCGCTGGTCCCACATGCCCTGGCAGCATATGCCGATCCGGTGCTAGAGATCTTGCTTGAGAGATTTCTCCCCATTGTGGAATCTGAAATTGGGCTCAAACTTTATCCAACCTATTCTTACCTTCGCATTTATCAAACAGGGGATCGGTTGCCAAAACACAAAGATCGGCCGGCGTGTGAGATTAGCGTTACTCTGAGTCTCGGATACGACCCGGACGAGCCGTGGCCGCTCTGGATGGAAAGCGATGGGAAATCCGTTTTTGTCTCCCTGAAAAGAGGTGACGGGCTCATTTATAAAGGAATGGAAGTGCATCACTGGCGCGAAGTATACCCGGGAAGGTATGCGGCTCAAGCAATGCTGCATTACGTGAACCGGGAAGGACTGCATCGAGAATGGAAGTTCGACAAGCGACCAGGCCTGGGCTGCCCTCAAAGGTCGGCAGCGTAAATTGCGGAGGGCTTTCTACTGAGAATGAGTCACCAACAGGAATCTTGAAGATAGCCTCCTGGATTGTGATCTCTAGAACGGAAGGTGACTTGAGATGAGTGAAGCAACTATCTCTTCCTCGGCCCGTTGGTTGAATTCGGCGAGTGGAGCTGTGGTTCTAAACATGAAATCCGGGAGGCACTATTGCCTTAATAAGACGGGTACGATGGTCTGGATGGCGCTCATCGAATCTTCATCTCGGGCTGAAATCGAGAACCATTTATCCGCACAATTCCATATTTCGCTCGAACGCGCCAAGCTCGACGTCGGGAAGCTATTTACGAAGCTTGAGGAGGCTGGCCTCATCGACTTTCTCGAACTGGGTTTCAACAATCAAGGAGGCACCCAGGATTGCCCGACGGAAGCCTGTACCAGTGCTCCTCGATCGCGGGATATGCTGCCCAAACCCTGATGACGGGTACGCCGCTGGGTCTTTCCGGCAGACGTCAATTTGGATGTAACGAGTGAGGGGTCGCCATGAAATTGACTCATCGAAAGACTTCCTTCCGGAGAATCGTAATTTGTGCTCTTCTGGTCTTCGAAGCAGGGGCACTGGCTGCGCAGCCATCCCGAAGAGTGACTGGCAAATTTCGCGAGACGATCCTGGCGATACTCGCGGAAAAGCAGGGCAGCTCGAGCGCCGAGGGCCTTCGTTTCGGACCGCTCTATCCGTCCCAGAATCCAGCATATTTCGAACTCGCAGTGGATCGACCGATCGGATCAAGGACCGTCGAGGAAGTGATTAGTGTCGAAAGGAACGGACGATTCCTTGCTTTGGGTAAGTTCTATCCCTTGAACCCAAGGACTGACGCAGAGATTTCAAGCGTAGCGCGAAAGGCGCTCAATTTAAATGCTACGGACGAGATAGCGGTTGGATCACCTGAAGCGTCAAATCTTTCTCAATATCAAAGGGGAACTATTACGATCCAGCATCAAGGACAAGCCGAAAGACGTCGATATTTCATTAGCTCGAATCGCCAATATCTCGTTTTTGGGCCTATTTACACAGTCAGAACGCCGCGGGAAACGCGAGCAATATTGGGCCACGACGGAGAACCTAATAGGCGCTCGACCCGCGCTGTCGTGACTGTTTTTGAGTTTTCTGATCTTGAGTGTCCCGCCTGCGCGGAGTTCCATAAAGTGCTAGTCACCAGCATTCTGCCGAAGTACGGCGATCAGGTACACTTTGTCGTCAAAGATTTTCCGCTTCCATATCATCTATGGGCAGAGCCTGCGGCTATCTCAAGCCGATGTGTAGCGCAGATCGCTCCTGAGTCCTACCCTCGTTACCGCGATCTGATTTTCGAGCATCAGGCAGAGATTTCAATAGATAACGCGCGTCAGAAACTCCTCGATTTGGGCTCGACAGTGGGCGTGGATCGAGAACAGTTAACCTCTTGCATAGATGAAGGACACGTAGAATCGGCAATACAAAGGAACGTGGCGGAAGGTCGCCAGCTTGAGATCGGTATTCTTCCTACTATTTACATAGAAGGGTACCCGCTGAGTGGTGACATCTCCGCCGAAAAGTTTGATTCTGTTATTGCCAAGGCGCGCTTGAACGCGCGATTGGTTGGCCCCAACTTGTCAGACTCGCGCTAGGTTGAATCGGATTCCTCAGTCGTTAGCGATTTCGGGACGCCGACAGTGGAACCGACGCATGAGGAGTACCTACCAAAACCTGCGATTAGTCAAGGCAGCGGTTTTTGCCGAATACCTGGCTAATACTCAACTCTGGCGATCCATCGGCAATGCTGCTTTCGCCGACTTGATACGCCAGCACGCGACCGAAACGCTCCTTCCTAAACCTCCGACGGATCTCGCCATTTCGCAAGGACTTCGTACTCTTCCACTCCTGGTTTCCAGGTATGTATGAAATATCGTCCACGGAAGCCGCAGCGATTGGCCAGCTCATGCCAAATATCAATGCTGCAAATGGTCGAGGGAGCGAGCCGAACTTGCTTGCGGATCTGCAGAAGCGTGGCTGGTGCCGTGACGTATCTATCGACTTGGACGCTTTGGTGTCTCAAGCGGTCGAAGTCTTTGCTGCGATTCAGAATCCAAGGGAATTAAGGGAATTCTTCACCCTGATTCAAGGGCCAAGGCCCGATGTGGTCGTTGAAATCGGAACAGCAAGAGGCGGGGTACTCTATGGATTAAGCCAGCTAGCAAGTGCTGAAGCATTGTTGGTTAGTATCGATTTGCCTGGTGGACGTAATTGTGGTGGGCAAACGGAAACAGAACGGCAACTCTTTGCTTCTTTCGGTCCTCGCACTCAGGAGTTTCATTTTATCCCTGGAAATTCAATGGCGCTCACGACAAAGAGAACTCTGCAAGAACTGTTGGGTCGCAGGAAGGTGGACGTACTGTTCATCGATGGAGACCATTCTTACGGAGCCGTGAGGTCCGATTTCGAAATGTACCGTGAATTCGTTTCTGGCCGAGGAATCATTGCCCTACACGATATTTGCATGGTTCCCGAAGAGTGGGGACCAAGTGGAGAAGTAGGCGTCTTCTGGAGAGAGCTAGCGAAAAAATATCAAAGCCGGGAGATTATCGATCCGAATGGGGTCTGCAGGCGAAAACGACCCAGCGGAATCGAGTGGTCTTGGGGTATTGGAGTCGTTGAGAAGCCCGACGACTGAGGAGTCACGACGTGAGCAGTTACGCTTGAGTTTTGGCGTGACGGGCTCCATGCACCGACTCGGCGATGGTCACTACCGACACGCCGATTTCGATCTCGCCCTGAACCGCCTTCACTTGTTCCAGGATTTCCCGAACGGTATGGCCTCTGCGTTCGGCAGCGATTATGACGCTTGAGTCGAGGATTATTCCCACGCTGGCGGGTTCCACGGCTTGCGGTGGCTGAGAATTTCTTCAACGTCTTCCGCGAAGTCTGGATCGAGGACCGGAGCCTTACCGGTTTCTTCTTCGTGCGCTTTGGCTAACGCGATGCAATCCGAGATGCTTCGAGGCACCGGCTCGGCGGCGTGAAGGACGGCTACAGGCCGCTCGTCATTTTCGATGACGATCTCCGCGCCCGCTCGCACGCGTGCCATCAGCGCAGCAAAGTCGCTCGCCGCTTCGGTCTCGGAGATGTGGATCACATCTTTAGCCATTTGATGATTATACCCCGTTCTTTCGCCCTATGTTTTGGCAGAGGGTTTGCGTTTCTTCTTGGCCTTTGCCCATCGTGCGCGTGCTGCTTTCCTGGCAAGCTCTATCCTCTCCTGTGGCGTGAGAGCTGCCATGCGCGCCTTTACGCCCTTGCCTTTTGCTGCCTTCCCGCCCTTTCTGCCCATCTCACTCATGACTTTGGAAACTAGGTCGCGTCTCATAGTTTTATCTTATGACGAATGAGTTCTACCCGCCAGTTGTGAGGCTTGACAAGCATCGTTCGGTTTGTGATAATTCTATGCACACGGCGCTATGTGCATATGCTTCGCGACTTGTGGTGCCGTTGTTAATTAAGTGAGAGAGCGGGACGCACGCGTGCAATGAACACGAATGCGCCCCTAACCAAAGTCGCCTGGATTAGAGGCAACGATGGCTGCAATAGAAAGTATCGGGTTCGCCCTTTGGGTGCAACCCGCCCATCTCCGTTTCGTTTCCATTGCACGCTCCATCTCTTTGCGCGTTGCGCATCCTCCACCGTAGCTCTGCCCAACTGAATCCGTGTATCCAATCGGGTCGGCACCCGACTCCACGGGAGACGTGTGTCCCGACGCGCCACATTAACTGCCGAACTCGCGGCCACGCCGCTGAAAGGACGTTTGGTCATGGAGAAAGCACATCTGTATGAAGCGCTGTATCTGGTGAATCACGGTATTGACGAAGCCGTTCGGGGAGTTCAACGCCTGAAGAAATCTCCCCAACTCTTCATGGAGACCTACCACAAGTCCATGGCTGGTCTCGAACGCCGTCGTTCCAGGATCAACCTGCAATTCATGCTCGAAATGCGCAAGCTGGAAGAAGACGATGAGTCCCGCTTCGAGGAAGAATACAACGTCTGGCTCTCCGACGAACCCCTAACCAACGACGAAATCTGTCAATTGATGCGCGTCGTCGAAAGCGAGCGCAAACTGGAAGGGAAACCGCCGTTGGTGCAGTTTCTCCCCCGGAGCAAGCGCCCAAAGAAAACGCCTAAAAAAACCGAAGGAGTCCACTCCGGCCGCAGACTAACTGGTGCGCCGAGACCTGCTTCGGGCGTCAAGAGCACAGTGCCGGAGGACGCGCATGCCTAAGAAGAGAAATCCTAAGGCCGTGTGCGACGAGGACACACGCCTAACTCCGATTACGGCGAAGGAGCGGAGAAGAATACGTAAGTCGATCAAGAAGAAGTACGACGGGTTTCGCAGGAGATACCCGGAGGTTCACGGCAAGGTTGTGGATTTAATCACCCATTCCATCGAAGACGGCACGCTATATTTCAGTGTGCGTTTCAAGGACAAGACAGACTTCTCGCTCCGCTACGCCTGCGACATGTTCGTAGTTGGGGCTGACTTTTGCGACTTCAAGACCGGTGATTTCGAGATGATTCGGGAATATATGAGGCCAATTCCGAGGTAGAGACGACGAGCGTCGAGGAACCGCCAGTCAGAGACAGAGGCAAGAAGGGAGCGAAGCCATGAAACGCAAAGGTGATTCAGAACAGCGACATCCAAAGGCTGCGAATGCTCGTCAACACCCTGTGGCTAATTGAGCGCAGAGAGGCCCATGCCTCTCATGGCTGGGACACTTCCGAAGCGTGGACGCGGTCAAGGGCGACCATAGGGAGCCGCGCAGCGCGCTTGACCCTTGACGGCGGCGAGAGAGCGGAGGGAATCGGGGGTCTATCTGCTGATGCTGTGACCCTCAGTCTGCGTATGTTCATGCACTTGGCTTCGCGCGGATGGCGGCTCGATCTTCTGCGCTGAGGGTGAGGACTCACGGCTCGGTTCGATTGCGGATCGGTGTGATACGTCACGCGACAGTTGCTCGGTCAAATGCGTTTTGTCGTTGGTGTAGATTTGCGCGTCGTAGCGCCCCCGCGACACGGCCACATACGCCAAGCGGCGATTCACGAGTTTTTCTCCTCCCCGCTCTGTGTCCACGTGGATAAGCACGCGGTCGGCAGTTTGCCCCTGGCTGCTGTGGCTCGTCACCGCATATCCGTAGTCGAGATGGGAATTCTCTTTGATGTTGAACGCGACCTCGCGGCCTGAGTCGAGGCGCAGTTGCAGGTTGCCGCTATCGTCGATCTTCTCGATGGTGCCTAGCTCGCGGTTGGCGATGTGTCGCTCCCGATTCGGCGCTGTGAACTGCACGCGGTCGCCTGCACTGAATGCTCGCTCCGTCTCGCGGTAAAGCGTCACGCCGTGCAACCGGCGCGGGTCGTAACTCACCTGCTCGCTGTTCTCGCGTTTCACCGTCACCAGATTCTCTTTCTCGCTTGCGCGCTCGACGCGGGCATACTCTCCTGCCTCGATGCCGTGCGTCTTGCTGCCTCTCGTGTAGCGCACAACGTCGCCCACTTCGTATTGCGCGGCCCACTGCCGGTCCGCGCCCGTGATCTCCTGCCGAGCCACAAGCACTTGCTGCTTGTGTTCTTTGGTTCCCACCTGGCCCGTGCTCTGCATCGTCCGATGGATCACTTCGTTAATCTCGCGGCGGGATTGATTGTCAGGGGAAACTACTAGCGTGCCTTCGGGTTTCGCTGCGTACTCGCGCGCGATTTCCTTTAGCCGCTCGTCGCGCTCAGGGATTTCATGCACGCGGCCCTGCGTATCGAGTTGCCCGATTGCTTCTCTCACATTGCCACGCGCGAGTTGCTCCACCACTTCTTTGAGTGCCGGGTCTTTCTGCCGCACGATCTCGTCGAGCCGCGCCGTCTCGATCCCCGCTTCTTGGAGCTGCTGGTACGGTCGGCCCGCTTCGACCGCTTCGTGCTGGCGCCTGTCACCTACCAGCAGGACGCGGTCGTTTTCCTTTAGGCGATGAAGGAACTCGTTCATCTGCTTCGTACTCGCCAGACTCGATTCGTCGAGAACGTAAAGCCGTTTCTGGCCGTTGTGCGGCTCTTCGCTCCGTGACAGATGGCGCTGCAACGTGCTCGATTCTATTCCAGTCTCACCGAGTTTCTGCGCCGCGCGTGATGTCGGTGCGAAGCCTTCCACTTTGTAACCCTCGCGCACGGCGGCTTCCTGGATCGCGGTTAAAGAAGTAGTTTTTCCCGCGCCGGCGACGCCTTCAAGCGCTGTCACCTGATCGCGGCTCGACAGGATTTGCTCGACCGCCGCGCGCTGGCTATCGCTCAAATGCGAGTGGTCTTGCTCGATCTCTCGGCGCGTCTCGAAATTCGCGATTGGTGCGTGTTGTTGCTGTCCCGCGCGCATCACCTGGATGGTGTCATGCTCGTAGTGAATCATTTCCTCTGTGGTGAACGCGCGGCCCGGCGCGCGATTGCTCGTCTCGATGAACTCGCCCGCTTGCACGCGATTCTCGAACTCCGCTTTAACCTCTGCAACCGTGGCGTCACCCATCGAACGCTTAAGCGCATCTCGCAGCAAATCGCGCTCATCGGCCACTGCTTCGCGCTCGAGATTTTTCTCTCGCGAGTAAGTGAGCGCCTGGCCGATGACTTTCTCTCCGGATTCTTCCTGTAATCGCTCTCTTTGCTCCCGTGCCGCTTCCACAACCCGCTCTGGTTGATTGCCAAAGTGAGCGGCCATTACCTTGTGCCGGTCTTGCATCGCTTCGTGTGAGAGTTCGAGCTTTCCTTCCCGCGTCTGGTGCGCGGCGATTTGCGCTGCGCCTGCTCCTCGCCGGTTCTCCTTTGCGAGATGCTCCTCGATCTGCTGGCGGCGCGGACTCGATGCCTCCAGATAGTTTTTGCTGTAGCCTTTGATTTCCGGCTGGCTGCTCTCACCGCGCTCGATTTCGTAGCCAAGTTCTTTCAGCCGATGGGCTAGTTCCGAGCGATACACTGCTGTCGCATACTGCTGCGTCTTGTAGAGTTCCCGTGGCTGTAGCGCGTGTGCTTCTCCGTCGTCGGTCTCGGTGAGATTGAAAAAGACAACGTGCGTGTGTAGTTGGGGTGCCGCGTAGCCGTCTACTGGCCTTGCGCTATCGTGCTCAAACTTCGCCGCTACCCATTTGCCGGTCGTCTCTGCCGGAAGATTCCCGCCGATGCGGGCCTGGACATATCGCTCTAGCTCATCAAGTGCGACGCCGGCGCTTTCTCGATGCGCTTCGCGCACGCGCTCATCTTTACCTACCAGGGCGGTCAACGATACGCTCTTCGGAGCCGAAAACGTCGCATCCCACCCAGCGCGGTGTTCCATCGCGCTAACCTTTTCGCCGCGCCTGTTCATGTATTCTCTGGCCGATTGGCGACGGATTAGTTGCTCCCCAGTGGTCGGATGTTGTCCTTCGGAAAGCCGCTGGAAATGCTCTTCGCGAACCTCGCCGCGTAGTCCCCACTGTTCGGCGAGCCTTCCGTGCCACTCCCCGCGAATCTGCTCCGCTTCGGTGTAATAGTTCTCGCGGGCGTTACCAAACTCTTCTGCGTGATACGCCTGCGCCTGTCCTGCGCTCAGAGGTTTGGAGATGGTCAGCATGTGTCGGCCTACTCGAAAAAGTCTCTTTGCCTGGGCACTGGCTCTCGTTGGATTTTCTGGTTCTCACTCTGTTGCTGTTCACTGGGCACGAGTGTCTGTCCCGAAGCTCCATTCCCCGACGGCTTGCCTGCTCCTGCCGTGGCCGCCGCAACCTTCGGCGGTTCCTCGGGTGGCTGTTGTGCCGGACGCTCGATGTATTGGCGCTCTTTGCGCTCAAGCCCTATGTACGGGAGACTCATCCGCGCCACGAGGTTCCCGCACTTGAGATAGCCGTGCATCTTTTCAAGGCCGCTAATCTCGCTGGCCATCACCAGCGGCCTGATCTCGCGTTCGAGGTTATAACCCTTCGATTTGCGCGATTGCGGGAACTCTCCGCTCGTCCGGCTCTCCCGTATCCGCTCTATCTCCTGTTCTCCTATGGTGTCGCTAATCCATTTCGCTGCGTGCGGCTCGCTCGTGCACAGGAAGATTTTTGTCGAGGGCTGCGACATCATCGCCTCGGCTTCATGCCCATAACGCACTTCCAACTGGCTGCGTCCCTGAAAACCCAGCACCACCGGATTGTTGGACTTGCGGTTTTCCGTGATCGCCGTGTGTAGCTGCGGCAGTCGCTGCAAGGTCGCCAACTCGTCGAGGATGAACCAAACCGGACGCGGACTCATGCGGCCTTGATTCATCAAGCGCAGCACGAGCATGTCCAGCCACAAACTGATGAGCGGCGCGAGGCGCTTCCGGGTGTCCGGTGTGCTCGTCAGGAAGAGCCAGCCCCTCCGCTCCTTCGACCATTCGAGCGTGCTCCAACGCCCCTTCGTCTCTGCTTCGCTCGGCAGCAGCTTCATGGCGTCAGCTACCATGCTCAGCGAACCAAGCACGCCGTTGCGCTGTGGCGGCGAATCCCGGTCGATCATCGCCGCGTACTCTGTCCCTTTCACTCTCCGGTCGATCTCTGCCGGGTGCGACATCCACCACACCAACTCTTGCGGCGTCGGATGGAAGCTGAGCAAGTGCGCAAAGATTTTTCGTGGGGCTTCAACGAAGAACGAATTCTCGTTGTGCCGGTCGGGAAACAGCGACGCGGCCAATGTGAGAGCGTCGGCCCCCTGCCGCAGCTCGTCTCCCGGAGTCCAGTAGGGCATCCGCTGGTCTAATGGGTTAAGGATGAGATCGCCGCGCGACGGAGTAAGAAAGTAGGGCACGTAGTCGGCGGGCGTCGCCGGATCGTAGACGATGGCCGTCTCCCCGCGCTCCTCGATCTGCAACAAGATTTGGCGAATCAGTGCGCTCTTGCCTTTGCCCGAATCACCCATAACTAGAATGTGGCTCGATTCAATCTCGCGCGGCAGGCGCAGCCAAGCTTTCCTGCGGAGTATTTTTTGCGTGAAGCTCTGCAGCTGCAAGAAGCCGATACCGTCTGAACGGTTGCGACGATTAAACGCACGCGCCGTCACAAGCTCCGGTCCTTTCAGCCGACGTCCATGTTTGCGTATTCTCTTGCGTGCCGCGTCCATCGGGATCGCCGCGACAAGACCTACCAGCAACACACCCAAGCCGCCCCATAGCGCCGGTTCCGCCAGATCGGTGAGCGTCTGGTCCTGGTATATCCAGTGCCCCAGGAATTCATGCAACTTCGCATTGTCATAGCGTGCGCGCTGCCATTCGAGCTTCAAGTCACCTACCTTGATGGCCTCTTCGGTCAGCGTAAACGTGCCTTCGCCTTTCTCTGTAACGAAAGGCTCTACTTCGTTGTCGAGCGCCAGTCGCGTACCCTTCCGCGTCACCACCATTAATAGCGTGTACCAGCCGTCCGTGCGGAAGGCTCCTGCTACCGGCGTGCCTACGTAGGCCGTCAGATAGTGCTGTTGGAGCGGAGTCCACACCCGCATGTAGCGGTATCCAACGATGGCGAACACACTGAGCAGAGCAACGCAGAACGCTCCGATAGTCCATACCGCCTTGTCGCTTGGAAACTCGCCTGCATCATCCTCTCGACCCCACCTCTGTTTCATGGCACACCTCCTGCCGCGTCTGCAAGGCGTTGTCGCGCCTTGTCCAACTTGTTCTGGTCCGATCGCTCGATGAGCTGCTGCATCTTCTCGTCGGTGAGCGTTTGCCCTTGGGATACGGCGAAGTGGATGTTTAGCAGGATGGTTCGCAGCGCCAAAACTTCGGCCAGGACGGTTTGTTCGCCTGCGTTGGGTTTGGTTGCTTTCAGCAGAACATCGCGCACCCACTCGCTGATCGTCTGCTCGCCCGCAAGGGCTTCAAACTGGGCGTATTCTTCGTCGGTCACTTTGGTGCTGATCGATTTGGTTCGAAGGGAAGGCATAGAATTCACCCCATAAAATCAACAAGTTCCCATACGGGAACCAAAAGTTGCTGCGCGGCGCTTTATGAGCAGTGGCTTGTCGCAAGCCACTGCTTTTCAGCAAGTTCCCATACAGCAACCTTGGTTGCTGTGCGGCACCCGTTTGGGGGTGACGTGTCCGCAAAACTCCCGGTGCCGAAGGCACCGCGCCTTTCGGGATCGACGCAAGGCCAACGATTCGCGCAATTAACCCTGTTCGCCATACTCATTCTGAAGCTCCTGCAACCACCGCTGAATCTCGGGAATCGCCCACGCCTTCTGAAAGAGTTCGCGCAGGGCATTCCACTCGCTCTCGGTGAACTCGATGCCCACATCGTTCTGCCGGAGCCACAAAGTGAACTTCGTCGCCCCCTTTTCCCTGGACGGAGTCACGAGAAAGTGCCTGCCATTCCAGGAACGCTTGGCCGACCATCCTTCGAGCATGGCGCGAAACTCGGCCAAGTCGGAGTACCGGGCAATCAGGTAGTTGACCCGGCGCACTGGGCCGAAGTCGATATACACGCCCAGCTCCGGGCAGCCTAACGCCGTAAACGAGATCTTAAGTTCGTCCAACTTGAGCGGATCGGGCAGGACGATCTGGCTGCGAAAGTCCTTGTCGTAAGGACCGGGAGGACGCACGGGCTGGCGGTCGTGCCGCACCCAATGGCCCCGAGCGGCAAGACCCCATAGAGTCGGCCAATACGGGGCAAGGACCTGATCGAGCCTACTGCTCTCGACTTCTTCATCACGAACGGCGGTGAGAAAGCATCCGCTGACCGTGCCTGGTCTCTGCCATTTTTCCGCTGGTTTCAGCAGTTCCTTGCGAATCGAAATCTGTTTCAGAACTGCTTGGTGTTTCTGCTCGGCATCATCGTCGGAAAGCCGAACATCGGTCGAGTGGCCGCCGAGGTTGCCGAAGTAATACCACGCGTGCTTTGAGGCGTGCTTCTTCCGGTTCTGATAAACGGCTTCGAAGGCGTCGAGCAGCGTGAGATAAGACTCCTTGGATGGAATCGCGGGCCAAAGCAGCGGTGGCTCCTGAGACTCTTCTTCCGTGCCGATCTGCACGTACTGCGCGAGAACATCCCATTCGGCGGCAGTCAGAGTGTGCTGCGATTCCCACTTCTTGCGAATGTGATAGAGGGAAGCGGTCGGTGTGCTGAGCATTTCATGGCGCGCTGCCTCGCGGTCCATGCCGACGACGCGCTCCTCGATAACGAGGAAAGCAGCCTCCCCCAGAGACACGGTGCGGCCCAATTGTTCGCTGAGGATTTTCTGGTAGCGCTCCAAGAGCTTCAGGCGGTCCTCGTTGAGTCGAATTGAAATGACTTCATGGCGGGGCTTCTTTTTGAGAATCGACATCATAGTTGACAAATCCTCCTACACTATCGTACCATGTTTACGTTAGCGTAGCTCGTTAGGCGGCTGAATGCAAGAAGAATATTTCTCAGAGCAGCGTCAGAAGCCGGAGAGTGTTTTCGACGGGATACTCGTCGATCTTCTTGACCCTGCAGGAGTCATTGGCACGCAATGGCCGTACCATCACAAATCGAGACCTCGGTGCACATCGAGCGGCACTATGCCGTTACGGAAATCGCCGAAATGTGGAATTTGAGTGCTGATAAAGTTCGTGAACTTTTCGAGGATGAGCCCGGTGTGCTTGTGATCGGCGATCGGAGTCCAAGGCACAAGAGACGGTATGTCACGCTGCGCATTCCTCAAACTGTGGTCGAACGAGTTCATTGTCGTCTATCATCAAAGTCCGGCGTCCGGTAGGAGTGTTACACGATGCTGACCATCTATCGTCGTCACCGCAAGAACTGCAAGCAACGCGCAAAGGGTCGGAGATACCGACACTGCCAGTGCCCCATTTGGGTTGATGGAGCACTTGGCGGGAAAGAGATGCGCGAGTCTTTGAAGCTCCGTGACTGGCAGCGAGCACAAGACCTGATCCGCGAATGGGAAGCCGAGAACCGCCGCACGGTCCAGCAGGAACACCAGGTCACGATTAAGGATGCTCATGCGAAGTTCATCGCCGACGCGGAAGCGCGGAAACTGAACAACGCCACACTAGACAAATACCGCCTACTTTTCCGACAGCTTGACGGTTTCGCGGAAACATACAAGCTGCAATTCCTCAGGCAGCTAGACCTAGACGCGCTTGCGACGTTTCGCGCAACGTGGACGCAGGGGCCGCGCACAAGCCTCAAGAAGCTGGAACGACTCAGGGCGTTCATGCGCTTCGCCGAAAAGAGAAAATGGATTGACGATAATCCGGCAACTGAACTGAAAGCACCGAAGGTTCCCAACAAGCCGACGATGCCTTTCACGCGGGAAGAGATGATTCGCATTTTTGCCGCGCTTGAACCTTACGGCAAAAGTGCGGGAATTCGTAACGGGCAAAGGCTACGCGCCTTCGTTTTGTTGCTGCGATATTCGGGATTGAGGATCGGGGATGCGACGCAGCTTGAAGTAGGCCGCCTTCACGGGAACAAGGTGTTACTGCACACGCAGAAGACCGGGGTACCTGTTTATTGTGTTCTGCCTGATGTGGTCGTAGCAGCGTTGGACGCAGCGCCGCGCTCAAGCGTGCGCTATTTCTTCTGGACGGGCGCATCAACGGTCCACAGTGCGAAGGGAAAATGGCAGCGCAGATTGCAACGCCTCTTTGAATTTGCGAAGGTGCCAACCGGCCACGCGCACAGACTCCGCGATACGTTCGCCGTTGAATTGCTACTTGCGGGCGTTCCGCTTGATAGAGTCTCGATTCTTCTGGGCCACAGCAGCATTCGAATCACTGAGCGTCATTACGCGCCGTGGACGCGTTCACGCCAAGAGCAAATCGAGGCCGATCTGCGGGCTGCTTGGAGTAACGATCCCGTGATCGGAGAGGTACACGCGGGGTACACGGGGAAACGCGCCGCCAGAACTCCCGTGTTTTCAAGAAGAAGGATTGGTAGGGGCGGTGGGGATCGAACCCACGACCTTCGGCTTAAAAGGCCGCTGCTCTACCACTGAGCTACGCCCCTAAACTTTTTGACCTGCAGCAACTTGCATTTTG
>Ga0207416_1002044_pt1 | contig 23498 bp, 21 predicted proteins | sample PaiPotPPM11metaG_FD_184107 | JGI IMG/M metagenome (GOLD analysis project Ga0207416, IMG submission 184107) | Iron sulfur acid spring bacterial and archeal communities from Banff, Canada, to study Microbial Dark Matter (Phase II) - Paint Pots PPM... ...
ATTCTCGACTCTCGCGGTCGGCCAACGGTTGAAGCTGATGTGGTGCTGACGGACGGGACGCTCGGCCGAGCTAGTGTCCCATCAGGAGCATCAACGGGACGGCATGAGGCCATCGAGCTTCGGGACCAGGACCAGGATCGCTACCGAGGCCTGGGTGTCCGAGCAGCAGTACGGCACGTCAATACTGCGATTGCCTCGGGGGTGGTTGGTATCGCGGCTGCCGATCAGCGAGCCGTAGATACGTGCCTTCTCGACCTTGACGGAACACCGAACAAACAGCGTCTGGGCGCGAACGCACTCCTCGCGGTCTCCCTCGCCGCGTGCCGCGCGGCCGCCTTGAGTCGCGGGGTTCCGCTGTACCGGCACATTGCCGATCTGGCTGGAGTCGAGCGGCCGACCATACCCCTGCCCATGGTGAATATGATCAGTGGAGGACTGCACGCCGGAGGCCAGCTCGACATCCAGGATGTGCTCGCTATTCCCACGGTCGCGCACTCGTTCTCTCAGGCCCTCGAGCATGCCGTGGCAATCTATCTGGCGATCGGAGACCGAATGCGCGAAACGCATCAGCAGCCTCTGGTAGCAGATGAGGGCGGCTGGGCTCCCCGTTTGTCACGCAATGAGGATGCCCTGCGCTGGGTCTACGAGGCAATCGGTGACTCTCGCATACCAGCCGTGATGGCGGTCGACATCGCGTCCACGCACTTCTGCACGCCGGAGGGTTACCGTCTTGCGGCCGAGGACCGCCTACTCGACACAACAGCCATGATCCAGACGGTTGGCGACTGGGCGTCCCGGTATCCTGTTGTGTCCTTCGAAGACCCGCTGGCAGAAGATGACTGGACGGGGTGGGAACGGTTGACGGAAGCATTTGGGAGCCGTTTGCAACTCCTCGGCGACGATCTCTTCACGACCAACCCGGAACGGTTACAGCGAGGCATCGAGCAGAAGGTTGCTAACGCTATCCTGGTCAAAGTCAATCAGATCGGGACACTCTCCGAAACGCTCGACGTCATCCAGCTTGCCAAGAATGCGGGATACCGAACCGTCGTCTCTGCTCGCTCCGGAGAAACCGAGGACAGCTTCCTTGCCGACCTCGCAGTGGGCGCCGCAGCAGGGCAGATCAAGGTTGGCTCGGTTACACGATCTTCGCGACTCTCGAAGTGGAATCAACTTCTGCGCATCGAGGAAGAGCTAGGGGCCGAAACATATGTGGGCATATTCGGGCTCGATCTGCCAACCGGGTAAAGCACGTGGCACGTTCTCTCACGTGAGCTATGTGAGGAGTCTGCAAATGACAGTAAGCAAGGACACCACTCTCGTTCGCCGTGCTCTCGTAACGGGAGCGTCATCCGGCATTGGGGCTGCCTTCGCCGAGCGTCTTGCCCGGGACAGCTACGACCTTGTTCTGATTGCGCGGCGCCTTGATCGTCTGAACGCTTTCGCTGAGCGACTAGAGGAGAGCTACGGATGCCGCGCTGAGGTTCTAGCGGCCGATCTCTCCCAGCCGGCTGATCTGCGAAAGGTGGAGGGGAAGGTTGCCCGTGATGCGTCCCTTGACATGCTGGTGAACAACGCGGGCTTTGCCAACGCTACGCGATTCTCTCAACTGGATGTAGACGTGATCGATGCCATGATTGGAGTGCAGGTTGTCGCACTAGTGAGACTAACCCGTGCTGCTCTTCCAGGCATGATCGCCAATCGACGAGGCGCCATCATCAATGTGTCGTCCATTGCAGCCTTCACGGTGTGCCCCGAGCCCGCCTGGACGGTCTATTGTGGGACGAAGGCGTTCGTCAACACGTTCACGCGGGGGGTTCAGGAGGAGGTCCGCGAGACCGGCGTGAAGCTGCAGGCGCTCTGTCCCGCCTTCGTCCCCACAGAGATTTTCGAGGCGGGAGGATTCGACTCGCAAAAGCCAGATTGGGTGTGGATGAGGCCCGAGATCCTCGTGGACGCCTCCCTCGCGGGCCTGCGCCTGGGAGAGGTAATCTGCTTACCCAGCCTCGACGACTCTGCATTACTGCAGCAATTGGATGAATTACGCCAAGCGATTTGCGATCGCGCATCTACCGGATCGCCCGCGGCACGGTACATAAATCCAGAAACGTGATGACCCTTGAAATTGGCTCCTCAGCGATCATCTCGAGTTGATCGTGCCACCATCCATCCAACAAATGAGTATCAGATTGCTGACTCTCCATCTACAGTCTGTTCCTGGGCAGAGGGATTCTCCGAGTATGGCTTTGTGGCACGCCTTGGGGATAAAGACCCGAGGTTCTCATCCAAACTGTTGCTGTTGTACCAGCCGAAGTGGTCGCAGGCCTGGAGTCACAGCTCAAAGGTGTCGTCATAGCTGCCCTGCACGGCGAAAACCTCTGCCCCATAGGTCAGCCTCTGCACCAGCTTGGCCCGAGGCGCTGATGCAGGCACGAAGATAACTGCCAGTATCCCCATCGCAGCTGCCAACCCAGCCAGCGATGAGCCGGCATTCCCGGTCGAGGCCACTGCCACATGCTTAGCCCCAATCCCCGCTGCACGAGCAAGCGCCACGGCAGAGGCCCGGTCTTTGAGGGAGCCAGTGGGATTGAGGGAATCGTCCTTTATAGAGAGGTGCGGGAGGCCAGTGTCTGTCCCAGCCGCTGGGCATGGAGGAGCGGGGGGCTGCCAACGTGTAGGCGCGGCCAGAGGCATCGGGCGAGAGAGCAAGCAGACGTTCGTCGCTCCAGATGCCAGGTGATTCGGTGACCGGCGTTTCCCTTACGACGTTTTTACGACGTTTTGAGTGCAGATGTCGGCGGATTTCAGTGAACTACAATGAAGCGAAGCGGACAGGAATCTGGCGTCAGGACGCGGAATTTTACGATGACCACCCTCCCCATCATTGAACTCTATTCCGACATCCACTGACCGTGGATGTATGCGGCCCAGGAAGATCCCCCCGCTGCCGAGCGACTCGGTGTACAGGCAACTGGCTGGCCGTATTCCCACTCCCACACGCCGCGAAGCTTGAGGCTCACCATCGGTCAGAATGTTAATCTGATGATCCCGCATCGCTACTCTGTGCCGCACACTCCACGCGCATCGTCATCCGAATGTCTGTCTTTCATGGCGAACAGCCACAAATATCGGAGAACATGAGCGGCTCTTTTTGGCGTCAGCAAGCCAGAAAACGAATAAGTCCAAACCCCCACGGACGTGTCTCTGGGTACTGGACCTACCACCGCAACGATCGACGCTTCGGCTTCTTCCTGGAGTTCGATCGCGGCACGATGAACCGCCGCGACTACTTCAAGAAGCTTTCCGCCTACTACGACTATGCCGTTACTCGTCGATTCGAGCGTGACTACTATGGGTATCCGACGATCCTCATTGTGACGACCAGCAACGCGGCGGAAGAGCGCATCGCCCGAGTGGCGCGAGCTGCTGCCATCGGCCGTGGCGTCTCTCTTCCAATGCTCCTCACCTGCCGCTGGCGTATCGACGATCCGACCAGCCCTCATGGGCTACTGGGTCGCATCTGGCGGGTGCCAGATGCCGACTTCGACGACCGGCGCTGCTGGCTGCCCGACCAGAGCCAGCAACTCCATCCGCTCTCATCGAACCTGCGATTCATTTCAGAGCGTCAGCCCTGAAGCCCACAGGGGGGTAACTGTCAGAGAGACTCTTGACTGTCAAGGATGTTGCACGCAGGCTGGCAATTGGACGTACGACCGTCTAGAGCTCATCGCCAAGCAAGAATTTAGGACTATTCAAGAGAGGCCGGGCTCGACGCGTTCCCGAGTCGGCACTCGATCAGTGGATCAGCCAGCAAGTTAACAAACAGGAAGATTGCGGATACCCGGGTGCGGAATAGGCACGATCCCGGTCCAGAATAAAAAAGGGACTGGCGAGGCGGCCATAGTTTCCAGAGGAGGTACCTACGATTGGCCGTACAACTTCTCCAGTCGCTCAGCCGCATCCCGGTGCATCGCTGGGGTTACGTGGCTGTAGATCCGCAGTGTCAAGGCCACATCGCTGTGTCCTAATCGCTCGGCGATCGTCTTGGCGTCGATCCCTTGGGAGAGCATCGAGCTTGCTGCCGTGTCCCGCAAGCCATGCAGCGTCATCTTCGGCAACCCACAGTGCTCCAGCGTCCGTTGAAAATCCAACCAGGTGGTCGCAGGATCGAGCGGCTTGCCGTGCCTGGTGATGAACATCAAGTCCCTGAACTCCGGCCGCTCCTCCCACCAGTCACTCGCCACTCGCTCCTCCACCTGTCGTCTGCGATGCTCCCGCAAGGCAACCAGCATCCCCCCTCCCAGCGGGATGGTGCGCCGACTCGTCTCCGTCTTCAGCTCCTCCAGCACCAACCCCTCCCCGGTCTTGCGAATGATCTGCCGCCGGATACTCAGGTTCCCCGTCTGCAGATCCAGATCGGACCACTTCAGTCCCAACACCTCCCCCTTGCGGGCTCCCGTGGTCACCAAGAGATACCACAAAGGATGCAGTCGGTCTGCCCGTGTCTGACGCAGGAGCACTCCCACCTGCTGGGGTGAGAGGATCGTCTTCTCCTTCTGCTTGAGCTTGGGCAACCGGACATGCGCAGCCGGATTGCTGGGGATCATGTCCCACTCCACGGCAAGATCGAGCGCTTGATGGAGCGGGACATGGGTCTGCCGGACGGTCTTCGGGCTCAAGGACGTGCCGAGCGCAGCATACAACTCCTGGATGTGCTGGGGACGCAGCTCTCGCAGCTTGATCGGTCCAAGACCGGGAACCAGACGCCGACGCACGGAGATCTCATACGCCTCGTAGGTATGGTAGGTGAGCGAAGGCTTGGCGATGGTGGCAAGCCAGTGCTGGAGATGCTGCTCCACCGTGACCGAGGAGGAATCCGAGGGGAGCGTGCCCTGATGTAGGAGGAGCTGAGCCGCCCGGAGTTTCTGTTGCGCCTCCTTCTTGGTCTTGCCGTACCCGACGGTCTTCCGTGTCCCGTCCGGCAGGGTCAGCTGGGCACACCAGTCATCTTTGGTCGTCCGATGGTACACCGTCCCGTCCCCGTGTCCCCGATGCCGTGCCATTGTCTGCTCCTTCCGTGTCGTGCCACTGCTCCCCGCGCTGTGAAGGAGGAGTGCCTTCTGAAGAGGGAGATCGCTCCTACCTTTATTGTAATGCACTTGGTAATGCAAAACAGGGCGAAGAGCGGCGGATCGGGATGAACGACAGCGGATAAGTGGCGCAAATTCAAGGAATGCGGGAACGCCAGCGAATGAGGACAACCATCGATCACATAATCATCGAACTTGTAATGTTTGTCCGTAGACGTCACGTAGCGTCCGTAGCGATTCGCCGTGACACGCACACCGGGAGTCAGAAAAGGATGCCTGATCTCTTCTACTGCCATTCGTCCTGCCGTCGCTGGCCCAACACAGGCAGGTCCCACAGGTCGTTGAGCTCCGGCCAGGCCACCGGGTACGGAGGTAAAGGATTGACCAGCTCGAATGCCGGCAAGAGGAGCTCCATCATCTTCTTGGCCGCCTCGCTGCATGCATGCTCGCTGCCGCGGTTCCGCTGAATCCAGTCCCAGGTCAAGACTCGGTTCAGCTCGGCGATAATCCAGGGCGACCAAATCCCGACATACAGCTGCCCGACTGCCACGTGGAGAGGACGCCGTAAGGTTGGCCTGAAGAGAACGCTCGTATCCAGGACCGCTCGGATGGGGAGCGCGTCTACGGTTTCCGTTTCCAGGGCAACGTTCCCGGGCGGCCGGCATTTAGAGCGTCGAGCTGATCGTGAGTCATACCTTCGTCGGATCCGAGATCAACAGTCTCATCGTGCATCCGGTCGATCGCTCGGAGGTTACGGAGCCGCTCACTGCTCCGGAGACGCACGAGCTCACCGAATGGGATCATGGTGCGATTGCCGTGCTTCACGGTCGGCACACGCTCGGCTTGTAACAGCACCTTCAGCGTGTTCACCGAGCGCATACCCAAGGCTTCGGCTGCTTCGGTCGTCGTCAGGAGCGGCTTATCCGTGCCCCACAGCATTCTGACGATCTCCAGCAACGCGGCTTCCGCGTCCTCCTCTCGCCCTGCATCCCAAGCCCGCAGCAGCTCGTCGATGGCTTGTCGGCGTTCATCGGTGACCACGCGCACCTCCTTGGCCAGCAGCATAGCAGGCATTTGTCATATTTGTCAACCAGAAGGTCCGATGATGCGGATTGGCCGAGCACTCGCAGGAGCGCCACGAGCTTGTGTTTCCGATAGGGTTGCTCGAGTAGGCCGGCCAGATACTCCTGCCACTCCCCTTGGCATCCGGCAGCGGCATATGCCTCCTTCACCTTCCCCAGCCAGCACGCGGCGATGTTGTCCTTGTCCGCCTATTTCTGATCCATGATGGCTTCCGCCTGCTTGCGCGATCCCCGAACGACCCAGTCAGGACGCGTCTGGATAGCCGCGTCAGAAGTCTTGATCTACACGGTACTTCTGATGAAATTCCGTCAAGTTTGTGCTGAGGTGAGACATCGCCCGTTCACGGGCAGATCTATGGCACGGGAAGCGCCACGCATCGACATAAGCAACGAGCCGGAACTGCTGCGGCTGGCGGGGGGGGCCGCCGCACTAACCAGCCACGCATCCTTTGCCACAAGGATGAGGTTCTGGAAGTGGTGATACCGCTCTCTCCGACTCCAACGCAGCGGAACCGGCGAGCGAAAACTGCGGCCGATTACGAGGCGTTCGTTGCCGCGGCTGGCAGTTGGGCCGACATCGATGACGACAGCCTGATCGAGGACATTTATGAGACCCGGAGGATCTCGAACGATGCCCACCGCCCCAGCTATGAGGTATCTGGTCGACTCGGACTGGGTAGTCGACTATCTCAAGGGACGTCCTGCGGCCACCTGAAGCTCGCGTGCCTGCGGTCGCCGTGCCCAGTGCACTGGACCTTCAAGTTGTGCGGCGTGCCCGGCAGTGTCGAGTGCGACGCACTCGAGCCGATCACCGTAGAGCCGCCGGATCTCCGGATCGAGCCCGTTATCGGTCAGGACGAGATCGATCTCCTCGAGCCCACACACTAAAGCGAGCGCCCGGTGCTCGAACTTGCTCGAGTCGGCAACAACGACGACCTCCCGCGCCGCTGCAATCATCGCCCGTTTCACTTCGACCTCGACGAAGGTAACATTCGTGATGCCGGCCTCGTGGTGGATGGCGTCGGCCCCGAGGAAGGCGCGATCGACGTGCAGCTTGCGGAGTTCCTCGACTGTCCTCGGTCCGACGAGCGTATAGACCGACTCGAGGAGGATTCCTCCGGTGACGATAAGCTGGATGCGGGGCGACTCAGCCAGACACATGGCGATGTTGAGGTCGTTCGTGACGACCGAGATGTCAGGCCGCTGACGCAGCGCGAGAGCGACCTGAAGCGTGGTCGAGCCGGAGTCGAGCAGGACGGCCTCCGAGTCGCGGACGAGCGCCGCCGCATGACGGCCGATTGCCTGCTTTTCGGGCGTATGCTCGATTCGTTTCACTGCGTACGGGATGTCTGCATGACCGCTCGCGGGACCGGCGAGGGCTCCTCCTCGGGTGCGCCGAACAAGCCCACGCAGCGCGAGTTCTTGGAGATCGCGCCGAATCGTCGACCGGTCCGCCCCGAATTGCGCGCTCAGCTGGGAGATCTCGACGAAGCCGTTCTCCTGTAGCTGCTGGATGATGCGGGCCTGACGCTGAGCGGGTAGCACGCACCAATCTACCTCAGCGTGCGACTGTTTGCAAGCTTCTTGCTTGATACTGCGGCGTTCTGCTCACTACAATGGTGGAGCGCGCACATCTGGGCAGATTGGGGTGTCATGTCTGCCGCCCGCTGCAGCCGTCTGCAGGAGGTACCGGGAATCGCCAGCTGGCTGAAAGACGCTTTCGGGGCCAAGAAGGTAGCGATCGGAATGGTCCACCTTCCGGCGTTGCCGGGCTCTCCGCTCTACGATGCGCAGGCCGGCATGGAACTCGTTCGCGAGCGGACCAGGGCTGACCTCCAGGCACTTCAGGCCGCCGGCTTTGACGGGGTCATGTTCTGTAACGAGAACGACCGGCCTTACGTCTTCACGGCGGGGTTGGAGACCGTGGCAGCGATGAGCGCTGTCATCGGTGAGCTGCGCAGCATGGTCTCGGTGCCGTTCGGCATCGACGTGCTATGGGACCCGCGTGCCGCGCTGGCGGTCGCGAAAGCAACCGGCGCCCTCTTCGTGCGCGAGATCTTCACCGGCGCTTACGGATCGGAGTTCGGCATCTGGAACACCTCACCCGGAGAGACGCTCCGCTACCGGCGGCAGATCGGCGCGAGCGACGTTCGCATCCTGACGAACATCAGCGCCGAGTTTGCGGCACCACTCGCCGAGCGCCCGATCGACGTGGTCGCCCGCGGGGTGACCTTGATCTCGCTTGCGGATGCGGTGTGCGTCTCCGGACCGATGACCGGGGCCTCAGTCGATGGTAGCCAGCTGCGTGCGGTGCGCGCCGCACTGCCCGACACTGCCCTTTTCGCGAATACCGGCGTCAGCGAGGATACGGTTGCGGAGATCCTCTCGCTCGCGGACGGAGTCGTGGTCGGAACGAGCCTGAAGGTCGACGGCGTCACCTGGAATCCGGTTGACGAGGATCGCGCGCGACGCTTCATGAAACGCGTGGAGGAGACGCGCGCGCCGGTTCACGCGCAGGGCGGCGCGTGATGTCGGCTCCCACCGTCATCACCTGGGGCGTCGGCTGCTGGCAGACGCAGGTGTTGAGTGAGCTCGTGGCCGAGGTCGAAGCAGCCGAGCATGTGTCATTCGACTACCTCTGGTATGGCAATGAGAAGCTGCATCCCGACATGTGGATCGGGCTGACGGCCGCCGCGCTTCACTCGACGACCATCAGGTTGGGTACATTTGTCGCCGATCCGTACTCATTGCATCCGGCGGTGACCGCCGCGATGGTCGCGACGCTCGATCACTACTCCGGCGGGCGCGCCGTGCTCGTCTTCGGCACCGGCGGGTCGGGCCTCCACGAACTCGGACTAGAGCGGCGAAAACCGGTGGAGGCGATCGAGAACGCCGTCGGCATCGTCCGCGACCTGCTCCGCGGCGAGCAGGTGGATCGAGAGGGTCCTCTCTTCCCGGCTCACGCGAGACTCCACTTCTCGGCACGCCGCGACCTGCCGATCTGGATCGCGAGCCGCGGCGAGCGCGTGCTCGAGCTCGGTGGACGCATTGCCGACGGGGTGATGATCGGCACGATCGCTCGCCCGGAGGACATTGCGTGGGCGATCGAGCGCATCCGCGCCGGCGCGATGAGCGCCGACCGAAGTCTCGACCAGCTAACCATCTCCGTGCGTGTCGACGTGGTCGTCGACGCCGATCGCGCTGCAGCGCGTGATGCGCTTCGCTCGTTCGTCGCCGGCATGCTCTCGGCCTCATATCCGGATCGCGGCTTCGTCGAGCGAGCCGGGCTCGAGCTGCCGGCAGAGTTGGAGGCGGTCTGCCGCACGAAGGACCTGCGGCTCGCCTGGGGCTCCGCTGACCTGGTGCCGGACGAGGTGGTAGACGCTCTGACCTGGGCGGGCACTCCGGACGACGTGGCGGAGCGCATCGCCGCCGCCAGTGACCTGGGCATCGGGAATGTCACCGTCGTCTTCCACCGGACAGCTGGCTCACCCGCGGAACAGCTGCTCGGCTTTGACGAATCCGTCATCCCGCGCGTCAACGCCTTGCTCGGAGCGGAGACGCTCCAGTCCCAGGGGGTGGGCTGAGCATGCGACTCGCGGGGAAGACGGCCATCGTCACGGGAGCGGCGTCCGGCATCGGCCGTGGCATCGCCCAGCGCTTCAGCGTGGAGGGGGCACAGTTGATGCTGGTCGACCGCGACGCGTCCGGTCTCGAGGAGACGGCTGCGTCGCTGGAGCAGTCGGCCGAGGTCAGGGTGGCCGACGTGACCGATCCGGGTTCGGTAGAAGCGGTGGTCGAGCAGACTGTCAAGCGCTTCGGCCGGCTCGACGTGCTGAGCCACAGCGCCGGCATCGATCAGCCTGTCCTCACCGCCACCGAGATCGACGATGCGCTATGGAACCGCATCATGGCCATCAACGCAGGTGGAACCTTCTACACGAATCGGGCAGCCCTTCGCGCGATGCTTGCCGGTGAGGGTGGCTCGATCGTCAACACAGTCTCCGACCTCGGCTGGATCGTTGTGCCGGGCCTCGCCGCCTACTGTGCTTCAAAGGGCGCGGCGCTGCAACTCACCCGCGTCCTGGCGGCCGAGGGTGCGCCACGCGTTCGGGTCAATGCCATCTGCCCGACCATGGTCGACACCCCGATGGGTCGCCGCTCCCTTTCGAGTCGCCCCGACCCGGATGCCTACCTTCGGCAGATCGCAAGCGAGATCCCGATGAAGCGAATCGCTCGAGTGGACGACGTGATCGGGGCGGCGGTGTTCCTGGCCTCGTCCGAGTCCGCATACATCACAGGCATCGCCCTTCCGATCGACGGCGGTCGCACCGTCGTTTAGCCAGGCACGCCCGAAAAGACGCATGAGAGGAGACGGTATGGAGCAGCATCACTCTACTCCGCGAGAGGTGTCATAGTGGAAAGCACGAGGAGGAAAGACATGGGTCGAAAAGTGTCGATGGTGGTCATCGCTGCAGCGACGGCGGTCACCGTACTGCTCGCTGCGACACGAACGACTGCCGGCGCCCGGCATGAAGCAGCCATCGCGCGCCTGGCGAGCACCTGCAACAGCAGCAAGATCGTCGTCACGTACTACTCCGAGCCGAGCATCCTGGACTTCCAGCAATTCGGAACCGACGGCGATAACGACGTCCGCGCGAATCTCGTGGGGACGCTCCTCGGTCGGATGCCGGTCAAGGGAAAGTACCCGAACACGACGAATGGCGTCACCGGCCACTACGTTGGGCAGCTTGTGACGAGCTGGACCCTGAATCGTGGCGCGAAGACGTTGACCTTTCACCTGCGGCCAGGTGTGAAGTTTTCCGACGGGGCGCCGTTCACGAGTGCGGACGTGAAATTTTCGTTCCTCCGCGGTCTGCAGGATCCACTCTCGTATCTGCCGGCTGTCATGAAGATGCTCACGGTCACCAAGGCAGGCCAGATCACGACGCCAAACGCCAGCACGGTCGTGTTCCATTTTCAGAAGTTCAACCCGTTTACGTATGAACTGATGTCCATCTGGGCAACAGGAATCTTGAGCGAGAAGGCCGTCAAAGCGCATGCCACGGCGAAGGACGCTTGGGCGAACGCCTGGTTGAAGACGCACATGGTCAGTACCGGTCCGTACGTCCTGAGCCGGGCTACCCCGGGCGTCGAGTACGACTTCTCGCCGAACCCGCACTACTGGAACAAGGCGCATTACCCGTGCAACGGAGGAATCGTCGTTAAAGTGACTCCGAACGCTTCCGACCGCCTGCTCCTGATTGAAAGGGGCGGCGTCGATGTCGCGCGTAGTTTGGACTACAAGGACATCGCCCAGGTCAAGAAGCAGTCGAACCTGCAGGTGCTGCGCTACCCGACGTCCGACATGCGCGAGCTCGGGCTCAACGCCAACGTCCCGCCGCTCAATAAGGTGAAAGTGCGCCAGGCGATCGCGTACGCGATCCCCTACCAGCAGATCCTCCAGAGGGTCTGGAGCGGCTATGCATCGCCGCTCAAGAGCATCGTCCCGCCCGGCCAGCCGACCTCGGATCCGACAACGTGGCCCTACACGACGGATCTCGCGAAGGCGAGGCAGCTACTGGTCCAGGCCGGTTTTTCGAACGGGTTCAGCACGACTCTGTTCACCCGCTCGGAGGACACAGACGATCAGAAGGCTGCGGTCCTGATTCAGGAATCGCTGGCCAAGATCGGCGTCCATGTCACGATCCAGAAGCTGCTCACCGCAGCCTATGCAGCCAGACAGTTCAATCAGCGCGACATGCCAATGTTCTTCTGGGACTGGATCTCGTTCGTGAACGACCCCTACTACGGATTCACCTTCCTCACGCAGTGCAAGCAGGGAACGAATTACGCGAACTTCTGCAATCCGAAGGTGGACGCGCTGATTGCCCAGGGCATGTACGAGCCGAATCCCACAAAGCGTGCTGCGATCAGCCACCAGATCCAGAAGTTGGTAGCCCAGGGCGCAACTCACATCGGCCTCGGTACGCCCGACTCCATCGTCGTGATGCGGAAGAACGTGCACGGCTGGTTCCAACAGCCCGATCTGAACGCCCGTTACTTCACGCTCTCGAAGGGTTGACCAGCGAGGCTCGTTTCGGCGCGCTGATGAGGGTTCCGTCGTCATGAAGTTCGTCACCTACCTCGCCAAGCGGACCGTCGCTTCGGTGTTCGCCGTGCTCGGAGCGCTGTGCCTGATCTTCTTCATCAGCCACGTCCTCCCTGGCAATCCGGTGCTCTCCCGTGCGACGGGTGCCTCGCTTGGGACGATCCAGCAGGTCGAGCAACAACTCGGGCTCAACCGGCCGATCGGCGCGCAGTTCGTCGATTACTTCTCGGGCCTTGCTCATGGGGATCTCGGCGATAGCTATGTGACCGGGCGCTCGGTAGGTTCTGACCTGGCGCAGCGGGCGCCTGCCAGCATCGAGCTCGCGCTCTTTGCAACGTTGCTCGCTTTGCTCGTGAGCGTTCCCCTCGGCATCTACGCTGCCGTCCATCAGGGAAAGCTCGTCGACCGAATCGCGCGCGCACTCAGCTCCCTGGCGGTGTCAATGCCCTCTTTCTGGGTTGCGCTGCTGCTGATCTACGTCTTCTACTTCAAGCTCAGCGTCGGGGCCGCGCCGCTTGGCCGGCTCGACGCGAGCTTGACGCCTCCGCCCAGCGTCACCGGGTTGTACACCGTCGACAGTCTCATCGACGGCCAATTCGGCACGTTCGTCAACGCAGTCTGGCATCTCGTCTTGCCGGCCGTGACGCTAGCGATCGTCGTTACCGCACCACTCGTGCGGATTACACGGGCGACGATGCTCGAAGTACTGACGCAGCCATTCATCACCTGCGGCCGGGCACTCGGGCTCTCCGAGCGTCAGGTGATCTTCCATGACGCTCTTCGAAACTCCCTCGCCTCGGTCCTCACCGTCGCCGGCCTCGTCTTTGGGTACCTCGTCTCCGGCAGCGTGCTCGTCGAACAGATCTTCGCCTGGCCGGGCATAGGCCAGTACGCCTTCAGCGCATTGACGAATAACGACATTCAGGGCATCGAGGGATTCGTTCTCGTGGTCGCCGTCACGTACGTCGGCGTGAACTGGTTGGTCGACCTACTTTACGGGGTCATCGACCCGCGTGTACGGGTATAAAGAGGGTCGTGTCGATCGCCGCTGAGTTCCAGGTTCGCAGAAGGATTCTCCACCCTTCCTGGGCGAGAGGCCTCGCCGGTGAGCACGGACTCCTGGCCGGACTAATTCTCCTGGGAGTGCTCGTACTCGCGGCACTCCTCGGTCCGGTGATTGTCCATGACAGCCCGACCTCAACGGCGTACGGGCCCTTCTCGCCCCCGTCGGCTGCGCACCTCTTCGGTACCGACGACGTCGGGCGCGACGTGCTCGCGCGCGTGTTCCACGCGATTCAACTCGATCTCCTGCTCGCCGCGGTCATCTGTGTGCTCGCGGCCGTTGCCGGCGCGGTCATCGGGCTCTTCTCGGGCTTCGCTGGCGGCCTCGTCGACCTGGCCGTGATGCGCCTTGTGGACATCATGATGTCGATCCCTGCCTTCATCCTGGCACTGATCATCGCGGTCATGCTTGGCAACACCGGGCAGACGATGGTGCTCGCGATCGCGTTTGCCTATACACCGGTCGCAGTACGAATTGTCCGGTCGCAGGTACTGTCCTTGCGGGAGCTCCCCATGATCGAGACTTCGCGCGCGATCGGCACCCCCGCCTCGCGAATCGTGCTCTGGCACGTCCTCCCCAACACATACTCCGTCTTGATTGCACAGGCGACGCTGTTTCTGGCGTGGGCAATCCTCGACACGGCGGCTATGAGCTTCATCGGCGTCGGCATACATCCGCCTACTCCCGAACTCGGCGCGATGGTCTCCGAGGGATCGCAGGACATCGTCTCGGGGCAGTGGTGGGTGTCGATCTTTCCTGGCGCCTTCATCGCCTTCCTTGTGATCTCGTTCAGCTTGGTCGGCGACGGCCTGCGCGACTACCTCGACCCGCGGGGCCAGCGATGACAGAGAGGCCGGACGCAGAGTTCCTCAGCGTTCGCGGCCTGTCGGTGGGGCTCGCGAGCCGGCATGGTGCCGGCTGGGTTGTCGAGAACGTCTCGTTTGGGGTCCGCCGCGGAGAAGCCTTCGGCCTGGTCGGTGAAAGCGGCTCAGGGAAGACCATGACCGCGCTCGCGATCATGCGGCTCCTTCCCCCCGTGGCGAAGACGCTCTGCGGGGAGGTGATCGTCTCGGGCCGGAACGTACTCGAACTCAGCGAGGGCGAGATGCGCGCGGTGCGAGGCGGCCAGGTGGGGATGATCTTCCAGCAGGCACGGTCCGCTCTCAATCCGCTCATGCGCATCGAGAGTCAGATCATGCGCGTCGCAGGGTTGCACCGTCGGACAAACGGGAAGGTCGCACCGTCGGAGCTCGTGGTTCAACTGCTTCGCGAAGTTGGCCTCCCGAGCCGCGTCGCCCGCAACTACCCACACCAGTTGAGCGGCGGCATGGCGCAGCGCGCCCTGATCGCGATCGTGCTCGCGGCACGACCCGAACTCCTGATCGCCGATGAGCCGACGACCGGTCTCGACGTCACCACCGAAGCCGAGATCTACGATGTCCTTGGCCAGCTGCGGAGCGAACTCGGGCTCAGCCTGCTGCTGATCACACACGACCTCGCACTTGTGTCGCAGAACTGCGACCGGGTCGGAGTCATGCACGGAGGGCATGTCGTCGAGATCGGCGACGTCGAGCAGGTCTTCGAGCGGCCACTGCATCCTTACACGCAGGCACTTCTCAACTCGGTGCCGACGCTGGAGGGCGAGACGAACGAGGTGCTGGCACTCGAGGGTCAGGCACCAAGGTTGAGTGAGCTCCCGCCGCATGGCTGTCGATTTATCAAGCGTTGCCCATACCGGATGCCGAAGTGTTCGGAAGCCTTCGGGCCGATCGACTATGAGCCCGGGCATCGGGTCTTATGCAGGCTCTATGACTAGCACGGACGCGAACGTACTCCTCCGCACCGAGGGCCTTACCAAGGTCTACGCACACGGTGGCGTGGCGCTGCCAAAGTGGGTCCGGCCGGTCTCCACCAGCATCTCCCACGCACGTGTCACGGCGGTCGATGACGTCACGTTTGAGATTGCCGAAGGTCAGGCGATCGGGATTGTCGGTGAGAGCGGATGCGGCAAGACGACGGTGGCGCGCTGTCTGCTGCGGCTGATCAAGCCGACGTCGGGCTCGATCTTCTTCGACGACAAGCCCGTGCTCGCACTCTCCGGATCCGAGCTGAGGACGTTTCGCCGCCAGGCGCAGATCGTCTTTCAGGATCCGTTCGCATCGCTCGACCCGCGCTTCACTGTGCGGCGGGCGCTCGCCGAGCCACTGCGCGTCCACAAGATCTGCGCGCGTTCTGAGATCCAGGCGAAAGTTGCGCACTTGCTGCAGAGCGTCGGGCTCGACGAGTCCTTCAGCTCACGCTATCGCCACGAGCTTAGCGGTGGTGAGGCACAGCGTGTCACGATCGCGCGCGCCCTCGCGACCGACCCCCGTTTCCTGATCCTCGACGAGCCGACCTCAGCACTCGACGCGTCGGCGCGACTGCGGGTGATCTCGCTGCTTCGGAAGCTGCGCCGGGCGCTGGGTATGACGTATCTGGTGATCTCCCACGACCTTAGCATCATTCGATACCTCTGCGATCGTGTCCTTGTCATGTACCTGGGGCGGATCGTCGAGGATGCTCCTGCGGACGAGCTCTTCGCGAGTCCGCAGCACCCGTACACGGAGGCGCTGCTGTCTGCGACACCGGTCGCAAGGGCGAGTGGAAAGGTGACCCGCATCCGCCTGCACGGCGAGCTGGAGACTGCCGGCACCGTCGTCGGCTGCACACTCGCGCCCCGCTGCCATCGAGCTGCTGTTGAATGTTTCACCCGCCCGCAACGGATGGAGCAGATTTCACCCTCACGCGCCACCGCGTGCCACCGCGTGAGCGAAGGACAGATTGTGCTCCCGAGCCGAGCCGGTTTACCCCGATTGGCGCAGACGGGAGAAGATCGCAGATGATTATCGACGCACACAGCCATCTCGGTTACTCGGAGATTTTCTCGGCGGGAGTCACGGAGGAGTTGCTCCTCGAAACGATGGAGGCGAACGGCATCGACGTCTCGATTGTGATGCCGGCAGCGGGCTCCGACCCGCGCCCCACCCATGACGCGATCGCCGATCTCTGCGCACGTCAGCCCGGACGTATTTTCGGCATGGTGAGCATGACGCCATTGATCGGGAGGTCGGCGTACGAGCACGAGGCCGAGCGCTGCATCCGCGAGCTCGGCTTCAAGGCGATCAAGCTCCACCCGCAAGCCCACGCTGTCTCGCCGGTGCTCGAGGTGAGCAATGTCGTCTTCGAGATAGCCGTCTCGCATGGCGTGCCGGTGATGGTTCACACCGGTTCCGGCGCCCCGTTCGCCCTGCCCTCGCTGCTGATCCGCCGGGCGCGCCAGTTCCCGAATCTCAAGATCATCCTCGCGCACGCGGGCTTCGCGATCTACTCTGAGGAGGCAATCATCGCCGCCGAGGTCTGCGACAACATCTACCTTGAGCCGAGCTGGTGCATCGTCGGAGACATCCGGAGAATGATCAAGACGCTTGGAGCCAGACGCGTCATGTTTGGCGGCGACCTGCCCACCAACGTTCCCGTCGAGCTCACCAAGTACCGCACCCTGGACCTTACCGACGATGAGCGCACCTGGTGTCTCTCGCGAACCGCTCGCGAGGTCTTTGACCTTCCCCTCCCAACCTAGCCAATACACCAAGGAGGCTCCGTGTTCACGCCTACATTGACCAACCCCACCATTGAGAACCTTGTTGACGCCATCCGCAATGACTTGATCGGCGGCGCGGCTGACATGGCCCGCGAGACTGCCCGGGCGCTGCGAGCGCTGGCGCTCGACGGCTCGGTTGCGGACGCCGACTTCGCGGCACGTCTCGATAGGGCGGTAGAGGCGATCATCGAAGTAACCCCCTCGATCATGCCGGTGACGCGAGTACTCCACTCCGCCGCCGCTGCGGTCTATTCGAGGCCGAACGAGCCTCGTGCGGCGCTCGCAGAGGAAGCGGCGAGCTTCCTCGCATGGCTCGACCGTGCACTGGAGACCATTGCTCAGATCGGAGCCGATCTCATCCGCGACGGCGATCGTCTGTTTCTTTACTCCATGAGCTCCACCGTCTACCGCATGATCGAGGCCGCGGTGGCGCGGGGAAAGCGAGTCTCGGTAGTCACCACCGAATCGCGACCGGGCAACGAGGGGCTCGTGACCCTCGAGCGGCTCTGCCCCAAAGGTGTGGCCGTCGATATTGGCATCGACGCCGCCATGACACAGCTGATGCGCGACTGCACGGCCGTCTACGTCGGCAGCGACGATGTCACCTCGGCGGGCGACTGTCTGGCGAAGGTCGGCTGCTATCCGGCGGCGATTGTGGCGCGACACTATACGATCCCGTACTACGTCGCCGGCGACACGTCGAAGTTCGATCCCTCGAGCCTTCGTGGCGTTCCGATCAAGATCCGCGAGATGCCGGCGACAGACATCGTCGAGGGTGAGGTCCCCGCGGGTGGTCGTGTGCGGAATCCAGTCTTTGAAGTCGTGCCCGCGTCGTTGATCACCGCCTACGTGACCGAGCTCGGTATCCTACATCCCGGCGCTATCTACCAGGTGATGCACACGGTGCCATGGAACGAGCGCGTCGGCACGCTCGTCGCCGAGCACAACCGAGGCTGAGGGAGCGCCATATGCCCGCCACCCGCATCTTCGCATCGATCAGGTCAGTCGACCCCACCGAGCTTGGCACAGCCTCTGAGCGTCTCCTGACCGCAGGTGTTGACGGTCTGCATGTTGACCTCGCCGACGGTGTCTTCGTTCCAGAGTTGACGTTCGGAGTTGCGGTCGCGCGGGCGCTGCTCGAGCGGACGCGGGCGCTCCTCGACGTTCACCTGATGGTGGTTCGCCCTGAAGAGTACCTGCCGCTTCTCGCCCAGGCCGGCATCAGGCGAGTGTCGTTCCATTTCGAGTCCGCAGCCTACCCCTGGCGTGTCTGCTCGCTCGCTCGGTCGCTGGGGATGGAAGTCGGCCTCGCGCTCAATCCGGCCACGCCGCTGGCGGTCCTCGAGACGATCGGCGCGACGCCCGACTTCGTCAACTTGTTAACTACGGAACCCGACTTCGCCGGAGAGCAACTACTGCCTGGATCGATCGAACGCGCAGCGGCGGCGCGTCGCCTGCTTCCCGAGCACGTCCTCCTTGAGGTCGACGGTGGGATTGACGCAGAGAGTGGGCGGGGCTTTGTCGATGGCGGTGTCAACGACTTTGTCATCGGCCGTGCGATCACTGGTGTCAACGACTGGAACCGCGCCGTCGAGCAACTCCGGCATGCGATCGGAACCAGAACCAGCGGCGTCAACGTGTTCACCTAGAGATAGAGAGGAGCGGCCTTGCGCGACGAGCGGTGGAACCAACTGGCAAAGATCTTGGTCTCATACTCGACCCGTGTGAAGCACGGCGACCGGGTCCTGATCAACATGATGGAAGTGGAGACGCGACCGCTCGTCGAAGCGGTCTACGAAGAGGCGATCAAGGCAGGGGGCCTATCTGAGGTCTACTACTCATCCGACTGGCTCAAACGGATCCTGCTGCGACACGGAACCGACGAGCAGATCGACTGGGAGCCTGAGTTGGAGGCGCACGGCATGGGCTGGGCGGACGCCTACATCGGGCTGCGCGGGGCGCGGAATCCATATGAGTTTAGCGACATCACAGCAGAACGGCTTGCTGCGCACAGACGCGCGATGGGCAAGATCTCGACCAGGCGAAACAAGCTCGAGCGCTGGGTGCTCGTTCGCGTCCCGAACGAGGCATTTGCACAACAGTGCGGGCTGAGCCTCGAACAGACAATGGCGTTCTTCTTCGACGCCTCGCTGCGTGACTGGAAGAGTGAGAGTGCACGCCTGCGTCAACTGGCGGAGATCTTCCAGGCGGCTGAAACAGTCCGGATCGTCGGCAAAGAGACCGATCTCACCTTCTGGACTCGGGGACGGACCTATGTCGTGGGCGATGGACGAATGAACATGCCCGACGGCGAGATCTTCACCGCACCGATCGATGACAGCGCCAACGGCTTGATCTTCTTCGAGCTACCCGCCATGTATGCCAATCGCCGAATCTCCGGCATCAGGCTTCGCTTTGTCGATGGGCAGGTGGTCGAGGCGTCAAGCGACGAGAACCAGGACCTTCTGGAGCATGTGCTCGCGCTCGACGAGGGTGCGAGCAGCCTCGGAGAGTTCGGCGTTGGGCTCAACTTCGGCATTCAGACCTGGACGGGCGAAGTGCTCTTCGATGAGAAGATCGGCGGCACGGTTCACCTCGCTCTCGGCCGGGCGTACGCCGAATGCGGCGGGACGAACCACTCTGCTCTCCACTGGGATATCGTCAAAGACCTTCGGAAAACCGGAACGCTCTACCTCGACGGCAGAGCTGTGTTCGAAGATGGCCGGTACCTAACGTGAAGGGAGGAGGCGACACAGTGGATCGACCGACCGTTGGCTACAGGCGCTGGCTCTCGGCGCTCGGTACCGAGTACAGCTGATGAGTGCCGAGGCTGTCGGCCGACACGGCTTCAAGCTCGGCTTGAGCGTCTACCCGCAGGAAACGTCGTGGGAGGCGATGATCGAGGTTGTTCGTCGCGCCGATGAGCTTGGCTACGACTCGCTGTGGACGTGGGATCACCTCCTCGGGATCGGACGCAGCGGTCGCCAGAGCGTCTTCGAGGCATGGACGACCGTCGCGGCGTGGGCGGCGACAACGAGCCGTGCGATGCTTGGGCTGCTCGTCTGCGCAAACACGCTTCGCAACCCCGGTCTCATCGCCAAGAGTGCGGTCACGGTCGATCACATAAGCGGAGGACGGTTCGTGCTCGGGCTTGGCGCCGCCTATCGGGAGCTCGAGCACCAAGCCCATGGCATCGAGTTCGGCTCCGGTTTCGGGGAGCGACTCGCCTGGCTCGAAGAGTCGGTTGAAGTAGTCAAGAAGCTCCTCGCCGGTGAGACGGTGACGTCGGCCCTCGGCGGCCGCTACCGATTCGCGGAAGCTTCTCACCTGCCACCGCCGGCTCGGGGGCCCGGAACCATTCCCGTCCTCATTCCGGGAGGAGGCGAGCGCAAGACGCTCCGCATTCTCGCCCGCCTGGGTGACCTCTGGCATGTGCGTGGCACTCCCGATACCTTGTCGCACAAGATCGAGCTGCTCCGCGGCTACTGCGATGATGCTGAGCGCTCGCTTGATGAGATCGAGTTCATTACCGGCAATCCCGTGATCATCCGTGACGACCCGGTGGAGGCCGAGGCGGTCTACGCGTCCGTGCTAAGGAGAAACGGCCAGACACGCGGCGGGTCGGGGATCGAACGCGCCGCAGGCGAGCTACTGTTCGGCCCGCCGGAGGTGATCGCAGAGGCGTGGCGTCCGTTCCTCGACCTCGGCTTCCGCTACATGATCGTCGACTTCGCATCTCCGTACGACCGCGAGACGCTTGAGCGTCTGCCTGAGGTACGCGACCTGCTCGCGGTCTGAGATGGCACACCCGGTTCTCCTCACCGTCGACGTGGGAACGACGAACTGCAAGGCGGTCGCTTACACGCTCGACGGCGAGTCATACGCGAGCGCAATCGCTCCGTATCCGACGCTGAACCCGCGCGAAGGCTGGTACGAGCAGCGGCTCGCCGATTGGCGCAGCGCGATCGCATCATCGCTGCGATCGGTCAGCCAGCGACTTGGCTCGCGAACGGACGATGTCGCGGGCGTTTGCCTCTCAGCATGGGGTCCGGGCCTCGTACTGCTCGACGCCGGCGGCGCGCCTCTGAACCAGGCGTCGCCGACCTGGCAGGACATCCGCAGCCTCGATCACGGGCGCAAGCTCGTCCGGGAAGCCGGCGCCGACTGGGTTGGGGGTGGTTTGCCGCTGACGGGCTTCCCGGCCAAGCTCGCCTGGGCCGCCGAGGCTTGGCCCGAACTCACACGCAGAGCCGCATATGCGATTGGCGTCAAGGACTACCTTCTCCACTGGTTGACCGGATCGCTCGTCACCGATCCCTCCAGCGGCCCCTACGCGACAGAGTGGCCGTCTGCAGTCTTCGGCTCCATTGGCTGGGATACGGCGCGGCTGCCGGCGGTGGCACCCTCGACCGCCATCGTCGGGCAATTGCGACGAGAATTCGCCGGGCAGCTTGGGTTGCCGCCAGTCCTTCCGGTCGTGTCCGGGCTCAACGACGGCGCTGCCGCAACGCTCGGTGTCGGCGCACACCAGGAGGGCGACGCAGTCGTCAGCCTCGGCACGAACGGCGTGTTCCGGCTGGTGACGACGCGACCGGTCAGCGCTGAGGTCTGCCTCGAGCGCTCCCTTTTCCGGTACCCGCTGGTCGAGGGATTGTGGGCATGCGGTGGCTTCGTGCTGGCAGGAGGGAGCGCACTCGCCTGGTTCGCCGACACCGTCGCAGCGTCCGGCCACTCGAGAGAGATTGACGATTTGCTACGCGATGCGGGTGAAGCTCCGGCGGGAAGCGACGGTGTCGTCTTTCTCCCCTATCTCGTCGGCAAGGGCAGCCCGCAGCCCGATCCGGATGCGTCGGCCACGTTCCTCGGACTTCGGCTCAGGCATCGGCGTTGCCATCTCACTCGGGCCGTGCTCGAAGGTGTGGCCTTTGGGATTAAGGACATCTCGGACGCACTCGACTCGCTGGATCTCAGCGTGAAGCGGCTCCTAATGACCGGCGGCGGAGCAGCCAGCTCGCTCTGGCGAGGCATCATTGCAGATGTCCTGGGTCTCCCCGCCGGCTACACGCGTGGAGACTCCAATCTCGGCGACGCCATCGTGCTCGCGGTTGGACTGGGCCTCGCGCCCAACTTCGACGCAGCGGTGCACAGGCTTGTTCGTAACCCCGACATAACGCCGCCGACCCGCGAGAACCTCTCCACCTATGAGGCTACGTACCAGACCTTCCGCACATGGGTTGCGAAGCTGACCGCTTGACCTGGAACGATCGATGAAAGTTCTCGTCATCGGCGGCACCCGGTTCATCGGCATCGACACAGTCGAACGCTTACTGGAGCGAGGCCATGAGGTTGTGCTCTACAACCGCGGTACAAGGCCGGGCCTGTGGCCGGGCCGGGTGCGGGAACTGAGGGGCGATCGGGCGGACTCTCGTGCTCTCCGACAGCTCGAAGGCAAAGCCGTTGATGGAATTGTCGATCTATGCGCCTACACCGCCCGAGACACACGAGCTCTTCTGGGCGTCCTCGGGAACGTCCCACGCCACGTCCATATGTCGAGCGGAACCGTCTACCGGCTGTACCCACATCTCCCCTGGCCCGAGGACACGCCCTACGGCCCGACCCCGTTGTGGGGTACCTATGCCCGCGGAAAGATCGAATGCGAGCAACTCCTGCGCGAAGAACGCCTCGATACGACCGCCACGACCGTCATCCGAGCCCCATGGGTCCTTGGGCCAAGGAACTACGCGGACCGGGAGAAATTCGTGCTCAACCGGCTCATCGACCGCGCCGAAATCTTACTGCCAGGTGACGGGAAGGCACTGCAGCAATTCGTCTCGAGCCGCCAAGTCGCCCACTCCATCGTCGCCGCCCTCGAGACGTTCGATGGTGGCTGGCGGGCGTTCAACATCGCGGCGCCGAGCTATGTGTCACTCGAGGGCTTTGTTTACGTCTGCGCCTCGGTCGCCAACGTCAAGCCATACTTCCGTCACGTCGGAGGCGGACCTACAGGCACAGCAAGTTCGGTGTTCGACATGAGCAACCCCATCTTCCCGTTTCCAAACGAGAACTACCTCCTCGACCTAACCGCGTCGGAGAAAGCAGGGATCGCGCCGTCGCCAGTCACGCTCGAGACCATGATCGAAGACGCGCTCGCAGACCTCAACGCAAACCCCGAACAGAGGAACTGGCACCGAACCCCCGCAGAACTCTCCCTGCTCAGCACCGGCTAACCCGAAGTTCCCCCACAGAGCCGGATCCTAGCCAACCTCTCCGAGTGGCCGGTTCATTCCGCCGTCAGACGAGCGAGCAGAACGGAGCGCGTACGGGGTCCGTCAAACTCGGCGAGGAAGATGCTCTGCCAGGTACCAAGCTGTAGCTTGCCACCCACTAGGTTGTGTTTTCAATCTCGGAGCCAGAGGACGATAGCGGCGACCGTGAGCATCCCCAGGTAGTTCCCGGCCCGTTTCTCATAGCGGGTAGCAATCCGCCTAAATTGCTTGAGTTTGTTTACGAG
>Ga0207416_1002045_pt1 | contig 23485 bp, 16 predicted proteins | sample PaiPotPPM11metaG_FD_184107 | JGI IMG/M metagenome (GOLD analysis project Ga0207416, IMG submission 184107) | Iron sulfur acid spring bacterial and archeal communities from Banff, Canada, to study Microbial Dark Matter (Phase II) - Paint Pots PPM... ...
GAGTGTGGCACCATGGTGCACAAGTCGCTCAGCGTCCGTACGCATATCTGCCATGGCTGTGGGGTTGTTCTGGATCGTGATCAGAATGCGGCCTTGAATATTCTGTCTAAAGCGCTTTCTCCTGATCAAAACGGTACCGAGGGGCACTCGGGAACCGACGAGCTAGTCTCGTAAAACGCTTCTGGACACCGAACCTCTACTCCTTCTCCGATCCTCGGAAAGTGGCAAGTTCGATGGGCGAAGGAAGAACCTCCGCTCTTTTAAGGCGGGGAGTGTCAGAAGATTCTCTTCAAAAGCACTAGCAAGGTGATAACAAACATGGTAGAATAGTCTCACTTGCTTGTCATATAGAAATTCGAATAGAGTAAGCTAGATGCGTTACGCAATTTTTACTGATATACATGCAAATTTAGAAGCATTGGAAGCAGTGCTAGCCAAAATAGAGGAGCTAGCACTGCAGGAGTCTATTGATCAGATTTGGTTTCTAGGAGATCTGGTTGGTTACGGTCCCAATCCCAATGAATGTATCGAAAAGCTACGAGAACGCACGGATGTTATTATCGCAGGAAATCATGACTGGGCAGCGGTTGGGAAAATTGACATAGAAGATTTCAGCGAGGCAGCACGTATCTCCGCAGAATGGACAGCAGAACAACTCACTGAAGAGAACCGTACATTTCTCACCAACTTGCCAGAAAGCATTGAGATTGACGAATGCTTGCTCGTCCATGGCAGCCCCTACGGTCCACTCTGGGAGTATCTCACTTCGGAAGTGCTAGCTGAACGTAGTTTCCAGCACTTTACAAACCGCTTCTGCTTTGTGGGACACACTCATGTACCTATAATTTTCCAGCAGCCCGATACAGTTGCCAACAGTCCCACATTGCCTCTTGAAATCAGATCCGTAACAGAGCCCACCAACTCAGAAGAGAACATAGAAGAGGGCTTTGACGAGCATGCCTCGGCTAACGGTACATCCACCAACAAAGCTGATGAGACACGACTTGCTGGCGATGAAGAGGACAGCGATGAAGAGGACAGCTTTGATGATCAAGAGACCACCCAAATCGCTGCTATACGCCCGAAAGTACAAATGGCAAAGGCTGCTAATCAGGCAGAAAATGCGCATGTAGAGAAAGAATCTTTGCAAGATATCGTTGCCGATGCTACTGATGCGCTTGCAGAGATAAAACAGCATATTGCTGATGACAACCATGGTCTGACAACTGCTGCTTCTGAAGACGAGGAAAATGGAGATGGAAATGGAAATGGAGAGGAAGACGAGGAAGATAGAGACGGAGACGGAGAGGAAGACGAGAAAGATGGAAATGGAGAGGAAGACGAAGGTGGAGAGGAAGATGAAGACACATCTGGAGAAGCTGTCGAATATCTTTTCACAGAAACAGAAGAGCAGGAGATAGAGGACGAGGATGACAGAGAAATTGCTGAGGAAATCACTCCAGAAGAAACCATCCTGAGTGCAGAGGAGCGTCTCAACGAGGAAATTGAAGAACTTTTGTCCCTATTAGGACTTAGCCAGAGGATGGTTACAGTCACCAATGAAATGATCGTCCCACCAGAAGGTGAGTGGCAGGCGCCAGAGGGCTATCGTGCGATCATTAATCCCGGTGGAGTGGGGCAACCACGCGATGGTGACTCGCGAGCGGCATTCATGATCTACGACACAGAACGCGGCTTCACGTTTTACCGTATTCCTTACACAATTGAGAAGACCCAGGAAAAGATTATCAAGGCACATTTGCCACAATACCTGGCAACACGCCTGGTATATGGTCGATAGTACAAGTAGATGAGATTGGTAATTGGCCTGGGTAATCCAGGAACTCAATACGAGCACACACGCCACAACGTTGGCTTTCGCATCGTGGACATGCTGGCAGTTAACTATGACTGGAAATGGGAGCGACGCGGGCGTGCGATGCTGGCAAGTGGTCTTATTGGCTCTGAAAAGGTCATTCTGGTCAAACCCCTGACCTATATGAACAACAGCGGAGAAGCCGTTGGCGAGCTTGTCCACTGGTATAAATTACAACCAGAAGATATCCTTGTTATCTATGACGAGCTGGATTTGCCAATAGGCAAAGTACGTTTGCGAGCCAAAGGAAGCGCTGGCGGACACAATGGATTAGACAATATTATTCGCCATATCCACACCAATCAGTTTCCACGTTTGCGTGTAGGCATCGGACGTCCAGTTAACCACCGGATGGAGACCATCAACTATGTCTTGGGCATCCCACCAGCAGATGAACGTATTGTCCTGGAGATCGGCGAGAATAGAGCAGCTGAAGCAGTCCCTATGATTATCCAGAAGGGACTTGAGGCAGCCATGAACTCAATCAACCTTGATCCAGAGGAACAGAAAAAGCTCGAAGAGAAGAGGCGCCAAAAACAAGAACGCCGTCAGCTAGCTTTATCTGATGGGAAAGATAGGCTAGATAATCGGCAAGAAGAAGAGGGAGAAGAGGCATAAAATATGATACAATCATATACAAAAGGGCAATTTCCCCCCTACGGCTGCATAGCATAGGGGCGCGGTTCGTTGTTTTTGTAGGAGGCTGAAGTTGGCATTACAAGGATTACTTGCATTACTGACACAGAGATCAGGTTTCCAACGCCTGATCGAGAAACTTCAGAAGGCTGAGGGATTACCGGCACTCACCGGAATTACAGAGGCAGCACGCCCCTTTGTAATTGCCAGTCTGTTTTCAACACTGAAACAACCCCTTCTTCTGGTTGTCAATGATGAGGCAACGGCTAGTCAGATGGTAGAGACGCTGAAAGCGTTTGTTTCAGGTCCCAGCGATGTGTTTTATCTGCCAGATCGGGACGCGCTCCCTTATGAGCGTCTCATCGGCGATACGCTTACCACTCAGCAGCGCATGCAAGCATTGATTGCAATGGTCGAGCGTGAACGCACGCCGCTCGTCGTTTGTTCTGCCCATGTTCTGACACAACTCATCATTCCTCCCCAGGAATTATCGGCAACATTATTCCGCTTAGAACCTGGATTGGAGATTGACCTCTCATCAATGCTGGAGCACCTCTATAACCTTGGCTACGAGCCAGTCGCTGAGGTAGAAGAGCCAGGACAATTTAGCCATCGCGGTGGTATTATCGATCTCTTTCCGCCAACCTTACCTCGTCCTGTACGTGCAGAGTTTTTTGGCGACGAGATCGACTCTCTGCGTACATTCGACCAGGAAACACAACGTTCGCTCAATCCCATTGACATTTGTATTATCGGTCCTGCTCGCGAAGCCCTGCCAGCACGAGGACCAGAAGCAGCGGAAAAGCTTGCAAAGCTAGATAGCAAGATTTTGCACCGCGATGCCGAGGAACGCTGGCAACATGACCTAGATCTGCTTCGCCAGCACCGCTCCTTTGAGGATATCGCCTTCTATCTGCCCTACCTCCACAATCAAGCTACCATATTGGATTATCTACCGCGCAATGGACTCCTGATTCTAGATAATCCGGCCATGATCCAAAACAGGATCTCCGAGATTGACGCTCAGGCCCAAGAGCTTAAAGAGCGCCTTGAGCGCGAACGCGAAAACCCTGCCCACTTGAAAGATGCCCATCTGAGATGGGACCAGATTGAACTCCAGATGCAGCAACAACGTCAACTGCGTTTTGCCGATCTCCTCTCTAGCGCAGAGAGCAACTTTGAACTGCATCAGCAAGGTGGTACTGAATACTTAATACCTCCGTGCAGTAGTGCCAATTCCTATGGCGGCAGGCTGCGTGCCTTCGTACAGGATTGTCGCAAAATGCTCGATAACGGGGACAGGGTAATCATTGTAACTATGCAAGCTCGCCGTATGGCGGAAGTGTTGAGCGACGAGAGCCTGCTGCAGGAGGCAACCATCCATGTCAGTCCCGGAACAAAAATCAACCAGTTGCCAGAGGGAGGAACACTCACCCTGATCCAGGGGCAACTGCTTGAGGGCTGGCAATCGCGCTTGCTGGGAGTCTATATCTATACCGACACCGAAATATTCGGCTGGTCAAAACGGCGTAGCGTCCCGAGGCGCAAACCGATCACACCAGCTTCATTCCTCGCAGAGGTCAAACCCGGTGACTATGTTGTCCACCAGGAACATGGTATTGGACGCTTCGAAGGGCTGGCCCGCATGAATCTGACAGGTGTCGAACGTGAATATCTCCTACTCCACTATGCCGGAACTGATAAGCTTTACATCCCAACTGACCAGCTTGACCGTGTCACTCGCTTCATTGGCATGGGAGAAGCCGTCCCCGCCCTCAGTAAACTGGGCACAACAGAATGGGCACGAGCAAAATCGAAAGTCAAGGAGAGCGTTCAGGAAGTTGCTCGCGATCTCTTACGCCTCTACAGTTTGCGTGAGGCAGCACCAGGACATGCATTCCCTCCTGACTCAGAACAACCATGGCTACAAGAACTCGAGGATGCCTTCCCCTACGAGGAAACACCCGATCAACTGCATGCTATCGAAGAAGTCAAAGTTGACATGGAACGGCCACGCCCAATGGATAGGCTGGTCTGTGGGGACGTCGGCTACGGTAAAACGGAAGTTGCATTACGAGCAGCATTCAAAGCCGTACTAGATCAACGCCAAGTCGCCATCCTCGTACCAACAACGATTCTGGCACTGCAACACTACAACACCTTCCAAGAGCGCCTCAAACCCTACCCGGTGCGCGTCGAATTACTGAGTCGCTTCCGTTCCGAGAAGGAACAGAAGCAAGTTTTGGAGGATCTCGCCTTTGGCAAGGTCGACGTTATTATCGGAACCCACCGTCTACTGCAAAAGGATGTTGTTTTCTTTAACCTAGGGCTATTGATCGTTGACGAAGAACAACGCTTCGGCGTTATCCATAAAGAGCGCCTCAAACAGATGCGTGCTGAAATCGATGTGCTCACAATGACAGCGACACCTATTCCGCGCACGTTACACATGTCGCTTGTCAACCTGCGTGATATGAGTATCATTGAAACACCTCCTCAAGAGCGGCTGCCCATTCGGACAACGATTCGAGAATACGATGATGCACTGGTGCGCGAGGCGATTTTGCGTGAGATCGACAGGGGAGGTCAGGTCTTCTTTGTACATAACCGCGTCCAAGGTATCCAGATCACTGCGAACAAGCTCCAACAACTCATCCCCGAGGCCCGCATCGTCGTGGGACATGGGCAAATGAACGAGGAGCAACTGGAACGCGTCATGATCGGTTTCTCCAACGGCGACTACGATGTCTTGGTCTCTACTACCATTATCGAAAATGGGCTAGATATTCCCAACGCAAATACAATCATTGTGAACAATGCGGCTTACTTTGGCTTAGCACAGCTCTACCAACTCCGTGGTCGCGTTGGTCGCGCAACGCAACAGGCTTACGCTTACTTTTTCTATGGCAAAGATGCTAAACTTACGCCTATCCAGGAGAAACGTTTACGTGCAATTTTCGAGGCCACAGAATTAGGAGCTGGCTTCCGTATCGCTATGAAAGACTTGGAAATTCGTGGTGCAGGCAGTCTCCTCGGAGCAGAACAATCTGGCTTTATGAACTCGGTCGGCTTCGATCTCTATTGTAAACTCCTCGCGGAAGCTGTCCAGGAGTTGCAGGGCAAACAGGTCGAAGCAGGTGTATCAACTACAGCCGTCGATTTACCACTGGATGCTTACTTGCCGGACGAGTTCATTGGAGACCGCACTCTAAAAGTCAACTTCTACCAGCGCCTTGCCTCCCTGACAGAGCCAGAGCACGTTGAAGCTATGGCAGCAGAGATGGCCGATCGCTTCGGACCACTATCGCCACCAGTCCACAATCTCCTCACCCTGGTACGGTTAAAGCTTGAAGCTGCAAAGCTAGGCTATGAGTCTATTGCCATAAAGGATAATGAGTTTGTACTTACGGTCAAGCGAGTAGTAGTTCCAAATCGTATTGCGCTCTATCGGCGTTTCCGCAATGAAGCTCGCGTCCAACAGGGAGTAATTCGCATTCCCAAGCGTTTGCTTGGACCAGACTGGTTAGAGCAACTACAGGATCTTTTACCATCAATTGCAGCTCCTGCCTCCTCTACAGCGTAGAGGTATCCCCTGCTGGAAAAGGGTACCTCTCTACGAGTTTAGAAACTCAGAAACGGCGCGTATGCATAAGATGGAACATCAATGCTTGCTTATAGTCTAGGACCGTCACCATGCCAGTTTTGACAACCTGATTGGCAAGGTTGAGCAAGGTCGAAACTACTTGCAAGCGCGTTTCATCCATACGGGACTGCTGGCGCAACATCTCAAGCAGCTGAGCAGGCCCTTGACCAGCAATCTCAAGGCCAACACTGATCGCTTCTATACGAAGCCAGAGAATAAGCTGATGACGCATTTGCTCAAAAATAGCCAGATCATCCTCCCCCACCGACATCATATCGCGCTGGCTGGAGCTAGCTGTACCATTAGTTACTGGTAAGTCAGAAGGAGGTATACGACGAGCCTGTGGCTGTGCCACCGGAACTGGAGATGTGACAGAGTCAGACAAGGGAGGCGTGCGCCCTCTTCCTTCTGCCGATTTTGCGGATGTCAGTGGTACCATGGGAGTTGCAGCCACAAATGGTGGTGCAGAAGCAGGAAACTGCGCAGATTTTCGTGCAGCAGTTGATCGTTCTATCAAAGGCGATAATGGCTCTGACTTGCTACGAGCAGGATCAAGTCGCTCTACTGGCGTCGTCGGCAGTTCTGGTTGACGAGCGGGAGCAATGGCAGCTAGTGGTGTTGAACCAGAGGATATAGTACCCCTGCCATTGGTCACCTGAGCAGCCGAGCGTGAATTCGTCGAGGGAGGCATAGGTACTACTGTCATCTGCCGAGCGACCACTACATCAAACTCAGGACTGCTAACAGGAACCGTAGAGGCAGCAGGAAACGCCGGTACCTGTGTATGAGAAACACGGCGCACCTTTCCAGATGCAGTAGGAGTCCTAGGGAGACTTGCAGAGCTAGCAGGGCCAACAGAACCAGTAACAGCGCCTAGGCGCTCCTGACCTGCATCCCCGGGCTTGAGTTCACCACGCAATTCTTGTAACTGCTGTTGGAGTATCATGGTTGCTGCGGAAATCTGCTCCCAACGGAGAGCGGGTTGCCCACTGATAGGTGTTGCACTCCAAGAGACAGTAGGACGAGGGCTACCGAAAGGAGGATTGCCCTGCCGTTGCCCCATCAGGTGATTACGCAGCCCTTGAGCAACAGTTCCAGCAGACGAACTGATGAGCATCCGTACATCAGACATTCTTCGACGCCCCTGTTGCCCAAAGAAACTCCGATTGCGCTGCATAAACTGGATGAAGAGACCTTCTATCCGATGCTGAAATTCAGCGGCGGTAAGATCTACACGACCCCACGCAGTAAAATCGACAGAACTAAGGTAAAGCCAAACTTCCTGACGTTTAGCACGGCCAACCGGGCGCATGTGCAACGACTCAGTACGATAATCAAAAAAGCGCGGATAACAGAAATTAGCGACTAGAGTCTCAGCCAACTCAGCCTTGAAACGCGCAACTTCAGCAGGTGGGAGTTGTCCTAAATAAATGCCCATCACGTCCTCTTTCATTCTAAGCTTCAATCTCGACTGAGCCCTCGACACCTTTTCCACAACACATGCACCCAATATGCTACTCGGTGATTTGCAGCGTCATCAACTGCAGGGCATTGGCACTCGGGCTGGCCACGACTGCACTAGGAGCAGATACCATATGCAAAGGCAGCCGGGCATGTCCATCCATTATTGTACTAGATGATTGTACCAGAGGTAAAAGGGCAAGGGACATATGAGCTAGTCCATCTGGGACTTTTGTCCACTGGAAGCCAACCTGCGGGATGTCTATACGCACAATTTTGCCCGACTGCCAGCTACTGGAAGGACACCAGGACATGGTGGGCACATCCGCACTAAGAAGATACTCTCCCCCTTGCTTCATCTGGAGCAAGAGTAGCAGACGGAGTGGCGTTGTACTTGGTGTAGTAATTTGCCAGAACGTTGTTACCCCGGCAGTATCTCTCCTTCGGCTGAACGGGGTGGAAGCACCGACATTATATCCTACTAGCCTCATATTTCCCCCATTAGGTGTAGTGAAATCCACTTTGAGAGGATTGGTCACATCTTTTGGCTGCACATAGATATTGGAGCAGAAATTCTTCGGCCAGTTAAGCAGGACCTGACTCGCGTCAACTCCATCGTCTGGTGCCATAGGAGAGAGGGGAGAAACACCTGGTCCAGGTAAACCGCGTTTGAGCAAGAGATAGCCATCCTGAGCAAAGGCAATACCATACCTCCCAGCGAGTAAAACCCTTTGTACTTCGTGCATATACTGAGAAGGATTATAGGGATAGGTATCACTCGTCACATCTAACAAGATATAATCAGCCTGATCATCATCATAGGGAAACAGATAGATGTGTTCTCGCTGGCTCACATGCGGAACAAGCTTTGATTGTGCCGATACCGAAGCCGTGGGAGGAATCATATTAATGAAGTGCTGAGCTAATCTCAGATGATCAGTCACCTTGGGCCAGCGAAAATTCTGGGAAAATGGCATCTGTCCGTAGAAGTAGTAGTCTGTATAAACGGCACTTGCCAGCGTACCTCCTAGCAACCCTGCGAGCAAGACTATATGCACAATGCGAGCAGGCAACCAGGGATATAATACTAGCCTATCACCTCTACCATAACGTTTGCTGTAATGCATACGCAGCCAGACCATAATAACCTGTATCAGCCACCCGATAATTACTAAGGCTTCAATCGTTGCGAAAATCAATACAGGTACAATCTCAGCATTATACTGAAAAATGCCGCTATACATCTGTGGGTCAGAACTCAGCAAGTTGATTGCCAACGACGGAAGAGCCATGAAAAAGACCCATGGCACTAATAGGGGTAAATAGAGAGCAGGAGAAAAGAGAACATTCACATACGCTAGATGCCCTGGTTCCCGTATATATTGATTTAAAAACCCATGTGGATGAAGCAAACTACTCGCAATAAAAAGAGTTGGTTTCGCCAACTGAGGATAACGCGCAACAAGGAGTGGATGTCCAGTAGGACTGAAATGGGGCATGATCACCGCATAGGCCAGCCAGAACCAAGCAATGCCTATAAGAAAAAGCGCCAGACCACGACACCAGCGCCACTGGAAGACCATCGCCCATACACCAAACATAGCCACAACAAGCCCTATCTCCTCTTTACAAGCTAGAGACAACAATGCAAAGATAAAGACCCCTACTGTACGGCCTGTATACATGAAATAGAGCATGAAAAGCAAAAGTGCGGCAGTAAACGTTACAGCATGAAAATCAAAGCCCAGGGCCTGCTGCTGTGCAGGATAGAGCAAATAGAGCGCTGCAATTACAACAGCGGCCAGATTACTGCGTAACCTGAGACGAGCTAGCCAGAAAGCGGGATATGCTCCGCTTGCCACCACCAGAGTTTGCAGGACCAAAAGCACCTTAGGATCCGCCCAGATAAAATAAAGCAATGAGATCGGGATAAGTAGTGGATCAAAATGAATCGCAAAGCGCATGACTCCTACAGGTGAAACACAATTGGTATCGAAGACGATATTACAAATAGTCTGCTGAAGCAGATGCCCATGGATAGTGTTCCAAAGAGCTTGATCTATAATACCGAAATCTTCGGCATTGGTCATGAATACATCTTGGCGGGCCATTAAGAGGGCACTAAAATAGGCACTAAAAAGAATCACAGCCACCGTAACCAGCCCGGTAGCAATCCAGAAGACACGTGTACGTGGCATCGGCTCTGGCTCCGGATAGAGGCAAAATCGGCGCTTCAACAGCGCAAGGCGTTTCCGCCAGATTATACTAACCACTCATCCAGCCTCCCTCTAACTAAACAGAAGGATCTGATACGCATTCAACAACTTCTTCTTTATCTGCCTGACGCCCGGCTTCCGAAGGGAATGCCAACTCCTCCTGCTGTATAAGGCGCACTTGCCGCCCACCGCTCACATATGCAATGCTTACACAAAGCAATTCAGCGGCAGTAGAAATCAAACGAGAGAGAATAGCGATAATTGCCGACAAGCCAGCGGGTAAAAGAGGAAAAGCCAGGATAAAAATAGTTGTAATCGCTGCCTCACGGAATCCTAGCCCGCTGGGAGTAATAAAGCTCACGAAACCAATATCCCAGGCAATCGCATAAATACCGATACAAATTGGCAAGAGCGCAAACGGTGTACCTGGCCAGAGACTACGTAACAGGATAAAGAACGCACAGCCAGAGATTATCCAGCTTCCACACCAGGCAAAAGTGATAAGCAAAATATCCCGGTACCGCAATGGTAACTCCATGGGATTACGTTTCAACAGACGTAATGCAACCGTCAGCAGAGCATTGAGCACACGTGGATGCAAGCCAATCAATAGAGCAAGTATACTCGCTACACCAAGGACAATGAGAAGCGGTGTTCCCTGGGCCAGGGTACTGACAGCCGAGATATTGCTCCAGAACAAGAGGCTTACAGCAAAAATGAGGGCCCCTGCGGCAAGCTTCGTGATCAGTTCAATCGTTATACTGGCAAATGCAACGGGACGAGATACGCCATACTTTCCTACCCACAAGAGGCGTGTGAGCACATGCCAGACATTCCCAGGGATATAGCGCACGAACTCTGAAGCCAGATAGATGCGCAGGCATGGTCGCAGATTCAATAGAAAACCGAGGCGAGCCAGTACAGCACGCCAGATAAGGCCGTAAGATACTTCCTGTAACAGAAAGCACAGAAATGCCAGTACTAGAAGCCAGGGATTCAACTGAAACCTATGGGTCATTAAATCATGCCATTCCTGGTTCCAGTTCTTGCCTACAAAGAAAACAATTGCCAGGAAAATCACAAAAGGCAAAGCAATTCCTAATATACGCTTTCCAGCATGCTTTCCAAATCCCTTCCACAGCTTTTTTTGCATTAATTCAATTCCTGCCTGATATTGTACTCTTCTCCACGCTGAAATGCATAGTGACGGATCATCTCACTCTGTAGACCAGTCAAAAAGAACTGCAGCCCAAAAATCATCAATAGAATACCAACAAATAGCAGAGGCTGGGTATGGATAGGCTGAACCTGGATGAAATTACTGCGAATAACGACCCAGAGATCTATCAGAAAGCCTGCCAACATCGTCCAGAATCCAAGCGGGCCAAAGAGTCGCAGAGGGGTACGTAGGAAAGTCGTCAGAAACAGAATGTTGAGCAGATCAATCAACCCACGAGCAAACCGGCGTGCTCCAAACTTCGAAACGCCAAACTGGCGTGGACTATGATGGACTTTAATTTCTGTGACACGAAAACCGCGTGATTCTGCAATAACAGGAATAAAACGATGAAAATCACCATATAGCTTTAAATAGGGATCTTCAATTACTTCACGACGATAAGCTTTAAAACCATTGTTAATATCATGCAAATGAACTCCCGTCATCTTACGCACTAACCAGTTAAAAATATGCGAAGGAAATGTCTTAGAGACAGGATCCAGGCGTGGGAATTTCCAACCCGAAACCAGATCATATCCTTCATCGAGCTTTGTAAGGAACCTGGGAATCTCCTGCGGATCGTCTTGAAGATCCCCATCCATGGTAAATATAATAGAGCCTCGGCAACGACTAAAACCAGCCACGAGTGCAGCAGTTTTGCCAAAATTTCTCCGGAAGCGGATCACGCGTACAACCCCAGGATACTCATCATGTAATTTTTTCAACTCCTCGAAGGTATCGTCAGTGCTCCCATCATCAACAAAAATGATTTCATAGCGCTGCCCCACCTGCTCAAGCTGTGCAGATAATTTCTCAAACAGCATCTGCACACTCTGCATTTCATTCATCATAGGAACAACAATAGAAAACATGACCTCCTGGGGCAAAGGCGCGGGGACTAATAGGTCAGATACTACCGGACGAACTAATTCTGTTTCTTGCATACCTTAAATTCTCCACTCAGAGCGCCATAGCTCTTCTCTACTACTACAACGGATCAATACTAGCAAGAGATACATCTCATAGCCTTTTATTACCGCACTCGGTCACAGGAAAGGCTCCGTCTTTTAAACAGGAGACGAACTGCTGTTCTTCAACCATTGCTATTTGCCAAGACATATGGTATAATCAGAATACATCAAGGGAAGACAAATTCAAAGATACTTTGATGTTTCTCCATCTGGGGATGTCGGGTTTCGACAGGTGATTAGATTGGAGAATTGCAGGTCGAGGTGTCGGTATGCACTCTCGTTAAACAACCGACGAAAAATTAGCTGCCGAAAAACAGCCAAAACTGGCTCCAGTCTCTAACTTCGCTGCCTTCGCTGCCAAAAAGCAGCAGCAGCGAGTCCCGGTTCTTGGAGCTTTCGCCTTCGCTGCCTAAGAAGTAGTGACGCGACGTCCGCCTAGCCTTTGTCCGTGGGGCTAGTTCCGGGCGACAGACACGCGGGATGCGATGACGTGGACCGCCTTCTAAACGTTATCTAAGACCAGAGGGCCAGCGCTTGTAGTATCCTGTCGATGGGAGACCGAAGCGTAAAACAAAAACATCGACTAAACCTGTAGTACATTCTTTGATAGGGTTGCTTGGACGGGGAGTTCGACTCTCCCCCATCTCCACCAAGAACAAGGCGGGAAGCTGGTCTATAAACTGGCTTCCCGCCTTATTATTTACACTCCTAGTTCCTACCTCTACCATCCAAATCAAAGACTTGAGAGCAAAAAGGATGTAGGGCTTGTAGGGATCAAGGACACTTCCTCGATACGCAGGTCTGCTTCGTTCTGGAAAGGACTCTGCGGCAAGAAACCGATGCACCGTCTGCCGTGACATTTTCAAGCGGCGAGCAATTTCTCGCTCGAAGAGCGCCTGCTGATGGAGGACCTGGACGGCGAGGTTTAGCGCATACCGATTGGAGCGGCTGACCTGTGAGGGAGATTCTTCTAGCGGTGAGGCACAAGAGCCAGATGCAGCGGCTCGCAGACGAGGAGACATTTTCCGAAAAGGCTTGGATACCTCCTCTGGTTCAGCAGCGGCAGCAGGAGCAAGCACTCGGAGCCTTCCTCGCGCTTTGTCAGGAATGGCATCAGAGGGATCTGCGTCGATTTCTGATAAATGCTTCTGTTTGTGTGCCATCAGCTCTTTGAGCTTCTCACGCAAGTTGAGGAGCAGGTGGAATTTGTCGGCAATCTGTTGGGCTTGAGGAGCCCCACGTCGAGCCGCTGCGGCATATTCGGTTCCCCGATCTCGACTCACAATCTCCACTTCTGGATGGCCACGAAGCCACGTTGCCACGGTTTCTGTCGAACGATCAGGCAACAGGTCGATTGTTGTACGACGCTCCAGATCTTTCATCGCGCTTTTCGCCGATAGGCAGTGAGGGATCGAGGAGATCGGGGATCAGTGCTGCAGCAAGGAAATCGGTGCTAATCGTGGAAAGAAGAAAAGAGCAGCATTTAGGTACCCCTACCGTGCATAAATTTACATTGAAACAGGATGTAGGGAGAAAGGATACTGCTCTTGTTTTATGGCACGGGGCAACTCGAGCACCTGACTCACTTTTGCACAGAAGTACTAGGAGTGGCATTGCCTTCACCAAGACTGCAGGGAAATTTCGATGCTGGCGGAGAGATCATGGAGGATGGTACATAAGCAGTTGTATAAGACAGTGGATAAAGGAGAAGAGCGGTGTTGGTGGCAGGTAATTGGGGAAAGTGCATGATACAGAAAACACCGCTTACTATACTTATAGTATACATGGCGGATACAAAGAATTCAATGAGTGAATACGGTTGCTTGACCTGCTCGTACAAGGTATGTTATAATGCTGTAAGTGCATCCATCTTCACCCCCGATTAGAGAACAGGAGGACAGCTTGCCCAACGAGCTTCGAGTTGATACTGCCGCACCGTGGAAACAGCGCTTTCGTGCCCCAACCATTCTCTGGACGCAGCTTGCGAAGGCGGCACCGACACGTGGTCTGGTCGTGAGTAATGTCTCAGGTGTCACTCAACTGTATGCATGGCATCTCCTCACTGGGGAACTGGTCCAGTTGACGAATCGACCGGATGGTCAATTGTTGGGTCTCATCTCACCTGATGGGCGTTATATATACTATCTCGATGACAAGCAGGGCAACGAAATCGGACATTTTGTACGAGTCCCATTTGAGGGAGGGACTCCAGAAGACATCACACCAAACCTGCCGCTTTATTCTTCCTTTAACATAGATATAAGCTATGCAGGAAACCTCCTCGCATGTACTTTAGCAACCTCCGGAGTTTTTCAGGTATACTGTCTTGGCCTGGGACCCGAGGGACAGCTTGGCACTCCACGGCAGGTATACCAGGCAGCAGGACTAGTCATAGTCAGTACTTTCCCATAACGGCGAGATCCTCGTGTTAGGCTCCACCGCACGTTCTGGCAATTTGCGATGCAGTCTGCTGGCAGTGGTCACTGCCAGTGGCCAGCAGCTCACCGAGTTGTGGGACGGGCCGGAGAGCAGCATTGAGCCGGGAACTTTCTCGCCGCTCGCAGATGACTTTCGATTGCTGGCGACGACCGATCGCACGGGGGTCAAGCGTCCTCTCATCTGGAACCCCCGTACAGGTGAGCGTGTTGACCTGGTGCTCGACGATCTGGAGGGAGAGGTTGTGCCACTGCACTGGTCAGCCGATGGAAAGCGCATTCTACTCTGTCAGTTCTCACAGGCGGTCCAGCATCTCTTTGTCTACAATATCACAAACAAGACACTGCAGCACCTGCAGCACCCCAGAGGATCATTTATTCCCTGGGGAACGTATTTTGGTCCAAACGGCGAGATCTTTACTCAGTGGATGGACTCCACTCATCCATCGCAACTGGTTGCCCTCGACAGTGCAACGGGGATATGGATGCGCTCCGTGTTGGCTGCGGGCGAAGTGCCATCGAGTCATTCCTGGCAATCCGTAACCTTTCCCTCATCTGATGGACAGACGATCCAGGGGTGGTTAGGCATCCCTGACAGAGAAGGCCCGTTCCCGACAATCCTCGAAATGCATGGGGGGCCTAAGGCTGTAGAAACCGAAAGCTTTGCTCCTGGAAGTCAAGCCTGGCTCGATTGTGGTTTTGCCTATCTCACGATCAACTATCGTGGCTCAACCACATTTGGAAGAGAGTTCGAAAACCAGATTTTGGGCGATCTTGGTCACTTGGAAATTGAAGATATAGTCGTTGCTCGTAAATGGCTGATCGAGCAGGGCATTGCCAGGCCCGATCAAATCCTCCTCACTGGCTGGTCTTATGGTGGATATTTGACGTTGCTGGCACTGGGCAAACACCCAGAAATGTGGCTGGCTGGTATAGCTGGCATGCCGATAGCCGACTGGACGATCCAGTACGAGGATGAAGCAGAGACGCTTAGGGGATATCAGCTAGCTCTCTTCGGTGGTACACCCGAGGAGAAACCGGAGCAGTACACTGCCAGCTCACCCATCACCTACGTTGAGCATGTCTGCGCTCCGGTACTCATCATCCAAGGATGCAACGACACGCGAACTCCGGCGCGTCCAGTTAAGATGTATGAGGAGAAGATGAAAGCTCTCGACAAGGCCATCGAAGTCAAATGGTTTGATGGTGGCCACCTCAGTCCGTTTGCGGGGGTCGAGCAGTCTATCAAACTCCAGGAGTGGATGCTTCGCTTCGCCTACCGTGTCTTGGAACAGGGCTGAAAGAACTGGTGGTGGCATAAGATAGAGGTCACGACATCCGGTGGTCTACCTGTTAAGTGTTGGTGGGCATGGAACGAGCACTTTGGTCAACAGTTCTTGGACGGTCCAAATGTGATCGGTGAGACCAGCAGCCATAGCAGGCGTCCTTTGTTGCCAACATGCCTGTTTTGAAGGGTTTGGCAATTCCACGCGTAATGTTTTAACAGGACGGGTGAAATTGTACAGAGCCCACGAGATACGCATCGACAAGCGTCAAAGGAATAAGGAACCATGAGTCAAAAACGCTATGCCTACCTGATAGGAGCCAATGGTCCTCGAACAGAGCGTCTGGTAAAGCTTAAATATGCTGAAAAAGATGCACAGCGTCTTGCAGAGGCATTGCTCACTCCTCATTGCAGTTTCACCAAGGCTGAAGCAACCACAGCAGAGAATCCACAACCGACGTTGGCTGGTTTGAACCGCTTTATAAAGCAGTGTGAGCCTTCAGATCTGCTTCTGGTACACTTCTCACTCAGGTCACGCCGATCGTGGACGTGGAGGCCAGCTTATTCTGCTCTGTAATGGCACAGACATTGACGATTATACTTCATCAGCTATAAAGATCAGTAGCATCAAGGAGTACCTAGACGAGTGTAAAGCCTGTCAGAAGGTATTGATACTCGATTGCTGTCATGCTGGTGCTGCACATACCAGCCTATTCAAAGGTGATCAAGACTTAAGGGGTAGCCTTCAGCAAGCCCTTGAGGGAAGCGTCAATCTCATTCTCTCAGCGTGTTCCTACCGTGATCGCACACGCGAATTAGAGGTTTTAGGCGGTGGAGCTGGTTTTCTCTCCTGGACTCTCATCGCTGCCTCTACATCACGTTTCGAAGATGTCTCTCCGGATAAGCAGTCACTCTCATTGATGGATATCTGGAAATGGATACCGACTGCTCTACAAGAAGTAAACGATCGGTTAGAGCCCAAAGAGCAGCTGCCCCGACCTATCCTTCTCAACGAAATGATTGCAGGTCATGATGGGGAAATCTGGTCCCCATCTTTCTCTCATTAGCGGATCTTGCTCGCTCTGGGAAGGCCTTGCAGAGCTATCTGATCGATCTGGTAGAAGAACTTGATATCGAACGCACCTATGCCCAGACTCTGTGGAAAGCGATCGAAGCAGGTCAGACCTTTGTCTGCTTGGATAGCCTTGATGAGGTTGAACCCCGGCACCGCCAGAAGATGATTGAATGGATCAATGCATGGGCAACAAAGCCAGGGAACACTTGGGTCATTGGGTCCCGTTTTACTGAGTACAAGGGCGGATCTTTCAAACATGGGCAGTTTGCTGAATGGAAATTACTGCCTATGAATCACCAATTGCGCTTAGAACTAGCAAAGCGTCTCCTCCCAGAACTGCAACGACTCCTCCCACCTGTTCCAGAGCAATCATTGTTTCCCGCCATCTTCGTCAAGCACCTCGAGGACCATCCTCAAGCGGCAGCTTGGGGAAGAAACCCTCTCCTCTTTAGTCTAGCAGCAGTGGTCTTTTTAAAAAAGAGAACACTGCCATCGAGTCGAGTGATGCTCTATCAGCAGGTTCTCGATGCCTTTTTAGAGACCCGTGAACGAGATCCAGTGCGACGAAAAGTCCTGCGCCGTGTTCTCTCAGATCTGGCATTAGAACTCTACAAAGCAAAGAGACGCACCTTTAGTCTGGATGACCTTCTTACACTGTTGCCGATCGTTCGTCAGAGACAGCATGAGAACTGGATCACCGACGAAATGGTACATCGTATCCTTCTTTCTGGTATGCTTGATGTCTTGGCGCGTGAAACCTACAGCTTCAGGCACCAGACATTTCAGGAATATCTGGCAGGAGTTGAACTTGCACAACGCTTGACTAATCAGGACAAAACGGTACGAGATGATTCTTGGAAGTTCACATGGAGGAAGCGTACCATTAGCTGCTGAATAGAAGTCCTGCGGCTGATGGTAGGTGTGCTCTACCAGCAACTTGGAAGCAAAGGAAAATTAGAGGCTCAGCGTTGGCTACAGGAGCTTGTTAGACAACGATCGACGGAAGAAGGTGATCCAGGAGACCTGGGATTGACATTGGCATTGAAATCGTTAACGGAGATCCCCGAAGAAGGTGAGTCGGAGAAGTTTTCAATAGGACAATTATAACAGAAGATTGTCTCCATCTGGATAGATGAGCTGCTGAGAACAGTTAGCGATCAACGAAGAATGAAATGGATCCGACTTCAATCTCTATCAAAAGACGTATTTCATATCCATGGACGAGAAGTAGATAAGGCCTTAGAACATTTGATAAAGACTTTGTGGAGCCAAAATACAAACGAAAGGGAGAACGCATGCGAACTGCTGAGAAAATTGGGACAGCGAATACCTCTTAAGCAGTTACTTGTGGCACTCAATGACTCAGACGCAAGAATATTGGATTCGACAGTCAGAGGGACTCCCGAAAGCTCATCAGAGATTCCTGAAGCCTCTTCAGGCGGGCATTGGCATGATTTCCTTCACCCATGTGATGCGGTCTTTTCTCTTGCTTGACATCAACTGTGCATCGCCTCTTACTGGACCACTTTGCCTCGTTACCTTGAGCTTCGAGGAGGCAGGATCGCGGACACCGCCCGACCAACGCAGGTAAGCGCGGACTGAGGCTGCGATCGACCCCTTGACTATGTATGTACACTCCGTATATACTAGGGTGATGGGAGACCGACCACGACACATCCTCTGGGATCGTCACAACCTCAAACACCTCTTCGCGGATCACCCTGAGCGGGGGATTACGAAAGAGGAGGTCGAGGAAGTCCTTCGCAGTCCTGGGTCCTTCGTGGTTCCCACACCGGGACGCAACACCACGTTCACGGTGGGCAAGACGGCAACGGGACGACGGCTCGGTATCGCCTGGCTCGACCGCCGAGCGGGCATCTACCCCATCCACGCCCGGCAGGTGAGCGGCACACAGTGGAGGAAATACACCGATGACAACTCATAAGAAGAAAGCATTCGACGACCCCTTCGACAACCTCTCCGACGACGAGTTCGAGGCGGAAATTACGCGTGCCATGGAGGAGCGTGCACAGAAGGGCCTCCCCATCGAGAAGGTAGGCGATACCGTCCCCATCTCGCTGCGGGTGGACCGATCCGTGCTGGCACGCGTCAAGGCGATAGCCCAAGAGGGCAATATCTCCTATCAGCGGCTCATGAAGAACTGGATCGAGGAGGGGCTCGTGGAGACGGAGCGAGAGAAGGCACCGACACTCCGTGTGGTCCTCAGCGATGCGGACATTCAGCGCGTAACGACTACTGGCATCGACATCCTCCTGGTTCGTGAGACGGATGCCCCACCACCCCGTGCCATGGGAGAGTAGGCCCATAGGCGCGAACTTAGGGGATGAGCAATCCCCAAATGGGTCATGCAGCTTTGGCCTGATCCTCATCTTCAGGTAGAGCAGTAGGAACCCCAAGCCAGTGACAAACCTGAGTGTAAAGATGGGATCTCTTGCGATGACCGCTGCACAAAAAGCGTTGTAAGCGTGGTAAACACACTCGAAAGCCTTCAGCCGTATAGCTGCCTCGGACCTGTTGGCAGAAGAGATCGAAACTGGCCTCCGCCAGCATCCATGGAGACAAGCGGACCGCAGAGATCATCTTGCCAGCAGCAAGCAGGAGCAACCAGCATCCCCTCATGGACTTGCTGGGCACAATGGATGGCATCCCTCATAGCCAGACGCACGGCGGCACTCTCTTCTTCCAACAAGGCCCAGCCAAGTAAGAGCAAGGTGATGGTGGCTTTAGCCGTTGCCACCGTCTTACACCGCAACCTCTGTGCTTTAAGCAACTGTTTCATTCGCTTGAATACTAATTCAATATGCCAATATGCTCGGTATAACTGCAAGATCTGCTGATCACTCCAGTACTCCTGTGGCAAGGTAGTGACCACTAAGACCCATCCAGAGAAATACAGGGTGCTTGGACGCACCTTCTGCTGCTTCTTCCTCGTCTTCTGCTTTGTGCGTCGCTCAGCCTTCTCCTGTTGGTCCTGCGAGAGACGCAGGGCGATCAAATGCAGCTTAATGCGCTTGTGGGCACAGCTGATCCAGACAGCACGGCTGCAGATCTGCCCGGCGGAGGCTTGCAGTCCCTTGAGCCAATCCAGGACCACCATGCTGGCTCCTTGCTCATCTTCCATGGGAAACTTGGATGGGCTGATGCGAACGATGATGTCGGCCATCTTGGAGACCACAAAGCCGATGCGTGTTCGTAAGCCATTGGCACGATCGGTCACCACCAGATCTCCTCTTTGCAGCTCAAAGATCTCCAGATGCTCTCCTTCATGGCAATCCGTCACTTTCAGTTGTGTCAGCCGACCAGCCAACAAATCGAAGGCCGTATGCACTCGCCAGATCTTCCCCTGAGGCCCAAAACACTTCCAGTGGGTTCCATCGATCAACAAGATCCGTTTCACACCTGCTCGTACCAGCCACAGTGAGGCTCCTGAGGCCATCGCCAGCACCTCCTGCAAGAGCCAATCGAGCCAATCGCTGGCTTTTCGCAACCGTTTACGCCAAGCGTTAGCTGACACATCTGCCAAGCCTATTAACACGCTCCACATACTCAAATGCTGGAAGGAATGGACCGTGTACACATAAGCAAGCAATCCACGCAACAAATCTGAGGCCTTGCTGATCTCGCGACAACGCTCAAAGGCTTTGAGTTTTTTGGCCTGTTCTTCTAGGTGAGCTGGTAAGCAAGCAAGGATATCATCTCAACTATGAGTAAACGAGCTAATGGTGAAGGTACCGTCTACCAACGCAAAGATGGACGCTGGGTTGCGTCCATCTTCCTTGAAAATGGAAAACGCAAGTCCATATACTGTAAAACCCAACAGGAGGCGATCAAAGTAGCAAGGAAAGCCAACAACGACAAAGATCAAGGAATGCTCATTGCCACCGAGGATCAAACACTGAGCACCTTTTTGACGACATGGTTGCAGGATACGGCTCAACCACGGTTGCGAGATCGAACCTATCTTCGCTACCGAGAATTGATTGAACTGCATGTTCTTCCTCTGCTAGGAAACCTCAAGCTTCAGAAGCTCTCACCGCAGCATCTTCAGAGGCTTTACAATCAGAAACGGGAAGAAGGGTATGCACCTCAAACGATCAAGCATATTCACCGGGTGCTTCATCGTGCCTTGAATGATGCTCTCAAGTGGGATCTCGTTGCCAAGAACGTTTGTGATGCAGTCGATGCTCCTCGTGTGCCAAAACAGGAGATGAAAGCCCTGACCCCTGAGCAAGCCCAACAATTCTTGGAAGCTGCCAAGGGCGATCCATTAGAAGCCCTCTTCGTGCTGGCGCTGACAACTGGCATGAGGCGAGGAGAACTGCTGGCATTACAGTGGGCAGACATCGATGGTGTTCGAGGAATCTTGCACGTAAGACGCACGATTGCACGTCTTCCCAACAGAGGTTTCGTCGTTTCGGAGCCTAAAACCGCAAAGAGCCGCCGTGCTATCCAGTTAACCGAGCTTGCCGTTGATGCGCTCAAACGTCACCGGGCACAGCAGAACGAAACACGTCTGAAAGCGGGAGGAGCATGGCAGAGTCAGGATTGAGTGTTTTGCACCGATGTGGGAACACCACTTGACCCAACAACGATGTTACGCTCTTCTTTTGGGCCACTTCTTGTCAAAGCTGGCGTGCCGAAAATTCGTTTTCACGATCTGCGCCATAGTGCAGCATCGTTATTGCTGTCCATGGGGACCCATCCAAAAATCGTTCAGGAGCTTCTTGGGCATTCAAACATCAGTATGACGTTGTACCGTTGTTGGTCATGGAGACACGCCCGCCAGATGGTCCAGCGTTTAACCGGGCCGATTACTATCGAACGGCACTCAAACAGTTAGGGATACAGACGTATGAACGGCGTACCATCATCGATATCAGTACCGAGAGCACATGGGAGCAGAAAAAGGAACGTGGAAGCAGTGTGCGTGGGAAGGCTGCACAGTTCAATGACTCGGCAGAACTGCGTCATGTCTACGAGGATGCCATTGCACAGCGAGGAGTACGCACGGTGCTTCTGGATGAAGCCCAACATCTCTTAAAGGTATCAAGTAGCACCAGGCTCATCGACCAGCTCGACTGGCTGAAAAGCATGACGAATACCACAGGGGTACTGCATGTGTTAATCGGGACTTACGAACTTCTTGCGCTCCGCAACCTCAGTGGACAGACAGCCCGACCGGGCTTGGAGATCCATTTTCCGCGTTATCAATTCCAGCATGAGCCAGATCAACATGACTTTCAGGGAGCCCTGCTGACACTGCTCCGGCAAGTGCCCCTTGAAGTAGATGAGAAGGCATTGCTCCAACAGTGGCCGTATTTCTACGAGCGCAGTATCGGCTGCGTGGGCGTCTTGAAGGACTGGTTGGTTCGTGCTGTAGCAGCAACGCTCACTGATAGACAGTCCATTGTGACTTTTGCTCGACTTCAAGAGTACGCTCTTCCAGAGGCACAGTGTGAGAGTATGGCAATGGAGGCTGCTTCAGGTGAACAGGAACTGCATTACACGGCGAGTCGTCGCCAACATTTATGGAGCCTTCTTGGGATGAGTGCCGCGACAGAGAGAAAAGAAGAGCCGGAAGCCGTTACTCAAGCTATCACAGCGGAAGTCGAGAAGGAAGAGTCATCTCCACAGAAGAAAACAACACGTAGGGGTGAGCAGTCGCCTCGGCGCGTTCCTGTGGGACCAACGCTGGCGGCAGAGGAAAAGCCAGAGAAATGCTCATTTTCAGGAGCAGTCGTGGAGCTTTCCCCGGTGCACCTCGCACAAGCTGCTCTTTCAAAGCTCCAGTGCCCAGAATGCGGTGCGATCTGGACCGCTCGTATTCGTGGGGAGACAGTCTCATTTCCTCCCCATTCACCACCCACAAAAAGGCGGGCACAAGCCGTTCCACGATGGATCAGGCAGGGGGCAACATGGACTCCCTACAGCAAGAGTGTGTAGTCTAAGTCGTTCTGATGGACTCAACCCCTCCTAATTTACCCATATCATGTCCGTGTCGTTTTTTTACCATATGTTGTCCTCACGGACGCTTTTTTGTGACAAAGCACAGATTTTAACGTTCGCGCTGCTCGGCAAGATCAAGATAAGTTTTCTGCTGTATCCACTTTGGATCTATTGAAGGGTATAAAACGTAAGACATGATACACTAGATGTTAGGTAACAAAAAAAGAGGTTTTGGTGTGTAGCTAACCCGTTCTGTGCATCAGGATATGGAAAAAAATGGCCCAAATGAGGGAGTTTTGTGCTGCACTCATTTGGGCTTTTTGGCTTCTCAAGCGGGTTGAGGATTGAAGTGTTCCCGACTGGAATCGAACCAGCGCACCCGGTTCCGGAGACCGGTGCTCTATCCACTGAGCTACGGGAACTTCTTTCGGCTTGCTGCGAGTGTCGCAGGTTCAATTCCTAGGGTGTCCCTTTATAAAACCGCTGCTCTATCCGCCTTAACCGTTGCTCTATCTCTCATTTCTTAGACAATACCAGACACCCAACTGCTATGTCAAGTACTTATTTATCGGTAAGGCATGTGTCAAGTTGAGCACGGGTTGAGTTGACAGTTCGAAGGCCATGGCAAAGGCCCCCTTTGATGAGGTAAAGTAAAGAAAACTCTTAAAAGCCTCAAAGGAGGAGCCGATGCAACAGTATCA
>Ga0207416_1002046_pt1 | contig 23475 bp, 19 predicted proteins | sample PaiPotPPM11metaG_FD_184107 | JGI IMG/M metagenome (GOLD analysis project Ga0207416, IMG submission 184107) | Iron sulfur acid spring bacterial and archeal communities from Banff, Canada, to study Microbial Dark Matter (Phase II) - Paint Pots PPM... ...
TCCACTACCTCGCCGGCGGGGTCGGGACTGTCGCCGGCGAGGTAGTGGAAGCGCTGGGGGTGCACGCGGTCGACGATCCGCTCCCGGAGGTACCGCCGGAACGAGGCCGGGTGGTCGGCGTCGATCCCGACGTACTCGTCCATGTGGTATCCGACCACGCTCGACCAGTCGACGTCGTCGCGGCCCGTGAGCGCGTCGAGGAACGCCAGCTGGGAGTTGCCGGTCGCGAACATGACGTGGGCGGTCCCCCGGGCGGCGGTCGCGGCCGCGATGGTGTCGGCGGCCTCGGCGGCCGCGTCGCGGGCCAGGTCGCCCGCGGTGTCGTGCACGCGGACCGTCGCCTGGTCGACGACGAACGACCGGGCCGCCATCAGGCGAACTGCGGGAGCCACCGCTTCGTCGCCGCCAGCATCTCGTCGCCCATCGCGCCCAGGGCGTCGTAGTCGATGCGGCCCGCCAGCGGGTCGACGAGCAGCGCCTCCATCACCCGCTCCCGGCTGCCGGTGAGCCCGGCCTCGACCGTCAGCTCCTGGGCCGCGCTGACCCGGTGCAGCGTCTCGGCGAGGGCGGGCGGCAGGGTGACGACGTCGCGACCCCGCACGCCGTCGCGGTCGGCGACGCACATGCTCTCGACGACGACGTCGGGCGGCAGGTCGGCGACCTGGCCGTGGTTCGGGATGTTGAGCGGGAACCAGCCGGGCAGGTTCTCGAGCATGCACATCATCACCGGCGCCACCATCTCGCCCGAGGGCATCTCGTCCACGGTGTCGGCGGCGAGGAGGTCGTCGACCTCGTGCACGAAGTGCGCCTGGGAGCGCTCGCGGTCCTCGATCGTCGTCAGGTGCACGCCCCACCGCTCGCCCCAGCCCGATTCCTCGGTGAGGAACCCGGCGAAGAACTCGACCAGGTGGCGGTCGCCGGCCGCGGGGAGGACGCCGAAGCGCCGGAACAGCTCGAGCTTCACCCGATGGTGCGCGAGCAGGTCGCCGACGGTGCGCTCGCCGTGCTCGAGGTGGTCGGCGAAGTCGGCCGGCAGCGGGTCGTCGGCCCGCTCCGCCTCGTGGTCGAGGAGCTCGGCGAGCAGACCGAGGCCGTCGTCCCCGCCGACGTCGAGGGCCGAGATCACCGGCAGGTGGTTCACTCCCGCCACGGTCGGGGCGATCTCGAGGAAGCTGCGGTCGAGCAGCATGCTGAGCGCGAATTGCATGCCGGTGACCTCGTGGCAGAGGCCCACGGTGCGGATCTTCGAGGCCTTCGTCACCGCCCGGCAGATGGTGGTCATCGGGTTGGTGAGGTTCAGCATCCAGGCGTCGGGGCACACGGCCTCCATGTCGGCCGCGATGCCCGCGAACACCGGGATGTTCCGCAGCGCCCGCAGCACGCCGCCTGGCCCGACGCTGTCACCGACCGACTGGCGGATCCCGTACCGGGCCGGGATCTCGAGGTCGTGGAGCATCGACTCGAACCCGCCGGTCGAGATGTTCACGACCACGTAGTCGGCGCCCTCGAGCGCGGCCCGCTGGTCGGTGGTGGAGCGAGCGTGGAGCGGGATCCGGCGCAGCCGGGCGATGTGCTCGACGAGCTCGACCATGCGGGGCAGCGGCGCGGGGTCGAGGTCCTCGAGCACGATCTCGGCCTCGTGCAGCACCGGGGTGTTGGCGACGTCGATGAGCAGCTTCGGGACCCACTGGTAGCTCCCGCCCCCGATGATCGTGATGCGAGGGGCCATCAGCCCTCCTCCTCCCGGAGCGACGCGATGAGCTCGACCTCGACCGGCGCGCCGCGCGGCAGCGCCGCGACGCCGATGGCCGAGCGGGTGTGACGCCCGGCGTCGCCGAAGACGTCGACGAGGAACCGGCTGGCGCCGTCGGCGACCCGAGGCTGCTCGGCGAAGCCGGCGGTGCTGGCGATGAAGACGCTGAGCGTGAGGAGCCGGTCGATCACGTCGAGGTTCCCCAGCGCGGCCCGCAGCAGCGACAGCGCGTTCTGGGCGCAGAGCGCCGCGCACTCCTGCCCGACGTCGGCGGTCACGGCGCCGCCAACGAGCCCGGTCGCCCGCAGCGTGCCATCGGCGTCGCGGGGCAGACAGCCGGACGTGCGGGCGGTGCCCCCGTGCACGATCACCGCGTCGAGGGGGTCGTGGGGTGGGAACGGCCCCGGGAGCTCCACGCCGAGCGCGGCGAGTCGGGCCTCGAACACGCCCGCACCCTAACGGCCGCGCCGTCGCGGACGGTCAGGCCTCGCCGAGCGCCCAGCGGAGCCCGCCGTGGAGGTGCTGCAGGTACGCGGGTGTCTCCCACGCCCCGGGGAAGTGCCCGAGGCTGGTCGAGAACACCCGGCCGTCGCCCTCGGTGAAGCACCAGGCCAGGGGGAACCCGAACGGCGGGGTGCTCGCGCCGGGCGCGTCGGGGTCGAGCTGGTCCTCGGGAACCCGCAGCAGCACCCGGGCGTCGGGGCGGAGATCGCGGAACTTGTAGACCTCGTCGTGCCAGCGCCAGCCGACGCCGAGGTGGCGGGTCGCGGGGTGGTCACGATCGACGACCTCGAGGTCGACGGTCTGGGTCCACGGGTGCCCGTCGAAGCGGGCGCCGACGAGTCGCCCGTACTCCGCCCACCCGTAGCAGGAGTCGGTGGCCGAGTGGATCGCGAGCACGGCCACCTCGCCGGCACGGACTCGCCGCGTGATCGTGGCGCGCTGGGCCGCCGACCAGGGCGTCTCGCCGATCGTGAAGAGCGCCAGCACTCGCGCCGACTCGACCCGGTCGTCGTCGAGGTCTCGGACGTCGTCGACCCGCGCCGCCCGCAGGTCCGCGAGCTCGGCGCACTCGGCGACGCCGACCGCGGCCTGGTCGAGGACGCCGTGCACACCGGCCGGCCCGCTGGCGTAGGCCGCGACCTGGGTGACGAAGAGGAGCTCGCCGCCGGTCATGACCGTGGCCCGGCGTCTCGAGGGTCGTCCGGCACCGGGTCACGGTATCGGAGCCGACGACCCCTGGTACGAGGCGCTCAGGTCGCTCGCGCCCGCCCGAGCCATCGGTCGAGGAAGGCCGCCGGTCCCGCCTCGCGCCACTGGTGGTCACCCTCGAAGACGTCGTGGGCGAGCTGGCCCTCGGCGCCGAGATGGCGGTACACCGCGCCGAGCTGGGCCACCGACTCCCTCGCCGCCGCGACCGGGAAGATCAGGTCCTCGGTGCCGCTCTGCACCAGCAGCGGCCGGGGCGCGATGAGCGCGCCCAGGTCGACGTGCTCGAGCCGCCCGAGCATGCCGGGGAGCACCTGGGACCCGCACATGTTCCAGGGCACCTTGTGGGACTCGGCCCACGACGAGAAGAAGCCGCTCACGACCGCGGCCGCGACCCGCTCGTCCCACGCGGCGGTGAACAGCGTCATCGTGCCGCCGAGGGAGAGGCCGACCATGCCGAGGCGCGCCGGGTCGACGAGCTCGTGGCCCTCGAGCACGTCGAGGCATCGGGTGAGGTCGAAGAGGTTCTGGGTCAGCGGCCGGAGGCCAGCCATCGTCGCGTGCACGAGATTGATGTCGCAGGCGTAGATGTTGGGCGGGTTCCAGTCGGCGCGCTCACCGAAGCAGCGCAGGTCCGGCGCGAGCACCACGTAGCCCCGCCGCGCCAGCTGGCGGGCGTAGTCGCCGTGCGGTGCCTCGGTCGTCTCGAGGCCGACGACGAGCGCTTTGCCGGGGCCGTGCCCGTGGCAGGCGAGGATCGCCGGCCCGGGCTCGGTCCGGTCGTCCGGCACGAGCAGGTAGGCGGGGACCGACATGCCGGCCTCGCTGTCGAAGACGACGCGCGCCTGGCGGTAGCCCTCGCCGTGCTCCTCGTCGAGGGTCTCGAGGTTGAGCGGGACCGCCTCGGGCCACGGGCCGAGGAGCTCGACGAGCCGGTCCCGACAGCGCGCCCGCCACGACTCGAGCGTCGCCAGGTCGTCCAGTGGCAGCGGGTCGGCGGGCTGCGTGGCCGCGAGGCGGGTCATCCACTGGTGCCACGGCGAGAAGTTGCGCTTCCCGGTCGCAGCGTCGGCCGTGGTCACCACGCGTCTCCTGATCCTCGCTGCGACGGTCGCCCCGACGACAACCTACGCGGCCGGGCGCTGACGCCTGGCCGCACGGCGGGAGCGCGGCAGCGACGACGGCGACCCCGGGTCGCGCCCCGTGCGACCCGGCGCGACGAGCCGGCCCGCCGGTGCCCGGAACCGCTAGCCGCTGCCGGTGAGCGCGGCCAGCGGCCGGAAGGGCTGCTGGACGACCCAGCACGTGCCTTGGGGCTTGTGGTTCGTCTTCAGCTTGCAGGCCGATGAGGGCGGGACGTTGTTATGGAGGCTCACCACCTGGTACTGCGTCGGGCCGTAGAACTTCGTCGGGCTGAAGCTGAGCGTCGGGAACCACGTGCCCGGGAAGTTCGTGATCCCCGCCATCGCCTGCACGAACGTCCGGCGGTTCAGGTTCGGACCAGCCGCCCGGGCCGCCTGCGCGAAGAGCCGGATCTCTTGGCACCAGCCCGCGACCGGGCCCTGCTCCTCGATGAAGAAGGACTCGGCGCCCTTCGGCGGCTTCGGGTACGCCGCGTGCCAGGTCTGGTAGCAGCTCCGCAGCCCGGGGTCGTAGCCGCCCTGGCTCTCGGGCCGGTCGTCGTCGAAGCCACCGAGCGTCAGCGTGGTCACGCCTCGCTGGCCGTTGAGCGGGTCCTCGTCGGGGACGGGGATGAGCCCGAGCGCGGACGTGATGGAGCTCTCGTAGTCGGAGAGCAGGAGCTTCGGGAAGTAGTTCTGCTGGTTCTCGGACTGCAGCACCGGGAAGAACACGTTGAAGGGCATGAGGGGGATCACCGAGTCGACGCCGGCGCTGCGCAGCTTCTGGATCGCCAGCGGCGCCTCGGCGTTCGTCTGGGCGGTGCTCGAGACACCGGCGGCGATGGTCTCGACCGTCGGCGTCACGCCGATGTTGCGCAGGTCCGGCAGCAGGTACTGGTTGAGGGCCAGCTGGTCGCTCGCCCGGTCGCCGACGATGACCCCGACCTTGCGGCTCCCGCCGATCAGCCCGGCCGACTGCCCCCACTGGACCGTGGTGGCGATGATGGCCGCCTGGTCAGGGCCGGTCCACCACAGGTAGGGGGAACCGAGCTGGGTCCAGTTGCTGACCGTCGACCACGCCCCGATGAACGGGGTCTGGCCCTCCTGGGTGATGCAGAGCTGGTTGGGCCCGGTCCAGTCGCCGACCCCGTCGAGGACCGCGAACACGGCCGGGCTCCCCTCGGTCCAGTCCTTGCACAGGGCGCGCATCGCCGACTCGTTGGTCGGGTCGAAGTTCGTGATGATCGGGTTGATCTTCTTGCCGTTGATGCCGCCGTGGCTGTTGATGTCGTTCACGTAGAGGTGGATGGCCTTCGTCTGCTCGCTGAACTCGACGTCGGTCGCGAAGCCGATGGAGCCGGCCAATCCCTGGAGGTTCGCGACCGGGAAGGCGACGTTGATCGTCTTGCCGGTGATGCCCCGAGTGCTCGTGGACGCCTGGTCGACCGGCGTCCCCGCCGAGGCCGCACCGGCGACGTCGGCCACCAGGTGCAACCCGTTCACGGCCGGGGCCGGCCCGAGCGCGCTCCCGGGCTTGGTCCCGGGGATGGTCGGGCCGCTGCTGACGCTGCCCGGCGCGCCCGCGACGTAGATGACGAGCCCGACGACGGTCCCCACCGCCACCGCGATCGTCCGGAGCTGCATCGCCCGCGGTCGACGGGCGAACCGCCGCGCGGCGCGGCGCACGACCACGACCGGGTTTCGGCGCGCCAGCGTCGCCAGCAGCGAATCGGACCACGTCACCCGGTACCCCCCTGATCACCTGGCGGCGCCTGGGCCCGGGTCGGTCCGGACACGAGCAGCGCCTCGTCGCTGGCCCCAAGATAGGCGGCGAGGGCCCGGGGGTCCCGGCTGACGTCGTCCGGCGTGCCGGACGAGACCACCCGGCCGGTCTCCATCACCACGACATCGGAGCAGAGCTCGAACACGAGCGGGACGTCGTGCTCCACGAGCACGATCGTCGTGTCGGCGACCTCGTGGAGTCGCCGCAGCAGCGGGATGAACGCCTCGGCCTCCCGCTGGGCGATCCCGGCCGTCGGCTCGTCGAGGAGCAGGAGCCGCGGGCCGGCCAGCACGATCGAGGCCAGGTCGACGACCCGCCGGGTGCCCGTCGACAGCTCCGAGGTGCGGTGGTCGCGGAACCGTCCGAGCCCGAACGCCCCGATCACGCTGTCGACCGCCTGTCGCTTCTCGCGCTCGGCCCGCCGCGCCCACGGCATCTGGAGCGTCGACGAGATCACGCCGACGGACCGCCGCGCGTCCTCGGGGAGCAGCAGCGTGTCCTGGACCGAGAGCTCCGGGAACAGCTGGCAGTCCTGGAACGACCGCACCAGCCCGATCGCGATCCGCTCCTCCGGCAGGTAGTCGCCGATGTCCTCGCCGCCGACGAGCACGTGCCCCGAGGCGGGGCTCACGAGACCCGACACGGCGTCGAGCACCGTCGTCTTGCCCGAGCCGTTCGGTCCGATGAGCCCCACGATCGAGCCGGGCTCGGCGACGAGGCTCACGTGGTCGACCGCCCGCACCCCGCCGAAGGACACGACCAGGTCGTTGATCTCGAGTCGCAGCGGACCGCCGTGCGGCGCGCTCATCCGACCACCTCCTCGACGATCTCGTCGGGTCGCAGGGGCACGGTCTCGGGTCCTGGCGGCGGCGCGCCGTCGGGCGGGGGTCGGCTGCGCAGCCGATCGATCCCCGCCGTCACGAGGTCGCCGGTGCGGTGCAGGACCTCGGCGAGGCCGCCCGGGAGATAGAGGATGAAGGCGAGCAGGCCGAAGCCGCTGGTGAGGAACTGGATCGTCGAGGTGGTTCCGAAGATCGCGGGGAGGCCGACGAGGTAGAGGGCGCCGAGCACCGCGCCGGGGATGGACCCGAGGCCTCCGATGACGACCATCGAGATGACGAGGATCGACAGCCCCGGTTCGAACGTCGACGCGCCGAAGCGCTCCGAGGCGAAGGCGAAGCACACGCCGGCGTAGCCGGCCATGAACCCCGACAGCGCGAAGGCGAGCAGCTTCGTGCGCACGATCGGGATCCCCATGGCGCTCGCGGCGACCTCGTTGTCCCGGACTGCGACGAGCCGCCGGGCGACGCCGCGGTCCCGCCAGACGCGCACCATGAGGACCGAGAGGATGAGGATGCCGATCGAGAACCACGCGAACGCCCGCTCCGAGCCGAGGCTGAGGCCAAACAGCGACGGGCGGGCGATGAGCGTTGACTGGGGGTCGGGCAGCCCGGTGCAGATGCGCTTGTGGATGAGCGGCAGCGTCTCGCAGGGCGTGGCGAGCACCGACTCCTGCATGAAGAGCGCGAAGCCGAGCGTGCTGACCGCGAGGTAGAGGCCCCGGACGCGCAGGGCCGGCAGCCCCACGACCATGGCGATCACCGCCGTCACTGCCCCCGCGAACGGCAAGAGGAGCACGAGGGGGACGCTGCTCCCGAGGTGCGCGGCCATGATCGCCCCGACCGCGACGAGTCCGAACTGCCCGAGCGAGACCTGTCCGGCCCACCCGGTCAGGACGGTGAGCGAGAGCGCGATCACGCCGTAGATGCAGATCTGGGAGAGCAGGAACGACCGGCCGGTGTTGATGACGAGCGGCAGCAGCGCCACGACGACGACCGCGGTGACGATGCCGGTGGTGCCGACCCGGGCCCGCAGCGACTCGACCCGCCGGCGGATGTCGGCCGAGCCGTGCAGCCACGACGAGCGCTCGGTGGTCCGAGCCCCCTTCTGGAGCCCGGCCACTCGCCCGAGGAGGACGACGAGGAGGATGCCGAAGAGGATCAGCTCGACCGTCGCCGGGTTCGAGATGTTCCAGTTCAGGATCTCGACGACCACGCCGAGCCCGATCCCGGCCGCGAACGCGGCGGTGAGGTTCACCATCGCCCCGACGAGCCCGGCGATCAGGGCGAGCACCAGCAGGTCGGGGCTCAGGACCTGGGTGAGGACCGTCGTCTGGCCCGGCGCGTTGAGGATCGCAGTGAAGGCCGAAAGCGCGCCCGCGAGCGTCCACGCCACCGTCGAGGTCCGCCGAACCCAGACCCCCGACAGGCGGGCCGAGTCGGCGTTCTCCGACATCGCCCGCATTGAGAGCCCCCACGACGAGTAGCGGACGTAGGCCGCGAGGGCGAGGGCCACGATCGGAGCGACGATGAGCGTGAGCACCTGACCGGAGGTGAACGTGAAGGTGCCGATCGAGAAGTGCCAGCTGATCGGCACGGGGAAGGGCTGGACCAGCTTCTTGGGCCGGACGAACGGCAGCGCGGTGAAGAGGAACAGCACCTGGGAGAGGCCGATCGTGGCCACCATGACGAGCACCCGCGGACGATTGAAGATGCGCCGCAGCGTCAGCTCGCAGACCGCACCCGCCCCGGCCGCCAACCCGAGGGCGACGACGAGCGCGATCCAGTAGTTGAAGTGGAAGTCGGCGTGGAGCTTCACCATGAAGACGGCGGCGACGACGCCAAGCTGGCCCTGGGCGAAGTTGAGGACCCGGTTCGTGCGGTAGATGAGGACGAGACCGAGGGCGAGCAGGCCGTAGCTCAGGCCCGTGATCACGCCCTCCACGAGGACGAAGCTCGGGATCGACACCTCCGCTACCCGAGACCGGCGGCGGCGTCGACGAGGAACACCGGGCGCAGCAGGTCGTCGCGGGCAAGCAGGTCGGACGCCGGCCCGTCGAAGCGCAGCTCGCCACGCTCGAGGAAGAAGGCGCGCTCGGCCAGGCTCATGGCTCGGTTGACGCTCTGCTCGACGAGGATCACGGTCGTGCCCTCGGCGTTCACGCCCCGCACGATCTCCATGAGGTGCTCGACGGTCTTCGGCGCCAGGCCGAGCGCGAGCTCGTCGATCATGAGCAGCCGCGGCCGGCTCATCATCACGCGGGCAAGCGACAGCATCTGCTGCTCGCCACCTGAGAGAGTGCCGGCCGGCTGATCGAGGCGAGCACCCAGCTCGGGGAAGGTGTCGAGAGCCGCGGCCATCGCAGCCCGGGCCCGAGGCCCGTCGCGGCGGAACGAGTGCCCACCGATCCGGAGGTTGTCGCGCACCGTGAGCCCGGGGAAGGTCATCTTCCCGCCGACCAGCAGCGCCACGCTCTGGCCGATGATCTGCTCGGGCTCGAGGTAGGTGCAGTTCGCGCCCCCGATGCGGATCACGCCTCGGTGCGGATGCTCGAGCCCCGCGACCGCCCGCAGCAGCGTCGACTTCCCGGCGCCGTTCGTGCCCAGGAGCGCCACCATCTCGCCCTCGGCGACCTCGAGGTTGATGTCGAAGAGCACCTGGTTGGTGCCGTAGAAGAAGTCGAGGTTGTGGACCTGCAGCGCGGGGATGGCGCCGCCGGCCTGGCGGCGCTTCCCCTCGGCGTAGCGCTCGAGGACATCCTCGATGACGAGGGTGATGTCGCGCCGCACGAAGCGGGAGCCGACGTAGAGGAGGATGCCGCCCGCGGCGCACACCGGGCCGATGAGGGTCAGCGCGGCGGTGACGCCCACAGCATCGGCGAACGCGCCCAGCACGACCGCGCCCGCGAACCCGCCGAACACCAGGCCGTAGACGCCGAACATGGCGAACGTGATCGAGCGCATCTCGGGTGGTGCGGTGGCCGCCAGCGTCTGGAAGATCGAGATCGACAGCGGCGCCACCGCGATGTTGGCCAGGAACTGCAGCGCCACGACCATCCACAGCTGGGGCATGTAGAGCGACGCCGCGAACAGCCCGCCGTACAGCGTGATGCAGAGCGCGGCCAGCTGGAGGGGCCGTTGGGGCGCGCGCCGGAACAGGCGGTCGCCGACCGCGTAAGCCGCGGGAACGCCGACGAAAGCTGCAAGGCCGATGATGACGTAGATGTGGCCGGTGGATCCGGTCCCCTGGTGCCAGATCCGGTGGTAGTAGATCGAGCCGAAGAGCGGCACGCCGGTCCCGGCGAAGCCGAGGATCGCGACCGCGACGAGCTCGTAGTACAGCGATCGGATGCGCATGATGCGCGTGACTGCCGCTCCCAGCAGGACCTTCGGTGCCGACGCCTGCTGGCCCGCGATGTCCATGCCCGAGCTCTTCAGGATGTGGTGGGACTCGTTCTCGCCCTTCGCGGGCTCTCGGACGCGGAACAGCCAGAGCGCGACCGGGATCGCGACGAGTCCGACCAGCAGGGACCAGCGCCAGTCGCCGGTAGCGGCGGCGATGCCGGTGATCACGCCTACGCCGACGGTCTGCGCCAATGGGTCGGAGATGTTGCGCCACGCGAATACCCGGGCTCTGGCCTCTGTTGGGTACGCGTCAGCGAGGTAGGAGTTCATGACGGTGTCAGACGTGCCGAACGCGATCGCGGCGACGAGATAGAAGAACACGAACCACCAGACGTTCGGCGACAACGCCATGAGCGGCAGGGCCAGCGCGAATACCAACAGCGTGACGGCGGTGACGATCTTCCGGCTCCCCCGGTCGCCCGCGATCGCCACTGGGAGACCCCACGCGATCTGGGCCACGGCGGCCACGAACCCGACCGCGCCCAGCCCTGCGAGGCTGAGATGGAAGGTCCGTTGGACGTTCGGACCGAGGACGGCAATGCCGTTGCCGATCATGCCGGGCACGAACGCGGCCACCGTCATGACCGCGAGCGGAGCGAACCCGCAGGAGCGGAGGATCCCGAGCAGCGCGGGCGGCTTGCCCTCACCGGTGCCGGGCATCACCGCGAGGTCGGCGATGACCTCGGGGTCGCGCTGCTTGCTGACTGCCTCTTGGAGGAGCTCGTCCGGGACCGTGAACTCGAACAGCGACCCCTCGATCATCCGGGGAACACTATCCCTGACACTTGTGTCAGGTATCGGCGCCACCCCATCTCGCCCGGGCCCGGGATTGCCGCGCGGCGATTCAGGTGCTGCGCGACGCGAGGAGCTTCAAGTCCGCGACCGCCGCCTCGGGGTTGCTGCTCGACACCAGCTCGCAGCACGTCGTCCACACCGCGAACGACAGCGCGCGTGCCCCTCGTCCGGCCCGGGCCTGCGACCCCGACGTCCCCCCGAGTGCCGTCACGGCGGCGCTCACCTACGGTACGCGGAGCGACTGGTACGTTCGCACGCCGGCAAGGAGGACGCGATGCAGGTCGGCTTCATCGGTTTGGGTGCCATGGGCCTACCGATGACACATCACCTCGTGGACGCGGGCCACGACGTGATCGTCGCCTCCCGCAGTCGAGGTCCAATCGATGAGGCGCTGGCGTTCGGCGCGCAGGACGGCGGTGACCCACGGGGAGTCGTCCAAGCGAGCGAGGTGACGATCCTCTGCGTGCCGAACTCCCCGGACGTCGTGAGCGTCGTCGACGACGCGCTGCCCGCCCTCGGTCCCGGGAAGCTCATCGTGGACACGTCGACGATCAGCCCCGACGTGGAGCGGGTTCAGCACGAGCGGGTGACGGCCACGGGGTCGCGTTACCTGGAAGCTCCGTTGTCCGGGGGGACCGCAGGCGCCCAGAGGGGACAGCTCACCTTGATGGTCGGCGGCGATCCTGAGGTCCTCGCCGCGGCCCGCCCGGCGCTGGAGCCCTTCGCGGGACTGATTGTGCACGTCGGCGGCCCGGGCATGGGTCAAGTGGTCAAGCTCTGCAACAACCTGATCTACGCCGCACAAATGCTCGCCACCGCGGAGGCGACCGTGATGGCCGAGAAGTCAGGCGTTGATCTCACCGAGCTCTACGAAGTCCTCACGCACGCAACCGGTGACTGCGTCGCCGTTCGAACCCGGCTCCCCGCGCCGGGAGTCGTCGCCGACAGCCCGGCGTCCAATAACTGGGCACCCGGCTTCATGACCGACTTGATGGCGAAGGACTTGGACCTCGCGGTGGGCTACGCGGCTCAGCACCGGACTCCCCTGTTCACCGCTGGCCTCGTCCGTCAGATCCTCGGTGCAGCAAGCGAGGCGGGCTACGGCCGCGAAGACTTTTCTGCTCTGGCGAAGGTCATACGCGCTCTCGCCGGGGCGTGACAGTTCTCACGCTGGACCTTGGGACCAGCACCACGAAGGCGGCGCTCTGGTCGGATACCGAACTCGTAGATCTCGTGCGGGTGGCAATCCCTACCAGCCACCCGCAGCCGGGTTACGCCGAACAAGATCCGGAGCATTGGTGGCAATCGGTCACTGATGCCTGCGCAGGCCTACAAGCGGCTGCTCCTGCGGAGTACAAGCGGGTGGACAAGGTCGGCTGCTCGGCCGCGCGCGAGACCTTCGCCTGCTTCGACGATCAGCTCAACCCGCTGAGTCCTGGAATTCTCTGGTCCGACGTCCGAGGGGCGGACCAACTGGCGTCTCTCGGAGACCCAGCCGTGTTTCGACAACGGACCGGGGTGATCCTCAGCGGTGCCTGCCAAGCCGCCAAGGTGGCGTGGGTTCGTCAGAACGAGCCTCGGTGGTTCGACGGTGCGAGCTGGCTTCTCTCGCCTCGCGACTTCGTACTCGCTCGGCTCACCGGCCAGGTACGCACCGAGCCAACGCTCGCTTCACGAACTGGCTTCTATTCGCTCGACGGGAGGCTTCTCGCTGACGCCGCGCTCGGTGCACGGCTCCCGCCAGTCATCCCCTCGATCGAGCTGTTCCCAGCTCCAAACGCCGGAGTCCTGGCCCTCCGAGCAGACACGTCAGCCATCCTCGGAGCCGGGGACCGCGCATGCGAGGTGCTCGGCGTCGGAGCGACCACGTCCGCGCCGATGGTCTCATGGGGAACGACCGTCAACGTGTCGCTACCGCATTCCGGCCCCGCCGACGCGTTGTCGTCGGCGCAGACGTCACGAGGCGCAGTGGCGGGTTATCTGGTCGAGGCGGGCCTCTCCGCCGGGGGTTCGGCACTGGATTGGCTTGCTGCACTGACTGGCTGGTCGGGGGACGCCCTACTGACCGCGGCAGCGGACGTTCCCCCCGGCGCGAACGGCGTGCTCGCGTTTGCGTGGCTCCACGGCGCGCGGGCGCCGTGGTGGCGTCAAGACGCCCGGGCAGCCTTCATCGGGGTTACGGCCGCTCATAGGCCTCCGGACCTTGCACGCGCGGTGATCGAGGGCATCGCGCTCGACGCGGCCCGCTCCATCGAGTTACTCGTCGACCAACCATCGACGCTCTTCCTCGCTGGCGCGGGTGCCGATGACCGGCTTTGGCGCTCCATCCTCGCCGCGGCCGCCGAGACGACTGTGACAGTGCGAACACACGCTGACGCGGCGACAGTCGGCGCTCGTGCGCTCACCCTGGTTGCCGGGGGAGATGACCCGAAAACTCAGTTGCTGAACCCGGTGCGTGCAGTCGAACAACCCCAAACCGAGCTCGTCCGGCGGTACCGAACGCTGCGGAGGGCTTCCGATACTGCGGCCCGGGCGCTACTCGGCGGTGCGTAACACGCGCCCTGAGTCCGAGAGGAGCCGTGTCATCAACGGAGGTCGGCTCCGGGGGCGGGACTCGAACCCGCAGCCGTCTCGTTAACAGCGAGCTGCTCAGCCAATTGAGCTACCCCGGAAACAGCAGTTGACGATAGCAGGGCCCGAACAAGGCCCATGATTGATCGATGTACTTCGGCCGATCCGTAACGAACGTATGCGCAGCCGAACTGGTGCTTGTTGTGTCGAATGCCATCCCGAGGTACGGCACGATATGGCTTCATGAACTGGCTGCGCGGTATGCCAGTCAGGCTCGACCAAAACCGCTCCGCTGCGTCGATGTCGAGACCCTGATGAAGATAGACAGTCATGCGAAGTCGTGACTCGTCGATGACGAACACGTGGCGGAGCCAGCGGCAGAAGAACTCGATCATTGCTGGGTCGCTGTTGGAGAAGACGACGCAGTTTCCCGTCTTCGCCCCTTCACCCGCGTACAGCGCTGTACCCGCCACAAGGAACGAAGGCTCCGACAGCACCCCGATCAGGTGACGCCCGAAGACGTTCAGCTGGTGGATGCTTCGCAACTTGGCCTCGCGCAGAGGCTGCCGCCGACGCTGAGGCCCATAGCGTCGTTTTGAAGGCGTGAACGGGACGTCTCGGACCCACACCGAGACCGAGGACTTCGAGACGCGTAGCGCCTCCGCGATCTCAAGCAGAGTCTTGCCCTCACCCCGCAGACGCCGCGCTTTCGACCTCTCCCGGAGCTTCCCTCGGTACCCCATGGGTCAGCGTTCGAGCTCGGAACGCGTGTTCGTGCGCTCCGGTGGTAGGGAGTGAGTCATGCGATTTCGGCTGGGTCTCGTCGTCGGATTTGCCGTCGGCTACTACCTCGGCGCTCGCGCGGGACGGGAGCGGTACGAGCAGCTCCGGGCGTGGCTGGGGCAGCAGCCGCTCGCAAAGATCCAGGCTGCGGTTGATCTCGGTCGTGAGCGTCTCCGCAACGGGACTCCCGACAGCGCGGTCGTTCCACCCTCGCCGAACTAGACGTCCGTCTCTCACCCGTGTGACGGGTTTCGGCCGGTCTCAGGCGAGCGCAGCGCCTGACGAAGGGGCACTCAAGCCCCGGCAGCTGACCATGCGGCGACGCCCGCCAGCACGAGCAACACGACCCCAGTGATCCTCCGGATGACAGGGGTAGGGAAGAACCTCAAAAGCGTCTGTCCGCTTACGACCGCAAGGGCGGCGACGCACCACAGGGCGGCGAGGGCACCCACACCAACACTGAGCGGCGAGTGGTAGTGGGCAGCCAGATTCGCCGTGAGAATCTGCGTCAGATCGCCCCACTCGGCCAGGAAGATGACAACGAAGGCGGTGACCGCGACTTGGCGATGCGACGTTGCCTCGCGGGTTACCAGGGTCGTCGTGTCCCGGGCCCCTTCCACGAAGGCGTACACCGCGCCTCCGAGGAATAGCCCCGCGACGATTGCGTCCAGCGCCTGGCGAGATACCAAGGCGAAGAGCCCGACACCGACGGTCGTCGCGATGACAACGTGCACGAGGAATGCCGTCGCCGCACCGACCCACACCGACCGCGGATGACCTCGTGAAGCGAGGACGAGGGAGGCGAACATCGTCTTGTCCGGCAACTCTCCGAGGAAGATGATGGGGAAGACCGCGGCGGCGATCCCGAGGTCCATCGCTCCTCCAGCCGGTGGGCCGTGTTCGCGTCCGGGACGCTTGGGGACGGCTCAGTCTTGTCGATCGCCCGCGTCGTCCCGCGCCACTACGGCGAGGCCTGGGCGGTGCTAATGCCCCACCTCGACCAGCGTTCCCGGTTGGATCACCGATGCAAGAGCCACGCCACCGACCCCCGGCACGGTCGGGGGTGTCGACGGCGGCGGTCGAGACAGAGCACGGCTAGCCCTGCTGCTTCGCGAACGTCAGCATTCGGAGATACACCTTGAGCACCTTGCTCGCGTAGCTCGGGTCGGTGGCCCAGTTCCCGTGTCCCATCTGGTTCCAGAGCGGGACCTTGCCCTTCAGCGAGAAGTTGTCGAACGAGCGCACCGCGACGGCGGGGTCGTGACCGAACAGCGTCGGGTCTGGGGGGTTGCCCAGGTTCGCGGTCGTGCTCGTCGGGTCGGCGTAGCTGCGCAGCAGCTGCATCTGGGCCCGCACGCCGTCACGGGGGCTGGGGAACGCGGGCTCCCCGTTGCAGCTGTCGCAGGCGCCGATCCCGGCGTAGTTGTTGTCGGTCGCGTGGCCGAACGAGCCCGTCTCGATGATCGCCTGCGCGAACGCGATGTCGCCTCGAATGGTGGCGGCGGATCCCTCGTCGACGTAGAGGGCGGTCAGCTGGTCGATCGTTGTGCCATCGGACAGGTGCGCCGCCTGGCCGGTCGAGCGGAACCACGCTGCCATCTGCTGGGAGCTGAGCTGCGACTCGCCCATCACCGGCACGCCACCCAGCGACTCGACCTGGGTCTCGTCGCCGGCGGCCTGAGCCGAGAGCTGGTCGCGCTCGGTGTTGAGGCTGACCTGCTGGGCTTGGAGGTCACGGACCGCTTGGGCTCGCTCGTCTCGGATCGCCTTCAGCTGCGCCGCCCGCCTGCTCAGCTGCTGGATGGCGTGGAGGTCCGCGGTCGCGGCGTCCTTCACGTACTGGGTGCCGGCCTGCACTGACTGGACGTGCTGGATCTCGAGCTCGGACCCGATGAGTTCGCTGTGGTTCTTGTAGCTGGCGACGGCCCGGCCCCGCAGCCGGTAGCGGGCGGCGTCGATCTGGTTGCCGATCTCGCTGTACTGCTGGTCGCTGGTCGCGTACGCCTGGTTCGCATCGGCGAGGCGACTCTGAATGTCGGTCATCTCCCGAGTCGCCGTGGTGAGCTGCGCGTTGACGATCGTGTACGCGATCGCGACCTGAACCGCCTGCGCCAGCGCGTCGGGCGTGAACGTGGCGCGCGTCGGCTCCGTCGTCGGGGTGGAGGATCCGGTCGGGGCCCCGATCTGGGCCGCGACCGGCGCCGCACCCAGGGTCAACACACCGACGCCGAGCGCGACGACCAACGTCAGGAAGCGGGGCAAGGTGCCGGTCTGGGGTCGGGCTGCGGAAAGGGCCGGACAGGGCCGGAACAACGAGCGAGGGGGCACGGTCAGAGGACCGTGCCCCCTCGAGCTCGTGACAAAGCTCCCAGGTCCAATGGACCACGTGGCAGCGTGAACCCGCAGTTCGCGAGGCGCTCGGGATGAAAGAGCAGCGGCAACGAGAAGCCCCCGAGCGCCGATCAGGTCGGGCCCGGGGGCTGCCCAGTACCGCCCCAAGGTGGCACCTGGCGCCCGTTGCAACGATTCCGGCCGGTCGGGATTGCAGGGGGCGGGCTGCGGGGCCCGCGGCTCAGGCGGTGGCGGAGCGCGCGACGCGGCGGCGGCTCGAGGCCGCCGCCGCGTGCGATTGACTGATGTGGGTCCGGGCTACGCCGGGGGCGCCGCGCCCTTCGACATCCAGAAGTCGTTCAGGGCGCCTTGAACCTTGTTGAGGTAGCGCCAGAGTCCGTAGATGGGGACGAAGAGCCAGACGGCCTCGATCGGCTCGATCGGCGACTGCTTCCCGTCGGCCTCGAACATCTTCTGGATCTCGGTGATCAAGATGAAGTAGCCGACGAACAGCCAGCACAGCACGACGCCGACCGGGCCGAGCCCGTCGCCGTTGTAGTTCTTGAGCTCGTCGAAGGTGAGGTAGTCCCAGTAGAGGCCGTAGATGCCACAGGTGAGCAGGCTCAGCCAGAAGACGCTCGAGGGGTTGCGTGTCTGGCCGATGGCCCCCCGCGCGCCGGTAGCTCCGGACTGGGTCATGGAGTCACTCCTCAGTTGGTTCCAGGAACGGCATTCAGTACTCGCTGACGCAGGCCCGCGTCAACCGATTGCGCCTCGATGCTCTCACGCGGCGCGCCGAGGCGCTGGGTCCAGCGGGTTGGGGCGATTCGGAGTTCACCGACGAACCGGACATGTAGGACCGGGGCGAGGGTGGGGCCGGCTGGGATCGAACCAGCGACCAAGGGATTATGAGTCCCCTGCTCTGACCGCTGAGCTACGGCCCCCCGGCATCATGCCGCGGGTCAGGCGCCGTCCAGGTAGGCCCGCAGGCGCTGGGATCGGGTCGGGTGCCGCAGCTTGGCGAGGGTCTTCGATTCGATCTGGCGTATTCGCTCGCGCGTGACCTTGAAGCGACGCCCGACCTCCTCGAGGGTGTGGGGCTGGCCGTCGTCGAGCCCGAACCGCAGCCGCATGATCTCGCGCTCGCGCTCGTTCAGCTCCTCGAGCGCCCGGCTGATCTCCTCCCGGAGGCCCTGCTGCTCGGCTTCCTCGGTCGGCTCCGGCGCGGTCGGGTCGGGCACGAAGTCGCCGAGCGAGCTGTCGTCCTCCTCGCCGACCGGCGTCTCGAGCGACAGCGGCTCCTGGGAGATGCGCTGGATCTCGCGCACCTTGTCGGAGGTGAGATCGACCTTGCGGGCCACCTCTTCAACGGTCGGCTCGCGTCCGAGCTCCTGCAGCATCTGGCGCTGCACGCGCAGGACCTTGTTCATCGTCTCGACCATGTGCACCGGGATCCGGATCGTCCGAGCCTGGTCGGCGATCGCCCGCGTGATGGCCTGGCGGATCCACCAGGTGGCGTAGGTCGAGAACTTGAAGCCCTTCGTGTAGTCGAACTTCTCGACCGCCCGCATCAGCCCGAGGTTGCCCTCCTGCACCAGGTCGAGGAGCGCCATGCCGCGGCCGACGTAGCGCTTGGCGATCGAGACGACCAGGCGGAGGTTGGCCTCGGTCAGCTGCTGCTTGGCGAGCTCGCCGTCCTCGACGTTGGCGAGCTCGCTCGCGTCCTGCTCGGGGCTCATGGCCGTGTCCTGCTCGAGCCGCTCGGCGGCGAGGACCCCGGCCTCGATGCGCCGGGCCAGGTTGACCTCCTGGGGTGCGGTCAGCAGCGAGACCTTGCCGATGTCCTTCAGGTACATGCGGACGGGATCGAAGCTGCCGGTCTCCCCGGCCCGGTCGCCGCGGGTCGCCGGCTCGTCGAAGACCGACGCCACGTCCCGACGGGGACGGCTGGCGCGCGTGGTGGCCGCCTCGCCGGGGCGGGTGACGGTGCTGGCGCGGCCCGGTTCGGTGCGGCGGGTCCGGTGCGTCTCGTCGCGCCGGCGGGCGTCCTCGAGCTCGATCTCCTCGGTGATCTCGTCCTGGATGGCGATCCCGCGCGCCTCGATGCGCTGGTAGATCGCGGCGAGCTCGGACGTCTCCGGCTCGAGGTCGTGGAGGGCGGCGAAGATCTCGCCCGACGTGATCGAGCCGCGCTCGCGGGCGCGGGTCACGAGCATGTCGAGGATCGGCTCGAGCGCGTCGGTGCTCTGGGGAACGGGCCGCGGCTCGGGCTGCGTCACGACGGGGAGACCCGGTCGGCGGGCACAATCCACTGTAGCAACCGCCGCGCCGAATCCTCGGCGCGTTGCCACTCCCCCACCTCGCGCGCGTGCGCGAGCTCGTCGAGGTCGTGCTTCATGCCGGTCGCGTCCTCGTCGCCGGCCGCGAGCCGCTCGGCCAGCGCTCGCGTCGCGACCGGCTCGACAGCGTGGACGAGCAGGCGCGCGCGCACGGTGTTGCGCTCCTCGTCCTCGGTCGCCGGCTCCTCGACGCCGAGCCGCTCGAGCAGCGCTCGCACCTCCGGGTCGCTGCCCTCCAGCGCGTCGTTGAACGACGAGGTCGTCGCCAGCCGGTGGTACGCAGCGCGGGCGAGCGGGTCCTGGAGCAGCGCCTCGTCGAGCCAGTCCGACACCAGCTCCGGCTCGTGGATCGCCCACCGCAGGACGTCGAGCTCCCGGCGGTCCACGACGTGCGCCCGCGGGCCGTCCTCCGCCGCGTCCGGCTCGGCGCGCCGTCGCGGTCCCCGGCCGCCCCGGCGCACCTCCTCCCGGAGCTGGTCGGCATCGATGTCGAGGTCGTCGGCCAGCTGCATGACGTACTGGTCGCGCACGAGGGCGTTCGGGTGCTCGGCGACGATCCGGGCCGCCACGCTGGCGGCCCGGGCCCGGCCCTCGAACGTCGACCGGTCGGCGGCGGCCAGCGCCCGGTTGACGCGGAACTGTAGGAACGGCGCGGCGTCCTCGAGCGCGGCGAGGAGACGGGCCGGGTCGTGCTCGAACAGGTCGCCGGGGTCCTGGCCCGGCGGCAGGTCGGCGACCCGCAGCTCGATCTCGAACTGCTGCTCCCACTGGTACCAGCGCTCGGCGGCGCCCTGCCCGGCCGCGTCGGCGTCATAGGCGAGGACGACCCGTCGGGCCAGGTTCTTCAGGACCTGGAAGTGCTCGTCGGCCAGGGCGGTCCCGCAGGTGGCGACGGCGTTCGGCGCCCCGGCCAGCACCAGGCCCATCACGTCGGTGTAGCCCTCGCAGATGATCACCTCGCCGCGCGCCACGATCTCGCCCTTGGCCCAGTTGAGCCCGTACAGCAGTCGGCTCTTCTGGTAGATCGGCGTCTCGGGCGAGTTCTTGTACTTCGGCTGCTCGTCGCCGAGGGACCGGCCGCCGAAGCCGGCCGGCTCGCCCCGGGCGTCGTAGATCGGGAACAGCAGCCGGACCCGGAACTGGTCCTGGAGCCGGTTGGCCCGGTTCACGAACGCCAGTCCGGCGCCGACGATGTCGTCGCGCTGGTATCCGCGCTGCTGGAGGTGGCGGCTCAGCCCGTCCCAGCCGTCGGGTGCCCACCCGAGCTGGAAGCGGCGGGCCGCGTCGCCGTCGAAGCCGCGGCCCCGCAGGTACTTGCGCGCCGTGCCGCCCTCGGGCGCGTCGATGAGCAGCCGGTGGTAGAAGTCGATCGCGGCGCCGACCGCCTCCGCGAGCCGGGTCTTGCGCGTGCGGTCCTGGGCGGCGCGTCGGTCGTCGTAGCGCAGCGTGATGCCGGCGCGTTGTGCGAGCCGCTCGACCGCCTCGACGAAGTCGAGGTGCTCGACCTCGCGCACGAACGTGATGGCGTCGCCCGACTTCTGGCAGCCGAAGCAGAGCCAGAGCCCCAGCGCGGGGTTGATGGAGAAGGACGGCGTCTTCTCCTGGTGGAACGGGCACAGCCCCATCCAGCGCTGCCCGACCCGTTTCAAGGCGACGTGCTCGCTCGCCACCGCGACGAGGTCGGTGGACTCGCGGACCCGCACCACGTCCTCGTCGAGGATCCCCATCGACGGCTCAGGTTACGGCCCGCTGCCCGCGGCGAGGGTCGTTCAGACGCCCCGGGGCAGGTCCTCGGGTCGCCAGCCGAGCACTTCGACCCCGAGGCCGAGCGCGAACCGGTCGGTCATGCCGCTGACGTAGCGGACGGCCAGCGCGGTCGCGGCCGGTGATCCGGGCTCGACGTCGGCCGCGTCGGGGTCCTGGAGCAGCCGGGGCGCGTCGGCGAACCGCTCGACGAGGCCCCGCAGCAGCCGGACGACGCGCTCCGCCTGCTGGCGGGCGGCCGGCCGCAGGTAGATGCGCTCGAAGTTGAAGTCGCGGAAGGCAAGCAGCGCCGACGCGGCGGGCTCGGTCATCCCGACGTGGCCGCTGTGGTCGATCGCCTCGAGGACCGCGAGAACGAACATCTCAATCTGGTCCGATCGGCGCGACCCGGCCACCGTCGCCACCGTGGGCGGCAGGTCGGCCGGGGTGAGGATCCCGGCCCGCACCGCGTCCTCGAAGTCGTGGCACACGTAGGCGATCCGGTCGGCCCAGGCGACCACCTCGCCCTCCGCCGTGCCCGGGGGCGGGCGGCGCCAGGAGTGGTTGCGCACCCCGTCGAGCGTCTCCCGGCACAGGTTGAGGGGCGCCAGCGTCACGTCGGCGCCGTAGACGGCGTGGTCGTAGCCGGTGTCGGGGAGGTAGGGCGAAAACGCCTGCTCCGACGCGTGGCCGGCCGGGCCGTGACCGCAGTCGTGGGCGAGTGCGATCGCCTCGGTGAGCGGGAGACAGAGGTCGACGGCCCGGGCGATGCCGGTCGCGACCTGGGCCACCTCGACCGCGTGGGTCAGCCGGGTGCGGAGGTGGTCGTCCTCGGGGGCGATGAAGACCTGGCACTTCCCGGCCAGGCGCCGCCACGGACGCGAGTGCTTGACCCGGTCGAGGTCGCGCTCGAAGCAGAGCCGGTAATCGTCGGGGGCCTCGGGCCGGGCCCGCTCCCCGGCGCCGCGGGGGCGGGTCGCGCCGGGGGCGAGGGTGGCGTCGAGGTCGGCCTCCCGCTCCTCGCGGCCCCGGGGGGCGCGGCCGACCAGCGCCCGGGCGCCCTCATGCGCCAGTGCGACGGCGGCCGGGTCGCGGCCCTCACGGAGCAGGGTGCGGCTGAGCTCCATGGGGTCGAGGGTACCGGCGGGGTGTGACGCCGCCGGTCAGCGCCGGCTGGGGATCGAGTAGGTGACGGTGGCGTGCGCGACCGGCTCCGCCTCGCCGTCGGCGTACAGGAGGACGTCGCCGGTGGCGAGCCGCCGGCCCACCTTGTGCAGCCGCGCCTCGGCGACCACGTCGCCCGGTGGCGCGGGGCGGAGGAAGTGGATGGTGAGGCTGACCGTCACCGACATGGCCACAGGGCCGATGACGCCGAGCACCGCGACCCAGATCGCGGCGTCGGCGAGCGACATCAGGGCCGGGCCGGCGACGATCCCGCCGGGACGGAGCCGCTCTGGCCCGGCGGTCATCCGCACCCGGGCGGTGCGGTCCCCCGCCTGCTCGATGACCATCCACTCGGTGACGCCGGGTGAGACCTCGTCGAGGAAGGCGCGGACCTGCTCCGCGTTCAGGCCCTCGTCCGTCACGCGGTCGTCGAGGTACCCGACGCGTGGAGCGCCGCGTGCGCGGCTGCGAGACGGGCCAGCGGCACCCGGTATGGGGAGCACGACACGTAGTCGAGGCCCACGTCGTGGCAGAACGCGACCGACGCCGGATCGCCGCCGTGCTCGCCGCAGATCCCGAGCTTGAGATCGGGCCGCGCCGCGCGCCCCTTCTCCACCGCGACGCGGACCAGCGCGCCGACGCCTTCGACGTCGATGGTCTCGAACGGGTTGGCGGGCAGGAGGTGCAGCTCGAGGTAGCGGGGCATGAACCGGCCCTCGATGTCATCGCGGGAGAACCCGAACGTCATCTGGGTGAGGTCGTTGGTGCCGAACGAGAAGAACTCGGCCTCACCGGCGATCTCGTCGGCGACCAGGGCGGCCCGGGGCGTCTCGATCATGGTGCCGACGGCGTAGCTGACGCCGCCGATCCCGTGGGTCTCGGCGCTGGTCTCCTCCGCCACCTCGCGAACCCACGACACGGCCAGCGCCAGCTCGGGTGCCGAGACCGACAGCGGGATCATGATCTCGACCCGCGGGTTGCCACCGGCGACGCGCCGCGCCGCGGCGGCGTCGAGCAGCGCCCGCACCTGGGTGCGGTAGAGACCCGGCTTCAGCACGCCGAGCCGGACGCCCCGGGTCCCGAGCATCGGGTTGCTCTCCCGCCACTGCTGCGCGGCACGGAGCAGCTGCCGCTCCCGCTCGTCGAGCTCGCCCCGGGCGTCGCGGACGAGGAGCGCCTCGACGTCGGGGAGGAACTCGTGGAGGGGCGGGTCGAGGAGCCGGACCGTGACCGGCAGGCCGTCCATCGCCTCGAGGATCCCGAGGAAGTCCTCGCGCTGGAGGTGCTCGAGCTCCTCGAGCGCGGCCGCCTCGTCGGCCTCGTCGCGGGCGAGGATGAAGCGCTGCACGATCGGGAGCCGGTCGCCGAGGAACATGTGCTCGGTCCGGCACAGGCCGATTCCTTCGGCGCCGAAACGGCGCGCCACTGCCGCGTCCTGCGGGAGGTCGGCGTTCGTGCGCACGCCGAGGCGCCGGAACTCGTCGGCCCAGCTCAGGATGGTTTCGAACGGGCCGGTCGGCTCCGGGGTGACGACCGGCACCGAGCCGATGACGACCTCGCCGGTGGTGCCGTTGATGGAGATGGTGTCGCCGAGCCGCACGACGGTGGCGCCGATGCGCACCTCGCCGCCGTCGTGCGG
>Ga0207416_1002048_pt1 | contig 23448 bp, 28 predicted proteins | sample PaiPotPPM11metaG_FD_184107 | JGI IMG/M metagenome (GOLD analysis project Ga0207416, IMG submission 184107) | Iron sulfur acid spring bacterial and archeal communities from Banff, Canada, to study Microbial Dark Matter (Phase II) - Paint Pots PPM... ...
CATTGGCGCAGTCCCCATCCGGCGAGAAGCCCAGGGCGATATCCTGGGGACGGGCCAGCACCTGAAGCTGGCGCACGAAAGGCATGGCGCGCTCACCACGAGCCATGAGGCCGCTGAGCGTGGCGCTATCGTTGGTCAGCGCCAGGGCGGGCAGAGCGCGCTTGCCGACGATCACGGGATGCACAAACTCGACCGAGACATGCTGGGCATCGGTGGCCCAGGCGCCGTTGCCGAAGGCGAGCAGCCGCCCTCCCAGGTGGAAGCGGCGTGCCATCGCCCAGCACGCCTCGGCAATCTGCCCGGATTCCGCCGTGAAGAAGAGCTCCGGCACGGACATGCTTTGCTCAAAGCGAGCGGCAACCAGCGCCTGGAGATTCAGTGGTTCCTTTGCCAAATGATTGCGCTCCCTCATCACTCGATCTGGCTCGCATGGATCATCTTGAGTTCGTCGGTATAGATCTCGTCCATCATTTTGAGCGCGCTCAATGTCTCCTGCGCTTCTGCCTCGTCAATCTTGCTCATGGCGAAGCCAACATGGATCAACACCCAGTCGCCGGGGCCGATGCCTTCCGGGCGCACCAGGGCGACGTTCACATTACGCCTGACGCCGGAGACATCCACTTTGGCAATCGAATTTGCATCATCTACCATCTCAATAACCTTCCCAGGAATGCCGAGACACATATTCTTTCTCCTCTGTTTTCTGGGTGCGATGAAATCGCGCCCCTCTCTATCGCTGATGTTACCGTGGATCGGGGTAAGTAGACTCGATGTGTTCAGTTTGCTGGCGCTGCTGGCGAGCATGTGCCGCTGCCAGTTGCCGTATGCGCAGGCCGTTCCAGTGGCCGATTTCGTATTCACCTGCCGTCCAGCGCATGATCCATTGCGCTTTCAAACGCTGGCGCAGCAGAGAAACCACCTCTGTCGGCTCTTCAAAGTTGCCGCGCCACAACGTGAGAATCAGGAAGCGCCGGGGATCGATACTGCCTACACTCCAGCGCAGCAGTTGGGGATAATTCGCCCCAGAACGAATATTGCGCAGCGGGTTCAACGCCGCCCACACATGACCGGGATGGTAGATCTCAACCAGCGCCGTGATCACTGAAACATCGCTCGTGCCGGGATCGATCACACGCCGTCCCGGTGTCCTGGCTGGCCGCTGTTCGGGGAGCGGTAGTTGCGGGATCTCCGGATGCGCCTCACGCCAGGATCGATCTCCCGATTCCACTTTGCTCGCGAGCGAGAGTCCATCCCATGTGCCATCCTCTATCACGGTCGGTAGCCAGCGCATACTCCAGAACGACTCCGACCAGCGCGAGAACATCCACATGAACGACTGGTGCGCGCCCGCACTCATGAAATTAAACATCGCCTGCCGGTTTTCCCAGACGGTAAAGGTCAGGAACTCGGTTGGGCTGGCGATGGCGCTGGCATAGCGAACGAGGCCCGGCGTAGTCATGAGCTGCTCTCTGACGTACCGCCGCGCTCGCAGCATCGGCAGAAAGAAGCGCGCGCTATGGAGTTTGTTGCGTGTCGTAACGGCCAGCATGTTGCTACCCCTGCATCCCCTCCGTGAAGTGGTTATCCAGGAATCGCTGGAGTTCGGCATTTGAGTCATCGCTCTTTCCGCAGTCACATCCTGCTTGAGCCTGCATGTTCAACAGGCGGATCATCACCGAAACGGCCAGCGCCTGAGCCTGCTCCACCGATGCGCGGAACTCGGGCATAAGGGATGACCAGCCAGGCATAGATTGAACATCGTTCAGAAAGGAGATCGCGATCATTAATCTTCCCGGCAATTCGCCCATTTCGCGCTCATAGTACTCAATCAACGGTCCCAGGGAAAGAAGGCGCGCCTCCGCCGTCGCGCCAACGCCTTGCTGCCAGATACCTTCGATTGTTTCCATTGTTCCCTTTTCCTTCAATCGACTGTTGCAGCGGGCCGGGCCTTGATCTTCATCCCATGAAGCTTGGACACAGCCCCTACGGATACGGCTATACAGTTTCTACAGATGTTTCGGTAAGATGGCGCAACTCGCTCAGCAGGCGTTCAACACTGAGTTCTACTGCACGCTCGACAGGCTCGCTCAAGCCAATGACCAGATCATCGTAGATCGTCGGCTGGCAGCCCAGCATGTAGACGGCAGGCGGCAGGACGTGCAGCGCCTTTGCCAGAATGAGCGCGCGCGAGGGCGTGGTCATATGCATATTCGCCAGGAAATCCTGACGCTGCTCATACGGCCACTGCGCGAGATCCGGCACGTCCGGCTCCAATAAATAGATCGTCCCCGGCGCGCCGCCGCGATCAACAGCATCGACGATAATGAGGACGTCGTACCCATCGAATAGCTCCTGCACGAGGCTGATACCGGCAATACCCGTTTCCACCACCTTGACAGCGACCGGCAGGTCTGCTCGCTGTGCCAGTCGCTGCGCTACGGTCACTCCGTACCCGTCGTCTCCATTCAGCACATTGCCGATACCGGCGATCAGCACACGCCGTTCCTTATTCGCCTGCAACCGAGATGGTGATGCCGTCATTGACTTTCTCCACCGCTCCCAGGTTGCCCAGGCCGCGCGACACGCAGCGTTACCGGTTCTACATTGAGGGCAAGCTGGATCATGCCATCGCGCACCGCCGCAGGAATCACTGTTAAACGTCCTGTACCGCCATCCACGTGCTTACCCGTGCGCATATCGTAGAGGCAGTTGTGCCAGGGACAGCGCAGCGTATGCCCTTCCAACTGACCGGCGTCAAGCGGCAGGACGGAGCCTTCACAGGCGTTACGATAGGCGTAGACATCGCCATCTATATTACAGAGCAGGACGCGCACGCTCTCCAGGTCGATGCCTTTCAGCGATCCGGGCGAAAGAGCCTCGACAGGCATCACCGGCGTGAAAACCGGGCGTTTGATGGTACGAGAGAGCGAGCTAATCTGCTGTAGCGGGATAAAGTTACTGGAACCCGCGGGCGAAGGTTTATCAGGGGTATGGACCTGGAGGGAGCGGAATGCGGAATATCCCTGGCGCAGCGCCATCTCGATATCCTGCAATAATTTCTGTTTTGCTCCGGCAATATCGTCGCGCGGGCAATCTATCGCTAGGTGTACCTCGCCGCCAATGACATCAAGCAGTTCAATTGAACAGCCGTAAGAAGCGATATATGGACCGAGCATTTCAAGCGCCGACGTGACTTGCTCGCATGGTTCCGGCGGCATCAGGTCGTAGAGCGCGAGCAGCAGGGAGATGGCCGGGTCTGCCAGCATCTGATCGAGCAGGTTGGTTCGCTGGCCTTCCACAATCTCCATAACACGTTGCAGACCAGCACGATGGAGAGTATCGACCAAGCCAAGCATTTCCATGACCTGATCGCGCACCTGGACAATCGGGTGCTGCTCGAATGACTGGATCATCTGATCCAGCCGTTGAGCCACCTGGTTGAGCGATTCTTGCTCTGCTGGCAACTGCTCCGTCACGATCCCTTCCTTCGCTAGGATGTGCTGCAATGCACGCAGCTATCGCGTGGTATCCCCCGGCAATGGGGACAATTGGGGCCGCATTCGCCGTGCGCCTGGTTGGTGAGTTCGGCGAACTCGTCGGCGAAGCGGCGCGCGCCCTCTCTTGCCCCGAAAGCGGTGAAAGCGTAGCGCGTTGGAGAGGTATCATTCTCGTGTACAAGGTAGTCGTCAACCACCATACGTTCCATCTCGGTCGCTAACACGTTCTCGTCTGCAGGCAGAAAGACCTGGAGATCGCGAGCGGTAATGCTGTCGCCAAAGCCTTCCCCGCGATACCAGTACATCACTTGCAAGATCTCGTCGCGCCAGTAGAGCGCGTTGTATGGCTGCAACTGCTCTATCTGTCCTTCGATTTGCTCCATAGATCAAGCCTCCGTTCCATCATACAATGCGTCTGCATGTTCAGTTTCCGGCATCTCTTCCCAGGCCGTCGCCGGATCGGTTGCTAGCCCAACTAATGGAGCCAGCGCCGCCCGGCGAACTATACTCATCAGCGCATAGATCGCGGTTTTCACCGGCTCGCTGAAATCCGGCCCCCAGTCTTCATCAACTGGCTCGACTTCGACCAGGATGACATCAGGCGGCCAGATAGCGAAGTAGCCACCAACGATCAGCAAGTTATCCAGGCTGATCACGCCCGTCACACCCTCGGCGACGCGCTGCTGAATTTCGTCGCGGTCAGGTAAAATACCATCCCAGCGATACCAGTAAATGCGCCCTGGCTGGCGTCCCCGGTCCACAGCAGCGACCAGGACGACCCGGTCATACGGCGGCAGTTCGCGGAAGCGGTGAACGGCAGCGATAGGACCGCCGGGGCTAAGGTCATCGATCTCAACGCCGTCCGGCCACGCTAGCCGCCGAAGTTCCTGCACCACCGCCGGTCCGACCGAGAGATCGCGCAGGTTGGTATAGCCTACGCCGCCGATAAAAACCCGTCTGGTCTCAGTCATCAAGGCCACACGCGCAGGTATTGATCTCTCTCGAGATCACGTGATCGGAACCATCGACGTGAATATGCGTTGTGCAAGGCATACATGGGTCGAAACTGCGAATAGTTCGCAGGATGTCGATCCCTCTGTAATCCTCTATCTTCGAGAAATTCTCAAGAATGGGCGTATTCATCACCGCCTCTTCGTACGCGCCGGGATTGCCCCAGGGATCGCGCGGCGAGGCGTTGATCGTTGATGGTGTATTGATCTGGTAATTCGCGATTGCGCCGTTATCGACGACCAGGTGATGCGACAGGTAGCCGCGGCCCGCGCCCCAGAATCCGGCCCCGATCTGCGTGCCGCGCCTCGGCAGTTCAAACTCGGTACTGACGCGGGTCTTCCCGTTTTTGAGCAAGTCCATGCCGATCTGCCAGTTATCCAGGCAGACCATCGTGGTGTAGGCGATGCAATACGCGCGTCCCCTGTTGCGCTCGAACGCATTCCAGTCTTGCGGCACATGCCATTCCAGTTCCATTTCCGGCATCTTCGCGCGCGGCATGCTGATGCGCAGGCTTGAGCCAGTCGCTTCAAGATAGCGATTCCAGGGAAGTTTCTGCGCTGCCGCCGTGTTCCACAGGCGGACGTAGGCTCCGGCCTCGACTGTCATGCGATCCCAGCGCGGCGCGGTATCCCAGGTATAGCGTTCCTTCCAGTTCTGGCCGCCGGGCCTCGGTTTCGTCTCCTTGTTCCAGGCGTGATAGGGACTCAACGGCGCACCCAACGGGTCGGTCTTGAAGCGATAGTCGTCCCAGTTCTCATAATAAGAATGCTCGACGAACTCTTCCATGCCGATGTTAATATCTTGCAGGCGCGTGGTGATGAGTTCGCCGTCGCGAATCACGCCTGGCGTGGCCCAGCGCCGATCTCCCCATTCACTGAGATGCTGGTAGGTGGCATCATACGCTTCTGGATCGTCCCAGACACCGAGATCGATCAGGTTCTTGGGACGACTGCCAACCTGCCGATAGAGCGGGTTAGCGTCGTAAAAGAACTCCGTCAGGTCATCCCAGATCGCTACCACTTTCTTCGAGTAGTCGAAGAATTGCGCCAGGCGCGTGTAGATTTCGTTGAAGCTCTGCAAGCTGATGGTGGTGCTGACGCCGCCGGGTACAATGGTCTCAGGATGAGGATACTTGCCCCCCAACAGGACGTATGCCTCGCGCGCCACACGCGTCATGTGCAGGGCTTCCAGGTAGAGCGCGCCGGTCAAGGGGTTCATGTCTTCCATCAGCGCCGCGATAGTGCTGTAGCCGTGAAGATTGGCCCCCGGCGCGAGCGTCTGTTTGGCTCGCGCCAGCAGTTCCGGGTTGCTTGTCTCAACCAGCGCCTGGGAATAATCAGGCCCGGCCAGCAAGAAGAGATGCAGCGGGTGATCGTAGAGATATTCCAGGGCCAGCAGCATGTTTCTGAGTACAATTCCTAGAGGAGGCGGCTTCAGTCCAAAGGCCATCTCCATTGCCTCCGAAGAGACGGTCGCGTGAACGCCGCCGCAGACGCCGCAGGCCCGGCTGCTGATAAAGATGGCATCGCGCGGATCGCGCCCTTTCAGGATTACCTCGTAGCCGCGAAACAGGGTCGCCATCGAGTTGGCGCTGAGGACTTTGCGCTCGTTGATGTCAACCACAGTATGGAAGGACAGCGCACCGGCGACGCGGGTTACGGGATCAAAATCCACCGACTTGATGTGGCCGTTCTTCGCCAGCAGCTCGCGCAGTTTATCATCATCCGTAGCGAGCGATTTTGTATCATAGGTGTACGGGTTACGTACCCCTTCCCGTAAGTAGGCTTTTCCCTGTTCATCGAACTCTATGGGCAGGTTCTTGAAGCACATATCATTTCTTCCTCTCTAGCGCTTGAACACACGCCCGATGCCTGCAAGGTGTCCATCAACGGACTGCAGCCCGTGCAGTAACTCGACTAACGCACCGTTAATCGTCGTCAAATAGCCCGGCAGTGGCTCGCTGTGAGACTGGATCGCTTCCAGGCCGCCAGCAAGCTGCTTCAGATTGCGATTCGCGCTTGCCAGCGCCAGGGCCACGCTGATCAGGTAGACAGCGAGTACCAGCACGACCACCGCAACAATTGCCAGCGTGATCCACATCAATACGGTTCCCATAGATATGCCTCCGTTTACAGCAAGTGGCCGCCTTTGGCTGCCCGGCTGCTCAACAAATTTTCAATAGCCGCGCTATGCTGATCGATATTTCCAGCAACACTCAGCATCGTCGTGGCAGTCTGAATGGTATCTTCCAGTGCTGCAATATTTTTGGTGTTCCCGGCAACGCCCAGCCCGGCGGTCAGCATGTCAGCCGTGTAGCGCTTGATGTGGAGCGCGGCCTGGAGCAGGCGGGACAGCGCGTAGAGTACAACCGGCAGAAGCAAGACGACCACCGCCAGGGCAATAATCCAGAGAACATAGACAGCCGTGATCATCGCTTTATGCCTCCTGCCGCACTGCGGCCTGCGCTGTCGCCACCAGTCGTTGATCGACGGCCTGCAAACCGGCGGCTATGGACTCAAGACTGCCGTTGAGCTGCGTTGCCTGTGTCGGAAGATGCCCGGTCTCAACCTCGATGGCGCGCAGGCCCATGCGCAGCTTGGCAAGGTAGCTGTTCGCGCTCCCGCCGATACGATCAAGCACGGCGGTGATCTGCGCCACGAAGTAGAGCAGAACGGCAACCAGCAGCAACGCGCCAATAATCGAGAGTACGGTGAGCAGTACGATCATCGCGTTCCTCCTCTCTCGTCGCCGACCGGCGACAGGACGCAGGCCGGTCAGCCAGGACAGCTTTCCGCGTGTTCCTCAATACGTGTCGCGGCGTCGAGAATCTTGCCGGCCTCGCCATAGATGGAACTGACGGCGCGATTGGTTGTCATAAGCAGGGGAATATGCACGGTGTTATTGGCAACCAACTGCCCAACCGTCCATATCTGGGATGCTACCTGTTCGATCTTGCGAGCGGTATTGAGAACGAGCGTGAGCAGAAGCGCGACAACAATCAGTATGACCACAAAGATGGCAAGCGAGACCCACCAGACGGTATAGATAGCGCCGGAAGTCGCCGCAAGTATCATATGCATAGGGACACCTCCGTCAAAAAACCATTGAGCCTTCCGTTTATCGCGTTGGAACGGGCTGCGTATGCTTCTCAAGCACATCAGCGATCTCCTCAGCGTGCTGCCTGATCGATTGCGCGCCTTCTAACAACTGCCCGCCAACAGCATTAGTATCCTGGAGCGCCCAGATCACCTGCGTGTTGGCGCGGATGCGCTCTACGGCCTGGAGCGCGCGAGTAGCGTTAGCGGCAATACCGCGCGCCAGCGCCAGAATCCAGAGCAGCAGCGCCGCAACGATGACGACCACAACAGCGGTGATGATCAGGCCAAGAATCCAGTAGGAATAGAGAACCGCGTCCGTCATAACTTCCTCCTTGTTCCGACTGACAACGATATCTGCCGTATCTAGCTACGCTCAGTCATTTGGAGCGGTAGCCTTGTTCTCTGTCTCCGGTCTGTACTCGACACCTTCGCCCTCTTGACCAGGCTTGCGGCCTCTTCCGGGCTTCGTGCCGCCCGCGAACCGTAGTTTGTTGTAGAAGAAATGGGTGAATCGATCACCGATCCACGGTTCGTTGACATTGCCCCAACCGCTCGGTACGGCTTTCTTTTCGTCCCACTGGCGCTCGCGGTTGCGGTCGCGCTGAGTGATGCGACGAAGCGGGCGGATGAACGAACCGACGATGCGCGAAGCCGTGCCGGAAACAACGGTGCCGGGAGGCGTTTTGTAGAAGGGAGAGAACTTGTCGGGGAAGCCGGGCATTGTGCAGCCGATACAGATACCGCCGGCATTCATACAGCCGCCCATATGGTTGATTGCGCCCCGCGAGGTAATGTTGCACTGTACGACCGGCCCCCAGCAGCCAATCTCTACCAGGCACTCTTTATCACCGTAATGTTCGGCGAATGTGCCTTCCTCGTAATAGCCGGCACGCACGCAGCGGCGATGCACCGTCTCTCCAAAGAGCCAGGCAGGTCGCCCAAGCTCATCGAACTCCGGCAGCGGGCCAAGTCCCTGCAAGAACATCAGGATCGTCGCAACCGTCTCGGTGAAGTTATCGCCGATAGGAGAGCAGCCCGGAATGTTGATCACCGGCAGGCCGAGGGCGCTGCGGTAATCTCGCCCCAGGAAGTCCATCAGGCTCATCGAACCGGTCACGTTGCCGATAGCGGCGGGGATGCCGCCCCAGGTGGCGCAGGTCCCGATAGCAATAGCGGCGGCAGCGCCGGGAGCCAGGCGTTTCGCCCACTCGGCGGTCGATACCATCTTGTCCTCGTAGGGATCGGCGATGCCGCTGGTTCCCATGGCTGACCAGTAGCCGCCCGTTTTCGCAGCAATACTTTCATCGGCGATAGAGCCTTCGTAGATGATCACGTAAGGGGCGTCCAGCTTGCCTTCCCAGGCAGTATGATATGGCTTCATGAACTGCTCGCCCGCCTCGACCGAAAGCACTGGATGTGAGAGGATCACCTGCGGTATGCCAGGAAGCGTGCCGGTGAGCAGCGCCTCGACCGAAGGCGAGGTAGCGCCAGCCACAGCAACGGTACAGCCATCGCAGCTCATTCCGGCCAGCCAGAAGGCATACACTTTCGTCAAGGGTCCCTTGAGAGCCGCCGGCTGTTTTTGCGTTTGTGGCTCAGGATGACCAAGTTCTGCTATCGGCTCTAACCCACCTGGTTCTTTGGAAAGAGGAGCCGCGGGCGCTACAATATGATCGGCTTCTCTGGTTGAAGTCTCTGCCATAGGTTGTACCCCTTTCAGTCAACATCAAGGGTCCCAGAGTTGCAGGGCAACCGCCAGGAGTGTCCCTGCCTCTCTTTAGATGCATAATCACATTCCAACCGCTAGTTTTTCGCATAGCTGCTCAACTTCTCTGACATAAGCTGAGCCGGGATTCGTATCCAGAATTGGAGCGCCGGATAGATCAGCCTGGAGGACGGCATCGTCGAAAGGCAATACCGCCGTGACTTCAATGTCTCGCTCGGCGCAGTAGCGGCGAATAGCCTCTACATCTTGCGAGCTGCGCACCTTGTTCGCCACTGCACAGATATGGTTGATGCCGAGTTCGCGAGCCAGAGGTATCATCCGTCCGAGCGTTTCCAGGGAGCGGTAATATGGCTCTGTGATCAACAAGAGAGTATCCACATGGCGCAGCGTACCCCGGCTGAGATGCTCAATCGACGCTTCCATGTCGAGGACGGTGACATCGGTATCCTGCGCGCTGCCAAGTTCTCCGATCAGGCCACGTACCGTGGCGTGCTGACCGCAGAGTCAGCCGCGGCCCGCGCCGAGCAAACCGGTCATGACGAGGACGCCGACTCCATCAGGCCCGATAGCTCCATACTGCGCCAGCACTTCCGCGAATGGCCGTTTCAAGCGCAGCGTGGCCTGTCCCTCGCCCTCGTCGATCTCTTCGAGAATGTCTTCGCGAGGCGCGCGGGCCAGGGCGGCAATTTGTTCCGGCTTCAGTCCGAGAGCGACGCTCAAATTGGGATTGGGGTCATCGTCAATCGCAACGACAGCATAGTCGCGGCGCGCGAATAAACGCGCCAGCGTCGCGGCGGTCGTCGTCTTGCCCGACCCCCCTTTTCCTGCTACTCCAATACGCATTTTTCACCTCATCTGGAGGATGCACTAAAATAACGATAGCCGCTGATCAGCAGTAAGATGTGTCTCACCTTCCACGATCAAGATTCGCCGTCTCTGTTTGAAAGCCTGAGCATCCTCTACTACAAAACACATCCTTGCATTTCGCGCAGATCAGGCAGATCAGGCAGATCAGTTAAGAACAGCCAGAAATCTGCCTGGCATACTCCCTAAAGTCACCAGCGCTGTTGCCCGGTCTCTATGGGGTTTGCGATTGACTCATAGGCGCTTCCTCATCTTGAACTGCTTCAGTTGAAGCAGTTTGTTCTACTCTCGTCATATAGAGTGTCAAATAGCGATCAAGTACCTTGCGGTTCTGGCGGATGCTCTGTACCCAGGTGTGCAGGAGATCTTCGCCTTCGGGGCTAAGCTCATAGGTGCGTCGCGGTGGGCCATGCGTGCTGGGGTCCCAGCGAGAGATCACCATACCATCGCGTTCCAATAGGCGCAGTGTACGGTAGACAGCGGCGGGATCAGGAGCGCCGATGCTCAACCCGGTTTGCGCCAGTCGATCCAGTAAGTCGTACCCATGTGATGGCCGCTGAAAGAGAAGCAAGAGGAGGCAAGGTTGCAGGAAATTCTTCGGTTGCCCTCCGTTGCACTGGCAGGCGGGCGCATTGCTTCCGGTAAGCATCGACTCAACGGTTTCGAGCGGGTCCACTATCAATGCCTCCCATTCTATTAGCACAGCCTCTAAGTGTATTTTACATCTACTACTTTGGAGTATAGCGCATCTTACTGAGAGATGTCAAGGACACAGCGCGCTAAAACTGGCTTTGACACGGCTTCCAGGCTCTGTCAGGATTTGTCACTCTACGCGGTACCACCACGTGACACTCTGCCGCTTGCGCGGCTACTTCCGGCACTCCTGCATACACGCACCCCGAAGTATGTGCAGCATAGCCACTACTTCACCGGGCCGTACTGGGCGAGGAATACCTGGCTAGCGCGTGCCACACCACGCCTCTAGCCCTGGGCGGTGCCATGCCCGTCCCTTTCCCCATGCCTTGCGGGTTTGGCGTGCGGCCTCGCTCCGCTTTCGGCTGCCTGGGGGAAAGAGTCACCTCTCTCTTTCGAGAGCCTCCCCGCACGCGGGGTAGTTCGAGGCTTTTCCTCTTGCTCATAGCGGGCAAAGAGCTTTTGCCCGATCTTCAGACTGGCGTTGCGGCCAGCATTGCCGCGCATACCACACGCGGCACAGACCATCAGAGGCGCACCAGGAGTATAACCTGAAGCAGGCTGCCCCTCGCCATAGCGCGCGATCTCAGCATGACACCGGGCGCATTCCCGGCTGTTGTGGCGCGGGCTTACCTGGCAAGTAACTATCCCCTCCGCCCACGCCTTGTACTGCGTGTAGCGGACGATCTTACTCCGTAGCCAGTATGCCCGCAGCTCATTACTCCTCCGGCTGTATTTCCCTTTCCCAGGGTGAAAAGGCGGGAGATGCTCAAACACTAGAATGGTTGCACCGTGCGAACGCGCGAACTCCCCAATGCGCCGGCTGACCAGGTGAGCCGCCTGCTCATCGAGATGGCGCACCCTGATCCACAGGTGGGTATTATCAAGTTTGCCGCGCGCAATGAGACCGGTATCGGCCCGGCGGCGCGCTATCCGTCCCAGCAAGGACTTCCTAAGGCCGTTCAGCCTGCGCCCGCCTCGAATGAAGCGGGTCGCTATTGTCGTGCCTTCCCTCGTCTGGATGGTGCAAACCGCCAGCGCATCACCGGCGTCCAACTTGACCGCGCAAACCCGTATGTCGGGCGTACTCGTCACCTGTTCTTCCACAGTACCAGGATTGGGAATAAACTTCTCTATATGCGTATGGAGCCACCAGCCCTTGCCGTGCCGTACCAGTTGCGGACTTTCTGCTTCCCATTCCGCGGGCAGTTTCTGACCGGCAACCTGAAACTTCACCCAACACCAGCTTGCTCCCGTCCATACCTTGAGCAAAATACTGTTGGAAGTGCGCCGCTTCCACATTCCCGCATAGAATGTTGCTGCTGTGTTCCAGTGGCCGGGCGGCGCTGGCGCTCGCTTCTTGAACTTCTTGCCTTTGCTCAGAGCTTGCTCTTTTTCCACGCGCCACCTGGCAAGGCTAGAATGGAAGGAACGGGCCGCACCCAGCGCCGCTTGAAGAGCAGCTCGGCGAAACAATGCCGGAAGATTACCGGCTACGGAGGCGTCTGATAGGATAGGCGCGGGATTCTTTTTCGTGCGATGAGTGAGGCGTTCGATAGCAGTAAGCGCAGCTTTTGAGTCCAGTTCCAACATTTCAGGATGGGCCTCAATCACCTCATAGTAAAAGGCCACAGCCTGGTTGAACAGGGCTTGAGTAGCCTTCAGCCACTCTGCTATTTCCGGACGATAGGTAAGCTGTTGGCGGATGGTTTTCCTGGCGCGACTCATAACCTCCAGGCTCCTTATATGTTGCGATACAACGCTTGATCGTCACATCGCTCTCATCCTAATCCTTGTCGTGTGAATGGTTCCAACTCCATCTACGCGCGCTACACGTTTTCATGCAAAACGGTTTTGATCTCGGGGAGATGGTCGAGAGCGTAGGCAATACAGGCTTCCACGAAAGCGGATTTGCGAACTTCCACCGGGTAGAGTTCGTGGCTCGTCACTTTATAAGCCGTCCCCAATCGATCATAGAGATCCTGCTCCAGGTAAAGACTGCGATGGACTCGCTTTCGCTGCGACCGTTCTCGCTTCCCTGGCATTGGTGACGTATCGATCTGAGAATTTGCTGTACCAGTTGGTTCCAACGCTGAAACTCCCCGTCTTTATATGTGTTCTCCCTATATGTATTTCACATATACCCGTTCATAGTGTACTGTCTCACAATGAGAAATGTCAAGACTTCGATCGCGCGTGTTGACTTCCACTCGCCAGTAAGACATACTGAAACATATCCCTTTTCATCGTTGCTGAATGCATAAAGAAGCTGGTTGAGCCGTGAAACTGAAGCGTAACAATGGGAAAGTAGAGCAGCGCCCGGTTGACTTCCCGGTGCCTGGCCCTACTTTGAGCCGCTATGGGCAGGATTTGACTCGTATCGCCCTGACGGCGCGCCCGCTCGTTAGGCGAGGGGCCGAGATCGTGGAAGTATTTGAGGTGCTGCTGCGCTGGCGGCACAATAACGCACTGATCCTGGGGCGTGCTGGCGCTGGTAAGACGGCCTTACTGATCGAGCTGGCGCGTCGCATGGCTCTTGGCGGCGCTCCTGCCGCGCTGATGGGCCGCGGGCTGGTGGAACTCAACCTGCGCGTATTGATCGCTGGAGCCAGCGTGCGCGGGCAGCTCGAAGAGCGCGCTCTTGCTGTTGTACGCGAGCTACAGGGATATCATGGCGCGCTCATAGCTGCCTTCGACGATCTGCCTGGCTTACTTGCCGGAGCTTCGGCGGGTGGGGTAGATTTGTTGCGTCTCCTCGATGCCGTGCTTGAGTCATCAGAAACGCCGGTTATCGCGACCGCGGACAGCGACCTCTTGCGCGAGCAGCCCGAACTCAACCGGCAGGTAGAGGCGCACTTCCAGGTGATCCATCTCGACGAGCCGCCGCATACCCAGGTTGTAGAAATGCTTGAGTCCTGGGTGAAGGATATTGAGCTTCACCACGAGGTCGCCATTCCGCCCGCGGTTCTGGAACATGCCGCGCATCTTGCCCGCCGCTATCTGAAAACGCGCGCCTTGCCAGACTCCGCGCTCTCTTTGCTTGACCAGGCCGCCGCCGCGACGAGGTTGAGCAAGAAGGAACAGGCCGTTGTTGACACCGAGCAGGTATCGGCGGTAGCATCACGTTGGACGGGTATTCCCATTCAGAATTTGCTCGACGAGGAAGCTGCCCGGCTTGTGAAATTGGAAGAAATTTTGCATCGCCGCGTCGTCGGGCAGAACGCGGCGATAGCCGCTATTGCGAACGCGGTACGGCGGGTACGCGCTCAATTGGCCGATCGGTCTCGGCCCATCGGTTCTTTCCTCTTTTTAGGGCCAACCGGCGTGGGCAAGACAGAACTGGCGCGCACTCTCGCCGAACTGCTTTTTCAGGATGAGGCAGCCCTGGTTCGCATCGACATGTCCGAATACATGGAGCGGCACCAGATCGCTCGCCTGATCGGAGCGCCGCCCGGCTATATTGGCTACGATCAGGGCGGCCAACTGACCGATGCCGTGCGCCATCGGCCCTACAGCATTGTCCTCCTGGACGAACTGGAAAAGGCCCATACCGATGTCTTCAACCTGCTGCTGCAAATTATGGAAGATGGTCGCCTGACGGATGGACGGGGGCAAACGATCGATTTCCGGCACACGGTGATCATCATGACCTCGAACTGCGGCTCGGAACATATCGTCGAACTCTCTTCAGCTTCCGAAGAAGAGGTCAGAGCAGGGGTAATGGAAGATGTGCGCGCCCAGTTTAAACCGGAGTTTCTCAACCGCATCGACGAGATCATCGTGTTCCATCGTCTGAGCCGGGAAGAGATCCGCCATGTAGTCGATATCCAGGTAGCGCGCTTGCAGGAGCGGCTGGCTGAATATAAAATTGAGCTGCTCCTTACCCCGGCGGCGCGTGATTGGCTGGCGTTCAAAGGATACGATATCGAATACGGCGCGCGCCCATTAAAGCGGCTGATTCGCCGGGAACTGGAAGATGTACTCGCATTACGCATTGTGGCCGGGGAGTTTCGTGCTGGAGGGCGCATACTGGTGGATGTCGGGGCAGACGAAGACAGATCGCTTGTCATCAAGAGTGAGGGGACGCCGACTGGCATCCCCTCGCCATACTTAATGGAAGAGCGCGCCCATCGGAACGCCTAGCGTGAACATGATCGGCATGACCAGTTCGGTCCAGAGGATGAATGTGATACCTGCCGCCAGGCCCATTAGTCCCGCTGTGCGCCAGTACGAGCGAACGGCCACTTCCCGTGAGTAGCCCACGAATGCCGGACGAGTAATAAAGTAGCTGGCGATCAGCACTATCACAATAGAGACCAGCGCCCAGATAGGCGTCCACCCCAGTCCGAAGAGGATAGTGTTGCCCAATGCAAAGTATCCGGTAGCCAGGCCAAACCCGCCGAGGATCGCCGGTACCAGTCCCAGACTGCAACAATTGACGGGCAGCCAGCCGGCCAGGAATCCCAGCGACGTGATTGCTCCCCGGTTGGCGCAGAAGCCCTCCTGCATCTCAGTACGCGGAACCGCTTGCGGCTTTGGCTGCGGCTGGGGCTGCACGCTACCCATGAAATCAGCCATATCCTCCCTTCCTTTCTTCACACCTTGAGGTGAAACACATGTCTGAGGACTGCATACACGATTGGCGAAAGCAGGATAAACCAGACCAGGTAGGCTCCCACAGCCCAACCGGCTGTGCGTGTCAGATTCTGCAAGTACAGACGCTTGAACGCATCCCCGGACATATGCGGCCTGAAACGCCGCACCGAAAGATACGCCACACCGAGGACAATAAGTACACCGATCAGCAGTCCGGCCAGAGCTTCAAACTGCAAGTTCAAAAATTTACCCAGGACCCCTGCCAGGGATCCAGCGCCCACTCCCAGCAGACTGAGAGCAACGACGCCACTCCCTCAACAGCCGGTTGCAAGTAGACCAGCCACCAGGCCAGTGATGGGCGCTCGCGATTTCGTCAATTCCGGTGGGGCGGCGTAAACGGCATTCTTTTCAGCCATAGATACTCACCTTTCATGCAAATCGATTTCCAGTCGGTTTGCTCTCCAAGAATCAGGGCTGCTATGCTTCAACCTGAAGCAATACGTGTTCGCACTACAAACGACTTTCATACAAGAACAACGGCACAAGTGACGCGCTACCGGCTTTGTACTTCTTGATCGGTACTGGTGCGTATCTCCCCATCCCTGGCAACGGGAATGTCCCGCACCCTTGCAGGATTCTACGGCGGGTCATGGAAAGGGACAGGAAAAACTACATCTTGACGGGGGCAGTCCGACCACTGAAAATGAAGTAGAGGCCAATGCACATGAGTGCCGCACCCGGCAAGAAAAGGAAAAACACCATTGCCGTATTAACAACGACGACAGTTGAGTTCATCCCAGTTCCAGTCATGTGTATCATGCCCATGCCTGTGCGGGCGGGCGGGTCAAGATACAGGTTCATCGCCGGCCCGATGAATGGGGCTAGAAACACCCATAAGCCGATGACAAATAACGCGATTCCGAGGACACGAAGGCGGCGCATGTTTTTCCCCTCCATAGCTCTACAATAAGGCTACCTACGGAATACATCATTCCTCTAGTATGAAAGTGTAGCACATATCATACATATATGCAACCTCTTGCTGTTTTTTATTGTCAACATGACAATGCTCCATCTCGCAGGCTCTTTGTTGAACAATAGAGGCGCTATACGGCAATGAACAGGCCGCCGATAAGCATCACGCCCGCTCCAAGCAGCCTGGACTTGAGGCGACCTTCGCCAAGAAATAGCTTCGCCCACAGAATCGTGAAGATGGCACCGAGTTTGAAAAGAGCTGTGACATAGCCGACCAGGCCGAGCGCGATGGCGGTAAAGCCGAAGAGCGGGGCAATCCCCGCCAGGATGACGGCCGCAGAGAGCGCACGGACATGAAGACGTAGCCCATTCCTGGTTCTCGTGATAGGCGATGAGCGGTCGGAACGGACGGAGCGAAGCGCGCCCGGCGTGAGCAGCAAGACCAGGAGAAACGTGCTGATGAGCGCCACTACCGGGCCGCTTGGCGGGGACAGATGATCGATAGCCAGCTTTTCCAGGACTGTCGTTGCTCCCCACAGGGCCGAGGCGACAATCGCCAGGAGCGTTCCTGGCCGGTGAAGCAGCGTCCGCATCGGGGCAAACAGACCCGTTTGTGCTTCCTCGACATCGAGGAGATAGGCTCCAACGAGGATCACCGCGACGCCGACTGCCTGGCGAATACCTGGCGTTTCTGCTAATGCTAGCCAGGCAATGACCAGCGTAAAGGCAGGATTGAACGTGAGGAGGGGGCTGACCAGCGAGGCATCGGCCTGTGCCAGCGCAACGGTTGAGAGAAAGGTCGCCACCCAATTCAGCAGGGCAGAAGCAAGCAGAGCCACGACAAAGATGCCATCGATGTGCGGAAGACGCGCAACACAGGTCAATGGTATGGCTCCATACTGTAAAGCGAACGAGCATTGCGTCAGCAGGAGCGTTCCTGCGGCCAGGATGGGCAAAGATGCGGCATTGATGACCCAGGCCACCAGCGCCGGGCGTGCATCACGCAAGATGCGCTTGTTCAGTATGGGGAGAAATGAGGTCAGGATGGTTGCAACGAACGCAAGAGGTGTCGCCACGATATGCCTCGATCTTCTTCAGCACACAACGAGTATGCTCCAGTCTAGCACATGCGAGACGGCAGATACTCCTTCACTGCTTCAACTATGTGAGATTGTCACAGACGTCGAGAAAAACGAGGAAAGCAATTTCTCTAGAGATCCTTCTCAGAACTGAGCCGCTCGCAACCTCTTCCGGCCTCAACTCAGACCTTGTATAGCCCTTCGCTGTCGATTTTAAGAGAGAAAAACTACCGGTGTTCGTATGTCCTTGCTTTTCATATTATTGACATGACCCATATATTCATGATATGCTTCGTATTATGAATAAGCGACGTGATTACCAAAGTCCCCTCCGCCAGGAACAGACAAAGGGGACCCGTGAACAGATACTTGAGGGCCTTATCCAGACCATGGCGCAAGGAGGATTGGCTGATCTTTCCATTCCAGCCGTCGCACGTGTGGCGGGCGTTTCCGTGCCGACCATTTATCGCCATTTTCGCACCAAGCGCGAACTCATCGAGTCACTCGGCAGCTATATTGTGCAAAAATCTGGTATGATCCCGGCTTCACCGCCGCCACGCAGCCCTGAAGAACTGATTGCTCTGGTCAAAGACTTGTTTCTCAGCTATGAGGGAGCTGACGAGATGCTGCGGGCTGCCGCCATGAGTGAGTTGAGCTACGAGATGCGCCAGCACGCACTCCCGCGGAGGCTGGAACTCATCGAAGAGGCACTGCGACCAGTAGCAGGCCGCTTCGACGAGACCGAGCAGACACACCTCCGCAATAGTGTGTTCATTCTCACGACCACAGCGATCGTGCGCGCATTTAAAGACTACCTCAACCTCTCAGGAGAGGAGGCCGCTGAGACCGTTGCGTGGGCTATTCGTACCTTGACGAGCAGTTCCTCTCGGACAGAGGCGGAGGAACGAGAGCAGTAAAACAACAAGGAAAGGCTCTTCTCCCGGCACCTCAAAAGGAGCATACCGGGCGAAGGGTCATATCTGGGAAGAGCATGCTTCTCAGCAAAAATGAAACAGAGCAAGAAAGACGGTCACTAATGGAATTCATCCGCACTTTGATGGATATCAATCAACAGGAGTTGCCCATTGTGGGAGGCAAAGGAGCCAATCTGGGAGCACTCATCCACGCACATTTCCCCGTTCCGCCAGGCTTTGTGGTTCTCGCGAGTGCCTACCAGCTGTTTCTGACCACGGACGGTCTCCTGGAGGAGGTTGAACGGTTGGTCCAACAAGCGACGCCAGATGATCTTGCTTCGTGCGAGCGCGCCTCACAGGCTATTCGTGCGCTCTTTGCACAACGTCCCATCCCAGAAGCCCTCGTCCAGGCGATCTCAGAGGCCTATGAACAACTTGGTACAGGCGCGGTTGCCATCCGTTCCTCCGCCACGACCGAAGATCTGCCAACAGCGTCGTTTGCCGGTTTGCACGAAAGTTACCTCGATGTCCAAACGCTCGAAGATATCCTCACATCAGTGCGGCAGTGCTGGTCTTCGCTCTGGACGCCGCGTGCTCTCAGCTACCGTGCCCGTTTAGGCATGGCGCTTCCAATGGCCAGTATGGCTGTGGTTGTCCAACAGATGGTGCAGGCCCATTCCTCTGGAGTGCTTTTTACCGTCAATCCAGTCAGTGGAGGGCATGAAGAGGTGGTAATCAATGCCACATGGGGAGTCGGAGAAGCGCTGGTATCGGGACAGATCACACCCGACATGATCATTGCGGAGAAGACCGGTGGGCGCATCATTCGACGAGAGGTTGGCAACGTGGCCGTCCCTACCGGCACCAGCATGAGCGACCGTAGAGTGGACACGGTCAGGCACCAGCAATGGGTGCTGACAGACGCACAGGTAGCGCAACTGGTACGCCTTGGTGAGCGGGTAGAGGAGCATTTTGGCGCACCGCAGGATATCGAATGGGCCATGGGAGATGAGCAGGTCTTCATTGTCCAGGTGCGCCCGATCACCACGCTTGCGACAGCACAATCGGTGCCAGAAAGTTTGGGGATGCCGATCCCACCTGGTGATGATACGTGGAACCGCGAACAAGACCTCCCACCGCAGCCGTATGATGTGTGGACGCGGACCAATGTGGGCGAAAATCTCCCCTATCCGATCACACCGCTGACTGAGACACACTTTCCCGTGCTCTTCGGTCTCGACAACGCCCCCTCAGAGCAACCCCAACCGCAGTTGGTCCGCCGCCTCTACGGTCGCCTGTACTTTAACGAGGGAGCCATGGTTCGCAGCTTCACGGAAGAGATGGGTTTACCGGCTTCCTGGCTGCATAAGATGTGGGGGAGCCGACCGCGTGGCACCGTCGCGTACAAGAACGCCTTCCGTCCCTTACGCCTGCTGCGCAAACTTCTCTCGCTCGTCTCCGCCCGTTTCAAAGCGAAGAAAAAAGCCAAAACGCCACGCCATACCCCCGAGCAATTTTTCGCGCACATCGATCAATGGGTCAGCGCATTCCTGCGCCTCGACCTCAGCCAGCTAGAAGACGGTTTGCTCTGGAACGCGGGTCTCCCCACGTGGAGCAAACGGGGTGCCTATGCGTGGGCAACCAACCTTCGTTTCAGTATTGGTGCTGCAATGAGCTATGGACTGCTCGAACGAATCGTGCGTTGGTGGACCGGCAAAGATCTGGCGCAAGACCTGATCACAGGTCTTGCGGGTGTGTATAGTGCTGAAGTAGGTCCGGCACTCTGGCAGATGGCTCGGCTGGCTCAGGAGAGCGGGGTGCAAGATATCGTGCTCACGCATGATCCACTCACGGCACTAGACCTCTTGCGTTCACAGGAGCAAGGACGCACCCTCATTGAGCAGCTTAAGGTATTTCTCGTACGTCACGGACATCGTTGTCCCAATGAACTGGAGATGCGCAATCCCCGCTGGGCAGAGGCACCAGAGCAGATCATCGAACTGATAGCCCATTACCTGCGCGCAGGGGAGCATGTCGATCCTCTCACTGCCGAGGCTCGCCAGCAGCAGCGTCGTTCGACTGCCGTGACCACCATTGAGAGAAAACTGGACCCAATCCGCCGCGCCATTTTCCGCTTCCTGCTGAAGCAAGCCCAGCACGCTGTGACCGTGCGTGACAATAGCCGCTACGCTATGGCGAAATTCCTCTTCCCCATGCGCAAGGTTTATGTCGAACTTGGACGACGCTGGGTTGAATATGGCTGGGTGAAGCAGGTAGACGACATCTTCTTCCTGACACTAGCCGAGATTGAGGACATCGTCGCGACCCGTCCGACAACAGTTCTCCCTGGTGACTGGCAAATACGTGTGGAGCAGCGCCGCCTTGCCTACAACTTCTGGTTCACCGTTATCGCGCCTGAGGCGGTGGGAGCAGATGGGTTGCCCCTCATCGAAGAGGAAGAGCATCTCACGCTGCTCAAAGGCACACCAGCTAGTAGCGGAACCAGACGCGGGCGTGCGCGCATTGTGCAAACGGTCCGGGAAGCTATGAGCTTGATGCCTGGTGATATTCTCGTGACCGCAGCAACTGATCCCGGCTGGACACCGGTCTTTCCCCTGGTTGGCGGCATCGTCTTGGAGATCGGAGGACAACTCTCGCATGGAGCCATCGTCGCCCGCGAGTACGGCATCCCTGCGGTAGTGAATGTTCCAGGAGCAATGCGCCTCATTCAAGATGAGCAAACGATCGAGGTTGATGGAAGCAAAGGAGTGATCAAGCTCTTCTAATTCCATCTCTGTGGTACCCCATTATGCATCATGCAACGAGGTGCCATATCGCTGTTGTAGAAAACAAACGAGATTCGAGAGAAGGAGCACAAGCATGAGAACCTCTCACTATCGTTATCCCGTGAGATTGAGTGAGGAGCAGCGAAGATTTCTGGAGACGATGGTGCGCATGAGCACTACTCCAGCCAAACACTATCTGGTAGCACGGGTGCTGCTGATAAGCGATCAGAGCCAAAGCGAACCCAGCCACACCGATGGGCAGATTGCCGAAATGCTGGATATTAGTCGCCGCACCGTGATTCGCATCAAGCAGCGGTTTGTCCAAGAGAACCTGGAGGTAGCTCTCGTTGGAAGCTTCCTCTGAGAACGCCCCGAACGTCGCTGTTTAGATGGCAGGGGGGAAGCTCAACTGATTCATCTGGCGTGTAGCAAGGCTCCCGATGGGCGGCAACGCTGGACACTGGAACTCCTGGCTGACCGGATGGTGAAATTGGAGTATATCGAGCATATCAGTCCTGAGACTGTCAGACAGGCGTTACCCACACGCCCGCTTCTTTTTATGAGATCCTTCCGCCGGAACAGGCTAAAGCGCTGATCGACCGTCTGGAGATCCACTACACCCCGAAGCATGCGAGTTGGCTCAATATTGCCGAGATCGAACTGAGTGTGCTGGCGCGGCAGGGCCTGGCCCACAATATTGCGACTGTTGAGGAACTCTGTCAACAAGTTCAGAGTTGGCAAGAGCATCGGAACCAGCGAGTCGGCACGGTCAATTGGCAGTTTCGCACGGCGGATGCGCGCATCAAACTGAAACGCCTCTATCCCGTCCAGCAACCGGATGCTCAGCCTCCTGGACATGTCGTGTGACAACCTTACTAGTTCAAGCATTCACCAATCGGAAATGGCCGCCGGAGATGCAGATAATGGCGGAATCGCCTCTTCCGTGAAGAGCTGAATCCCATGGTAGAACGGAGTTAACGACGCAAGTGATCAACGAGACTGCGTCTGGTGTTATTTGTCGTTCCGGCGCTTTATAATAGGAGCAGTCCATCACTTTTGTCCCGTCCATCGATGAGTAGAGGATACTTTTATGCAGATAGTCAATAGCATCGGGCAAGCATTATTTACGTCCTTCAGTATGTTTTGGGAAATTCTCTGGCCGTTAATTCTCGGTTTTACGCTCTCAGGGATCGTCCAGGCCGTGGTCTCCCATCAAGCTATGGCAAAAACGCTGGGAGGAAATGGGCCAAAGAGTATCACCTTTGCCACGCTCTTTGGGATTGCCTCAAGCTCCTGCTCCTACGCGGCGATTGCGCTGGCCCGTTCCATTTTCCAAAAAGGGGCAAGCTTCACAGCGGCCATGGCGTTTGAATTGGCATCCACGAATCTGGTCATTGAGCTGGGGATTATCCTCGTCGTCCTGTTGGGATGGCAGTTCATGGCAGCGGAGTTTGTGGGCGGCATGCTGATGGTCATGCTCATCGCGTTGATCTTCCGGTTGACCTTAACGCCAAAGCTGGTACAGATGGCAAAAGCGCAGGCGGAAAAGGGCCTGATGGGGAGAATGGAAGGACATGCCGCGATGGATATGAGCGTGTCGGGCGGCTCATTTTTCTCACGACTCTTGAGTAGAAGAGGGTTTACCTCGGTCAGCAACTTTTTCGTCATGGATTGGGCTTCGGTGTGGGTCGATATCGTGCTTGGGCTGATCATTGCCGGCGCGTTAGCCGCGTGGGTTCCCAACTCCTTCTGGAATGCGTTTTTCTTCAGCAATAACCCGACGATCGCCAAAATTGAAGGCCCGCTGGTTGGCCCGTTAGTGGCTATGGTGAGTTTTGTGTGTTCCGTTGGCAATGTGCCTTTAGCAGCCGTCTTATGGAGAGGTGGCATTAGCTTTGGCGGCGTGGTTAGCTTCATCTTCGCGGACCTGATTATCTTGCCGATTCTGGATATCTATCGCAAATATTACGGGTGGAAAGTGATGGGCTTTATTCTGCTGACGTTCTACGCGACAATGGCTGCCGCTGGCTATGCTGTAGAGTTTCTTTTTGAGGCGCTGGGGATTATTCCGCGTAACCGCGGCGTGGCTGCGATCACCGGAGGGGTACAGTGGAACTACACCAGTGTCCTCAATATCATCTTCCTCCTCCTGGCAGCAATCCTTGTCGTTCGCTTTATCCGTACAGGTGGATTACCCATGCTGCGGATG
>Ga0207416_1002049_pt1 | contig 23435 bp, 20 predicted proteins | sample PaiPotPPM11metaG_FD_184107 | JGI IMG/M metagenome (GOLD analysis project Ga0207416, IMG submission 184107) | Iron sulfur acid spring bacterial and archeal communities from Banff, Canada, to study Microbial Dark Matter (Phase II) - Paint Pots PPM... ...
GCCCCGCCCGCCGCCCCCGGGGGCGCGGCGGGCGGGGCGGGGGAGTAGCCGGATGGCCAAGACCTTCGACCTCATCGGCTACCGGCGCTGGTGGTACGCGCTCTCGCTCGCGGTCATTCTCCCGGGGCTGATCGCCCTCTACGTGCACCATGTTCAAGATCACCACGCGCTCAACTGGGGCGTCGACTTCACGGGCGGGAACTCCCTCGAGCTCCGGATCACCCAGCCGTTCACGGTCGCGGACGTCCGCCAGGTGATGGACCAGTTCAAACTCGGCAGCGCGGTGATCCAGCGGTCGGGGAACACGGACGTGTTCATCCGGACCCGGCCGCTCGACCAGCCGCAGATCAACGCGATCATCGCCGCGGTGCAGCAGCGCTTCCCGGGGACGGCGATGCTGCGCCAGGACACGGTGGGGCCGGAGATCGGCGCCGAGCTCCGGAACGTCGCGATCCTCGGGGTCGTGATCGGCCTCATCCTCCAGGTGATCTTCATCTCGATCCGCTTCCAGTCGGTCCGGTTCGCGATCGCGGCCGACATCGCGCTCCTGCACGACCTGCTCGTGGTGATCGGGGCGTTTGCGATCACGCAGCGCGAGGTCAACAGTTCGTTCCTGGCCGTGCTCCTCACAGTGGCGGGCTACTCGATCAACGACACGATCGTCATCTTCGACCGGATCCGCGAGAATCTGGGGATGCGGACTCGCGAGCCGTTCGAACACCTGGTCAACCGCAGCGTGCTCGAAGCCCTGGTCCGGTCGATCAACACCGCGATGACCGCGGTCCTGGCGATCGGCGCGGTGTACGTGTTTGGGGGCGAGACAATCCGGGACGTCGCGTTCGGCCTCGTCGTCAGCATCATTACCGGCGGGTACTCGTCAATCTTCAACGCGAGCCCGATCCTGGTGGACTGGCACAATTGGGCGGAACGCCGCCGCCGTGCCTCCCTGTCCGGGGCGCGCGCGGTCCGCGCCGCCGACCTCCCGCGGGAACAGGCCGGCGGCGCCGCCGGTGACGGGGAGCGCGCCGCGGACGGCGCGGCCGTTCCGGGGGAACCTCCCGCCGGGCCGCGCCCGGGGGGCAGCCGCCGCCGGCGGGGCGGCCGGCGCCGGCGTTGAGGAGGTCGCGATGCGAACGGCATTCGGGCTGATTCTCCTGCTGCTGGTGGTCACGATCTTTGCTCTCAGCAACGCGGGACCCGTGACCGTCATGTTCTGGCAGTGGCCGATCTACACGGGGTCGCTGGCGTTTGCCATCGTCGGGGCCGGCATCCTCGGCGCGGTCCTCGTCTTTCTCCCCTCCCTCATCCGCCAGTCCCACCTCGGAGGCCGAATCCGCGAGCTCGAGCGCCAGCAACGGCCAGAAGAACCGGCCGGGCGGCCCATGCCGCCCGGCTCGAGAACCGGCTACCCTCCGAGCCCGCCGCCTTCCGGCGGAGTCGACGATACCCGCCGGTTCCCCTAAGCGTTCGCTCCCGCCCGCACGAGAAACTTGCGCATCCTCCCGAGGGCCCCGAAAAGCAAATCCGCGTTATAATGACGGTAACGATGACCGTCATGTCCAGACCCTCCTGGGTCGTCGCCCCATCAGATCCCGAAGCCGCCGCGCTCGCCGAAGCGCTGGGGATTCACCCGCTCGCGGCCGCCCTGCTGCGCCGCCGTGGGATGGTCACCGCCGAGGCCGCGCGTGCGTTTCTCACCCCACGCCTCGATGAGCTGGCCGATCCGCTTGCGATTCCCGGAATGACCGAGGCCGTCGAGGTCGTGGCGCAATCCCTGCGGGAAGGGCGGCGGATCGCCGTGCACGGCGACTACGACGTGGACGGCATCTCGGCGACCGCGATTCTCGTGCGCGGGCTGCGTGCGGTTGCCGCCGACCCTCTCTGGTACCTGCCGCACCGGATCCGGGACGGATACGGTCTCGGCATCCCCGCGGTCGAGGCCCTCGCGGCGGCCGGCGCCGGGGTGCTCATCGCCGCCGACTGCGGGATCACCGCGGGGGACGCCGTGGCTCGGGCGCGAGCGCTCGGACTCGCGGTCGTCGTCCTCGACCACCACGAGGCCGGGGTGGAACTCCCGGCTGCGGCGATCGCGGCGCCCGCACCGGACGCGGACGCGGCGCCCTGTGCCGCCGGTCTCGCGTTCCTGTTTGTGTGGGCGCTCAGGCGCCGCCTTGGGCAGGCTCCTGCGCTGCCCGCCGACCTCGCCGCGTTCGCCGCCCTGGGGACTGTGGCCGATGTTGTGCCGCTCCGGGGGGACAACCGCCGGTTGGTGGCGGCGGGCCTCGAGACGCTGCGGGTCGCGCCGCCCGTCGGACTCGGCGCGCTGATCGAGGAGGCGGGGATTCAGGGGCCGGTGGATGCGTGGCACATTGGGTGGCAGCTCGGGCCGCGCCTGAACGCGCCCGGGCGGCTTGGGGACCCGGGCCCGTCCCTCCGCCTTCTCCTGACCGACGATCCGGCCGAGGCCCGCGCGCTCGCCCGCGAGCTCGACGCGGTGAACCGGGAGCGCCAGGCGATCCTCGATCAGGTCCTCACCGAAGCGGCGGCGCAGGTCGAAGCCGAGCCGCCGGTGTCCGCGCTCGTGCTGGCCGGCGAGGGGTGGCATCCGGGTGTCGTGGGCCTCGTCGCGAGCCGGCTCGCCGAGCAATACCGCCGGCCGGCCGTGGTGATCGCGCTGGCGAACGGCGCCGGGCGCGGTTCGGCCCGCAGCGTCGAAGGCTTTCATCTCCTCGACGCCCTCGAGGCGTGCCGGACGCACTTAAGCGGGTTCGGCGGCCACGCGATGGCCGCGGGGCTCTCGATCGCGGCAGACGCCGTGCCTGCGTTCCGGCAGGCCCTCGGCGAGGTCGCCGCGGCCCGCCTCCCGCGCGAAGCCGCCGGTCGCCTGCACGTCGACGCGGAGGTCACGCTCGCGGACCTTACCGTGTCTCTCCTGGCCGATCTCGACCGACTCGCGCCGTTCGGCGCCGGCAATCCACAGCCGGTCCTCGCGGTCCGCGGGGTCCGGACGGTGGCCCGCCGGCTGGTCGGCGATGGCGCGCACCTCCGGTTCGGCGTCACGGACGGCGGTGGGATCGTGGAGGCGATCGGGTTCGCGATGGCGGCGTGGGGTGAGCTGTTGACCTTTACCGGCGCGCCCGTCGACCTCGCGTTCGCCCTCGAGCGGGACAGGTTCGAGGCGGACCGGGTCCGGATGCGCCTCAGGGCGCTCGATGTTCCGGGTATCGATCCGGAGGCAATCCTCTCCGACACCGGGCTGCTTCTCGACCGGCTGTTCCGCCGCGCGCCCGAGTATCTCGGCGAGCGGGGCGAGGGTGGGGTGGAAGAGGCGCCGGCGCTCTACACAAAGGTGGTCGGTGTCACGTTCGACGGCCGGCAGGCGGTGCTCGCCGCCGCTCGGGAGGGAGATCCGCTGCGGCTCCGGCGCGAACCCGGAAATGCCCATGATCCGCACGCCGTGCTGGTCACGACCGAAGACGGCCGCACCGTCGGTTATCTGCGCGCCGAGCTGGCGGGTCGTCTCGCGCCGTCGATCGACATGGGCGCCCGGTACCATGCGACGGTCGCGCGGGTCACCGGCGGCGGGGACCACGTGCTGGGAATGAACATCTACCTGGAGCGCGCGGACGACGAGCCGGTCGCGTCCGCGGCAGCGGCCGAGCGCCGCGTGTGGAGCGCGCTTGGGCCGCGGTCCGCGATCGAGCGGCTGCCGATTTACTTGACGGGCGGCCGCCCGCTCCGCCCCGCCCACCTGGAGGCCCTCCAGGCGATCGCCGGCGGCCGGCCGGCGGTTCTGGCCGTGGCCCCCGGCCGCGGGCGGGCGACCGGGATCGCCGGCGGGGCGGCCATCGCCGCCGCGGCCGGCCGGTGGGCGCTGGTGGTGGCTCCCCTTCGCCGCCAGGTCCTCCACCGTGCGGAGCAGTTGACGACCCGTCTGGGGGCGCTCGGCCTGCGCGTCCTGCCGATCCACGGCCTGGCGACCGTGCGGGATCGCGAACGCGCCGCGGCCGCGATGGCCGCCGGAAAGGCCGATGTGATCGTGGGCAGCGTGGAAGCGATCCGTGAGGCGTCGCTTGTGAGCCCCTACCTGGGCCGGATCGGCGTCGTCATCCTGGACGGTGTCGCGGCGGAGGCGGTTCGCGACCTTCCCCCCGAGCTTGCCGGCCGCCCGGTGCTCGCGGTGACAGCCGCCGGAGCGTTGGGGGGGTTCGTACGCGAGCTCCGAGGGACAGCGGTGATGCACGACTACGCGCCGCGGCCGCTCCTCGAGATCGCCGATCACCGCAATGCTCCAGACCGCGATCGGGTCGCGGAGGAGGTGCTCTCCCGCGGCGAGAAGACCGTAGTTTATGTTGTGCGCAGGGACGAGTGCGTCCGCCTCGCGGCTCACCTGCGGACACACGGCGAGGCGCAGGCGCGGCGGATCGGCTACGTGCACGAGGGGCTTCCCGCCCGGCTGCGGCAGATCATCACCCAGGCGTTCCGGGAGGGACGGCTCGACGGGCTCGTGGCGACCCCCGTGCTCGACGAGGAAGGGCTCCCGGCGGATGTCCGACAGGTCATGGTCGCGGAACTCCCCTGGGATCGCGACCAGTTTCTTGCCGCGTGCGGCAGCGCCGGGCTTGATCACCGGCCGGTCACGCTTACCCTGGCGTTCGGGCATCACGATCTCGAGGCGCGGCGCCTGAACCTGGACGAGGTCGCCCCCGCCCGGGACCTGCTCGTGAAGATCTACCGGGCGCTTCGGGAATGGAAAGGGGACGCTGCGTTCCTGTGGCCCGACGACGACACATGGGCCCGGGTGAGCGCGGCGGTGCCCGCACTCACCCGGCCGGCAGTCGCCGCGGCGTGTGCGGTCTTCGAGGAGGCCGGCCTCGCCGCGCGTGAGAGCGTGATTGCGCCCGGCGGGCGCGTACGGGCGGGAGCGGACTGGCAGGTGCAGCTGCTCCCCGCCGAGGGCCGCAGGGAGCTCGCGGCGTCGCTGCGCTATCGGGAGGGGCTCCGCGAGCGGGAGGCGTGGGACGTGTTTTGCGGGTGGGCGCTCGCGGCCGCGCCGGCGGACATCCTGCGTGCCGTCCTTGCGTAGCGGGACGGCAGACCTCGGTCGTGAGGTGAGGGCGGGGGCATGAAACGGTTTCATCTGGCCCGGGGAGGCCCGGCGGAGGAGACGCCGCCGCCAGAAGCGGCTGAGCTGCTTCGCCGCGTGCGGGAGATGACGCCCCACGCCGATCTCGATCTGATCCGGCGGGCATACCTGTTCGCGGCGGAAGCGCACCAGGGGCAGACCCGCGCGTCCGGGGAGCCGTACGTGAGTCACAGCGTCGCCGTCGCGTCGGTCCTCGTCGGGCTCCGCCTGGATGCCCCGACGATTGCCGCGGCACTTCTGCACGATGTTGCGGAAGATACCTCCCATACGATGGATGAGGTGCGGGAGAAGTTCGGGCCCGAGATTGCCGGTCTGGTGGACGGGGTCACCAAGCTGGGCCGGATTCAATGGAAGAGCCGGGAAGAGCGCCAGGCGGAGAACCTCCGCAAGATGTTCCTGGCGATGGCGAGCGACATCCGGATCATCCTGATCAAGCTTGCGGACCGCGTGCACAACATGCGCACGCTCGAGTACCTCCCGGAGTGGAAGCAGAAACGCACGGCGCAGGAGACGCTGGAGATCTACGCGCCGCTCACCGACCGGCTCGGGATCGGGAGCATCAAGCGGGAGCTCGAGGACCTGGCATTTCGCGCCCTCGAGCCCGAGGCCTCCCGCGACATCGCCGGCCAGATCGAGCGGAGCAGCCAGGAGCAGGAGGCGCTGCTCGGCCGCGTCGTCGAGACGCTGCATGCCGAGCTGAACCGGACGGGGATTCGAGTCGATCGCAGCGCGATCACCGGACGGCCGAAGCACGTCTACAGCATCTACCAGAAGATGCAGCGCCCGAAGTACCAGGGGCAGGGCGTCGGCCGTGTCTACGACCGTCTCGCCGTCCGCGTCGTCGTGAACGATGTCCGGGAGTGCTACGAGACGCTCGGCATCGTGCACGCCCTGTGGAAGCCGATCCCCGGTGAGGTCGATGACTACATCGCCAACCCGAAGACGAGCGGGTACCAATCTCTGCACACCGCCGTGATCTACGAGGGCCAGCCGCTCGAAGTCCAGATTCGGACGCAGCAGATGCACCGGATCGCCGAGAATGGCATCGCGGCCCACTGGCGGTACAAGGAAGGCGGCGGCAAAGTCGAGGCCGGGTTCGACCAGAAGCTGTCGTGGCTCCGGCAGCTTCTGGAGTGGCACCAGGAGATGCACGACGCCCGCGAGTTCATGCACTCGGTCAAGCTCGACCTCTTCCAGAACGAAGTCTTCGTCTTTACCCCCAAGGGTGACGTGATCGACCTCCCCGCCGGGGCGACCCCGATCGACTTCGCGTTCCGGATCCACACCGACGTCGGGTACCACACGACCGGCGCGAAGGTGAACGGGCGGCTCGTGCCGCTGAGCCATCCGCTCCAGTCGGGCGACATCGTCGAGGTCGTGACGAACAAGAACAGCGCCGGCCCGAGCCGGGACTGGCTGGCGTTCGTCCAGACGAGCAACGCCCGAACGAAGGTTCGCCAGTGGTTCAAGCACGAGCGGCGCGACGAGAACATCGTCCGCGGCCGGGAGCTGCTCGAGAAAGAGCTGCGCCGTGGCGGCGGGGTCGTCGCGTTCATGAAGCCCGAGCGCCTGCGCGAGGCCGCCTTACAGTTCGGCCTGCCGGACGACGAAGAGCTGCTGGCCGCCCTCGGCAACGGCGACGTCTCCCTCTTGCAAGTGGTCCAGGCGCTGCGGGGCGAGCCGGCGGTCGAAGATGCTCCGCCGGTTCCCACCCGGCCGGTCTCCCAGCCGCCGGACCCCTCGGCGGCGCGCGGCGTGCGCGTCCGCGGCGTGGAGAACGTCCTGATGCGGTTCGGCCGCTGCTGCAGCCCGCTCCCGGGGGACCGCGTGGTCGGCTACACCACCCAAGGGCGGGGGGTCAGCATCCATCGGGCGGACTGTCCCAATATTCAGTTCCTCCGGGCCCACCCGGAGCGTCTGCTCGAGGTCGAATGGGAGCCGTCGCCGGACGGCACGTACCAGGTGGCGATCGAGGTCGAGGCGCTCGATCGCATCGGGCTCCTGAAGGACATCGTGGCCGTGATCTCGGAGACGAAGACCAACATGGTGTCGGTGAACGCCCGCGTCCGCAAGGACAAAGTGGTGGTCATCAACATCGTGGCGGACATCCGGAACGTGACGCAGCTCACGGCCGTGACGCAGCGGATCGGCCGGCTCAAAGAGGTCTACAGCGTCGAGCGGGTCGTTCCGCACTGAGTGATGGGTTATCATAGGGTGAGCTTCGGCAGACCAGGAGGCCACAGATGCGGGACACGGCGGCGCGCGTCGGCGTATTTACGGAGTCGGTGATCCGGGAGATGACCCGGCTCGCGATGGAGCACGGGGGGATCAACCTCGCACAGGGGTTCCCGGACTTTCCGGCGCCGGCGGAGCTGCTGGAGGCGGCGGCGCGCGCGCTGGCCGAGGGGCACAACCAGTACGCGATCACCTGGGGGGCCCCACGGCTCCGGCAGGCCCTCGCCGAGAAGGCCCGGTGGTTCAACGGGATCGCGGCCGACCCCGAGCGGAACATCACGGTGACGTGCGGCGCGACCGAAGCGATGATGGCGACGCTGCTCGCGACCGTGAACCCGGGCGAAGAGGTGATCGTCTTCGAGCCGTTCTACGAAAACTACGGGCCGGACGCCAAGCTCTCCGGCGCCGTTCCGAAGTTCGTCCGGCTCCGGCTCGAGCCCGGATTCCCCTTCGATCCCGACGAGCTGCGCCGGGCTGTGACGCCCAAGACCCGTGCGATCATCGTTAACACGCCTCACAACCCGACCGGGAAAGTGTTCACCCGGGCCGAGCTCGAGGTGATCGCGGATCTCTGCCAGCGGCACGACCTGCTCGCGATCACCGACGAGGTCTACGAGCATATCATTTACGAGGGGGCCGCGCACCTGAGCCTCGCGTCGCTCGCGGGGATGGCGGAGCGGACGGTCGTCGTGAACAGCATCTCCAAGACCTACTCGGTCACGGGCTGGCGGGTCGGGTGGACGATTGCGCCCGCGCCGATCGCCGATGGCATCCGGAAGGTGCACGACTTCCTGACGGTGGGGGCGCCGGCACCGCTGCAAGAAGCCGCGGTCACCGCGCTCCGGTTTCCACCGGAGTACTACACGCGGCTTGCGGCGATGTACCAGCAGAAGCGCGACACGCTTCTGGGCATTCTCCGGGACGCGGGGTTTCACTGCCTCGTGCCGGCCGGCGCGTACTATATCATGTCTGACATCAGCCCGCTCGGCTACGATGACGACTACGCGTTCACGATGCACCTGATCAAGGACATCGGGGTCGCCCCCGTTCCCGGGTCATCGTTCTTCCACGATCCTATCCATGGACGGCGATTCGTCCGGTTCGCCTTCCCCAAGCGCGCGGAAACGTTCGACGACGTCCGGACGCGCCTCGCCCGGCTCCGGCCGTCCCCGCAAGCCGCTCCCGAAGAGAAGGCAGCCCGGCCGGCGCGCGCCCGCCCCGCCCGGTGAGCGAGCGCGCCCGTCCCACCCGTGGCCTCGGACCCGGCGCGCGGACGTGGGAGGCGTACCGGGCGGAGTTTCCGGTCTTCGAGCGGACGACGTACTTCAACACCTGCTCCCTCTGCGCCCTCGGCACCCGGGTCCGGGACGCCGTGTTGCGGTTCCTCGATCTGTGGTCCGAGCGGGGCGCGTCGGCCTGGTACGGGCCCTGGTGGGAGGAGCTGGCCGCGCTTCGAGGCGAGGTCGCCCGGCTGCTCGGAGCCGAGCCCGGGGAGGTCGCGCTGGCGCCATCGATTACCGCCGCGCTGTCGGCCGCGGCATCGTGTTTCGAATACCGGGCTCGCCCAAAGATCGTCGTCGCGGATATCGACTTTCCCACGCTGGCCTATCAGTGGCTGGCCAAAGTGCCGGGGGGCGTCGAGGTGGCCTTCGCCCGGAGCCCCGACGGCCTCACGGTGCCGCTCGAGGAGTTTGAGCGGCTGATCGACGAGCGGACGCAGCTGGTCGCCACCTCGCACGTGTACTTTCAGAGCGGAGCGGTCCAGGACGTCGCCGCGCTCGCCCGGCTCGCCCACGTCAGCGGGGCGTACCTGCTCGTCGATGCGTATCAGTCGGCGGGACAGCTCCCAATCGACGTCCACGCCGCGGACATCGACTTTCTCGTGACCGGCGGCCTCAAGTGGCTCCTCGGCGGCCCGGGGATCGCATACCTCTACGCCCGGCGCGCGCTGCTCTCGGAGCTCCGGCCCACGGAGACCGGTTGGTTCGCGCACCGGGACCAGTTCGCGTTCGACATCACGCACCTCGAGTACGCGGATGACGCGCGCCGGTTGGAGGGCGGCACGCCGTCGGTGGCGGCGGTGTACGCGGGCCGGGCCGGCCTGGGGTACGTGCACGAGATCGGCGTGGAACGGATCCGCGCGCGCCAAGTCGAGCTCGTCCGGCACCTCGCCGACGGGATGCGGAGCCTCGATCTCGCCGCCCGTGTCGGCGGAAGCGTCGATGCGCTGGCCGGGATCGTCACGGTGCCGGTGAGCGACCCGCCGGCCGTCGTCGCGGCGCTCAGGGCCGACCGCATCATCATCGACGCGCGCCCCGGGGTGATCCGCCTCTCCCCGTACTTCTACAACACGACGGAGGACCTCGAGCGCGTCCTGGCCGCCCTCCGGCGGCACCTGCGCTAGAGTCCCGCGATGCGGGCCGTCGTCCAGCGCGTCCGGCAGGCCGCGGTGTATATTGTGGAGGAACCGGGCAACGCCCAGCTTATAGGACGGATCGGGCCGGGACTGGCGGTCCTGCTCGGCGTGCGTGTCGACGACGCGCCCCAGGACGCCGCCACACTGGCCGGCCGGATCGCGGGGCTGCGTATCTTCGACGACGAGGCGGGACGGCTCAACCGATCGATCCTGGACGCCGGAGGTGAGGTGCTGAGCATTCCCCAGTTTACGCTGTACGCCGATACGCGGCGGGGGCGCCGGCCCAGCTTCGTCGAGGCCGCGCCACCTGAGGCCGCCGAGCCGTTGTATGAGCGCTTCAACGCGGTGCTTGCCGCCGCCGGGGTGCGGGTCGTCGCGGGACGGTTTCGAACGCACATGGTGGTCGAGATCCATAACGACGGGCCGGTTACGATCCTCCTTGAGACTCCGGACCACGCGAGGGGGGCGGCGGGCGGCGGAGCGTCCACGGGGCCGGCATGACCGGCCGCGCGGGGTTTTGGCTCCTCGCCGGCGCCGGCGCTGCCGTCGGCGGCACCGCCGTCTGGGGCCTCTCGGCGGCCGCGCGCGTGGGCGTGCTGCGCATGCTGCTTGAGATGTTTCCACGGCCCGCGTGGGACGGCGTGACGTGGGCGCTGATCCCTGCCCTGATGCTGGTTCCGCCGGTGCTCCAGGGAGCCGCCCAGGCATATCTGGACGGCGGGCGCCCCGCGCCGCTGGGGCGGGGGATCGTCGGCAGCGTCCTAGGCACCGTGATCGCCGCGGGCATCTTCGGCACGGCGATCCTCCAGGGGGTACGCCGCCTTCCTCCCCCGACGGTCGCGGGGCTCGCCCGGATGACCCCGGACGTGTTGATCCCGATTTTCGGGGCGCTGCTTGTGGCGGGCTGGCTCGTGATGTTCGGGCGGCTCGCCGGGGTGCGCTGGTTGTGGTGGGGAGCGGCGCCGATCGCCGCGGGAGTGATGCTGCTCGGATGGCTGCGCGCGCATGGGCAGGTGCTGGCGCTGGCCTACGTGCTCGACCGGCCCGAGGTGAACGGTTTTTTTGCCGCGGTCGCCGTGGGCGGTGCCGCGGGCGGCGCCTGGGCCGTGCGCGCGGGTCAGACGGCGCCGCCGGCGCAGCGGGGGGAAGCGGGGTAGGGGATGGAAATTAACGCGCCGAGAGGGATGCAGGATATCCTGCCCGAGGAGACGCCGCGGTGGCAGTACGTCGAGGCCCGGATGCGCGAATGGGGGCGGCGGTACGGCTACCGCGAGATCCGGACGCCTGTCGTGGAGCACACGGAAGTGTTCCAGCGGGGGGTCGGAGCAGGAACCGACATCGTCGAGAAGGAGATGTACACGTTCGAGGATCGCGGGCACCGCAGTCTCTCCCTGCGGGCGGAGGGCACGGCCCCGGTCGTGCGCGCGTTCCTCGAGCATAACCTCGGCGCCGCGGGGCTGCCGGTGCGTGTGTATTACATCTGCCCGATCTTCCGCTACGACCGGCCCCAGGCGGGCCGGTACCGGCAGCACACCCAATTCGGCGCAGAACTCGTCGGGAGCCCCGAGCCGGCGGCCGACGCCGAGGTCCTCAGCCTTGCGGTCCGGCTGGTCCAGGCGCTTGGCCTGACGGACCTGGACGTGCACCTGAGCAGCGTCGGCGATGGGGCGTGCCGCCCCGGCTACCTCGACGCGCTCCGGGCCTACTACCAGCCGCGCCTCGGGGAGCTCTGCGAGGACTGCCGCCGCCGGTTCGAGATCGCGCCCCTGCGCCTCCTCGACTGCAAGAAGGAGCAGGACCGGCGGATCGCCCGCGGCGCGCCGCGCATACTGGACTACCTCTGCGACCCGTGCCGGGCGCACTTCGCCGGCGTGCGCGCCCACCTGGATGCAATGGGGATCTCCTACACGATCGATCCGCAGATCGTGCGGGGGCTCGATTACTACTCGCGCACGGCCTGGGAGGCACTCTCCGGGAAGCTCGGCGCCCAGAACGTCGTCTTCGGCGGCGGGCGGTACGACGGTCTGGCGGCGCAGTTCGGCGCGCCGGCCACCCCCGGCGTCGGCTTCGGCATGGGGATTGAGCGCCTTTTGCTGGTGTTGGCGGAGGAAGGGATCACTGTGCCCGGTGCGGCGGGGCCGGATGTGTTCATTGCGACGGGGCCCTCCCAGGATCCCGAGCGTATCCGGGCGATGAAAGCCGCGGCACTGGCGCTCGCTGACCGGCTCAGGCACGACGGGTTTTCGATTGACGTGGATGTGATGGGACGGAGCCTCACCGCGGAGATGAAGCAGGCAAACCGCGTCGGCGCATCGTTCGCCGTGATCATGAGCGCGGGAGGCGTGGCGCTCCGCGATATGGCAACAGGGCAGCAAGAGGACATTGCGGGCCCGGTTGAAGCCGGCGCAGTGGAACGGGCGGATCACGCTGTCCTGGGGCGCATCGCCGAGGCGGTCGCCACACGCCTCCGGACGTCCCTCGGGCCGCCGGCCGGGGAGGGACGCGGATGAGCAGCGAACTCGGCGACTGGCGCCGGACGCACAGCAACAGCGCGCTCCGCGTGTCCGACGTGGGCCGCGACGTCACGCTGATGGGGTGGGTGCAGAGCCGGCGCGACCTCGGCGGGCTGATCTTCATCGACCTCCGGGACCGCGAGGGGATCACACAGGTCGTCTGCAACCCGCAGGAGTCGGCGGCCGCCGCCTCCGCGGCCGCGCAGGTGCGGACCGAGTACGTCATCGCGGTGCGGGGGGCCGTCGCCGCGCGTCCGGCCGGTACCGAGAATCCAAGGATTCCAACGGGCCGGATCGAGGTCCGGGCGCGCGACCTGCGCGTGCTGAATCAGGCGGAGACACCCCCGTTTGCGATCGTCGACGACGCGGAGGTAGACGAAGCGGTGCGGCTGCGGTACCGCTATCTCGACCTGCGCCGCCCGAAAATGTACCGCCACCTCGAGCTCCGGTCCCGCCTGGCCAAGGCGGTCCGGGACTTCTTTGCGGGCGAAGGGTTTCTCGAGGTCGAGACGCCGATGCTGATCAAGAGCACGCCCGAGGGGGCCCGCGACTTTCTTGTCCCGAGCCGCCCCCACCCGGGCAAGTTCTACGTGCTGCCGCAGTCCCCTCAACTGTTCAAGCAGCTGCTGATGGTCGCCGGCGTAGAGCGGTACTTCCAGATCGTCCGCTGCTTCCGGGACGAGGACCTGCGGGCCGATCGCCAGCCGGAGTTCACGCAGGTAGACGTGGAGATGTCGTTCATCGGCATGGAAGACGTCATCGCGCTCAGCGAGCGAATGGTGGCGTCCGCTGTGCGCGACGCGCTCGGCCTAGAGGTCACGCTGCCGTTTCCCCGGCTCACGTATGCGGACGCGGTGGACCGGTACGGCAGCGACAAGCCGGATCTGCGCTTCGGCATGGAGATCGCGGACTGTTCGGACCTGTTCCGAGCCACCGGGTTCCAGGTGTTCGGCCGCGCGCTCGCCTCGGGCGGGACGATCCGCGGTCTCAGTGTGCCCGGGGCGGCCGGCTACAGCCGCCGCGAGGTGGCGGACCTCGAAGCGGCGGCCAAGGCCGCGGGGGCCGGGGGTCTCGTCCCGGTTCACCTCGACGCGGCGGGCGCCCGCGGGCCCCTGGCCAAGTTTCTCAGCCTATCCGCGCTCGACGCCGTCCGGACGCGCTGCGGGGCACGCGTGGGGGATCTGCTCTTGCTCGTGAGTGGACCGGCGCGGGAGGCGAGCGGCGCGCTCGGACGCCTGCGCCTTGACCTTGGCCGCCGCCTCGGCCTCGTCGGCCCCGGGTGGGCGTTCGCGTGGATCACGGAGTTTCCCCTCCTGGAGGCCGATCCGGACAACGGCCGGCTCTCAGCGGTGCACCACCCGTTCACAGCGCCGATGGACGAAGACCTGCCGCTGCTCGAGCGGGAGCCCCTCAATGTCCGGGCCAAGGCGTACGACCTGGTCCTCAACGGGGTCGAACTCGGGGGGGGGAGCATTCGGATCCACCAGAAGGACCTGCAGTCGCGCCTCTTTGCCGTCCTCGGCATCGGTCCAGAGCTTGCCCAGGAGCGGTTCGGGTTTCTGCTCGACGCGTTCCGGTATGGCGCGCCGCCTCACGGGGGGATCGCGCTCGGGTTCGATCGGATGGTGATGGTGCTGGCCGGACAGGAGTCGATCCGCGAGGTCATCGCATTTCCAAAGACTCAGAGCCAGGCGGACCTCATGACGGGCGCCCCGTCAGACGTCGATCCGAAGGCGCTGGAAGAGGTTCATATCCAGCTACGCAAGGCAGACGGCGGTGACACGGACGGCCGCTGACATGGCCGCCCGTTCCCGCTACCAGGTGCCGTGCCGTTCAATCGTCAGGATCCAGCTCTTCCGGCGGACGGGGGGCGGCAGCAACTCATGAAGGAGCTTCAGCTCGTTCACGTGCGCCTGCAGCACCATGCGAGTCTCCGGCTTGTCCTCCGATTCCATGTACGCGGAGTTGAGTGTCCGCAACCGCCGGTGAATTCGCCTGACGGACGGGATCGTGTTGAAGGACGGGATCGTGGTGACGGGTGTGTTCACGTTCATGCTCATGGTCAAGCTCCTTTCGCTCTCCGCGTCAGGTTTTTCGGTGTCAGCGGGAAGCGACGGTCACTGACATGTTGCCCATTTTTTGGACTCCTCCAAACATCACGGTGTCACTTTTTTTTGGAATTCTCCGGCGCCTCGGGTTGAGGGTCCGCGGGTTCGCGGTCTTCGGGGGTTTTAACCTGATATACTTGTGTGCGTGGACGCCGATGCCATCGTGATAGGCGGCGGCGCGGCGGGCTTGGCGGCGGCGCGAAGCCTGGCCGGCCGCTCGGTGCGGGTGGTTTTGCTGGAGGCGCGTGACCGCGTCGGCGGCCGCGTGTGGTCGTGCCCCGTAGTGCGGACTGCGACGCCGACGGAACTGGGCGCAGAGTTCATTCCCTCTGCCAAGCAGGAGGCGCTTCGGGGCATCGAAATGGGCCACGTGGTGAAGGTTGCCTTATGGTTCCGGACGGCCTTCTGGGAGCGGGTTCAAAAGAGGCGCTATCGTGACGCCGCATTCTTTCGCTGCGCAGGGCAGCAGTTTCCGACGTGTACGGCGCGATCGCCGCGGGCGCGATCGCCCTTGTTGCTGTTCCGGTGCACGCGCTGTTCATCCTCGCGGGGGCGTCGTGTTACTCATCTTCATTGGCATTCGCAACGCGTGGGACATCGTTACATACGTCGCTATCGACCGCCGCTAAACTTACCTCTTTGCTCACGAACCGGCAGGACTAGGGGACACGGGATTCACCTGATGGGCGATGACCGGTGGGGGGTGCGGACATGCGGCCGTTGTGGTCCGGGACGCTGAGCGTCGGGATGATCACCATCCCGGTCCGGCTGCACGCGGCGGTCGAGAGCGGACACGAGGTCCGCTTCCGTCTCCTCGACAAGAAAACCCTGACGCCGATCCGGGAGATCCGCGTGAACCCCGAGACGGGGAAAGAGGTCCCGTGGGAGCAGGTCGTCCGCGGCGTCGAGGTCACCCGCGGCAAGTACGTCGGGCTCACTCCCGAAGAGCTCGAGGCCCTGCCGCTGAGCACGGTGCGCACGATCGACCTCTCCGGGTTCGTCGAGGGAGCGGCAATCGACCCCGTGTTCTACGATCAAACCTATTACCTCGCGCCGGGCCCGGGGGGAGCGAAGGCGTACGCCCTGCTGCTGAAGGCCCTGGATGCGGCGGGACGGGTCGGCCTGGGGAAGGTCACGATCCGGACGCGCGAGCACCCGGTCGTGATCCGGCCGCGGGGACGCGCGCTCCTGGTGCACACGTTGTTCTACGCGGACGAAGTCCGGGGCGAGGACGCCATTCCGGATCTGCCGGCACACGCCCGTCTCCACCCCAACGAGCTGAAGATGGCGACCCAACTGGTCGAGAGCATGGCGGAGGAATTCCGGCCGGCGCAGCTGCGCAGCGAGTACAAGCAGGCGCTCGCGCGGCTGGTCAAGGCGAAGCGGGCAGGTACGCTCCGGCCGCCGGGGGCGGAGACCGCCGGGAAGGTGATCGACCTTCAAGAGGCGCTGAGAGAGAGCCTCCGGCGCGCCCGGCGGACAGGGCCGCGCCGCCTCACGCGCGGCGTCCCGGCGCGTGGCGCGGTGCGCCGCGGGCAGTCGGCGGCGCACCGCGGGCGGGCGGCAGGTTAGTCAGCACCCCGATGATGATGGAGACACCCGCCAACGGCCGGCCGCCCGGGCCCCGCGACGATCCGTGGGATATGGCGCTCCAGCAGTTTCACCTCGCCGCCGAGCATCTCCGGCTCAAGCGCGGCGTGCGCGAGGTGCTCAGCCACCCCCAGCGTGAGTTCAAGGTGAATTTTCCGGTCGAGATGGACGACGGCTCGGTGCGCGTGTTCGCGGGCTACCGGGTGCTGCACAGCACCGTGCTGGGCCCGACCAAGGGCGGCCTCCGGTACAGCCCCCTCGTCCGGATCAGCGAGGTCCGGGCGCTTGCGATGTGGATGACCTGGAAGTGTGCCCTCACCCACCTGCCGTACGGCGGCGCCAAGGGCGGGGTGGCATGTGATCCGTCCCTCCTTTCCTCCGGCGAGCTGGAGCGGCTGACGCGCCGCTACGCGACCGAGCTCGCTCCCCTCTCCGGAGACCGGCGCGACATTCCGGCGCCGGACGTCGGGACGAACGCCCAGGTGATGGCGTGGTTTATGGACACCTACAGCATGCACCACGGCTTTTCGGTCCCGAGCGTCGTGACGGGCAAGCCCGTGTCGATCGGCGGGTCCGCGGGGCGGCAGGAGGCGACCGGACGGGGGGTCATGATCACCGCCCGGGAAGCCGCCGAGGTGCGCGGCATCGCATTTGTCGGCAGCCGCGTTGCCGTCCAGGGGTTCGGCAACGTCGGCAGCACCGCCGCCCACCTGATGCACGCGGCGGGCTGCCGGATCGTCGCCGTGAGCGATGTGCGCGGCGGGATCTATAGCCCCGGCGGCCTGGACCCGGCGGCGGTGCGGCGCCACATCGACGCCACCGGCTCGATCGAGGGGTTCCCAGGGGCGGACGCCGTGTCCAACGCGGAGCTCCTGGAGGTGCCGTGCGAGTTTCTCGTCCCGGCGGCGATCGAGGGGCAGATCACCGGCGCGAACGCCTCCCGGATCCGGGCCCAGGTGATTGTCGAGGGGGCGAACGGGCCGACGACGCCGGACGCCGACCGGATCCTCGATGATCGCGGCATCCTCGTCGTGCCGGATGTCGTCGCCAACGCGGGCGGCGTGATCGTGTCCTACTTCGAATGGGTGCAGGACCTGCAGTCCTACTTCTGGAGTGAGGAGGAGATCAACGCGCACCTCGAGCGCCTCATGGTCCACACGTTCCGGCGGGTACTCGCGTTCTCTCGCGAGCAGCACGTCTCCCTCAGGACCGGCGCCTTGATCTTCGCCGTGAAACGCGTCTCCGACGCGCTCCTCACTCGCGGCGTCTATCCCTGATGTCGGGCCGGCCGTTGCTTGACACGTCCCACCGGCCGGAGCATGATGAGATTATGGAGCTGTTTCAGCAGAGCCAGCGGGGCGAGCGGGAGCGGACCGCGCCCCTGGCCGCCCGCATGCGGCCGCGCACCCTCGACGAAGTCATCGGGCAGGCCCATCTCCTCGGCCCCGAGCGGCTCTTGCGGCGGGCGATCGAGACCGACACGCTGACCTCGGCAATCCTCTACGGCCCGCCGGGGACCGGAAAGACCTCTCTCGCGCACGTCATCGCGCAGGTGACCCGCGCGCACTTCGAGCCGGTGAACGCGGTGACGACGGGAGTGGCCGACCTCCGCCGGCTCATCGAGGAGGCGCGGGAGCGGCGCGCCCTCTATGGGACGCGGACGATCCTGTTCATCGACGAGATCCACCGGTTCAACAAAGCCCAGCAGGACGTCTTGCTTCCCCACGTCGAGGACGGGACCGTCGTGCTGATCGGCGCGACGACGGGCAACCCGTTCGTGGACGTGACGCCGACCCTCGTCTCGCGGTCGCGCGTCTTTGCCCTCGAGCCGCTCAGCGCGGAAGAGCTCGAGGCGATCCTCCGCCGGGGCGTGGTCGATCCCCGGGGGCTGGCCGCCGATCACGTTGAGGTCGTGCCGGCCGCGCTTGCCCACATCGCCCGGGTGGCGAACGGAGACGCGCGGGCGGCGCTCAGCATCCTCGAGCTGGCCGCGGTCACGACGCCGGCGGACACCGGGGGGATCCGGCGTATCACGCTCGAGGCCGTCGAAGAAGCCGCGCAGCGGCGTACCCTTGCGTACGACCGGGACGGGGATGCCCACTACGATATGATCTCGGCGTTCATTAAGAGTATGCGCGGCTCCGACCCCGACGCCGCCGTGTACTGGCTCGCGCGGATGCTCGCCGGAGGCGAAGACCCTCGGTATATTGCCCGGCGGATGGTCGTGCATGCCGCGGAGGACGTGGGACTCGCCGACCCGCAGGCGTTGCTCGTGGCGGTTGCCGCCGCCCAGGCCGTCGAGCTGGTCGGGCTGCCGGAGGCCCGGATCCCGATGGCCGAGGCCGCGATCTATATCGCGGCGGCGCCGAAGAGCAATGCGACGATTCAGGCGATCTCCCGGGCGGCGCACGACATCGAGCACGACGAGGCACGCCCCGTCCCGCACGCGCTGCGGGACGCCTCGACCGCGGGCGCGCGGCGGCTGGGGCACGGCAAGGACTACGCCTATCCCCACGACCATCCGGGCGGCTTCGTTGCGCAGCAGTACGCGCCCGACAACGTCAAGGACCGGATCTACTACGACCCCACGGCCTCGGGGTACGAGGACGTGGTCGGCCGGCGGCTGCGCGCATGGTGGGACGGGATCAAACGCTATGGCCGGCCGGTAGGGTAGGGACGCGATGCCGCGAGTGGCCGTCGCGATGAGCGGCGGCGTGGACAGTGCGGTGGCGGCGGCGCTCCTGGTCGCGCAGGGCCACCAGGTCGTCGGGTTCACGATGAACCTGTGGCCCACCTGGGTGCCGCAGACCGACGGCGGCCACGGCTGCTGTGGGATCGGGGCGATCGACGACGCCCGGTCGGTCGCGGGGGCGCTGGGCATCCCGCACTACGTCTTGAATCTGCGCTCGGAGTTCGAGCGCGAGGTGATCGGGTATTTTGCCGCCGAGTACGCGCGCGGCCGGACCCCGAATCCCTGCATCGCGTGCAACCGGGCGATCAAGTTCTCGCTCCTGCTGCGCCGGGTCCTCGGACTGGAGATGGACGCGCTGGCCACCGGCCACTACGCCCGGATCGGGCGCGGAGCGGACGGCCGGTTCCAGCTGCTCCGCGCGGTGGATCGGCACAAGGACCAGTCTTACGTGCTGTCGTGTCTGACCCAGGAGCAGCTGTCCCACCTCATCTTCCCCGTGGGCGCGTACACCAAGCCGCAGATTCGGGCGATCGCGCGACAGGCCGGTCTTCCCGTGGCGGACAAGCCGGACAGCCAGGAGATCTGCTTCGTGCCGACCGGAGACTATACTGACGTCGTTTCCCGCCTTGCGCCGCAGGCCGTGCGGCCCGGACCGATCTACGATCTCGACGGCCGGCGGCTGGGCGAGCACCGCGGTCTCGCCCACTTCACCATCGGCCAGCGCCGGGGCCTCGGCCTCGCTGGGACCGCGCCCTGGTTCGTCGTCGAGATCGATGCCGGCCGGAACGCGCTCGTCGTTGGGGATCGCGCATCGGTCCGCTGCCCGGAACTCGTGGCGGGCCAGGTGAACTGGATCGCCGTCGCGTCGCTGGACCGGGAACGGGCGGTCACCGCCCGGATCCGTCACGCCGCGGCGGATATCCCTGCCGTGGTCGGCCCGCTCGAGGATGGCCGCGTGCTCGTCCGCTTCCCGCCTCCCGACGGCCCGCATGGGCTCGAGGCGCCTCGGGCGGCGGCGCCGGGGCAGGCGATCGCCTTTTATGACGATGAGATCGTGCTGGGGGGCGCCGTGATCGACGAGGTTAAGTCCGCCTCCAAGGGGGAAAAACATGGTGAGTGGCATGCCGAGCATCACTGAGATCAGCCTGGCCGTCATCGCCGCGGCGACGCTGCTTTCTGTCATCGCACTGGTGCCGGTTTTGATCCAGGTGCGGCGGACCGCGGCGCGAGCGGAGCGGATCCTGGCGAGCGTGGATGGGAGCCTTCCGGGCCTGCTGACGGACCTGAGCGCCCTGATCCGGAAGTTGGACCGGACAGCCGACACCGTCCAGGACATCGCCGCGTTGATGGAACGGGTGGGACGGTTCGCGGAGTCCGCGGGGGATGTCATTATGCCATCGGTGGCCCGGGCGGTGGGAGTTCTCTCCGCGCTGCGCGAGGGTATGCAGTGGGTGCGGCCGAGGCGTGATAAAGGGAGGGATGAGGGATGAACGAGCGGAGTGACTTCGCGGTAGGGCTCTTTCTCGGAGGGCTCTTGGGTGTTGCGCTCGGGGTGTTGTTCGCCCCGCAGGCAGGAGAGGAGACACGGGCGCGTCTTCGGCGGGAGGGTGAGGATCTGGCGCGGCGGGCGCGGGAGCAGGGAGAGCGGGCGGCAGAACGGGCCCGCAGAACGGCCGACGATGTGGCCGGCCACGTCCGCGAAAACGCGGACGAGCTCGTGGGCCGGGCGCGCACCACGGCCGAGGACGTCCTAGACCGGGGCCGCATGGCGCTCGAAGAGAAGTCGGACCGTCTCCGCCGGGCGTTCGAGTCCGGCCGGGATTCTATTCTACGGCGGGTGGACGAGGGGACCCGGCCGGCAGACGAGCAGGAGGCGTAGGGTGCCCGCGGACCGGCGCGCGGTGCAGGGAGCGGAAACGGTTGAGGTCACGATCCCGGCACGGGCCGAATTTGTGAGCGTGGCCCGCCTGACGGCCGCCGCGGTCGCGGCGCGGCGGGGGTTCACGTACGACGAGATCGAAGACTTGAAAATCGCCGTTGGCGAGGCATGCGCGTCGTTGATCGTCTCCGGAACCGATCCCGGACGCCCGATGACCGTTCGGTTCCTGCTCGGCGACGGCGCGCTGGAGATTCAGATCGAGACGCGGGCACCGGCAGTCGCCCTGCACCCCTCAAAGGGCGGCCGGGACCTGGATGAGGCCCCGCTCGACGAGAGCCGTCTGGGGATCTTCCTGATGCAGTGTCTCGTGGACGAGGTGGAGGCCCGCCACGACAGCGGCACCGGGGTGACCCGGTTGCGACTGGTGAAGCGCCGGCAAGGAGCCTAGGATGGCCACCCGCCGCCGGGGCCGGCGCCTGCTCGAGAAGGCAGAGGTGCGCGCGCTCTTTGAACGCTTCCACAAGACCCACGATGCGGCCGTTCGTGAGGAACTCGTGCTGGCGCACAAAAGCCTGGCGATCTACCTCGCGCGGAAGTTCGCCGACCGCGGCGAACCCCTGGAAGACATCATCCAGGTCGCCCAGATCGGCCTGCTGAAGGCGATCGATCGGTACGATTCGACTCGAGGGATCGAGTTCACGACGTACGCGACCCCCACGATCGTCGGCGAGATCAAACGCCACTTCCGAGACAAGCTGTGGGCCATCCACGTGCCGCGGCGGCTGCGCGAGCTCAACTACACGTTGATGCGGGCCGTGGAAGAGCTGTCGCAGCAGCTCGGACGGTCTCCCACGATCCCCGAGATCGCCCGCGCGACCGGGGTTGCCTTTGACGACGTCCTCGAGGCGCTGGAGGTCGGGCGCGCCTACAGCCTGGTGTCGCTCGATGCGGAAAGTGCGGAGGGGGATGAGGACCACAGCGTCTCGCTGCTCGAGTCCGTTGGCGGTGAGGACCAGGCCCTCGAGCACCTCGAGGACCGGGCGACCCTCGAGTGGGCGCTCGGCATGCTGCCCGACCGGCTGCGCGATGTCGTGCGCATGCGGTTCTTTGACGACCTGTCTCAGGCGGAGATCGCGCGCCGGCTCGGGATTTCACAGATGCACGTCTCGCGGATCCTGCGCGAAGCGCTGACCCGGCTGCGTGCGTTGATCGCGGACCGGAACCCACACCCCCTCGCGTGACCCCGGCCCGTGGGCGGAGGCCGTCGCCTGCGCTCCTCGCCGGGCCCGTGTGCGCCGCAGCGGCCCGATGCCCAGCCTGACCACCGCCCGGGAGATCGTCGTGCGCCTCCGAAGGCACGGGCACGAAGCCTATTTGGCCGGTGGGTGCGTTCGTGATCTGCTGCTCGACCGTCCGCCTTCGGACTATGACGTCGCGACCGTGGCCACGCCAGACCAGGTTCGGGCGCTCTTCCCCCGGACGATCGCGGTCGGCGCGGCGTTCGGGGTGAGCCGCGTCGCCGCCGGCGATGGGGGGTACGAGGTGGCTACGTTCCGGACGGAGGGCCCGTACCTCGACGGCCGCCACCCCTCGTCGGTGCGCTACGCGAGCGCCCGGGAAGACGCCCTCCGCCGGGATTTCACGATCAACGGACTGTTCCTCGATCCCGAAACGTCCGAGATACAGGACTTCGTCGGAGGCCGCGCCGACCTCGCGGGGCATCTGATTCGGACGATCGGCGACCCGGCGGCCCGGTTTGCCGAGGATGCCCTGAGAATGCTGCGCGCCGTCCGCCAGGCTGCGGAACTCGGGTTTGAGATCGCCGTCGAGACTCGGGAAGCGGTGCGGCGGGGTCGCGCGGGATTGACGCAGGTCAGCGCGGAGCGAACACGGGACGAGTTGGTCCGCATCATGACGGGCCCTGATCCTGCCCGCGGGCTCGAGCTGCTGCGCGAGACCCGACTTCTCGAGGTCGTCCTGCCCGAAGTCGCGGCCGAGATCGGCGTACGGCAGCCAGTGGAGTTCCATCCGGAGGGCGACGTGCTCACGCACACCCGGCTTGCGCTCGGGCAGCTCCGGAAACCCTCCGTCGCGCTCGCGATGGCGACGCTGCTGCACGACGTGGGGAAGCCGGAGACGTTCACCCGGGGAGACCGGATCCGGTTCAACCGCCACGCCGAGGTCGGCGCGGCGATCGCCCGCCGCATCATGGAGCGCTTGCGATTCCCCCGCCGGGAGGTCGAGCAGGTCGCCGGCCTTGTGGAGCAGCACATGATCTTCAAGGATCTGCCGCAGATGCGCGAGGCCCGGCGGCGGCGCCTCTTTGCGGGGGACGCGTTTCCAGAGCTGCTGGAGCTTCATCGCGCCGACTGCGCGGCGAGCCACGGGGATCTCTCCACGTACGACTGGGTGCGCGAGCGTCTGGCGGAGATCGCCGCGGAACCCCCGGCGTCCCCCCGGCTCATCACCGGAGAGGACCTCCTGGCGCTCGGCCTCCCGGCCGGGCCCCGCCTCGGCGAGATCCTCCACGCCGTGGAAGACGCGCGGTTCGAGGGCACGGTACGGACGCGTGAGGAGGCGTTGGCGCTGGCACGCAGTCTGGCGGGGCTGTCCGCCTGAAGCGGAGGAGATTGCCGCTGCGTGGTCGAACCGGCACGTGCAGGCGGGCCTATGGCGCGAGCCATACGTCGGGAACGACTCCAGACGTCCGGCTCGAAACCAGGGAGGGACGATCCTGCAGGTAGAGCAGAAGCCGACGGCGCGCGTAATCGCTCTCGTGAACCAAAAGGGCGGTTGCGGCAAGACGACCACGACGGTCAACCTGGCCGCCTGCCTGGCGGTCAGCCGGCGCCGGGT
>Ga0207416_1002052_pt1 | contig 23429 bp, 24 predicted proteins | sample PaiPotPPM11metaG_FD_184107 | JGI IMG/M metagenome (GOLD analysis project Ga0207416, IMG submission 184107) | Iron sulfur acid spring bacterial and archeal communities from Banff, Canada, to study Microbial Dark Matter (Phase II) - Paint Pots PPM... ...
TGCTCCTCCCTGTCCAGGGCACGCAACGCTTCCTTCTGTGGTGTTCCCATGCCTGATCTCCCTTCGTCCACCACAGTATTGCCCCTCGTTCTCCTCAGCGCCAACTATTTGAAACATGACCCACTAGCAGGGTGTGTGTGTCACCCCGTTCTGGCCGGTCGCGGCGTCTATGAGCCAAGCACCACCGCTATTGACCATGGTGTAGTTCAGGGTCCAGTTGTCGCAGGTGTCCCCGTTCGGCCCCTCCGCGCCGGCTTCCTCAGCCCCGCTCTTGACGTCTTCTAAGGTGCCCCGCTCCGCGCTTGGGTCGCTTGCGCAAAACGTCCCGCGCAAAGGAGGCAAGTATCATACCCCCGAGCCTGCTGCGGGGTCAGGATTTGGAGCTGCTCGGTCATGTCGCTACGCTCCGGTATCTTCGATTCATGTCGCGATGCTCCTTGCTTCCATACTGAACACCACAGAATAGAGCGGCCGTCAGGTGTCGCGCATCTAGCACGGAGGTCAGCGGCCGCGGTGGCGATATCCCGCGCTGCTGCTGTGCTATTTGGCTCGACGTGTCTTCATCGCACGAGCTCGCCCTGCCGCCGGCTCTCCTCAGCCTCCTGGACCTCGACGGTGTAGAGCGGCAGATTCTTCCCGGCTTCTTCCCAAAACGCCAGGGCCTCTTGCTCGGTCCGGAAGCTGAGAGCGCTATGGGCCTCGTTCGTGGAGTAAATCATGCCGCTACCAGCGTGCGCATCCCGGTCGAAGCGCTCAATATAGAGCGTTCGGTCACCGGGTATACGGGCGCCTGGCTTCGGCGTGAGTCTCAGGATGTATGCCATGCGCTATATCGCTGGCCGTTCGTCTTGGTCCGGTGCCGTCTGGCCGAGGGCGTCGAGGTCCGCTTCCGGGATGCGCCAGTCATGGCCGGACGGCGTTTTCAGGGCATTCGGGAAGAAGCCACGTCGCAGCCAGCGGCGGATGGTCTCGGGATGCGTGCGCATGACGCCGGCCACTTCGTGCACGGTCAGATACCGGGTGTTGTTGCTCATGGCTGTAGTATAGCAGACCATGGGCAATTGTTGTGCATCGTTGCTCAGATGTGTTGTAAAACGCCGCAGAATATAGTATACTTGGGGTAGGAGATCACCCCAACAAAGGAGGCCCAAGACATGGCAGTCCAGATGCGAGACCCAGTAACGAAAACCACCCCCAGCAGCGCCTACGTCACCGAGGGAGACGGCCGGCTCTTCCTCTCCGGCCACCTGGCAAAGCTCCGCTACGACGGCGAAGAGGACGGCCACCTCCACTACCAAATCCCCAGCGAAACGCAGCGGGGTGTGGTCTACCGTCTCGACTACTGCCCAGTAGTGGCCACGATCCGCTACAGCTGTCCGGCCGGCATGCACAACGTCCCGTGCAGCACGCGCGGGTGTTCCAGCTCCGCAATGGCTGGGCGACGGAGGGGCGGGCATAATGCCTCATGAGTGCGACCATGAGTGCTACCGTCTTAGAAAAAGCTCAAAAACGACCCGTAGCGCCACGGAACGGGCCGGCGTGGCGTATAGAGACCTTGTGAATTCCGTGTTGCCGACGGCGGCACACACGACGAAGACCAGGCAGTAACAGGAGGAGAGCCACCATGGCACAGCATCGAGGACACAACGAAGGAACGATCTCAAAGCGGGTTATCACGCGCAAAGACGGCACGAAGGTCACACGGTACATGGCCCTGATGCCTGCTGACAGCTCGGGTAAGCGTCCGTCGGTTGGGTCGTTCGGAACCATCAGAGAAGCCCGCGAGGCGCTCGCTTCTGGCAAGCTCGCGCAGGCCCAAGGAATGGTCGTTACAGGCAAGGTGCCGACCGTCAAGGAATGGTGCGAGCAGTGGTCCGCCGACCGGCCGCGGATTGGGTACGCGACGCGCCGGGGCTACCGCGTCTCCCTCGACACCGTGTATGCCTACATCGGCCTGATTCGGCTTACGGATCTGACGGAACAGCATATCGCTGCCATGTGGAGCAAGCTGGAGCGAGGGATTGCCGCCGACGGCTCGTCGGTGCCTCCACTGGCACTGACCACCATACAGAAGCACCACACTCGGCTCAAAGCCGCTCTCAACGCGGCGGTGGCGAGCCGGCACGTCCAGCTGACCTACAATCCGGCAAAGTCGGAGCAGGCACGGCCGGGGAAGGGCGCGCGCAAGCAAATCAATCCTCTGAGCGAGGATGAGGCGCGGGCCTTCATGGCAGCGGTTGCGAACACGCCCGATGCGGCGCTGTTTACAACCCTGCTCACCACGGGTATGCGGCTGGGCGAGGCACAGGCGCTCCGCTGGTGCGATGTGGATCTCGATCGTAGTACTGTTGGCATCCGACAATCCATCCACTTCGAGACCGGTACGGGCTGGGTCGCAGGCGAGACCAAGACGGGAAGGAGCCGCCTGGTGTCCATTCCACCGGGCACGGTGGCTGCGCTACGGAAACAGCGGGCTCGCCAGAATGAGATGCGCCTCGCGGCTGGCCCAACCTGGCAGGATAACGACTATGTCTTCACCAGGGCCGATGGCAGGCCGCTGCCCGCCGTGCACATCAGGAACGCCATGGTGCGGGCCTGCGATGCTGCCGGTATTGCCAGGCGCTCGGTGAAGGAGCTGCGCCACACCTACGCCACGCTGGCGCTGACTCGGAATGTCCCGCTGAAGGTGGTGTCTGAGGCGCTCGGCCACGCCAGCGTCGCCATCACCGCGGACACCTACAGCCACGTCACCATCGGGCTCCAGGCCAGCTACATGAGCCATCTGGAAGCCCTGTTTTCGTAGTATCTGCAACACTTCTGTAACAGTAGGCCCTGGCAGGATGCGCCAGGGCCTTACTTATTGGCGTCTGCAAGCCAATTGTGGAGCGAACGCCGGTGATGTGCGTGAGTTTCTCTGGGACTCAACCTACGAGCCGCAGGTGAAACCACGCGGCCGAACATCCGCAGGATCCCGCTGACCTATCCGGAATTCTTTCCGAACGTAGCGCGGCCTTCCATTGCCGCCGACGCAATGCCTGCACTCCGTTCCCCCGGGCTGCCATCAGGGCGCGTGTACCATCCAGGCTATTTCAGTTCGAAAAGAGGCGTTTGAAGTCGCCGTTAAAGCCCCGCAGAAATTCGTGCATGTCGAGGACCTCGTCCGAGGTCACGGGCGCCATGGTCGCGAACTGTTCCTCTTCCGCTTCCGTGAGGTCGCGCAGATCCGTCAGATCGCCATTCTCTTTGAGCGCAACCCAGAACACCTGCTGATTGCGACACAGGGCGCAGCGCACGCTGACGATCCAGAGCTGCTCACGCCGTGCCGCTACTCGGACATGCTCGCGGTCGAACCCACGCCGGCATACGCTACAACGGAACGTGCTGATCAGCTGTTTCAGCAAGCGCTCCTGGCCGGTGGGGAACTCCGCCATCTTAGGCGTCCGGCCGGCGCTCTCCCTCACCGTGCGTGTGACCCTCTTCAAAGAGCTGGTTCACGAAGTCACGGTATACCTCAAGCTTCTCGTCTTGCTCGGTGGGGAGGGTGATAGCGGCCCGGTCGAGAATCGACTCCTCGACATAGATAGGAGCGCCGTACCGGACAGCGAGTCCAATGGCGTCGCTTGGGCGTGAGTCTAAGTCCAAGCGCTCGTTCTGCGCGTTGACGATGCCGATCCTGGCGTAGAACACGTCGTCCGCCAGGTCGGTAATGCTAATGTCCGCGACGTTTGCGCCCAGCTCATCGATGACCGACTTGAGCAGGTCCGCCGTCAGTGGGCGCGGAGCTTTTTCATTCTGCAGCTCCAGTGCGATGGCCGTCGATTCGTTCAGGCCTACCCAGATCAGGAGATAGCGCTCAAGCTTGTCGTCCTTGAGGATGACCACCCGTTGGCCGTTGGTCAGGTTCATACGAACACTCTCGACGACGACCGGAATCATCATACTGGACCTCAATTCACTCTGCGATTACGTGGCTCATTTTACACCTAGCCCCAGGGGGGGTAAAGGAGCCTTGGTGGCAGATCCCCCGGTAGGCGGCCCCGCTGCTCCCAATGCAAGGAGCGGACCCAGCTTCGAAGCGCTGGCTCTCAGCCCTCGACCACATCCTGAATGAGACGAATGTCTTCTCCCCGTCCGGATCGATCGTCGATTTCGATCAGGACCCCGTTGAAGACGACAGGTCCACGCGCTACCTCGAAGCGATGATACATCTGGGAGAGGTACCGCTCGACGACGGCCTGCGGATCCATGCCGATAACCGAGTCCCGCGGGCCGACCATTCCGACGTCCGTGATATATGCCGTGCCTTTCGGGAGGATGCGCGCGTCTGCTGTTGGCACATGGGTATGCGTTCCGACGGCGGCGCTCACCCGGCCATCGAGGTAAAATCCCAGCGCTTCCTTCTCCCCGGTTGCCTCGGCGTGGACATCCACCAAGATCAGGGACCGCTCAGGGAGATCTGCCAGAACGGCGTCCATGGCCCGAAAGGGATCGTCCAGCGCGCGCATGAATACGCGGCCCTGAACGTTGATGATGGTGAGTCGCCGCTCACCGACCGAGATCTGCATGCATCCCCTGCCCGGAACCCCGGGCGGATAGTTCAAAGGGCGGAGCACGGGCGGACCCTCAGCCAGATACTCGAGCGCCTCTCGCTGGTCCCACACGTGATTCCCGGTCGTGAGTGCGGCGATGCCCAGATCGAACATCTCACCGGCTGTTTCACGCGTGATTCCCGCTCCACCGGCCATGTTCTCGCCATTGGCGATCACCACATCTGGTTGGTACTGCTCCCGCAGTCGTGGAAGAAGACGCCGGACTGCACGGCGCCCCGGCTTCCCGAAGATATCGCCGATAAAGAGAATTCGCATTGTGAGCTATGAGCCCTGAGCCCTGAGCCATGAGCTTGGAGTCCTTCGTAGGTGTCGTTCGTGTGCAACCCCTACAACCGACAAGTGGTGACCGACAACGCGCGGCTCATAGCTCATAGCTCGCGGCTACTTCGCGTAATCCACCACGCGGGTTTCCCTGATCACCATGACCTTGATCTGGCCGGGATACTCCAGCGTTTCCTCGATCTTGTTGACGATGTCGCGTGCAACCCGCGCCGCAGCCAGATCGTCCACATCATCGGGCTTGACCACGATGCGGACCTCGCGGCCGGCCTGGATGGCAAAGCTCTTCTCCACTCCGGGGAACGAATTTGCAATGTTCTCCAACGCTTCCAATCGCTTCACGTAGCTCTCGAGCGTATCGCGGCGCGCTCCAGGTCGCGCTCCAGAGATTGCATCTGCCGCCTGCACTAAAAACGCCTCGACGGTTTGCGGCTCCTCCTCGAAATGATGAGCTGCAATCGCGTGGACGACTTTGGGCGGCTGACCCAGACGCTTGGCGATATCCGCCCCGATCAGCGCGTGTGGACCTTCAACCTCGTGTGAAACGCCTTTGCCGAGGTCGTGGAGGAGCCCCGCCTTGCGAGCCACTGTGACGTCTGCACCCAGCTCGGCCGCCATGAGCGCGCAGAGATGAGCCACCTCGATTGAGTGCCTCAGAACGTTCTGGCCCATGCTGAAGCGAAAGTGCAGGCGTCCGAGCGCTTTGAGCAAGTCCGGGTTCATGCCCGGCACACCGGCCTCGAAGGCAGCGCGCTCGCCTTCTTCTTTGATGGTATTGTCTACCTCGGCACGCGCTTTCTCGACCATCTCCTCGATGCGGGCGGGATGAATTCGCCCGTCCTGAATCAGCTTGTTCAGCGCCTGCCGCGCGATCTCGCGGCGTACCGGATCAAAGGCAGAGAGGATGACGGCTTCCGGCGTGTCGTCGATGATCAAGTCAACCCCCGTAGCCATTTCAAGGGCTCGAATGTTGCGTCCCTCCCGACCGATGATGCGGCCTTTCATCTCCTCGCTGGGGAGTGGAACTACCGAAACCGAGGATTCGGAGACCTGATCTGACGCCCAGCGCTGAATTGCGGTGGTAATAACCCGGCGAGCTCGCTCGTCGGCCTCCTCTTTTGCCTGCGTCTCGATCTGCCGGATCATGCGGCTTGCCTGCTCGCGCACCTCGGACTCGATCGAGCGCATAAGCATGTCCGAGGCTTCTTCGCGGGTAAGGCCGGAAACTCGTTCCAGCTCACGTCGCTGGTCGGCGATCAGCTCTTGAATCTTACCGCGCTCCTGCTCGATCTCTTCCTCACGTTGTCCAAGCTGCCGCTCGCGCTTTTCGAGACCGTCAAGCCGGCGATCGAGGTTCTCTTCCTTCTGCTGAATGCGGCGCTCCATGCGCTGCACGTCCGCTCGCCGCTCGCGAACGTCTTGCTCGGCGGCGGCCCGAATCTTGTGGGCCTCATCCTTGGCTTCGAGGATGACTTCCTTTTGGCGTGCCTGCGCGTCTGCGATCACGCGGTCGGTTTCCAGCCTGGTCGCGGTCACTTTGCCCGTAGTACGACCTTGCAACCAGAAATAGACAATGGCGGCCCCGATGAGGAGGCCGCCGACCGCCGCTAAGACGGCCACTGCTGCTCCTTGCATTGTGAACTCCCTGTACAAAGCCTGAGGCACCCTACAGGCGCGCTCAGGGCACCTTTCGGCTGCCTAAATGGTACACTATAAGCCAACTCGGAGGAGAGACGTCAGTGGCCACCGGACGGGTGTGTAGCCTGGTGTGGCGACGTTCATGAGGCCATAATTGAGCGCGGCTACGGAGACCTACGAGCCAGGAGAAGTCGCGGTGGACGCCACCGTCCGCAGCGCGGAAGAGCTACGCAATCGAAGAGAGGGAATCGGTCTGGCCTTCTTCTGGTTGCTCGTGCTCGCCTATGGCTTTTTCGTCCCGTCCATCATCAGCTGGAACACCGAGAGCCACCTCTACGCAGCCTTCAGCATGGTCGACCACGCGAGCGTGAATATCGACTCGTACCAGCGTGGCCTGGGGGATAAATCGTATTTTCACGGGCACTACTATAGCGACAAGGCGCCCGGTCTGGCCTTCCTCGCTGCACCGGTGTATGCCCTGCTGCGCACCGCGCTCGGAGTGCGGGGGCAGGGATTTTTGCTGTATAAGCACAAGGCCGGCTACTACTATTTGCCGCCGAAGATAGCCTACCTACGCTATGGCATCACGTATCTGCTGGTCTCTCTGCCCTCGGCCGCGTTGGCTGTTCTGATGTGGCTGTTTTTCATGCGGCTGTCCTCAGGCACCGCCTGGTCAATCTTGCTCGCCGGTACCTACGCGCTCGGCACCACGGCCTTCGTGTTTTCCATCTGGTACTTTAGTCATCAGATCTGCGCGGTACTGCTCTTTTCAGCCTTTCTTCTGCTGTTCTACCGTGTTCGTTATAAGCCGCCCGACCGGAGGGTGCTCTGGACAACGGCGGTGGCAGGTCTACTGTGCGGTGTGAGCATCATCAGCGAGTATCCCACGGTGGTGATCGCGGGACTACTGGGCATCTACCTCTTGGCCGTCGCTCGAGACAGAAAACGCACCGTGGCTGTCTTTCTCGCCGGCATGGCTCCTCCGGCGGCGCTCAATATTTTCTACAATGTCGCGGCTTTCGGACAGCCGTTTGCGATCGGCTACATGCACGTGCATTCCGCCTGGTACAACATCAATATCCACGGAGGGGCGCTCGGGCTGGCCAGTCCGCTGTCCTACGGAATCCAGGCGCCCACTCTGGATTCCATTTACCAGATCACCTTCGGCACGTTTCGTGGCATCTTCATTCTCTGCCCGGTGCTGCTGCTCTTCTTCGCGGGCATCTTTTTCATGTGGCGCCGCCAGGATCTGCGTCCGGAGTGGTGGCTGTGTGTGGCCATCGTGCTCCTCTATTTCGTCATGGATGCGGCGCGTGGCGCGGACGCCAACGGCTGGTCCGGTGGGGCCAGCGTGGCCTCGCGCCATCTGGTGCCGATGCTGCCGTTCATGATGGTCCCGATGCTGTTTGGCTTTTCCAGCCGTAGATTTCGGATCGCCTTCGTCGCCCTCGCGGCCGTCTCGGTGGCCATCATGTTCATGACCGTATCCTCGACCTACCCATTCCAGATCACGGACAGAAACCCCCTGTTCAACGAGGTTTTCGCCAGCTTCTTCCACGGCCATATCGAGCAGAACTGGGTGTTCCTGTGGTTTGGGGGGAGCGCCACCGGATTCGTGAGCCTGCTGCCGTTTCTTGCCGTGGTGCTCGCTCTCATAGCGCGCATCCTGTGGTTGCTCCGCCCTCCGCCCGATCAGAGCGGTGCCGCCGAAGCCAGAAGCGCCAAGCTTGAGGCGAGCAGCTAGCGAAACCTGGCCCGGCGGGGATGCGAATGACCGTGTGTGGCATCCTCTCATGTATCCTGACTGATGGCCATGCCGCCTCCCAACGCCTTGGCTTCCTCCCACAGATTGTCGAGCTCCGATGGCGAGAGATCGCGCAATGACTTGCCAAGGACCGTTACACGCGACTCGACGTACTGAAATCGGGCTGCGAACTTTCGATTCGCCAGCCGCAACGCTTCTTCCGGATCAAGCTTGAGGTGGCGCGCCACACTCACCAGCGCAAAGAGGATGTCTCCGTACTCTTCGCGCTGCTTTTCCTTGGGCTCCTGGGCGTGCACTGCCTGCCGCAGCTCTTCCAGCTCTTCTTCCACCTTGGAGATCACTTCGCCCAATCCAGGCCATTCGAATCCCACGCTCGATGCGCGCTTCTGCATAAGATTTGATTGGGGCAGAGCCGGCAGGCCTTTGGGGATCTGTTCGAGCACGGACGCTCGCTTGGGCTTTTCACGCTGCTTGAACGACTCCCAGGCGTGGCGCACGTCCTGAGCGCTTTCCAGCCGTACGTCGCCGAAGACATGGGGGTGGCGGCCGATGAGCTTGCGTAGCACGCTCTCGAACACATCCTCGATGGTAAACTCATCCTCCTCCGCTGCGATCTGGCTGTGGATGGTGATCTGGAAGAGCAGGTCTCCCAGCTCCTCTGCCAGGAGTGCTGGGTCGCCCTCGTCGAGCGCGTCCAGCACCTCATAGGTTTCCTCCAGTAGGTGTGGCTTGAGTGACGCGTGGGTCTGCTCGCGGTCCCAGGGACAGCCTCCCGGCGCGCGCAAGGTGCGGGTCAAATTCATGAGGCCCGAGAAGGTTCGAAAGTTTTCGTCGTCGGGCAGGGGCGGGACGAAGAGGGTTGTAAGATGATCGATCTTGTCCAGGCGATCCAGCTCGTACAGCGCGATGGCACGCCAGGAAGCGTCTGGAGTTCCCGGAGCGTGGATCAGCTGTATCTGATGCGTGTCTGGGTAGTACCGCCCCAACCACAGTTTGACGCCAGATGCGGTATGCCGATCGTAGAGCTGAGAGACAAGAATGGGTGAAGTCGGAATTGGAGCACGCCAGGGGAGCCGCTCTATCACACCTGCGACCTCACCCACGGCATTCTCACCGGCCATGAGGGCTAAGTCTGTGGCATCCATGACCGATACCCAGGAGGCGTCGGTCACGCCGGCACTTGCCAGGACTGGCTCCACGAAGCTTAATCCCTGCACCAAGCGGACGGGGATATCGGTGCCACGCACCTTCTCGAGGAGCAGACGCACGCTCGTCTCTCCCAAGGATGGACTGCCGGGCACGGCGTATACCACACCGCCGGGCCGGCCGGCCAGCTGCGCAATCTCTTCGGCAATTCGCTCATAGACGTCGCCGAGCGTGGGAAGCGTGTCATACAGTACGTCAAACGAGTGAATATGAACATGCGTCAGCTGCGACCGGATTGGGTCAATGGAGGGATGGATCCCGGTGCGAACGTAAAGCTCGCTCGCCTCCCGTAGGATAGCTGCCGCCTCGATGGTCAACCCTTCCCACGTACCGGGCCCGAGACCGACGATCGTCAGGCGGCCTGGCGCGTGGCTGTGCTCGGCAGCACTCTCCATGCTAAGCGATGAGGTCGGAGTTGAATTGGCTGGGGATGATGGCATGCAGAGCCTTGGGCGCAATCCCAATTTGGACTGGGGTAGTACCGATGAGCTCGCCGTCTACCTGTAGCGGAAGTGGCGCGTCGCCTCGTACGGTCAAATCCTTGACGCGAAGCAGCTCTGCATCCGAGTACGAGACGGAGCGCGAGAGCAGAATAGGAAGCGACTGACGGGCCAGAGAAAGGAACCCCTTTCCCTTGATAACACAGAGATCGAGCCAACCGTCGTTTACCACCGCGTTCGGCGTGAGTCGGAAGTAGCCACCATATAGCCTGGTGTTGCCTACCACCAGCATCAGCGCCTGCACCCGCCGGATGATGCCGTCGTAACGTAGCTCGACGTCGGCGCCTCGATAGAGCGGGGCCGTTACCAAGGTACTTACCACATAGGGGAGAATGCCCAGGCGCCTTTTGTGCTGCTCGAACGAGCGAGCCCGCCGCACGACCTCACCGTCGAAACCGATGCCGGCCATCAAGAGGAAATAGCGCTCGCCCGCGATGCCCAGATCGACGCGTTGAATCCTTCCATCCAGCATGGCATGCGCTGCGCCCTCGACCTCGAGGGGTAGGCAGATCTCTCGCGCCCAGATATTGACGGTGCCGCACGGAAGATAGCCAAGCGCCGTGTCACTGTGAGCTAGCGATTGCACGGCTTCGTTCAATGTGCCGTCGCCACCCGCTACCAGGACTACGTCCGCACCGTCGCTGGCTGCCTCTTGGGCGAATCGCGTGGCGTCTCCCGGTTCGGTCGTGTACCGAACGGCGAGCGTCCAACCGGCGCTTCTCAAAATCTGCAGGGCGCGTTCTAAGGCCGCGATCACGTCGTGTCTGCCCGCATTCGGGTTGCAGATGACCAGTCCGTTCAACGTATGCCTTCGAGCACCCGGCGAATGACCTCGACGTCACTCCAGGGCTGCCTGTGTCCATCGACGACGATACTTTGCTCGTGACCCTTGCCCAGGATGACCACCGCGTCGCCCGGCCGCGCTCGGGTGAGCGCCATCCGGATCGCGGCGGCTCGGTCCAGCTCGCGTTCGAAGCGCGTCCCTCGCTCGTCCCTGGGGAGTCCGGCTGCGATCTCGTCCACGATGGCATCGGGGTGCTCTCCAAAGGGGTCTTCATTCGTGATGACGAAAAAGTCCGCGAAATCCCGCGCGATGCGTGCCAGAATCGGACGCTTCGCACGGTCTCGGTCGCCTGCCGCTCCGAAGACGGCAATAAGCTGCTTCGGATGAGGTGTGCGTTCCCGTAGCGAGGTCAGAACGGACTCGAAAGCGTGTGTGGTGTGCGCGTAATCCACCAACACGTCAAATGGCTGGCCGGCGGAAACCCGCTGCAGCCGTCCAGGGGGTGGCCGAGCTGCCGACAGACCTCGTGCGATAGCCTCGAGCGACATTCCGGCCGCTAGGGCCAGGCCCGCAGCGGCCAGCGCATTGGACACGTTGAAGGCTCCCAACAGTGACAGCTCGACCTCTGCCTGGCCTTCATCGGTAAGCAGGGTGAAGCGTGAACCGCCCCTGACTTCCTGGATGCCGGCCGCACGGACGTCTGCACCCGCGCTGGTTCCGTAGGTCAGGACCGGGCCCGATATCATGGCGGCCAACTGTTCAGTGTGCTGATCGTCGCGGTTGAGCACGGCCGGGCGGTCGCGAGCGAGCTCGGTGAAGAGCGAAGCTTTGGCAGCGAAATACGCATCCCAGGAGCCGTGGAATTCGAGATGGTCAGCGGTGATGTTGGTCAGCGCGCAGCCCGCGAAGCAGCAGCCACGGAGCCGTTCCAGGACGAGCGCGTGGCTCGATGCCTCAATGACGGCGTGTGTAACGCCGGCGCCCACCATCTGGCGTAGCAAGCGCTGCATGTCAAGCGACTCGGGAGTCGTGGTGCGATCCAGATTGCGCGTCCGCTGCTCGCCAATCTTATATTCGACCGTCCCGATCATGCCCGTGAGGTACGCCGCAGAGGCGAAAATCTGCTCCAGGAGATAGCTTGTCGTCGTCTTTCCATCGGTGCCGGTGATGGCGAAGAGCCGGAGCTCTGTGCTGGGATGGCCACAGAATTCGGCGGCGAGATCGGCCAGAGCCGTGCGAGCACTGGGTACGCGGATGGTCGTGACCCGCTCTGAGCGAAAGTCGGCCTGAACCAGGACCGCGACAGCACCGCGGATTATTGCTTCGTCAAGGTGCCGGTACCCTCCACTGGCGTTGTCGCCGCCTACACTCGGCACCGCCACGAACGCCGTTCCCGGCGTAACCTGGCGCGAATCATAAACGATGTCGCGAATCTCGAAATCGGTTGGTCCGGCGACGTCCGCCAGTGGCAGTACGTCGATCAAGCGGCCAAGGTGCACGCGTCTGCCCTCCCTGAAGTTCCGCCTATTCTCCCCGCTACGGGCTCAGGCGTGCGACCCGCTTCAAGAGCGGACGTGCGAGGCGCTCCAGTGCGAGATGGTGCAGCGGCGATCGCACCATATCGAAGGCGCCCATGTAGCGCACGATCTGGCCGCCGTACCCGCGCTTGTGTCGGAAGACTCCCCAGAGAGGATCACTTTCCTCCAGGAGGTCGGGTATTCCCCACAGGTCGTAGATCGAGGCGCCCCCTTGCTTGGCCCAGCGCATGCCCTCCCACTGGAGCAGGTAGGGGGCCATCAGATTGCGCTTTTCATTGCTCGATGCGCCGTACATGTACTGAGCCTTCCCGCCAAAGAGGAAGACGATGATCCCTGCAAGGAGATCGCCCCCGTGATGCGCCAGCAATAGACTAGCCATACCGCGCTCCTGCAGCTCCGCGAGGATCTGACGATAATACTCGAGCCCGTGAATACTGAATTTGTCGCGCTGAGCGGTGACGGCGTACATGCGATACCACTCGTCCACCTCCCCGACGCTGCCCGATCTGACCGTCACTCCCCTCCGTGCGGCCAAGCGTGTGTTGTATCGGTGCTTTTCCTTTTGCCGGCTGAGAATCTCTTCTTCCGGCGGAGCGAGGTCCACCCAGATGGTGGAGCGCATCTGAACGGGCGCAGCCGGTTCGAGTCCCAGGTGCCGGAGCTCCTCGGCGATGCCGTGCCCGTCCAGGACCTCTGGCTCGATCTTTAGCGAAATGACGCGGTGCTGCCATCCCAGGTCCCGCAAGGCAGCTACCATGGGGCGCAGCAGCATGCGGTCTCCGTAGTCGAGCACCGGACCCTTGGGCACGTATGCGAGCCTGCCAAGGCCGTAGGGAAGCGTGCGAAGGAGTACCTGTGCCGCCGCTCGGATCTGGTCGCCGTCACGCAGGGCGACCCGCAATGCCTTCCAACCGGAATGCGACTTGATCTCCCCCCACTCCCACGATTGCAGGATGTGACCATATGGAGACGTCGCGACAAAGTTGTTCCAGCTATCTCGTTTGTCGGCGCCGAGAAGAACGATGTCCATAGTTGGTGTTTGCCGAGGAAAGGCGCGTCTGTCCGGGCGGCAAGGGGCGAACAGCCCAACAGTATAGCGCGGACAGTTGATATACTCGGATGGAATTTTGTCCAGGAGGCAGGCGATAAAGGTCGTCATTGGCGCTCTTGTCGGGCTTCTTGTAATAGCCGGCCTCATCGTTCTTGCGTTCCTGAACGGCCAGCTGCTGGTCGATATCGTCATCATCGTCGCCGCGGTCTTCTCGCTCATTGCCTTTGCTCTGCTTGGCTATGCGGCGCTGCAGGTGGTCGGACTGGTCAAGGAGCTTCGTGGCGAGGTCAAGGTGCTGATCGGCACGGCGCAGGAGACGTTGACCGAGGTGCGAGGTACAGCGCAGTTTGTGAGTGACACCGTGGTCCAGCCGGTCTCGCAGGCTGCTGGATGGATTAGCGCCACGCGCGCCACGCTGAAAGCGTTTACCGAGCCCCTGTATAAGAACAGGGGCTAGCCTTGTCCGTCGTCAACCACCTGGCAGAAGCGGCGGCCGTCATTCTGCTCATCGAGCTGATCGTCGTTATCGTGATCTTGGCGGGCATATCGGGTGGGCTCGCATTTGGCTTGCGCTGGGTTCGGGGTAAGACCGGCTGGGCCTTTGAGAAAGCAAACGCCTACATTCGCCTTGGCGCTATGTTTCTCCACACGGGAACAGACTACGCCGCTAAACCGCTGATCCATACCAGCGCATTCGCCGATAAAATCATAAGCCTGACGCGGGAGATTCAGGCACAGGTGCGGCGCAGCCGCGCCCCAGGAGCCGTGCCGCTGCCGTCTCACGGGGCAGCAAGCCCAGGCCCGATCGCTGAGCCGGCGCCAGAAACGGAAGCCCCGGTTCCACTTGTCTGACCGGTCTGCGGTGGATCGCCCAGAAGCCGGATTCGAAGTCACGGCGGAAAATTGCAGGCCGAAATAGCCGTCATCGCTGCACGTCTCCCAGCCGAACGTATCGCGGCAGTGGCTCCGGGCCCACCAGAGGGAACCCATAGCGGTGGAACGCCTCGGTTGTGCCTTTTCCATCCGCGGTGATGAAGTTGTCCGGCACTACGCGTTGGCGATTTGCTACATTTGCCAGCGACGCCGAGTCTGTGTGGCAGCCATAGGGCTCGTCACCGTCGCGCACCAGGGTGACCATCCGATCGGTCTGTCCGTCGAGTGCAAGCCTGACCGCTGCTCTACCCACTTCGTCTGCTTCTCGCAGATCGACGGAAGATGCGCACAGCATCGACATGCGTTGCAAGCTTCCCGGCTTGTCATACCGTGCCCGCAGACCGAGCTCCTTCTGGATCAGGCGACAGAGCGCAGCCGCCGTTCCTCTGATGAGAGGGTGGCCGAAGGGATCTCGGTCCTCGCTCGATCCAGGATCTCCGAAGGGACGCCCCTGATCGTCCCGCAACGTCTCCGCCACGACGGCGACCACGCGCCCGAATTCCTGGTGGATGCGAGCCACGTCGCGCAGCAGGTTCTCAGGCGACACCCGGCGCTCGGGCAGGCACAAAAGGTGGGGAGCGTCGTGGGACTCGCGCTTGCCCAGCGTCGATGCAGCCACGACCCAGCCTGCATCGCGTCCCATGACCTCGATGACCTTCACCGGGTACATGGTCGGCATCGATTCCGTATCCTTGGCCGAGTCCATAGTCGCGATCGTGATGTACCGCGCAATACTGCCGTATCCGGGCGAATGATCCGTCATGGGCAGATCATTGTCGATCGTCTTCGGTACAGCGATCGCCTGAAGCTCCTGGTTGCGATCTGAGGCGAGTTGAGCCACGCGGTGAACGGTGTCGGCGGAGTCATTACCCCCAATAAAGAGGAACGTTCGAATCTCTCGCCGCCGAAAGAGATCCAGCAGAACATCGACTTCCTCATCTGAGAGTTTGCGCCGCGAGGACCCAAGCGCCGCGCCCGGTGTACCCGACAGCGCGGTGAGGGTATCCGGAGGCAGGGAGCCGAGCTCTATGAAGTCGCCCTGCAACAATCCTTCCGCGCCCCACCGAATCCCCCAGATGCCATCGAACGACTCGTGCCGTTGCGCCTCTCGGATGGCTCCCACCAGGCTGCTGTTGATGACGGCGGTTGCACCACCCGCCTGCCCAATAAGCAGCGTGCCGGCCATGATTTACCCGTATTCCCTCGATGAGAAGACTCGTAGAGGCGTCACCCAGAGGGTCACCCAAGCCTTCGGCGGGGTCACCCAAGCCTTCGGCGGGGTACCCGGTTCCCGCTTGCGGGTGACGTCCACTGGCCACCGCGCCTGCAGAGGACGCATCGGGTACCCGCTTGTGGGTGACGCCTCCACACACCATTGGTTTATGGTCTGGACGCCGGACGACATGATCATGGGTGAACGTTCTAGTGTACCGAGGCGTTAACACGCTGCTGCACCTTTTGGTGCAATTCACATTGGCCAACAGCTAACAGCAAACGGCCAATGGCTAAAAGCCTCCCGCTAGAATGCATTATGAACGAGCTCATTTACGTGGACCATGCCGCAACCACGCCGCTACGAACGGAAGCCCGAGCAGCGATGGAGCCATTTCTCGCCGATAACTATGCGAATCCGTCGAGCGTCTATCGGATGGCTCAGACAGCGCGCTCCGCGCTCGATGAGGCGCGCGACACCATCGCGCAGTGCTTGGGCACCCAGCCTTCGGAGCTCGTTTTCACCAGCGGTGGCACGGAGAGCAACAACGCCGCCATAAAGGGTGTTGCTCTTGCGCGCCGAGATGCCGGCCGGCACATTGTGACCACGGCCATTGAGCATCATGCAGTGCTTCATCCGATCGAGGAGCTACAAGAGCTGTTCGGCGTTGAGGTGACGATTGTTCCCGTCTCTGAGAGCGGAATCGTGGACCCCGACGATATCGGTCGAGCAATTCGGCCGGATACCATGCTGGTGTCGGTCATGTGGGCGAATAACGAGATCGGCACGATCCAGCCTATCCCCGACATTGCCGAGCTGGCTCGTGTGCGCGGCATCGTACTTCACGTCGATGCAGTGCAGGCCGCGGGAGTGCTGCCGATCGATCTCAGGTCTGTGCCCATCGATCTGCTGAGCTTGTCGGCGCACAAGTTCTACGGACCGAAGGGCACGGGCGCGCTGTTTGTGCGCCGGGGAACGATTTGGTGGCCACTTCTGACCGGTGGTGGACAGGAGCGAAACCGCCGGGCCGGCACGGAGAACGTGGCCGGCATCGTCGGCATGGCGCGGGCACTCGAATTGGCATGCGCCGAACGAGAGCTGACCGTGCACCGGCTGCAGGAGTTGCGAGACTACTTGCTGGACACCATTCCGGCTCGTATCCCGAAAACACGCGTGAACGGTGATGCGCGGCAGAGATTGCCGCATAACGCGAACTTCAGTTTTGAAGGAGTGCATGGCGAGTCGTTGCTGGTGGGTCTCGACCTGGCAGGCATTATGGCATCGAGTGGGTCGGCCTGCACATCCGGCACGCTGGAGCCGTCCCACGTGCTCCAGGCCCTCGGATTACCCGATAGGCTCGCTCAGGCCTCTCTGCGGATCACGTTGGGAAAGGGAAATACGCGGCCCCAGCTCGAGCGGACGGTGGATGTGCTCGAACGTCTGATCACGCGGTTACGAAGCCTGTCACCTGCGGCCCGGGGAGCCTGAGGTGTTCTCAGAAACGTTGCTCGACCATTTCCAGGCGCCCCGCAACGTGGGCGAGATGGAGGCCGCGGACGCCGAGGCCGACGATGAGAACCCGGTCTGTGGTGACCGGCTCCATATGTGGCTCCGCATCGATAACGGTACCATCGTCGAGGCTACCTGGCGGGCCGACGGCTGTGCCCCGGCGATCGCGGCGGCCAGCGCCATGAGCGAGCTGGTGCGAGGAATGAGCCTTGAAGATGCGCAGGCGCTGGACCACGAGGACCTCTCCGAGGCGCTGGGTGGCCTTCCGACGCGCAAGGCGCACGCCGCCATGCTCGCGGTTTCGACGTTGCACAAGGCGCTCGAACGCTACCGAGGACCGTAAGCGACAATCCTCATTGAAGAGGGTGGATCATACAATGGGTTCTGGGAGGAGACAAGGCCATGCCGGACACCTTTAGGATTCCGATCATCCTGGAGCTGCAGCCCGAAGGCGGTTATACCGTGACAAGTCCTCTTTTGCCAGAGCTCATCACTGAAGGAGACACGCAGGACGAAGCGATAGAGAACGCTTGGGATGCGTTGCAGGCGCTCCGTGATGCTTACGAATACCTTGGACGCCCATTCCCGCTGGATTTGCCCCGCACGTTGCGACGAGATGCGGTTCACTTTGATCATCGTGCAACTGCGTGAGATATCGTGAGATCGCCAGGAAGCTTCGCCGCTTAGGATGCGAGGAGATTCCTCGCCGTGGCCACGGTTCTCACAGAATTTGGCTGAACCCTGCCACAGGGAATCTGGCTCCGCTTCCAGACTGGGGAACAACTGACGTGAGGCTCGGCACCCTTCGGGCAGCCTTTCGACAACTCGGGGTTGATTGGCGCGACTTCGAGCGAGCATGAGGTAGTGGCATGACGGTCATCCAGATTGACCCATTCTCGTCGGCCACCGACATGTTGCGCGCGCTTGAAGCGCGCCGGCTATCGGCCTCGGAGCTCCTGGACTTACAACTGAGTCGTATCGAGCGATATAACCCGGAGCTCAACGCGATCGTCACGCCGAACTACGATGAGGCGCGACGACTCGCCGCCGGCGTGGACGAAGCTTCGTCACAGAGAGATGGAAATAGCCCCGCACCCAAGCAGGCCCAGAGGGCACCCCCGGGGTCACCCAAGCCTGCGGCGGGGTCCCCGGGGATGCCCCTACGCGGACTCCCGATCACGATCAAGGACTGCATCTACGTCAAGGGGTTGACCACGACAGGCGGGATGCCGGCGCGGGCGCAGCTGATCGATGAGGAAGATGCCCGTGTCGTAGCGCGAGTACGAGCAGCGGGCGCCATCATTATGGGCAAGACAAATGTGCCTCCATTTGCCTCCGACTTTCAATCCAAAAATCCCGTGTTTGGCCGGAGCAACAATCCGTGGGACCTGGAACGGACGCCGGGCGGGAGCACGGGAGGTGGCGCGGCAGCGGTTGCAGCAGGGCTCTCGCCATTGGAGTTTGGTGGCGACTTCATGGGATCGATCAGGATACCGGCGGCGTTTTGCGGGATCTACGGCCATAAGCCGAGCCTCACTCTTCTCCCGCAGACCGGTCACTTTCCAGGAGGCATGCTTCCTAATCCGGCGGCAGGTATCGCCGTGCTCGGTCCGCTCGCTCGAAGTCCGGAAGATCTGGAGCTGGCGCTGGAGGTCTGCGCCGGACCAGATGTAGGCGAGGATGCGGCCTGGCAGGTTGCTCTCCCTGCGTCTCGACGCCGGCGTCTCGCCGACTTTCGGGTGGGTGTGCTGCCGATCGTGACCTGGCTTCCGGTCGACGGCGAGATTCTGGGCGCGCTGGAGCAGCTTGCGGATAAGGTCGAACGGGCGGGTGCGCGGGTAGCGCACGTCCAACCGGAGTCGTTCGGGGATCTGCGCGCCTATTACAAGCTCTATCTGCGGATTGTCGCTGCCATCGAGAACACGGGACTGCCGGAGGAGCAACGCAGACGCCGCGCTGAACTCTCACGCGGAAGCGGCGACGAGTTTCTTGCCGCCTACGCCGATGGGATCGAGGGCAGCCCCTCGGACTACGTTGCCTGGTACGCCGAGCGAGAGCAATACCGGGCGTCGTTTCGAGATTTCTTCCGCCGGTGGGATGTACTCCTTGCGCCCGTGAATATCGTGAATGCTTTCCCCCATACGGATCTTCGGTTTTCCGAGCGCAGGTTCGAAATCGACGGTGAGTCCGTTTACTATGGCCGCCAATCCTTCTATCCGGGCCTGGCCAACCTGAGCGGCCATCCGGCGACCGCCTTCCCAGCGGGCTTTACCGCTTCAGGACTGCCTATCGGATTGCAGGCCATCGGCCCGTACCTCGAGGATCGTACCTGCCTCCGATTTGCCGCGTGCCTGGCCCAGGAATTTGGCGGCTTCGTGCCGCCGCCCGGCTACGATTCCGCCTCGTGAGCGACTATGATGAACACGGCGATGGGTGAGACATCAGGCATACGGGCACTCGAACCGGCGGGCTAGAAAGGAGATACGGCTAATGGAGAAGTTCACTGCCGTGTTCGAGCAGGATGGCGATTGGTGGATTGGCTACGTAGAAGAGCTGCCGGGCGCCAATACTCAGGGAAGAACGTTGGACGAGGCGCGAGCAAACCTGAAGGAGGCGGTCACTCTCGTGATCGAGGCTAACCGTGAGCTCGCACGCCGCGAGACTGCGGGCAAGAAGGTTGTCCGGGAGGACCTGCTAGTCGCGGCGGAAGGAAGCGCCGTGTAGTTCTGAGGCATCTGACTCAGAACGGCTGTAGCCTTTTGCGCGAGGGTCAGAAGCACTCAGTGTATTGGAATCCAGTGACCAGGAGAACGTCGGCAGTCCCCAGGCACACGGAGATCGCAGATGTGCTTGTCTCTAAGATCTGCAAGGATTTGGGCATTTCTGTTCCACGGTGACCGTTCCACTGGCGCACAGCTTATTGCGAAGGATTAGCGAAGGAGGAGTGAATGACGGAGACGAGCAGTTCTGCAGGCGTGCGGCCTGTCGTGCTGATCGTAATAGATGGGTATGGCTGTAATCCTGAAGCGCGAGGCAACGCCATTGCGGAGGCGAATCGTCCGGTCCTTTCGCATCTCTGGGATGTCTGTCCCCGCACCGAGCTCAAAGCGTCTGGCCTCGCCGTGGGCCTGCCCGAAGGACAGATGGGTAACTCCGAGGTCGGGCATCTGAATATGGGAGCCGGCAAGGTGGTGTATCAGGACTTCACCAAGATCTCGAAAGCGATTGAGGACGGCACGTTTGCGCAAAACCCCGAGCTCCGAGCAGCGATGCAGCACGTGAAGGATCATGGATCGCAGCTTCATGTCATGGGCCTCATTGGAAAGGGGGGAGTTCACGCCTACCCCACGCACCTTTACGCCGTTATGGAGATGGCCAAAGCCGAAGCAGTAGAGCATGTTTTCATTCACGCCATTACAGACGGACGCGATACCAAACCGACCGACGGCATCGAAGCGATACGCGAGGTCGAAAGCCAGATCGACCGCCTTGGCGTGGGCCAGATCGCCACGGTGTCCGGTCGCTATTACGCGATGGATCGGGATCGCCGCTGGGATCGGACCGCCAAGGCGTATCGAGCCATGGTCCGCGGGGAAGGTCGTACAGCGTCCAGCGCGGAGCAGGCAGTGCAGAGCTCCTATGACGAAGGGGTGACGGACGAATTTATTCTCCCTACCGTGATCGTGCGGGAGGGCGGCCAACCAATCGCGCTCATCCGCGCGCACGATGCTGCGGTTTTCTTCAACTTCCGGACCGACCGCCCGCGGCAGCTGGTTCGGGCATTCACGCTTCCTGAATTCGCCGACTTCGACCGAGGACCGGCCATCCAGGACCTTTACTTCGTCACTATGACGCAATACGAAAAGGACGTCCCCGTTCACGTTGCATTCCTGACCGAGGATGTGCCCATGCCGCTGGGCAAAGTGCTGGCTGATCGAGGATTAAAGCAGCTCCACTCAGCCGAAACAGAAAAGTATGCGCATGTCACTTTCTTCTTCAACGGCGGCCGTGAAGTGCCGTTTGAGGGCGAGGACCGAATCCTCATTCCCTCGCCTCGCGAGGTTGGTACCTATGACAAGAAGCCGGAGATGAGCGCGCCGCAGATCGCGGAGGACGCGGTCAAAGCAATCGATAGCGGAATCTACGACTTCGCCTTGATCAATTTCGCTAACGCGGACATGGTGGGGCATACCGGCGTCATGGAGGCAACTGTCAACGCAGTGGAAACGGTCGACCGCTGTGTCGGTCAATTGGTCGAAGCGACGACCGGACAGGGCGGAGTAGTCCTCATCACGGCCGATCATGGCAATGCCGAGCAAATGATTGACTACAACACCGGCGGCCCCTATACTGCGCACACGGTGTACTTCCCGGTGCCCTTCCTTCTGGTGCCGGGAATACATCAAGAGCTGCAACATGTCCGGCTTCGCCACGGAGGCGTCCTGGCGGACGTGGCGCCGACAATCTTGCAGCTCATGAATATCCCCAAGCCAAGCGACATGGAAGGCACCAGTCTAATTGAGCAGTGAGCCATGAGCAGTGAGCCGTGAGCAGTGAGCTATGAGCTCAAAGGCTCAAGGCTCAGAGCTCATGGCTCATAGCTACGAAAGGAGCGAGGTATGAGCACTATCGACGAGGTCAACGCGCGTGAGATCCTCGACTCGCGAGGCAATCCAACGGTGGAAGTGGAGATTTTACTCGACAGCGGCGAATCCGGCAGGGCTGCGGTGCCCTCAGGAGCATCCACGGGTGCACATGAGGCCGTCGAGCTACGTGACGGCGACAAGGACCGTTTCGGCGGCAAGGGTGTGCTCAAAGCCGTCGAGAATGTGAACACCACCATTGCCGACGCGATCATTGGGATGGATTCCACCGATCAGGTGGCGATCGACCGGCTCATGATCGATCTCGATGGAAGCGAGAACAAAGGCAATCTGGGAGCCAACGCAATTCTTGGCGTGTCGCTGGCGATAGCCAAGGCCGCAGCCGAAGAGCTAGGGTTTCCCCTCTTCCGGTATCTGGGGGGACCATTCGGCCGTCAGCTTCCGGTCCCCATGCTCAACATCCTGAACGGCGGGAAGCACACCGAGTGGCAGTCGACCGATCTGCAAGAGTTTATGGTTATGCCGGTAGGCGCCGCGTCGGTCAGAGAAGCGATCCAGATGGGCGCGCAGATCTACCATTCGCTGGCGAAGGTGCTGACCAAACGGGGTCTGGGCACGACGGTTGGGGATGAAGGTGGATTCGCTCCCAGCCTCAAGTCGAATCGGGATGCGCTCGAAGTGATCATGGACGCGATCCACCAGGCCGGCTATTCACCGGGCGATCAGGTCGCTCTGGCGCTCGATCCCGCCTCCAGTGAATTCTTCGAGGACGGAAAGTACGTGCTGCGCAAAGAAGGCCGAACCCTCTCACCGCCGGAGATGGTGCAATTCTACGCCGACCTGGCAGACGAGTTTCCCATCATCTCCCTTGAGGATGGCATGGCGGAAGACGACTGGGATGGTTGGAAAGAGCTAACCGAACGGCTGGGAGACCGAATCCAGCTGGTCGGCGACGATCTCTTTGTTACCAACACCGAGCGATTGTGGAGAGGCATCCAGCAGGGAATCGGCAACTCGATTCTCATTAAGCTCAATCAAATCGGCACGGTAACTGAGACGGTAGAAGCGATCGAGATGGCGCGGCAGTCCGGCTACACCGCCGTCGTATCGCATCGGTCGGGTGAGACGGAGGACACCAGCATCTCTGACTTTGTAGTCGCGATGAATACAGGCCAGATCAAGACGGGAGCGCCCGCCCGGAGCGAGCGAACGGCCAAGTACAACCGTCTGATGGCGATCGAGGACGAGCTCGAAGACGTCGCCGTCTATCCCGGCTGGGCCGCGTTCTATAACGTCAAGGGCTTGCAGTCGCGAGCGGAGACACGTGAGGCTGCCGCGGTATAACCCCTCACTCCGATGTCGGTAGGGACGCTCCACTGATACTGACGGTGCATAGATGACGTAGGGGCCGGACACCCAAGCCTACGGCGGGGTACCCGCGTGCCCGCCCGGTCACCTCTGCCTGTCGTCAGCGCTCGGGCGTTCGGTTCCTACCAGACCATAGTTGGTTGAGTCGGCTGGCATGCGTTATGCAATATCCGATGCCTAACGACATCGCTCGGGGTATCCTCGCTCGTTGGCCCCTGCTCCCCTGTAGGGCTTATGCGTGAGTTGGGAGGGGAGGCGACGAGGCACGCTCCTTTGCGAGCATGGTTGTGAAAGCAACCCAGCCGAACAAAGGAGCGTGCCATGGAGTCTACTGCCCCCACGACCAGTCCCGCAACGCCCAGCGACGCCTGCCTCACCGTGACCCCGGCAAGTCTGGCTGCCGCCTTCGCCTCGGTCCCGGATCCCCGCCG
>Ga0207416_1002053_pt1 | contig 23422 bp, 26 predicted proteins | sample PaiPotPPM11metaG_FD_184107 | JGI IMG/M metagenome (GOLD analysis project Ga0207416, IMG submission 184107) | Iron sulfur acid spring bacterial and archeal communities from Banff, Canada, to study Microbial Dark Matter (Phase II) - Paint Pots PPM... ...
ACCCAACGCACCGGGATGAAGCGCCGCATGCGCTGCCGGTACTGCCAGATCTGACGTGACGCCGTCAGGGGCGATGATGTGGCGGCGCTTCATCCCGGTGCGTTGGGTGATCCACTCGTCGCTTGTGTCGACGAGCTTCTCGAGATCCTCGTTGGTTAAAACACCGGGAGGCGCATAGTAACCGACGCCGGTGATTGTGGCGCCGTAGCTCTTCAATCCCTAACCCTTCGACTTTGCTTCAGCCGGCTTGCTCTCTTGTTTGATCGCTTGACGCCCGTTATAGTATCCGCAGTTCGCGCAGGCGTAATGTGGACGGCGCGGCCGCTTGCAGTGCGGACACGTGGAAATCGTCACTTTGCGCAGCTTCCATGTACTGCGGCGCGACCGAGTATTTGACTTACTGCGTTTTTGTTTGGGGTTTGCCATGGCTTTCCTTAGTTAACGGACCTGAAGGTCGTGCTTCATTACTAATGAGAGCAATAAAAATCTAGCGACCGTTCTTGTCGTTGGCTTCCAATTCGTCCCGCAAACGAGCCAAGCCTGCAAGGCGAGCATCAACGGGATGCGCTTCGCACTTGCAATCCTCGATGTTGCGATTCGCGCCGCACAGCGGGCAGATTCCAAGACACGACTGCGAACAGATCGCAGCCAGCGGTTCATCAACTTCCAAAAGCTGGGAAACGAGATCCGACAGGTCGATACTGCGGTCGACCAGCGGCGCGACGTCTGCATAGAAATCCTGCTCGCGGCCGACGTCCTCGCTAAAGGTCTCTTCGACGTCTATTTCTGTCGGCCGGGAGTATGGCTCCAAGCAGCGCACGCACGTCTCGCGCTCCGTTCCGGTGAGGGTTCCTTGCATGTGGACGCCGTGGGCGATAGGGGTAATCCTCGCGTTAACGTGGACGCCGTCCGGGTAGCGCAGCGCAAGATCGCCTGCGAGCCGCATCGGTTGGTCGAGCTCAATGGCCTCGACGTCAGGGCGGAAAAGACGATCGACTGAAATCTTCATAAGCGGAACTGTCATTATAAGAAGTCGCCGTGGCGCCTGTCAAATGTAACTTTGGTCTGTGCTGCCTACGGTGGATCGGCGCAACGACCGCAACGCCTCTCGGAAGGAAGTGACAGGAATAATCGTGATGCCCCGTGTGCTCCTGATGTCCGCATAATTCTGCATCGGTACAAGGAAAATCACCGCGTGCACCTTGATGGCTGCCCGCACCTTCTCGCGTGCGCCTTCTATCGGCAACACTTTGCCCTCGGCGTTCAACACGCCGGTTCCCGCGACATCGCGGCCCGACGAAAGATCAATGCCCTCAATCGTCCGGTAAATCTGCAGCGCGAACATGAGACCCGCTGATGAGCCGTTAATCTTAGGCAGCTGGTATTGGACATGAATCGGCAAGGAGTATGCCTCGGTTTGGAATGTCCCTGTAAGGCCGAACCGTGCCTTGCCCTTGTAGCGAAATGTCGAGCATACAATGACACGGCTCTGCCGTTTGCGCAGCAGCGTCATGGTAAAGCTAGCGCCGGGTGGCTTTGATGCGGCCACGGCACTGATCTGCCCAGGGTCATGCAACGAGTGGCCGTTCACCTTCACAATCTTGTCACCCGCTTGAAAACAACGCGCCGCGGGCGAACGCGGCAGCGTCCTGATGACCACAAAACTTGACGAAACTTTCACGGGCAACCCCGCTGCGCGCTCCGCAACGATTTGCGCATTGGTTTGGCTCTGGCCCATAGCGTCGACGAGCTCGTTGTCGAGATCCCGGTCGCTCATATTCGGCGGCACGAGGTCGCGCCTGCGAACGATCTCAAACCCGGGTAGCATCTTCGCTGCTATATAAAAAGCAGGCCGGCCCGGCAACAGATCAACGTCTGTGAGGTAGAAGTGAGATGGTGGCGGCGAATGATGCGGCACGATAATCGCGCGGTTGAGATCGACAGCCGCGCCCGGTCCGAAAATAAAGTAAGGAATCGGAATGAGAAACAGGGCGCCGCCAAGCAGCACAAACCACGATAGAACCCACGCAACTCGTGCAGCTAGTCGCCGCCGAGGCGCGGACCGCGGAGCAAGCTTGCTTATAGGTTGCTCATTTCACGCGATGATTTGCCGTTACCCGAAGTTGTCGATGACGCGAGCGTCTGACGACCTTTCTGGACTGCCGCGAGCGCCTTTCCCAAACTCACATCCAATGATGCGAGAACCTGATCTGCATATTCATCCGCGCCGTGGCGAATATCGCGAGCGGCGGCTTGCGCCTCGGCAATGATCGTGTCGGCGCGGGATTGAGCGCGGCTCACGATCTCACGCTCGTGTGCAGCAGCGTCCGCTGTAGCGGTTGACCTTGTGTCGACCGCACTGCCAGTCACACCGGTCTGACTGTCCAAGAAGTCACGTTCGGAGCTCTCGGCTAGCTTGCGAGGCCGAGCGGCGTCCGGCAGCGTGCTGCGCAGCTTCTCGATGAGATCGAGGACTTGTTCCCCATGCACCGCTCGCCATCCAAATGGAAGCCAAATGCCTTCCCGAACAACGATCTCCATCTTGTCGATGACGCGGTATGCACTCATAATTTTCTCCCTCTCACTGACGTCGGTGTCAATGGTTCCTTCGTCGAGGCTTTTTCTTCAGTTGCAGGCGACTGCCGTCGAGCCGTTTCATCGCGCGGAGCACGGCGGGCGGTACGAACTCGGAGATATCGCCGCCAAGCGAGAAGACTTCTCGCACCGACGAGGATGATATAAAGGCGTATTCAAGACTTGCCGGCAAAAACATCGTGTCGACCCCGCCGCGCAGCCGGCGGTTGAGCAGCGCCATCGAGAATTCGTATTCAAAATCCGAGACGATGCGCAGACCCTTGATAATCAGCGAACATTTGCGGCGCCGCACATAGTCGACGAGAAGTCCCTCGAAGCAGTCGACCTCGACATGCGGGATGCCCGTGCTCACAACGCGCAACAAATCGACGCGTTCCTGCAGACTGAGCAGCGGTCTCTTGCTCGGGTTAGCCACGACCGCGACAATGAGATTGGGGTAGTGTGCCGCGGCCCTGCGGATGATGTCGAGGTGTCCGTTCGTGACCGGATCGAAGCTGCCCGGGTATACTGCCAGAAATTTCGGGGGCGTGGCGGCCGTTTTTTTTGCCATTACTTGCGCGAGGGCCGGCGTCGAGTGTACTTACCGGAACTACGCGTCGCGCGCGGACGGCGCGCGCCGTCTGTCTGTTCTTCAAACAGCGCTTGGCCATCGCTTCGCAGCATTGCAAAGGTCAACGCAGTGTCGCCGTATTTCGTCTGCTTGATCACACGCATCGACGAGGGCAACTGGGCTTCCGCTGCGCTCGGATGTTCGAGTACGACCACTCCCGTTTCTGATAGCAGCCCGCGTTGCATCAGCGTCGTCAACTCGTCCGCGGCGCCGCGCTGATAGGGCGGGTCCATCAACACAACGTCAAACGTGCCGCGCAGCACGCGAAGCGCGCGTGCCGAGTTCATCGGCAAGATACGCCATCGGTTGGCGTCGGGGATTAGACGCACGGCGTTGCGTCGTATCGACATGACAGCACCAGCATCGCTATCGACGAACACGACAGAACCTGCGCCGCGCGACATCGCCTCGAACCCAAGTGCGCCAGAACCGGCGAAGAGATCCAATACACGCGCCCCGTCAACACGTTTGCCCAGGACGGCGAAAAGCGCCTCGCGCACTTTAGACGACGTGGGCCGCGTCTTCTTACCTCTTGGCGCCGCAAGTTTTTGACCAGTGCGCTCCCCGCCCGATAAACGCATGTGGCTACAGTTAACGCTCCGCTACCAGGCACCCTCGCGTCACGAACTCACCCGCAACGCAGCGTCTCGGTCCTGCGCGGCGAGGAAAGCAGCTAACCTTCGATTCTCCGGATGCGCGAGGTTCGGATCGGCCTGCACCACGGCTTCGGCAGCTTTCTTCGCTTTCACGAAAACAGGGTAGTCGCGAACGAGATGAGCGAGACGCAGGTCATAGCCCCCGTGCTGACGCGTTCCCACAAGATCGCCTGTGCCTCGGCGGCGCAAGTCCTCCTCGGCGATGGCGAACCCGTCGTTCGTCCGCGCCAAGATTTCGAGCTGCTCAGCGGTCTCGGCGTTCGGCGCAATGAGAATGCAATACGATTGCTGCGCGCCGCGACCGACTCGACCCCGCAGCTGGTGAAGCTGCGCCAGTCCGAAAGCCTGCGCGTCCAGGACGAGCATCGTGCTCGCATTTGGAATATCGACGCCTACTTCGACGACGCTCGTCGAGATAAGAATCTTGATAAAACCATCCCTGAACAGCTTCATGATTTCATCTTTTTGCGCCACCGACATGCGGCCATGGAGCAATTGCACCTGGATACCTTTGAAAGCGGTGTGACGCAACTCTTCGGCCGCTTTCACCGCCGAATGCAGTGCGCGCTCAGACTCGTCGATCGCGGGGCACACGACAAAGGCTTGATGACCCTTTTCAATCTGCGTGCGGACAAAATCAAACACCTTTGGTTTGGCTTCTTCACCGCGCACGAACGTCTTCACCGGCCGTCGCCCGGGCGGCAGCTCGTCGATAATCGAAACATCCAAATCCGCGTAGACTGTCTGCGCGAGTGTTCTGGGGATCGGCGTCGCCGTCATGATAAGTGTGTGGGGCGAGAAGCCGCGCGCTTTGGAGCGAAGCGCCGCTCGCTGCAACACGCCGAAACGATGCTGTTCATCGATGACGACCAGGCCGAGCTTCGCGAATTCCACATCTTCGGTGATCAATGCTTGCGTGCCGATGACAGTCTGTAATTCTCCGTTGCGCAGCTGATATAAGATGCCGTCACGCGTGCGCTTTTTCAGAGCGCCGATGAGCAAGGCGCTCTCAATACTCGCGTGCGACAGCATCGCACCCACTTTATTAAATTGCTGCGCCGCAAGCACTTCGGTTGGCGCCATGAATGCCGACTGATAACCAGCGCGCGCCGCAAGTAGCATCGCTGCAACCGCAACGGCGGTCTTCCCGGACCCGACGTCCCCCTGGAGCAAACGGTTCATCGGCGTTCGTTTGCAAAGGTCGTCGATTATCTCAGCCACCACGCGCTCTTGAGCACTCGTTAGTTTAAAGGGAATGGTCTTTGCCATATCTTCACGCAGCTGTTGCAGCGCGGCTTTGGAGCTCATCGAAGAAAAATCGGGCGCAGCTTCGGCGTTTCGTTCGGCACGCCGCCGCGCTGCCATGATCGCGAGCAAGAAAAACTCTTCGAAGACAAGACGAGCGCGCGCTTGCTCTGCAAGCTCGGGGGTGGAAGGATCATGAATGGTTTTCAGGGCGCGCCATGCATCTCCAAAGTTTTCTCGCTTGTTGATGGATGGCGGCAGAGGGTCGAGGTCCGCTTTTGCATCCTTGTCTGCAGCCACCAGCCGAAGGGCGGACCCGATCAGCCGGCGCAATTCATAGCTGGTTAGCCCCGCTGTTTGTGGATAGACCGGAACGAGTTCGCCGCGATAGTCTTCGTCGGACTTAAGCACGCGGTGTTTGCTGACGTTGATCGTCGCACCAGTCAGCGTATACTCGACACGGCCACGGACGAAGACACGGCTCTCCTCGGTCATCTGGCTTGCAAGATACGGCCTGCCGAACCACACAGCTTGCAGGCTTCCCGTTCCATCGTCAATGGTGGCAGTCGTTTTCGCGCGTATCCGGCCGCGCAGCCGCACGTGCTTACAATGTACGACGGTGCCGAGGATGTTGCGCTCGGCCGCTGGCTGCGAACTCGTCGCATCAGAACGGGCCGCTAAAATATCCGCGATGCGCGCAGGATTGCGCAGGTCGTCGTAGCGGTAGGGGAAATGCCGGATGAGGTCGCGGAGAGAAACGATGCCGAGGCGTTCGAGCGCACTTTTCGTTCGCGAAGAGACGCGCAGCAACGAGGCTGCAGGTTCGCTGAGGAGCGGCGTGCGGACATCGGCAGGTGCCACTTTGCCAGGGTGCGTCGGCATAACAACAAGTATATCGACCATCGCCACGCCGGGCACCTTTGCTTTTGCAGGTGGTGCGCCCGCGTGCGTGGCAACCCGCCCCGGGAGGTCCGCGTAAGGATGAAACTATCGCTGGTTATTGTCGTGCTCGCTGCCGCTGCAGCAACCTCGTCGTGTGCGAAATTGAACATCGCGCCGGTCGCATCGCCGGGCGGCGTAGGTCCAAAGCAGATCTGGAGCGGCACGAGTGCCGGCTTCACTATCACCTGGTCGACGGCGGACATCATTGCGACGCCGGAGCACGATGCTAAGCGTCAAGCGCTTTCTGAACTGACCAGAACTGCGCTTGACTTTCATCAGCTTGCGCGCATGCAGACCGCGGATTGCGATATGACGCGTGAAGCCAAGGTTCAGTCTGTCGTGGGCACAATTGTTTCAATACAGCGCAGCGACACGATGAAATGCACGAATGGCGCAACCAGCACGTCGTCCGGTGCCATGGCAGTCGATTTGGCGCACCCCAAGCAAACGCTCTTGCTGTCGTCACTCTTCCCAGCCCACGAGCTCGATGCGCTTCGAACCAAGGCGCAGCATTTTTGCAAGACCGTGCCCGATGATCTTCAAAACAGTTTTGCGTTCAGCGAACTTCACGGCATGTCTATCGTGCTAGCGGTTAGTCTGGGGGCCGATTGCAGTCAGTCCCAAGTGGATCTGGTGGTCAACATTCCACCGGCGTTAAAAAAGCCTCTCGAGCTCGCCGCCAAACGTCAGCAAGGCTTCCTTTTGCATGACGAGCCCGCTGTCGCCGGCGGCTCGGTCACGACCATCAACTATCACTACCGGATGTAGAAAAAAAAGGCGACACCCAGATTCGAACTGGGGATGGGGGTTTTGCAGACCCCTGCCTTACCACTTGGCTATGTCGCCGCTATCGGGCTGGCGCAATTTCGCGTACCGGCGCCGCGGACCTTGCTTGCTAGAAGGTCGAGGTCCGTAGGGACGGACCTTTAGGTCCGTTCTCCGAAGCTTCCGCCACTCATGGCTGCACGACCTCGTCGGAAGACAACGAGCGCAACGAAAACGAAAGACCGCGCGAAGACAACATCACCTGCGCGAGTTTCTGCTCGAGGTTCCTTACGCACGTACGCGCGCAAGCGCGACTTCGCCCGAACGCCTGAACCGAAAGGTCGCAAGATCGAAGCGGGTCAGGCGCTGCGCTTCGTCGTGCAAAAACATCGTGCCACGCGTCTTCACTACGACTTTCGACTCGAAGCCGACGGCGTCTTGAAGTCGTGGGCAGTGCCCAAGGGCCCGACACTCGATCCTTCCGAGCGCCGGCTTGCGATGCAGGTCGAAGACCACCCGCTTGACTACCGGGATTTTGAGGGCGTCATTCCCGAGGGAAACTACGGCGCGGGAGAAGTCATCGTGTGGGATCGAGGAACGTATAAGCTCGCCGAAGGAACGAACCCAACTACTGAAATCGCGCGGGGCAAGATCAAATTCATCCTTCGCGGCAAGAAGCTCTCGGGAATGTTCACCCTCGTCAAGATGCGGCCGCGTGATGGCTCCGAGAACGCCTGGCTCTTAATCAAAGACAAGGATGCTGGCGCAAAGCAAAGGTGGGATCCTGAACGCTACCCCGAGTCTGCAAAGACCGGCCGCACGCTCGAGGATTTGGCGAAGAGCCGTCATGCCAAACAGTGGATTTCCAATCGTCCAGCGGCGTCAAGAAGGCGGTAGGCGATCGCACTTCCGCGCATTACCCATCCGATGCTCGCGATGCTCGTCGACAAGCCATTTGACGATCCGGCGTGGCTGTTCGAGATAAAGTGGGATGGCGTGCGCGCCGTTTCCACCTTGCAGTCAGGCAAGACGCCTCAGATCCGATCGCGCAACGACAAAGACCTGCTTCCTCAATTTCCGGAACTTGCTTCGCTCGCCCGCGCTTTCGCTTCCCTGCCGCTCATCGTTGACGGCGAGATTGTCTCCCTCGATCGGTATGGGCGCTCGTCGTTCCAGCGCCTGCAGCCGCGGCTCAACCGACGCGCGAGCGACCCCGCGCTCGAGCGCGCGATCCCAGTGACCTACGTAATCTTTGACCTGCTCTACGCCGGCAAGCGCGACCTCCGCGCGTCGACACTTGACGAGCGCAAGGCTCAGCTCGAACGCCTCCTGCGCACGAGCTCGCCGCACGTGATGTTATCAAAACATGTCAATGGCGCAGGCACAAAACTGTTCGCTGAGGCAAAGCGGCGTAAGCTCGAGGGAATCATCGCCAAGCAGCGCGACTCGGAATACGTCGAGCGCCGCTCGCGCTGCTGGCTCAAAATCAAAACCCACCACGAGCAGGAAGTGGTCATTGCCGGATGGACCGAACCGCGCGGCTCGCGCGAGAAATTCGGCGCCTTAGTGCTGGGCTTATACGACAAAGGGCAGCTTCGCTATGTCGGTCATGTCGGCACCGGTTTCGACCGCCAGCTGCTCGATGCGGTCTTCGGCAAACTCAAACCGCTCGAGACTACCCGCTCGCCGTTTGCAACGAAACCGCCATCCAACGCTCCGGTTCATTGGGTTCATCCGAAGCTCGTGGCCGAAGTGAAGTTTGGTGAATGGACGAAGGACGGCCTCATGCGCCAGCCGGTGTTCGTCGGGCTGCGTACCGATAAGAACCCAAAAGACGTCGTCCGAGAATAAGGTCTACGGTCGAGACAAGCTAGACCGCTACATTACCCCAAAAAGTTCAGGGCATGCCTGCTTTGCCCGCTCGTATGCCTCTTCCAGCAAGAGCGCATTCGCCAGATAAGCACAGAGATTCGCTGGCGCGGGTTGCGGGCGCACGAAGCCTGCGCGCTCGAGTGAGAGCAGCGCTGCTTGCAGTTGATCTGGCGCAATATGATGGCGTGAGGAAAAACTCTGGTGGCCCGGATAGTCGATGCGGGCTCGCTCGCGATCGTAGTAAGCAAACAAGAACAGCAAGACGCGCCTCTCGATTCGACTCAACTGCTTCGACTCGGCGATCGACGTTGATAGGTGCCACTTCAAAGCGGAGTCGCGTTCTTTCCAAAGCTGGAATGAGGGCATGTCCTAACCTCCCTGTACTCCGACGAACGCCTGTTCGTCGAACGAAGGTTCGAGCCCTTCCCGCTTCCTTTAGAAGTAGAAGATGCGGACCGTTTCGTTCTTTCGAGCGGTTAGCCGACTGCAGCCAAGCGCGCCGATTTCCTGGTCGCTCGTTTCTCTTTTACGCGTTTGCCGCGCCGCTCGCTCAGGCTGCGCTGCAATACGTCCATGATGTTAACAACATTGGTCGGCTGCGGGGCCTTGCCCTTAATTTTCGGCAACGGCTTCCCTTTGGCTCGTGCCTGTATCATGGTGAGCAACTTTTCTTTGTACGTATCGTGGAAGCTGTCCAGATCGAACTTCTCTGACATCGTATCAATGAGCATCATCGCGGCTTTCATCTCCGTCGGCGGCGTCTTCTCCTTGGCCGGCGGCAACTCGAACTGATCGTACGGCATCAACTCATCAGCGTAGTGCAGCGTTTCCAAGACGAGCGCATCGCCAAGTGGCCGAAGCGCAGCCAAATGTTCACGCGTACGAATAACGACCTGCGCAACGCCTACCTTGCCCGATTTCTTCAGCGCCTCGCGCAACAAGGCGTAGGCGTGGCGGCCCTTCTTATCAGGCTCCAAGTAGTAGGGCGTGTCATATAGCATCGGGTTAATTTCCTTGGCATCGACAAACTGCACGATATCGACAGACTGCGTCGCCTCGACGCTCGCCTTCTTGATGTCTTCGTCGGTAAGTATGACGTACTGGCCCTTCTCGTATTCATAGCCGCGGACAATCTCATCCCACGGCACTGTCTTTCCATCGACGCTGCACACGCGCTCGTTTTTGATGCGCCCCTTGTCTTTTTTATGAAGGAAGTTGAACGCTATGTCGTTCTTTCCGCTGCGCACCGCGGTGAACAGCTTAACGGGGATACTGACCAGCCCAAAATTGATCGATCCGGACCAAATCGCGTGTGCCATGCCTCTTCCTTATCGTGTGACGCAGGTAACATCCATTATCGGCAACCCGGGCCGGCGGCTTTCTCCATATAGGTCCCAAAGCCACGTTTTCGCGCTAAGGCCACCCTAAGCTAGGGTCCTAATTGAGACTGAACCATTCGTCCCGATCCAGGAGGCTGCCGTAAGACCGCCGCCCTGCGCGGGGGGCCGTTCCTACTCTGGTTGTGTTGGCGGTCACTGGGCTACACTGGACTGTACGGACCAGACCATTAAAATGCATTTTAACCGACCGCTTATTTCGTATGTACTTCCGGCCTTCAACGAGGCCGAAATCATTGAGTCACATCTCGATGAGCTTTGCCGCTATGCCCATGCGTTCGAACACAACTATCCTTTCGAGATCATCCTCGTCAACGACGGATCCAATGATGAGACGGGATTACTCGCCGACGCATTTGCCAGTGGACACCCTACAGTTAAAGTACACCATCATCTCATCAACCGCGGGTTGACAGCCGCTCTGCGAACCGGCATCGAAGCGGCGCGCGGAGATATTATCGTAACCCTCGACCTCGACCTCAGCTACGCCCCGTATCACATTGGTCTCATGTTGCGCGCACTCGAAGACACAAACGCGGCGATGGTCCTGGCCTCGCCCTACTTGCGCGGCGGCCAAGTGATCAACGTTCCCTGGATGCGCAAGCAACTCTCGGCCCTGGCGAACCGGTACCTCTCGCTGGCAACGGGCGGAAAGATCGCTACCCTCACATCAATGGTGCGCGCATACAACGTGATCGCACTGCGGGCACTCGCGATGGATTCACGTGACCTCGATTTCAACCATAAATTGGTTCTCGCGGCGTTGCGCAAGCATGCAAAGATTGTTGAGGTTCCCGCCAGACTCGAATGGAGGCGCGAGCCTCCCGACGCACCGGCACAGCGGCGTTCGAGTATGAAGATTTTCGGACATTCATGGTCCGTGCTGATGGCCGGCATGCGTTACCGCCCATCGATGATGCTCGCGCTCCCCGGTCTTGTGCCCGGATTGCTGCCGAGCGTGCTCGCCACGCTCTTACTTGTTCGCCCGTCACATGCCATCGTGGTCGATGCAACGTTTGGTACGATCGCCGTACAGATCCTGAGCATGGCCTTCGCCGCGTGGCTTGCGGGGAGCTATATTCGTCGAGTGCGCTCACCGTCGCGCGCTCCTGCGATACTTGTTGACGGAAAGACGGAGTCACGTGCGTAGTATCGTTGATGCTTCCAGTCCAGCCATCGCGCTCCCATCCGACCAGGACGCCACGGGCCGCAATCTCGGCCGTCACGAGCTTGCGCTCTTAGGCGAAGTCATTCTCTCGGGAACGCTGACGAGCACCAAGGGCACGTTCGTCAAAAGACTGGAGCGCGATTTTGCAGAGCTGCTCGAAGTGGACTACGCCTCCGCCTGCGCCTCAGGAACCGCAGCAATACACTGCGCCATCGCCGCAATCAACCCAGATCCCGGCGACGAGATCATCACCTCTCCGATCACCGACATGGGGGCGCTTGCTCCTATCCTCTATCAAGGAGCCATTCCCGTCTTTGCCGACGTCGATCCATTGACGTGCAATGTCACCGCCGACACCATTGCTGCCGCTTTAAGCGATCGCACGCGCGCAATTATCGTCACCCACCTCTTCGGAAACCCGTGCGACATGTCTGATATCATCGCCCTTGCGGCGGAGCGCGGCATCCCCGTCATCGAGGACTGCGCTCAAGCATTTTTGGCAAGCGACCGAGGCCGCACCGTTGGCACGATGGGGACCATCAGCTGCTTCAGCCTCCAGCAAGGCAAGCATATCACGACCGGCGAGGGCGGGCTCGTCGTCACCAAGGACCCCGTTCTTGCTCGAAGGATGGAGCTCTTCATTAATAAGGCATGGGGATATGGGGATGAACACCCCGACCACTACTTCCTCGCATTGAATTACCGCATGAGCGAATTGCAAGGAGCGGTTGGGCTTGCACAGCTTGATCGTCTCGAGGCAGCCGTTATCCGGCGAATCTCGCTGGCAAACAAACTCACCAGTTATCTTCGCAACGTGCCGGGTGTTACAACGCCGGTGCTGCGCGAACAGAGCCGCCACGTTTACTGGAAATACTGCCTGCGGGCCGATCGCGCCGGCTGGAGCGGCGGAGTAAGCTCGCTTGCAAAGGAGCTGCGCGCTCGCGGGATTGCGGCCACGCCTCGCTATATCCAAAAACCTGCGTTCGCCTGTGCCGTGTTCAGCGAGCAGCGGACCTTCGGCAACAGTCACTTTCCGTTTACGCTCGCGCGGGCGGAGGCGATCGATTACAGCGCCGAGCGTTTTCCCGGCACGTTTGCAGCACTCAACGGCATCATTGTGCTTCCATGGAACGACCGGTATACAGACGACCACGTGGACTATATCGCGCACTCAATTCGTGACGCAGTGGCGTCGCTTGAAAGCGATTGACAGGGATGTCAAAGACACGATTTGCGATGATCGGCGCCGGCTCAATTGCGCAAGCCTACTTGACGGCCTTCGAGGCGAGCGAAACGGCCGAGCTCGTCGCAGTCGTGGATACGAGCTTGGAAGCGGCTGTGCGCGCAGCCGATCGTTTCGGGTGCCGCGTCTTTGACTCTCACACCTCGCTCTTGCGCGCGCACAGCTTCGATGCGGCGCTTATCTGCACGCCGCCCTCGTCACACGCGCCCATCGCGCTCGACCTGCTGCGCTGCGGAAAACACGTCCTCTGCGAGAAGCCGTTTGCGGTCGATGTTGCGAGCGCGCGTCGCATGCTGCACGTGGCCCAGCGCTTCGGCGTGAAAATCACGATGGCATCAAAGTTCCGCTACGTCGGCGATGTTATTCAGGCCCAAGCATTCATTGCTTCCGGCCTCCTCGGCGACGTTCTCACGTTCGAAAATTCGTTTACATCCTCGGTGCACATGGCCGGGCGGTGGCATGCCAACCCGGCGATGAGCGGCGGTGGCGTCGTCATCGACAACGGTACGCACTCAGTCGACATCCTGCGCTATCTGTGCGGACCCGTGACCGCCATCGCGGCATACGAAGGCTCGCGTGTCCAGGCCCTCCCTGTCGAAGATACCGCGCACCTGGTCGCGCGAACGAGTCGGGGTGTGCTCGGGAGCATCGACCTCTCTTGGAGCTGCAATCAAGAGACTGACAGCTACTTGCGCGTCTCCGGTACCAAAGGCTCGCTCACTCTCGGTTGGGCACGCTCGAAGTTCCGCCACGGAGATGCCCATGGTTGGATAAGTTTCGGTAGCGGATACAGCAAGATCGACGCGCTGCGCGACCAGCTCGACAACTTCAGTCGCTCGCTGCGCGGCGAAGAGGAACTGATGATCACATCCGAAGATGCGCTGGCGTCCGTTCAGACGATTGCCGCCGCCTACCGATCCCTGCGCTGCGATCGATGGATCGCCATCGATTCGATGGCCGATGAAAACGCGCCGGCGTTACCTGAGCTTGCGCCCGTGAGTGCAGCTCGATGATCCCTGCACCGCGCATCCATCCGACTGCGCTCGTGGAGGATGACGTTATCATCGGACCTGGAAGCGCCATCTGGGATCATGCACACATCCGGCACGGCGCTCGCCTGGGAGCGCAGTGCATCGTCGGCGGCAAGAGCCACATCTCCTACGACGTGCGGATCGGCAATCGCGTGAAAATTAATTCGTTCGTCTTCATTTGCACAGGTGTCACGATTGAAGACGGCGCTATGATCAGTGCGGGCACGATCTTTACCAACGACCGCACGCCCCGTGCAACGACTCCCGATCTCTTGGAGCTTCGCACTTCGGATCCCGACGAGCATACGAAACCGACACTCGTGCGAGAAGGCGCGACCATCGGCGCGCGCTGCGTTATTGGTTGCGATCTCACCATCGGCCGCTTCGCCATGATTGGCATGGGGTCGGTGGTTACCAGATCTGTTCCTGACTTTCACCTCGTCGTTGGGCAGCCGGCCCAATTCGCCGGTTACGTCTGTCGATGCGGCAACGTTCTCGTGCGCTACAGCGGACCTTCTGTCATCAAACCGCAACACATAACGACCTGCTCGGCGTGCGCGCGTGCATATTCGATTGACGCGGGCAATGTGCACGAACTTGCACCGCCCGTTCCGGCGCTGGCGGGATAAGGCGGTGAGTAGCCGGCGTTTCGCGATCGTCGGCGGCGGCATGCTCGGCATGACGCTTGCACACAGGCTCGCGCAGGCCGGCGAAGCTGTCACGCTCTTTGAGGCGGCTCCAAACCTCGGTGGCTTGGCCTCTGCCTGGCATCTCGGCGATGTTGTTTGGGATCGCCATTACCATGTCACGCTGCTCTCCGATACGGCGTTGCGGTCTCTCTTGCGCGACTTAGGCTTGGAGCCCGAGCTGCGTTGGGTGAACACGAAGACTGGCTTCTACACGGACGGCAGGCTCTATTCGCTGTCGAACGTTGCTGAGTTTGCCGGTTTTCCTCCGCTCGGCGTCGTTGATAAAGCGCGTCTGGCTGCAACCATTTTGCATGCGGCGCGCCTGCGAGACTGGCAGCAGCTTGAAGAGATTTCCGTCAGCGACTGGTTGATTCGTCTGTCCGGCAAGCGGACATTTGAGAAAATCTGGCTGCCCCTGCTACGCGCGAAGCTGGGCGAAAACTACCGCCACACGTCAGCCGCGTTTATTTGGGCTGTCATCTCGCGCATGTACGCAGCACGGCGAACCGGGCTCAAGAAAGAGATGTTCGGATACGTTCCGGGTGGATACGCTCGAGTGCTCGACCGCTTCGAGCAAGTCCTGCGCGCAGAAGGTGTGCGTGTCGAGACCGCACAGCCCATTGATACGATCGGTTCCCATCCAGACGGCGGTGTCCGAATTTCATTTCGCTCCGGCCGTTACGAATGTTTCGACCGTGTGGTGGTGACAGCACCCGCGCCGATCGCCGCTGCCATGTGTTCTGAACTCAACCCTTCAGAGATGGCGCAGCTGCGGGGCATCCGTTACCAAGGAATTGTCTGCGCGTCATTGCTACTGCGCAGGCCGCTGAGCGGTTTTTACGTTACAAACATCACTGATGCGTGGGTGCCGTTTACTGCGGTCGTCGAGATGTCAGCACTCGTCGACCGCCGCCACTTCGGCGGCAACTCGCTTGTCTACGTGCCGAAGTACTTGCCCTCGGACGATCCTGCGTTCGCAGTGCCGGACGAACAAATCGAAGCGGGATTCGTCGAGGCGCTGGAACGAATGTACCCTGGCTTCTCGCGAGATGACATCCTCTGCTTCCGCGTCTCGCGCGCGCGTTATGTCTTGCCCATCTCGACGCTGGGATATTCGAAGCGGCTTCCACCCATTGCAACGTCAGTGCCGGGGTTGTTTGCAGTCAATTCCGCGCACATCGTCAACGGAACGCTCAACGTTAACGAAACGGTTGCGCTAGCGAATGCAACGGCGCCGCAGCTTCTCGCGGCGTGCGCCGACGAAAGGCGGACGCGTGTTCCAGCCTGATCGTCGCGCTCGCAAGCCGCTCGCCAGCGTCTCATTGGACCTTGACAATGAGTGGTCGTATCTCAAGACGCATGGCGATGCCAGCTGGTCGTCATTCCCGTCTTACCTCGACGTTGTCGTTCCCAGGGTCTTGGATTTCCTTTCGCAGCGAAATCTTCGCATCACGTTCTTCATCGTTGGTCAGGACGCGGCGCTCGAGGGCAATGTCGGAGCTTTGCGCTCGATTGCCGACGCGGGTCATGAGATCGGCAATCACTCGTTTCATCACGAACCCTGGCTTCAGCGCTACTCAGACGAAGCGATCGAATGCGAGATTGCGTTGGCTGAGGAACACATTGAGCGCGCGACTGGCGTCCGCCCGTTCGGCTTTCGGGGTCCGGGGTTTAGTTTTTCGCCCGCAGTGCTGCAGACACTATGCCGCCGTGGATACCGTTACGACGCTTCGACCTTCCCCACGTTCATCGGCCCACTTGCGCGTGCATACTACTTTATGAAGAGCAGACTGCCCAAGGCCGAATTGCGGCGCCGCAGCGCACTCTTCGGCGCGCTCTCTGACGGCTTGCGACCCAACAAGTCCTACCGCTGGCAACTCGGTGGAGGCGACCTGCTCGAGATACCGGTAACGACAATGCCTGGGTTACGTTTGCCAATCCATGTGAGCTACCTCGTTTATCTCGCGATGTTCTCGCGTCCGCTTGCACGTCTGTATTTCCGCATCGCGTTGGCGCTGTGCAAATTGACTCGCACGCAGCCGTCGCTCTTGCTGCATCCGCTGGATTTCTTAGGGTGCGAAGACAACCAATCGCTCGCGTTCTTTCCCGGCATGAATTTGCCGCGTGAGACGAAGTCAGCAGTTGTCAGCGACGTGATTGACATGCTGGCGACGAGTCACGAGATCGTTACGATGAGAGAGCACGCGGCGGTCGCGCTCTCCGATGCGCGGCAGGTCCCGGTTCCGGCCGCCCACAAGTACCAATCGAGCCACCATGTCCATGCGCATGTTCGACAGGCTGGAACGACCGCTCCATGACCTGCGTATTTCGGTAACCGATCGCTGCAATTTCCGCTGCACCTATTGCATGCCCAAAGAGGCCTTTGGGCGCGATTTCCATTTTCTGCCGCACTCTGAACTGCTGTCATTTGAGGAGATTACGAGGCTCGCGAAGATCTTTATTGGCGAGGGCGTCGAAAAGATCCGCATTACCGGCGGCGAGCCCCTCTTGCGACGCGACATTGACAAGCTTATCGGCATGCTCTCGCGGCTCGACGGCCTCAAAGATCTCACGCTCACGACCAACGGTTCACTGCTCGCACGCAAAGCTGCTGCTTTAAAAGCAGCCGGCCTGCAACGCATCTCGGTCAGCCTCGATTCACTTGATGACGAAGTCTTTCAAAGCATGAATGACGTCGATTTTCCCGTCGCGCGGGTGCTCGAAGGCATCGATGCCGCTCGGCGGGCCGGGTTTGCAGCGATCAAGATCAACGTTGTCGTCAAGCGAGGCGTCAATGAACACACATTGGTGGACATAGCGCGCTACTTCCGTGGTTCCGGCTGCATCGTCCGCTTCATTGAATACATGGATGTGGGCACAACCAATGGCTGGAGGCTAGACGACGTCGTTTCCGCACGTGAAATCTTTGAGATGGTTCATGAAGAGTTTCCTCTGGAGCCGCTCGACCCCAATTATCGCGGTGAAGTGGCGCGCCGCTACCGTTATTGCGACGGTTCGGGAGAGATCGGCATTATCGGCTCGGTGACCCAGCCGTTCTGCGGCGACTGCACGAGGGCGCGTCTCTCTTCGGACGGCCAGCTCTTTACCTGTCTGTTTGCCTCGGCTGGTCACGATCTGCGAGCCCTCGTGAGATCCGGCCAGTCGGATGACGAGATCGCACAATTCCTCGGCCATGTGTGGCGCAATCGCACAGACCGCTACTCTGAAATCCGGACCTCGCTCACGCAACCGCTTCCCAAAGTTGAAATGTCGCGCATCGGCGGTTAACCGGAAGTCTCGTCTGCGACGGAGATTCAATGAGCCCCGCATACGTACATGGCTACGATCCTAGAGAAAACCGGCGACTCCAGGATCAAGCATCTACACTCGTAGAGCTGTTGCATTCGGACACGCATTACCCGGAAGGAAGCACCGTCTTAGAGGCTGGCTGCGGGGTTGGTGCGCAAACAGTCGCGCTAGCAACAGGCAGCCCGAACGCGCTCATTACGTCGATTGATGTGTCTGAGACAGCCATCGAAGAAGCCAGAAAGGCTGTCGCGGCTGCAGGCATCAAAAATGTGACGCTGAGGCAGGCAGACATCTTCAATCTGCCGTTTGCGCCTGAGTCGTTCGACCACGTCTTTGTGTGCTTCGTACTCGAGCATTTGGCTCAGCCTGTGAAAGCGTTGAAAGCACTGAAAAAAGTGCTGAAGCCGAGTGCGACCATCACTGTGATTGAAGGCGATCACGGCTCCGCGTATTTCTATCCAGACAGCGATCATGCGCGCAGCGCGGTTCGTTGCCTGGTAGAGCTACAAGCACGAGCCGGAGGAAATGCATTGATTGGGAGGGCGCTTTACCCGTTGTTGAAGGAAGCTGGTTTCGGGGAGGTTCACATTTCTCCGCGGATGTTCTATGTGGATTCCAGCAAGCCAGCTTTGGTCGAAGGATTCACAAAGAAAACGTTTACCGCAATGATCGAGGGAGTGCGGAAACCCGCGCTCGAGTCGGAACTCATGAGCGAAGCTAATTTCGACAAGGGAATAGCCGAGCTGTACAGGACCGCACAGGCAGACGGTGTTTTTTGTTACACCTTCTTTAAGGCAAGCGCAATCAACAAATTCTGACCGAGTGCCCGGGTAGCGCTTACGTGGACAACTTCATAATAGAGGCAGCAGCCTTGTTCTCGATCTGATCCATCGTGCACTGACGCGGCGCTTTGTCAGGCCGCCAGCGCAAGAGTTTCGTGCCATGCCGAAAACGCTCGTCGCTGACGTGATCGTAGCTCACTTCGACAACGAGCTTGGGCCGCAGCGGCTCCCACTCTTCGCTCCGATCGGTGCTCCAGCGACTCGGGCCACCCGGCGCGCGTCCGGTAAAACCGGGCGGTGCCATGAGCGGCTTGAGTTTGCGCACGAGTTCCTTGCGCTGGTCGTCGGTAAGTCCCGATGTGAAGCCGACGTGATTGAGCTTGCCTTCACCGTCATAAAGTCCCAGCAGAAGGGAGCCGATTACCTTCGCTTTGGTCGCGTATCGAAAACCACCGACAACACAGTCGGCGGTACGCAATTTTTTCACCTTGACCGCTCCCTTTCGGTCTCCCGAGCGGTACTCGCAGTCCAAGCGCTTCGCGATAATCCCGTCCAAGGCTCCGCCGACCGATGCAAACCAGCGGTCGACAACCTTGCGCTGCGTGGAGGCTTTCGAAAGACGGATGCTCGGTGCCGTGAAAAACCGCTGCGCAAACGCTTCCAGCTTTGGCCGGCGTTCGCGCAGCGGATGCTCCGTGAGACGATCGCCGTTATGATCAACAAGTATATCAAACACCAGCAGCGTGGCCGGATGCTCCGCAGCCAGCTTCTTCACTCGGCTTTCGGCCGGGTGAATACGCATTTGCAGCTCCTCGAACGACAGCTGGTTGCCGACGCGAATGACAAGCTCGCCATCCAAGACGAAACGCTGTGCTTTGAGCGCACGTAGATGCTCGATGACTTCGGGAAAGTATCGCGCGAGGGGCAATCCGTTTTTTGACTGGAGCTGGACCTCATCACCGTCACGGAATGCGAGCGCTCGAAAACCATCCCACTTCGGCTCGTACAGCCACTCTTTGCCCGTGGGAATGGTGTCCACGGACAGCGTCTCCATCGGCGGATATGGCGGCTGCAGCGGCAAGTGCAAACGTGGACGAGGCGTCATAAATACTTTTCCAAACGTACTCTCCCCGTCCGTGCGAGCAGCGGTTTCCAAAGGTCCCCGAGCTTACGCACGCGCGCCGGCACATTGTCGATGCGAAAATCCTCGATGCGCAAGCCGCGCTCAATTTCGCGCCAGGTCACAGGCGTGGACACGGGAGCTCGCGGCTTCGGGCGGACGGAATATATCGACGCGAGTGTTCGTCCCCATGCATTTTGGTTATAATCGACGAGCACATGGCCCTTCGGGCGATTGGCGGTTTTATAAATGGCGGTCAGCAGTTTCGGATTTTGCGCCGCGACGCTGAGGCCAAGCGCCTTGGCAAAGGTCCACACGTCCTTTTGCGTCGGCCCGCGGACGATCGGCACGTAGACGTGAATACCTCGCGATCCAGTTGTTTTTGCAAAGCTGGGCATGCGCAGCTTCTCAAGCGCTTCATGCACGATGAGTGCACTTTCGAGCACCTGATCGAAAGTCGCGCCCGGCACGGGATCAAGATCGAAATGGAGATAGTCGGGCCTGTCGACGTCGTCGCAACGCGCATACCACTGGTTGAGATCGATGCAGCCGAGGTTGATCACCCAGAGCAGCGATGGTACATCTTGAATCATCGGAAAATCGATCACGTTGCCCGAGGAGTGGTGTATCGTGCATAGCTCGATCCATTCCGGCCTTGGCGTCGGTGCCCGCTTCATAAAAAAGAACTCTTTATACGCACCGTTTGGGTATCGTTTCATCACCATGGCTCGGTCTTTGACGTGCGGCAGCAGCACATCGGCAACATCCGCGTAATACTGCAGCAGATCGCGCTTGGTGATGCGCAGATCCGGCCAAAATAGTTTATTGAGGTTGGTGAGCGCGACTTCGCGGCGGCCAAAACGCAGCGTCGCATCGTTGACGTCGCGTGGAATGGTCACGGCTGATTGTGCCTTGAGCTTTTGTGGCATGTCTGACGCTCGGATTAGCGCCTAGCCCTACGTAAACCCTGGGGAATCTGCAGCACACAGGCCGAAGTAGACTCGTGTGCCGACACAGCCGCAACTAGAGAGACCCGAACAGCTTCCTCAAAAGAAAGGTCATCGCGCGCTCTCGCCGGCGGCGTTCGCGCTGCGTGTGGTTGCTGGTGTTCTCACTGCGGCCGCCGTCGTCGGCGGCGCTGGCTGGTTGATTCAACAAAGCGCAAAGAGACGTCGCACATCGAAACTTTGAAGGCGAGAAGACCTTAGGGTTTTTCTCCGCCCTCAGACCCGTAAAAGATCACCCACGTATCGAAGTCATCACTGAAATCCTCGAAGCGGTGCTCGACGCCGGCCGGCACAAACAGGGCATCGCCGTGTTTGATTGCGAAACGGTCGGACCCGCTTCGAAACCATCCCTGACCATTTGTAATGATATAAATCTCGTCTTTTGTGTGGGGAGTTTGGTTGTCCAAGCCGCGCGGCGCATAAAATTCGAGCGTCATGCTGCCGTGCGCTAAGAGCAACGACGAGATATCATCAGGTGTCAGGGGCGCAGAACGCGCGCTCATCAGCGGGAAATGGCGCGCCTGTTTTTGCATGGTATCCTCCTAGCCGTCACTAAAACATCGCGCGATGTCCGCGCGCTTTGTCACCGTCGCTTGGGCGATTGTTATTGCTGCCACGCTCGTGCGCCTTGTTGTCGCGGCGCGCTTGCCATTGTCGGGAGACGAAGCCTACTATTGGGAGTGGAGCCGACGGCTTGCCTTCGGATACTTCGATCACCCGCCGATGGTCGCGTGGGTTATTGCCATCTTCTCGTTTGGCCTGAAGAACACGTTCCTCATCCGCTTGCCGTTCGTGCTGTGCGGGCTTGGCTGTGCCGCAGCGCTCCACGCGTTCGTCGCGCGCGCGACCGGTGATGCGCGGGCCGGCGCGACGGCAGCGCTTCTCATCGCGCTTGCGCCGTTTTCAACGATTGCCTTTGTAACCGCGACGCCAGACGGCCCTTTCCTCTTTTTCTGGAGTCTCTCGCTCTACCTCGCGCTACGGGCGATCGATCCTCCGAGCCCCCGCTTCCGGATACCGCTCGCGCTATGCGTTGCGGGCGCGACACTTTCTCGCTTGTTCGGCGCGGCCTTAGCACTCGGCGTCGCTTACGCCCTTGCGGTCAGCGCGAGGAAAACGTCTCGCGATGGAGTCGACACGCGACCGGCGCGTTATAGCGTCGTCGCGGTCCTGCTGTTCCTCGTCTCGATCGCTCCCTACCTACTTTGGGGCGCATCACATAGCTGGAGTGGGCTGCGTTTTGCGCTGCTGGGGCGACACGACGCGACCTTTCATGGGGGCAATATTTTGTCGCTGATAACACTGTACAGCGTCGTCCTAACACCTGGTGTGTTTGTGGCCGCGTTCGCGGTGCTCCCGCGACTGACTAAAGCCAAGTCGCCAGCCGAGCTCGTGCTTTTCGCCACCGCCGTTCCGCTGCTCATCATCTGTCTTGCGCTTGCGCTGCGCGAGCGGGTTGAATTCTACTGGGCCGACGGTGCTTTCGTTTCGCTTGTTGCCTCCATTGGACTATATTCACTAACCCTGCTGCGTGGATGGCGATTCGCGCTCGTCATTGCACCGGCGGCGCTTATCGCCGCGCTCATGTTTGTCGTTGCCGCGCTTCCACTTGAAGCATATCAATTTGCGCAGAGGACCTTAGGCGTGCATCTTCGTCACGCCGGACCCTTTGAGATATGGGCGTTCGAACCCGCAGCACGCGACGTCGCACGTGAGGCTCGAGCAACTGGTGCATGGGTAATGACGGACGGGTACGGACTCTCCAGCGCGCTCGACTTTTATGCTGGCATCCCACCCGTCGTCATAGGGTACGATCTGCAGGGTCGTGAATCGCGCGCGTGGCTGCGGGGGCCGGTTCCCACTAGCGCGATCTTTTTCGACAAGGAACCGCTAAGCACGCGACCCGATTTTGCGCGTCAGCTCTCGCGAGCGTGCGCGCGCGTGACCGATGACGGCGCGCGCAACTATTATGTCAACGGCATCCTTGCGCGTACGTTCTATCTCACGCGCTGCACGGGCCTTACCCCAGCCGGTTTTTCCCTGCTGCGTTGGGGGTCGTAGTGCCCGACTATGCCTGTTTGCGCTGGTGCAGGATAAAGCGGTTGCCCTCGCTGTCCTCGGCAAACGCCATCCGGCAGCCAGCGTTTTCCTCGATCTTTCCGTCGTCATCGAACTTGATACCGCGCTTCTTATAATCTTCAACGGCGCTATCAATATCCGGCACTGCAAACAGCATCCCGCCGCCCATGCGCCAGTCAGCTTCGCCCGTATTGTATATGCCAAACGTTTCGTCGCCGGCGAAGGTCCACTCGGCGACGATGCCCGGAACGGCAAGCGTCGGCTCCATGCCGAGAAAATCGTTGTAAAACTTTGTCGCGCGATCGAGATCCTTCACCATGTAGTATGCAGCGTCCACACCTTTAACTTTTGTTGCTCCTGCTGTTGCCATAGTCAAGCCTCCTAGCGAAAACGACAGCGGCCATCGGCCGCCGGTCCGGGAGGCATTCCTTCGTGGCGCGCTAGCGCCTCTTGTACAGAAGACTCCTCCGTTCCAATTCGAACATGAGGCCGGTCGCAAGGACCGCCGAAATCCCCAGCCAGTACGCCAGACCGTATGAAAATGGACTCATAACATCTCGCAGAGCGAAAACAGCGAGAACGAGACCGAGGGTAATATAGCCCGCGCGTAGCCTACCGCGCGCACCTTCTGACGCCACGAGACTGAAAATCGCCATCATGAGAAAGACAATCGCCCAAAAAATGACCACAAGGCGTCCGAGATCAGGCTTGCGAGCTAGTTCTAGCTCTCAGATTTGGCTGATTTCTTGTCCTTCTGTGTGCCATTGCCGGTCCATTCTCGCCCAGGCTTGCCGGTTGTCGGATCGAGCGCGAACAGAAGCTGCGCCAGATCATCCGCGTGCTCTTCTTCGTTGCGCAGGATGTCTTCCATCAGCGTGCGGCTCGTTGGATCCTTATCCGACAGATAGCGAA
>Ga0207416_1002056_pt1 | contig 23400 bp, 27 predicted proteins | sample PaiPotPPM11metaG_FD_184107 | JGI IMG/M metagenome (GOLD analysis project Ga0207416, IMG submission 184107) | Iron sulfur acid spring bacterial and archeal communities from Banff, Canada, to study Microbial Dark Matter (Phase II) - Paint Pots PPM... ...
GAACGATCCCTGCGACCACATCGAGTCGCGTCAATGGCGACGGCCGCCATCGAAGGTCCCAGGAGTCCTGCTCTCCAATGAGAATCGCTGCCGGGTCCGATCCACATCGTGCCAGAAAAGCTCAAAACAGGCCCATAGAGCCATTTACATAGAACGTATGTACGATTCCAGGTCTGGTATGTTTGGGGCCATTTTTCGAAATAGCTAGTCCATCCGTTCTAACGTGGTCCAGAGTACCCGATCGGGTGCTCAGCGCTGGTAGATATCATAGATCACCAGATCGTCACACTCAACGTTGAAGTACCGGCGGCAAACCTCTTGTCTCCACCAGTCGGTTCGCACCACCCAGCGGTTGAGAATCCGCGCCACCCGGTGCCGTGTTCCGCGCCAGGTGAACGTGTGGGGTGTTCTCCCCTGGCACTCAACCGCAATCGGCTGGAGACAGAGCTTGCTCACGACAGCCACTCCTGTCCTTCCGACTTTGACCGGCGCAGCTCCATGAGGCGGCGAATCACCTTGTCAGCCAGACCAATGGGTAGATCCTCAAGCCGCTCGATCGTATAAAACCGGAGGATCTCCTCTTCACTTCGTCCGGTCATCTTGAGCCACATCCGAATGTCTCGGCATTGGCTAGGAGTGCAGCAATCACCGCGTCTGGTGCGAGGTGAAGGCCGGTGAGGACCATTGGCTCGCGCTTCCCCTTCCTGTTCCCGCTCCCTTGCTTCTGGTGCAATGAACACGGGCTCTTCCAGATCTTGGGTAAACCACTGGGAAAGCTTCGCACAGCGAAGCACGGCACCGACCTGGGCGCGCTTCTCCGCCATCTTGACCGTCTTATTAGCGTTGTTCATCCCTGGTTCTCGCAGTTCTGCGACGCCTCGGCCCTCTCCCACGGTCTGGTTCTGCTCATCAATCACCGTGCAGACGTAGGCAAAGATGCCGGCAGCCCCAGGGCCATACATCCCAAGTGTCTCCAAGTCAGCGCTGAAGTGGAAGCGCCAGCCGTAGAGGTCCGCAACCAGCTCCGCCCCTGGTTTCAACAGCGTCGGCTTACTCGGTTCGTGCCCATCGACGGGAACAATGCCGTAATGCAGCCCTGGGCGCATGGTGCGCTTGATCCAGGCCTCCAACACAAAGCGTGCTCCCTCGGCCGCTTCAACGCGGTGCTGCAGCTCCTCACCGGTTGGCAGGGTCCCGCTTCCCTCTCCCTCATCCTGGGCAAAGGGCATCGGTGAAAAGGTAAGCATTTCGTGTCTGGAAAATTTTCCCCCCTCATCAGTACCAACCGTCTCAGCCAGCTCGGTCAGGCGGTAGCGACATTCCGACTCATAGAGCAGTGCGGTGGTAATTCCCTGGGGCCAGTGCTTCCGGTTGGGAAAGGGAATCAGACGCAGCACCCGGCTTTCATCAGTGGCAACCGAGCGATCGGCCCCCAGATCGGATAGCCGGTGTACGAGCCCTCGTTGGACCTGCTTCCACAGCGGTTTGTCTGCTGTGGGTTCTCTCAGGAGATACACCACGTGGAGTCCGTACCCGCTATTGATGACAAACGATGGCAGTGGCAGATCACCGCTCGTCACCTCGGCCAGCGCTTCCTCCTGGCTTTCCCCTTCAGGCAGATCAAGATCCACATAGCAGGACGTGAGGACCGACACCGCGTCTTTGCCCTTGGCCTCCCGCTCCCGCGGGTTCATGCCGATAAAGAGCTCAGCACCCTGAAGTGCGTGCGCTCTGGCCCACTGGGCAGCGTGTTCCAGCCGGTCGTAGATCAGGTCTTCGCCTGATTGGGTGGCGATGAGGAAGAACGAACCGCGAGCAGCCATGTGGCTACCGTCAAGGCGCTGCAGGGCGCGAAGCTCCCAAAATCCCGGGTGCTGGGCAACCAGACGCAGATGGGAAAGGGTGTGCTCTTGCTCCCTGGCAACCACCATTGCTCCCCCGACAGGAATACACCACATATAGCACGAATGTTCTAATAACACAAGCTATCTTGTGGCGCTTGCAGCTTGCCGCGTCCCGTCGATGCGCGGCACGTGATTCCCCGGTTGCAGGCACGGAATGGCCACCATCGTCGCTCCAAGCTCAGGGGGCTCGAGGTGGCCGGATAGAATGGCGGAGACAATGCGCCGGTAGTGGAGACACGAGGATGAGCTTCCTCGAAGGGCTGCATGGCACTGTGGCCGCTGTCCTCATCTGCACCCTTCTGTTGGTCGATGAGGCGGGCGTACCTTTGCCATTCGCTCCCAGTGAGGTCCTGCTCCTCTTAACCGGCGTGCTTATTGGTCCATGGGGACATCATCGGTATCGCACCAGGAGTGAACCCGTTCCGGCTTGTCGCACTGTCGCGGAAGCTGGACAAGCTAACCTACGGTGAGACGGGCCGAAGAGCCGCGTTCAGGCGCAGAAAGAACACCGCAATCCTGTACGCAGGCTCTGCACTAAGCGCGCTGCCGACGTCGGTCCACCAGGACGCGTGACGGCAAGCGCCCTGAAAGCTCGCTTGAGCAGGAGAACGAGCCGATCGTGCACCGTGGCTCAACTGACGGGCGTCTGGTGGCGCCGCCACGACGAGTACGACAGCGAGTGATGTGCGTGGAAGGTGGCGCCACCGCCCTCACCGCTGCGTGCGTCGGTTCGCGCACGATCGTGGAGAAGGCGGAGTGTGTGGCCTGGCAGCCCGCTGAGGTAACAGAGGCGGGTGCCATGCCTCACGCACAGGACGCAGAGGAGGGATCGTAGTGGACGAACTGGAAGTGGCTATCCGGGCACACCGAGATATGACCCGACCATGGCGCCGTCTCCTTTCACGTCGTTCTGTGCCGTGACCTCGGTTGTCGCGTTCATGACAGCTCCTTGCCTTGTTCCCGGCGTTCGCGCATCTTCTCTAACGCCTTCAGCTCCGAAGCGTTGAAGGTGATACGAGGGTCTGTCGGAATCTCGCCACTAAGATAGCCGGCTTCCATCCGTTCAACCGCTTCCCGTCTCACCGCCCTAACCATTGTCCCGGCTGGGTATTCCGCCAGGACGTCGGCGCAAAATAACAGGACCGCATAATCCCACCCTGCCTGCCACGTCTTGTCGCCAGCTGGCCAGCGATGCCTTTTCTTCTCCAGCGAGGGTAAGATCTCGAGCAGCGTGTCTCTGGTCAGCCGGTCGACTCTATACGACTGGCCCTTATGCCAGATGTAGACGCTCACCAAGCGCCAGTAGCGGGGTTTGCTAGGACTCATGACTGTCTCCTTTCGGGCATGCCGTGGAGCACCTTGCGTACCCACGGCTCACAGATCGCGCAAATGATGGCCTGGTAAAGAGCAACGGCGCGTAAGCGCTGCTCTGCCAGCACGTACTGGTCACATTCCCAACACCGATCAACCGGTGTGGGTTCGGCATCCCGCCACCAGGTAAAAACCCCAAGGGACTGATACATGCGCTCGAGCTCGTCATCAGTCAAGGGCGTATAGCCCTGGGCCTGGACGTCCGCGATCTCCTGCTCGAGGCTCATCTTGTCGCCTCCGTTCGCCCGAATACTTGATCACCATTCGCGCGGCTGACCAGATGCGACTCCCTAATCCAGCGTAAAGAGCGCTGTATCATCGGGCTCTTCGATCACCGGCTCTTCGATCACCGGCTCTTCGATCACCGGCTCTTCGACCACGCTGTACTCGTCCTTTGAAAGCTCCAGTGCCTTTCTCTCGTCTGCGGTCAGCCATGAGGGATCTGGTGGCGGCGCGTGGACGAACGTAATCTCGATCGGGGTACTCATCAGGCGCTCCAGCTCCGCGAGCTTGGCTTCGGCATCCTGGTCGGTGCGATCACGATTGGTAATAATACCCAATGCTTTCCCTCGCACTTCTTCTGCCTCCCGGATCTCTTTGGAGAGCTGGGCGTGGTACTTGGGCCAGTACTCCATGAGCGCGACTTCGGCATTGGCGATCGGTCCTTTACCCTCGGCAGCTCGCAGCTCGTTGATGAGCTTGCGGCGCTCGTCTTCGTCTTCAAGCGCCCGGTCGAGGCGCGCTTTTTGCGACCAGCAATCTGCCTTGACCTGGTCCACCGTCTGCAAGAGCGATTCCAAGTCGTTATAGCCTTTCTCCTGGCGCTGCTTGCGATAGAGCGCACTCATCTCGGCGACGTACTTGCCGACCGTCTTGCGATCAATACCCAACTCTCTGGCGATGACGGTATCGGGGTAGCCCTGGCAGTGGTACTCCCAGGCCTTGGACCTCTTCTCCTCAATTGCTGCACGCGAGAGGCGCATCCTTTCACCCTCCTCTTCTGTCTATGTGCGGACGATTCTCACGACCGGCCTTCGCCGGGCCTGAGGCTTGACATAGGTAGTTAACTAAACGCGCGGGTGAGAACTATGGGGGGCTATACAGTCTTGGTTCACCGTCAAGGAGCACGTGGATACCGAAATGCGCCCCCCAAGGCCGATGGAATCCCCGGTCGCCGCCTCATGGGTGCCAGTCTCGGTGGTGTGGGGCACCTGTCTCGAAGCGGAAGGAAGCCCCCCATACTCGATCCGCCAGCATGGTTAGAAGAACTCCTCGCCATCATCGATCCTTGGGACGTCCCGCTTCGTGCAGCCGTCGCGGAACCGCTGCTCGTCCTCCGGGCTGGCGAACTGAAAGACGCCTCCGGTGTCCATGCGAACGCAGGCCAGCGTCACCCCACCGACCATCGGGATCGCCTCGCTGCTCGCTAAAGACTGTTTTATCGCTCATGCTGCTGCTTCCTGCTCCTCCGAGGTGACACTCAAAAGCGCCTGGGCATAGCCGAGGGCTAGATAGACGGCAGCCAGCTCTTCTGCGTCTTCCCGAGATAGATTTGAGTGACGAGTCAGATTCAGATCTCGGCGGCTCGGGTTGGTAACCACAACGGCATAACCGCCCTCCTGCCCATGCTGTTCCTGTCGCATGCTGTTTCCTCTCCTCCCTACTTGAGTCCCCATGTTCTGTGCCGTGCGCTCCACTCCTTGCGGCTCAACCATTCCGGCCACCATCCCCGGGTAGTCGTGACGGGGCGGAAGTGTTTGGGCCAGCCGCTCATGACTTGCTTGTCGGCAAGCGACTTGGTGACGTAATGAGCGAGGCCTTCCGGATCGTACACCGGCTCGATGTGAACCTCCGTTCCATCCCGGAGCAGGCGCACCACATGCTCCACCCACGCTGCAGAGATATCTGGCGTGCCCTTTACCACGGCGTGTAGGTGGACACCTCGGCGCTGCTTCCACTCCACGACGGTCCATGCCTGACAATCAGGCCACTTCTGCCGCAATCGGGTCCGCAGGACGTGCCAGGACTGGCGAAGGCCGAAGTCCAGGTCATGCGGCTTCGTCAGCGTGATGAGCCAGCACTGATGGCCCTGCATACCTCGCAAGAGATGGGCGTATGCCCGGCGTGCTCGACGATTGAGCCGCTGTTGTGGTGAGGGCAAGGACTTGCAATTTCCACTGTTCCGGGGGGAATAAGACATCGAAAACATTCCTTGTATTTCCTACCGTTCCTGGAACCGATCCGGACCCACGCCTCTTAACCAGCTGCTCATGCCAGCACCTCGCCCTGAGCAGTAGACTCGCTCTTGTCCAAGGCGGGTTCGGCCAACAGCCGTTCCCAAAGACGACGCCAGCAATTCCATTGGGCTGGACTCATTCAGTTCTTCGGCAGCTCCTCGATGACGCACTCTTCGTTGCCTGGGTTGAAATTCGCGTGTTGCATTGTTCCTGCAGCGTTCAAGGGCGTACGTTGTAAATCTGCGCCAGGGCAAGACCAAACGCGGGCCCTACTTTCATCAATCTGCACGGTTATAACCCGGAATTTGGTGCAAAAAAGTGCAGGAAATTAGAGTCCGGCTACGTCAATCTGTGAAAGGAGATCAGGTTTGTCAACGACGCTCAGAATGGTCCGCTATCGCTACTTGTCATGCCTGGAGGCAGCTTCTCGTTCTGATGCCTCTTTCAGCAGGTCATTCCAGCTGAGACCAAAGCGCTTGAGGTAGTTGTAAAACGTGCGCTTGCTCTTACACAGGCGTCCGCACGTCTGCCAGTCAATCAACACGCTTTGCTGGGTAACATCTGCGTGTCTCCTTTTCCGACGACGCCGTAGTATCGCGTCAACCACGTCGTTCACGAACTCTTCCTTTGTTGGAACTCCGCTGCCCTCGCGACGACCACGTCGAGAGACCGGTATTTCACTGAATCGGTATTCGTACCATTTGGAGCCTACACGGACCCTCGGAATGCGTGGATCGTTGCTGCGAAGCGGCCCCAGGATTTCCATCTTGCCTTGGCGAATCGTCACCACTTGCTGATTCCTTCCCCGTCGAATCCGTCGTTCCTGGCAAACCTGAACAAGTTTGACCGGTATGAGTCTAGGTGAGAAGGCCTCCGGCGACGGGTCATTCCGAAACCTCCTGAGCAGCCTTGGAGCTGTCCTGATCGTCGACTGGACTACGTGACAGGAGGAGCTGCCAGAGACGCTCCCACGCTAAGCGCTGGGATGCGCTGACCTCGCGCTCTGGGGACGATTCAATTGGGATGACGCCGGTTGCCATACAGAAAAACCCTCTGGCGCCATCTCCCAGCCATTGCTACACTGCAAGTGCAGCGGCTGAGAGATCGCCCCTGTGGTTTGCATTGAGGCTAGCCACCTGTCGGCCAAGAGAGAGGGCTAGCCTCGTTGCTTTTTGGTGATATTTACGCCGCGCTAGACTCGCGACGCTCAGGTAATAGGCTAAGACTCGCTTTCTGGTCTCATTGCGTCTGCATTCTAAGGCATCGTAGGTGCGAAGGATAGGCGGATAAACGCAAAAAAGGAGTCTTTAGGCGGGCCATAATTCCTCGGGCCTGACTCTCGACCGAGTCTCAGCATACATGTGATCAAGCGCTTCTTTGGTAGGCGTGACAGTCTCGACCATGGGCGCCATTCGGCGCAACGCCTCGGGAAAATCAACTCTGTCCATCTCCGTGACAAAGTTGAAGATATCTCCGCGTCTTGGACTGTGACTGCCCGTGCTCGTCAAGGTAGGTCGCCGCCATTGCCTTCGAGAACCTCGTGCCCAGCTTAACAATATTCCGCACTTCGACTCCTCGAACGATGCGGACCGCGCTACCGCAGAGAGGACACGGCGCTCCCTCGAATTCGCCGAGGCGATAATGTGCCGTAGCCAGTCCGTCCGACGCCGCTATCGCCGCCGACGTCCACGGACAGTCCCGTGGTCGGCCTAGCGAGGCAGCTCATCGACGCCTGGCTTACGGCTGATTAAGCTCATTTTCCGCACCCCTCAGATGGGGTGGGGAGCGATGGTGGGTTGAAGATACACATCGGGTTTCAGCAGCTTGAGACGATCCAGGATCTGGGCTTGAATCGGACTCAGCGTGGCAGGCGCGAAGAGCTCGACGATCGCCAAGCGCTCCATGGGGATGCCTGCCTCCCAGCGGGCCCGCAGGACCGCCCGATCAGCCTCGGTCACGCCGGTGGGACCGACGAACCGGGCGTCGACCCGGCAGAAGGCGCGCATGTTGCGCTGGGTGACCAACTTGCTGTCCCCGATCATCAAGGGCTGATCCAGCTGCAGGTGCTCCCGCACGGCCGCCAGGTGGACCGGGTAGGCGCGACAGTCGGCGGCATTACCGTCAGCCACCTCATACCAAGCAGGGATCGCCCCATCGGCCGACACACTCAAGGACAGGGTGAGTTGCTTGCGGGTGGGATCCTCTTCGCCCGTGAAGCCATAGGTGATCGTCGGCCCCGCCGGCGCCCGGCCCGGCGAGGCTGGATAGTCCTCCTCGAAGGCCACCCGGGTAACATCGCTGTGCAACTGATCCAGACGAATGCCGTAGGCCTGCGTCCCTTGCAGCACAAGGGCGGTCCAGACATCGACCAGATGGGGATGGATGTCGTCCAGAGCCCGGCCGATCCGATCGTCGTTGAGTGCCTCGGGCGCGATCCCGTAGACCTCCTCGATGGCTTGGGTCGTTGCCCACCGGCTCACCTTACTGATGGGGGTGGGACGCACCGCCAGCCGGTTCATCACCAGGATCTCCAGGACGGTGCCGGCGGGTACCCTCTGGGTGGCGTCCCGCTCCTTTCCGGTCGTGGTCAGCGCATCGATCGTCTCGGCTACGCCCAAGCGCCGCAGGTACGGGTAGGCCAGCGCCAGCGAGCCAATCGTCTTACTCACTGTTTCAACAACTTCAACTTCCACAGCCACTCCTTCCGCGAGTGGCTGCATCTTACACCCTTGCCCCACCCCATCTTGGGGGTGCGGAAAATGAGATTAAGACGCGTCTCCCAAGTCGAGGCACATCGCCAAGCGCGGCTTTGACCCACTGGTCGCCGAGTTATGTGGCGTAGTCATTGACAATGTCGACTGCCACCTCGTCCCGGTCCTCGGGGTCGAGGTGCAACACTATTTGTTCATCTGAAAGTCTCTGGCTTCGGTAGGGTCGCTCAGACGACTTCGTGAATGTGGTTTAGCCGGTAAGCATACGGACGGAGATGAGATTCGGAAGAGCCACTGTCACGTGAGCAGATCCAACCATTAGGCGTCATAGTCACGGTGCCAATGGAGTTGAGCAGACAGCGCTGCTGTTAGCTCCTCGACCATCAGACAGCGACGTGCCATCCGTCGTTCGAATTCCGGCTCTCAGGTCAGTGTATTATCGGCGCGAGCGCGCCGTCGCCCGCACGGAAGGCGAACCCAAGTGTGGCATTCTCAAAACATCGCCACCGTCATGTTCGCCCGGCAAATGGGGAAGAACGAGACGAGCGCGCAGCTCGAGGCCTATCTGATGGCGCTTCACGCACGGCGTGGCGGCTGCATTGTCAAGGCCGCGCCCTCGTTCAAGCCGCAGGTCATCAACTCCATCCTGCGCCTGAAGGCGACACTGCGGAGCAATCCGCTGACGCGCAAGCGCTGGAAGTCGGCCTTCGAGCGGCTGGGCGAGCAGCATCCCAGCATTCAGACCCAATATCTGTTGCGATGCATGAGCGACGCGGGCAGGCTGTTCTCGGCAGAGCAGCGCGCTGCGCTGGCTGGAACGCATCCACGGCAGCGGGGCCCGGTGGATGGCTGCGTCTACGTGGCGGGAATCGACGTAGCCGGCGAGGACGAGCAGGCGGAGGACGCGCAGGCCCGGCTCCTGTCGCCCAAGCGCGACAGCACGGTGGTCACCATCGCCGAGGTGACACGCGACGCGAACGGCTCTGCCGTCGCCCGGGTGGTAGAGCACGTCTGGTGGACCGGCCGCAATCAGGTCTGGCAGTTCGAGAATCTGGTGCAGTTGTGGGAGCGCTGGTGCTTCGCCCGCGCCTCCGTGGACGCCAGCGGCATCGGAGCCGGACTGGCGGCCTTTCTGGAGGACCGCTTTGCGGAGCGTGTGGAAAAAGTGATCTTCACCGCGCCCACCAAGTCCCAGCTTGCCTATCGGCTACTGGCCATGACGAACACGCGTCGCATCTCTCTATATAAGGAAGACCGATTCCTTGCGGACGGCGTGCCCGGGGGCGTAGAGGAGCCGTTCGATGTAGGCCGGCCCTCCGTGACCGGCTTCGGCTGGGATGCAGGCGCGGCATGCTCACCCGAGGCACGCGAATTCTGGACCGAAATCCGCGCTTGTCGCTACTGGATGCGTGCCGCCGAGCAAATGGGCTGGGGCGTGCCTGAGAGCGAAGGTCACGACGACTTCGTGGTGAGCCTGGCGCTGGTGTGCTGCGCGGCGGAGGATCTGATTCCTCCGGCCGCCGGCATCCTGATTCGATCGAAACCTGACCACGAACAGCAGGAGTGGTGACGATTGCTACCCCTTCACATCTTGGCTTATCCACCGGCTGCCGCGAGCGGGACAGAGCGAAAGAGACAGGCGGATCGCCCGGTGAGATCGTGCTAGCCTCCTAGAGTAGCCAGCCCGGCTTGGGCGCAGTCTGCATCCTGTTCCGGCGCGGCGCCGCTCACGCCAATGGCACCCAGCACGGCGCCTCCACGCCGTATCAGCACAGAGCCCAAACCGGGGATGACCGGCAATCTGACCAGCCGATCGACTGCTTCGAAGAAAGCAGGGCGCTCTCGCTGGATGCTTGCCAGTTGATCACCGGAGCGGTGCCACACCGCTGCTCCCACCGCCTTGGACTCCGCGATCTGAGCGCTCAATGGCGGCGCCCCATCCATGCGCCCCAGCGCTTGCAGAAATCCGCCTTCGTCGACGATCGCAACCGTCACCGCGACGCCTATCTCGGCAGCGCGACGGTGCGCACTCTCCAACACCATCCGAGTCTGGTCGAATGAAAGTGGCATCCTTAACCCTCCACATTCACAGTCGATAAGCGGTGTTCTAGCCCCAAACTTTCCACCCAACTTACTCCACATCGTCGTGTGCCAGACCACGCCGCGTCGGAAGCCTATCGGTGGACAGATTCCATCGCTGCGGGAACTCTTGATTGCCGCGGTCGCAGTCTGTCTCGCAGCACGGAGTACGGCTACGCGTGATCGTCTGTTTGCCGACGACGACCCGGTCGTCGGTTCGGCTGCATACGCACTTCCGCCGTAGCTTGCTGTTCAGCGACGCTAGATGACCTCGTCGCTGGCAATCTGCTCGCTCCTATTCCATACTTAAGGACAAGCGAAAGACCCCACTATCTCGCGCTTGGCGAAGGAGCTCTCAGAGATGCGCTGCCCGCTGTACGTCACCCTTGGTCTCATTTTGAGTGTTTATGGCGTCACAGCCATACCTGATGCCGATGCGGCGGGAAGTGGACAGAGCATTGCCTCCGTGCGATTTATCTTGCACGGGCTAACGGTGCAGCCACCGAATCGACAAGCCGATAAAGGCAGAGTGAATCAGCAGCTGTTCAGCCTCTACCGGCTAACCACAGGAGCGAATCAGAAAGCGTCGTTGGGGTTCCTCGATCGATCGGTGCTGCATATGAATCAGCGCACCGACCTGGTTCTGAAATCTGCCAATCTGACCGTGGTCAGCCGGGGTGAGGCAGCTGCCGTCGTAACGCCTGGTACCCGCTTTCGGATTCAGACTGCAAATGCGATAGCTGCCGCCGTCGGGACCAAATTCGACGTTCGTATCACTCCAGCTTCGTCGAGTTCGCCATATCCGGGATCTAGCGGTGGAACCGCCGTACCTGTTCTGCCGCCGGGCACCACGACCGTCTCGGTCGTCAAAGGAGTCGTCTCGGTCGCCAATGGATTCGGTAGCGTGAGAGTGCTTCCAGGCTTCTGGACGCACGTTCGGCCGGGAAAGGCGCCCACGCCACCAACCCGTCACAACGCGGCTTCAGACATCCAGTGGACGAACGGCTTGCCATAATTTGAGATTCCTGGCTACACGAGGAGGAGGACCTGCTGCCGCTCCCGAATCGCCGACTCGAGCTCCTGCAGCAATCGCTCGATCTCCGCTTTGTGGGCCGGGTCGCGCCACTCCTCGGGCGTCAACGCAGCAGCGCATTCGCGAATCCGCTCGCAGTGCGTGATCAGTAGATAGTCGATTGAAAGGAGCTGGGTGAGCAAATCCAGCTCCTGGCGCATGCGCTTCCAGATCTTATCCTGGGTCGGCACCGGCATTCCTCGGATCCCGGCCGCGGTCTGGCCAATGCGATCCCTCATGGCCAGGATGTCTGCCGCCCGCTGAAGCTCCTCTCTGGGCGGAAAGGGGTTTTCCCGTGAGGGAGGTGGAAGGTATCGCAGGCGATAGGTGGTGTGCAGGCTTGAAAGGGTACCGACCGCCTGCGAGAGCGAGCCGGCTGCTTGCTGCCGAATGAGGAGATCGTCCGCGCGAGCACGGTTCTCCGCTTTGTAGTAGTTGAAGCCGTAGCCCGATAGCAACAGGTCAAGCTGCTGCACCACCGGATTACTGGGCAGGCCGGAGGACATGCGCTAGCCTACTGCGCTTGGATCGCGACCGTGCAGTGCCGGCTGCGCGTCACCCGAGTTGCCATGAGTGGCGTTGTCGATGGGAACCGTGGGGCTGGCGCCGACGTAATACGGCCAACCAATTGCCATATTGGGGGCGGATACCACACCGCGCTCCGCCATGATCATGGCCGTGTAATACCGGACAGCTGACCGCTCGTCGAGACCAAAGGCTTTGAGGGCGATCAGCTCCTGCATCCGCTTGTCGGCCGGATGAATGAGCACTTTCACCGTGTCGAGGGTAATTCCGTACCCGGCGAGAAATTCCTGCAGGTGACCGTGCACCAGCTCCGTGATCTCGTGAATCTTCTCATTGACCTGCTCCAAGGGAGTCAGCTGCACAATCTGATTGATCGCTTGTTCCACAACGGGGCCTGCATAGTTGTTGACGTCGTCGACCGTGATCCAGTGGCCATTGGGCGGCATGTGCTGGACCAGGAGCACCGCGTGTTCTTTGTCGGCGCAATGGATGTAGTAATCGACGTTGTACTCCATCTGCGCCATCTCACGGCTGAGGCAGAGACCCTTGGCCGGTACCACGAGCTTACTGCGGTTAATGTACAGCGCCTCGTACTGCCAGGGCGACTGACCGCCATAGAACGCCTGCTGGATCGATCCAAGGATGGCGCGCTGCGGTGTCTGCAAAGGGTACTGTCCCGTCTCGTAGACGTCGAGTATTGCGCCGCGACTCTTCAGGACGCAGAAGTGATTCGACTCGACGGTGAGGAGGGAGCCGTTCATGATGTCGTTGCCCGGGTGGTGCCACATGAGGACTTTTGAATTGATCACCTCGGTGCCGTCGGCGAGAAGGGTCGAAACCACGTTCCGAAAGGCCATTTCCGCTCCTTGTCAGTGCAGGTGTCTGATGAGGCACCCGCGGCCCAAAGTTACCGACTGTTGCCGGCCTGAAAGTCTAGATCGGATTCTCATCTCTGTCAAGAAATCAGACCTCTTGCTCCGACTGCTCGAGCCGGTCCGATTGCACTTCGAGAAACCGGCCCATCACCACAATGTTGTACTCGCAGAGCGCGATAGCCGTTCGCAGCCGTTCCCGGATCACCTCGCGCTGGTACTCCTCGTGGATAGCACGGCGGATGTGTTCCTCAGCGTCGCCGAGAGCCTGAAGGGTGGACCGTTGTGCCCGATCCAAGCCGAATATCTTGTGCGCGGTACTGTCATCCGCTTCCTCGTTCTCGGTCGGGCTGGCGCGGAATGCACGGATCTTCTCCACCGCCGCCACAATGCCGTCCGCGGCCACAAACATATCTGTTCGTCGGTCCTCAGCAATATCCAACCTACGTTGCGCCCTACTCAGGTCGGTCCTGATCTGCTCGAGAGTGCGCCAGTATTGGCCCTGTTCCTCCCGGGTCGCGAGCGACTCCTGCTCTTGTTTCTGTGCCACAGGTCCCTCCACTCAACCGCTCGTGCACATACATCGGCCAGTGTAATCGATCCCGGGTGCCGAGTCAGCCCGATTCGAGACTGCCTTCACCACGTGGAACAACGGCCACGCGCTGTGTGGTAGATCAGAGAATAGTGTAGACGATGTGACACCGTTGGGTGTGAGAACCTTGCCGGTGGAGAACCTGCCTCTACCAGGCGCACCGGCAGTCTGTGCTCTATGTCAGACCTGTTGCTCGGTGAGTAGTCCGGGTAGAGCTCATGCGCGATCGGGAACGGGACCTCTGGCCAGTCCGCCGTAGCCGCAGCTCAGGTCTCCGGTGCAAGGTGTAGCTCGGTGCTCCGTCACCGATCAGGGCAGGCCGCAGCGGCCCGTTCAGGGCTTCCGCGGGTGGGGTACCCTCTGGGTCTGAGTCCCGGGTACCCCGCCGCAGGCTTGGGTGACCCCGCCGCAGGCTCGGGTGACCCCGCCGCAGGCTTGGGTGACCCCCTGGGTGCCCGCTGAGAACCGGCCGGTGAGGGCCTCAGACGTCTCCCTTCTCGCCTGGTTCGGGTGCTGGGGCGGTGCTTCTTCAGGCGCTGGAGCGGGAACAACCAGGCCTGGCCCCGCCTGACGCATAGGCTTGTAGCCCGTGTTAGGTGGTCCAGAAATGCGGCGACGGGACAAGCCCGAAAGGGGGAGGGTATCGGGCTTGCCCCGCAAGGTTTGGGGGGAGGAATGACTTCCTGTACAGTGACAGTAAATCATGTCCGGGGAGTACCGCACAGAGTCCAGGGCCCTCTCCGCGAGGGGTCGAAAGTCCTAAGCGGCTGACGCATAGGCCTCTCCAACTCCAAGCTCGAGCAGCGCCCCACCCAGAGCAGCTGCCATGACAGCCTGGAAGGCCTGACGACGCGAGATCGGCGCTGCCAGCCGTCTCGATAGCCGGTCGAACCACTCTTCGTCCACTGCTGATCTACAGCCTCAACGACTTCCGAGGGTCGGTCCGTCGTGCGAGCTTGTTCTCGGGCGTACTGCCGGACCCGTCGCCAATGGCGTGCCGCTCGGGGGACACTGATTCGACAGTGGGACGCACACATTTACACCGCAGCAGGTGTTAATGAGACACAGCTCTCCCGCGTTACACTCCGAACCGGTCGGGCACGTCCTCAACGCAGAGCAGCTGACTGTTGCCGACATGCACATCCCGCCCGCACCGCCGAAGATTGTCGTGCAGACACAGAAGGGATTGTTGTTGCACATCAAGTTGAGGGAACCGCAGCCCTTTCCGGCGCACTCGGGATTGGGACTACTGGATTGGCACGTTCCATTGGTGCAGATCTGGTCAGCGGTGCAGGTGTTGCCGCAGCTCCCGCAGTTCTGGATGGTCGTGAGGTCGGTGCAGGTGCCCACTCCAAAGCAGCGAGCGCTTCCGGCACCGCAGACCGCCTGGCCGGCTGGACAGGCGCAGGCTCCGTTGCTGCAGCTCGCTCCCTGCGCACAACAGACTCCATTACAGGCCGACAGGCCGCAGCTATTGCTGCCCGGTCCGCACTGATAGCACAGGCCCCCTTCTTGGGCGGCATCGCTCATACACTTGCCGCGAGCGGATCCCGGACCAAACTGCTGGTTGCAGAACTGCGGGCACGCGCCGTTAGCGCCCTTTTGGGCGAAGGCTTTGCCGCCTCCAGATCGTATGATGAGTCCACTCATCGCGGCCGCCATAAGCGTCTTGAATGCCTGGCGCCGGGTGATCGGCGTTACCAGCCGCTTGGTCAGCTCGTCGAACCTTCGATCTTCCATCGTGATTCCTCCCCCAGAATCCCGTGTCGCTTTTATGGCTCAGGATCAGCGAATCACCGTCGAAGGACAGGGTCAAGAGTCCATGGGCCTCTGGTTGGGGGGCCGGAAGCCCTCACTCATTTGACAATGGCGGGGGAAACCTTTAGAAGTACATGCGTGGGGCGATCTGAACGAAGTCGTCCTCGTGGGGTCGAGGTTGTGAGGTGCGATATGCGGGTTCCTGCCTGCCTTGCCGTCGGTTGCGCATTGGTGCTTGGACTAGCCGCTCCCTCGGCTCCCTTAAGCGCTGCTAGTCCCGCCGGCAGTGCTACTTTTCGGCCGCCGGCTGCGGGTGTGTGCCAGCAGTCCTCCCAGAAGCGGAAGCAGGTCGGTGTGGTGCAGTCTGTTCGGCGCCACCTTCGGGTCAAGCACCCGCACGCCAAGCTGCAACAGGCCAAGAAGAAGATGCCACTCTTTGTGGGCGACTGGATCCAGACCAGCTCGAAGGATGGAGCGGCGGTCACCTTCTGCGATGGTGGAATGCTGTACCTCAATCAGCAGAGTGAGCTCATATTTCAATCGGCCAGTCATGAGCAGGAAAAGTACGGGGAGGTGGCGGAGAGCCTGTCGCAGCAATCTACGCACACCTTGCAGACGTCGACTGCGACGACAACAGCCACCGGCTCACTCTTCGAGGTCAAGAGTCGCAGCAGCTCGTCAACCGTCGTCGTGGAGCAGGGTTCGGTGGAGGTTCAAAATAAGCAAGGCCGGGTAAGCCTCCAGGCAAACCAGCAAACGGTCGTTCCGTCGGGCAGGGCGCCCGAGCCTCCGACCAAGGTGGATGCAGGCAAGACGCTCACCTGGACCGCACCCCTTAGCTGGCAGGTGCTCACTGCCGCAAAGCTCTTGTCCCGGCCGAGACGCATCGTGATCGATGATCAGGGCTTTATCTATGTGACTGACGCCGGTACCAGTCGGGTCGTCAAATTGTCCTCCGGCGGGCAGTTTGTCGCCGCCTGGGGAGCGCAAGGTTCGGGGCCTGGACAGTTTGGGGAGCCATGGGGAATCGCGTTGGGAAATGGGGGCAATATCTTCGTGACGGATGCCGGGCACAACCGCATCGAGAAGTTTACCTCCAACGGCCAGTTCGTCGCGCAGTATGGGAAAACCGGCACCGATCCTGGCCAATTCGACGGCCCACACGGGATTCGGATCGATCCGGCAGGGAACATGTACGTAGCCGATAGTGCGCTCAACCGCATCCAGAAGCTATCGCCCGCGGGGCAATCGCTTGGCGTGTGGGCGGGCTCAGCCCCAGATTTTCCGCCCGGCTCCGGGCCCGGTCAGTTCGATCTGCCTCAAGACGTGGTCTTCGACGCAACAGGGAACGTCTACACCGCCGATTACGGAAACAATCGCATCCAGAAGCTGTCGCCAACCGGCGCCGCGCTGGCGCAGTGGCCCCTAGCGGGCACCTCGGCCCAGCAGTTTGACGGTCCGACCGCGCTGGCGCTCGACGCGCAGGGCAACATCTATGTGGCCAGCTCTGGAACCGGCCGCATTCAGGAGCTCTCGCCCAGTGGCAAAGTGCTCAACTCATGGGGAGCGCCCGGAAGCAACGCCGGACAATTCGTGGATCCGGAAGGCGTGGCGCTGGACGCGCAGGGCAACATCTACGTGGCAGACACCGGCAACGGCCGTATTCAGAAACTCCCCAGGGCGCCTTAGGCCATGGGCCGATCGGATGCAAAGCCATGGCCCCTGTTACCATGACGCGTGTGACAACGGAGCGTGTGACCATGACGCGTAGCCGAGGGCTTTAGCCCGTATACGACTGCCAGCACGAACGGTCAACTGGCTGCAGGGGACACCCAAGCCTGTGGCGGGGTACCCGCTTGTGGGCTGACAGGGGTAGGTATTGGCAGATTCAGGATTGGGCCGGGCAAGATGTTGAGGCCGGGGGGGCGGGCACCCACAAGGGGTGCGACTACACTGGTTCGGCGCACCGAATACCTACCCCTGTGAGGCCCCTTGTGGGTGCCCTCAACTACGTTGTGTCCCACGGAATTGGTAATCGACGCTGGCGATTCCTTTATATACATATACACGGCGGCCCTACAATAAGCCGGTACACACCGTGGCTTCTTCAGATCTTTCGACGCAGGGAATTCGAGACCTCCCGATTTGCCGTCTGAAGCGGGCATCTTTTTCTTGCGGCATAATACGGACGGGAGGTAGGCGTGACCGTTACAGACGAATTCGTTGTTTATTCCGAAGAACATTCCGGTACGCGGTTTTGTTTACGATGTCCGAACCGGGCAATTGCAGCCGATTAGCAATCAAGCATAGTGCAAAGAAAGGAGAGGCACCATGACCGAGACGGCAACAGCATTTGAGGAGAAGGTAAAGGAGTATGAGCATCCCGAGATGTTGGTCAGTACCGAGTGGGTGGCCCAGCATCTCAACGATTCGGCGGTCCGCATCGCAGAGGCGGACGAAGACGTACTGCTCTACGAGGTAGGCCATATCCCCGGAGCGGTGAAGCTGGACTGGCATACCGAGCTGCAGGACCCGATCGAACGAGACTTTGTAGACAATTCAGGCTTTGAGCAGCTCATGCGCCAGAAGGGCATCAGCAACGACACTACGGTGGTGCTCTATGGAGACAAGAACAACTGGTATGCCACGTATACCCTCTGGCTGTTCAAGCTCTATGGACATCGGGACGTCCGGGTGATGGACGGCGGAAGGCTCAAATGGGAGCAGGAGGGACGGGAGTGGACCCGCGAGGTAACGAGCCGTGATGCCGGCACCTATGCCGCTAAGGAGCGGGATCCCGCCATTCGGGCCTTTCGCGATGACGTGTTCCGCCAGCTGGATCAGAGCAAGCCCTTAATCGATGTGCGAAGTCCAGCAGAGTATAAGGGCGAGCTCATCCACATGCTGGATTATCCGCAGGAAGGGGCGCAGCGCGGAGGGCATATTCCGAGTGCCAAGAGCATTCCCTGGGGAACCGCCGCCAATCCACAGGATGGTACCTTCAAGCCGGCCGCCGAGCTACGGAAAATCTACGCGGAGCAGAACGGGATTGGATCGGATCAGGAAGTGATCAGCTACTGCCGGATTGGAGAGCGCTCCAGCCACACCTGGTTTGTGTTGACCTATCTGTTGGGCTATCCCAGGGTCAAGAACTACGACGGCTCCTGGACCGAATGGGGCAACCTGGTCGACGTTCCTATTGAGAAGTAAGGAGAGCGATCATGGCCAGTCCCACCGTGCAGGAGATCGTTGATAGCTTTACGGCCAAGGTGGCCGAGCATCTGGACCCGTCCAAGCTCGACGGGCCGGTGCGCCTCGATCCGACTCGCTCCATCGTGGTGATCCCGGTCAAAGGAAAGGGCCCGATCCACGCCTACACTGAGCACAAGATCAACGACGAGGGAGTGCAGAACATCATCCATCAGATTAGCGTGGTCCCCAGTCTGAAGGGCCTGCTGAAAGAAAGTTGACATAAAAGCAGCGCGGCAGATCGCCGTGGTGCAGCATCAGGACACTGAGAGGAGCCGGCGACGTGCGTCGCCGGCTCCTCTCCCATGGCGTGGCTCCATGGACGAGTATTTGACCCCGGGCGCTCACCCCGCCGTCCGCAGATAGCTCTGGTAGCGACGAGTGGTGATTCTGCCCGCCTCGACCGCCTGCTTGATGGCGCATCCGGGCTCGTGCGCATGGCTACAGCGCAAACCGAACCGGCACTCACCGAGATATGGCCGTAGATCAGGGAAAAGCTGAGCCAGCTCGGTTGCCTCGTCTTCTCCGATGTATCATGGCGGCACCACCCACGGACGGCGACGGTGGACGCTGAGACGCGGTTTCCAACGGGCACTATCATTGCGACGCAGCGGGCTGGTGACGCCCTAGTCCAGGCCGGCATTGCCGGCTTGCAGCTGGTTGACCGCCACGTGCGCGGCGACTGGGGAGATATCAGCCCGGAGGGGCGTGAGGAGAATGATCGGGCGCGGCGCGGCGCCGGCCGCATCATCAGCAGCTATACGTTGAGTACCGGCGTTCGGCTCTGGGTGCTCACCGAAGGCGATCGGAGCGCCACGACTATTCTCCTGCCCGAGGAGTATCCGCTGGATCAGGTCTGACCTGATCTGTCCGTTGCGCGTTCCAAACTAAATTGACGGTACGCCCGCATCGCTTTAAGCTGATGGGTACAAGCTCGACCTGCGCTCGCGACTGTCGCCTCCGCGACACACCTCCGGCGAGCCATATTTGCTCCAACCGAGGTGGTTCGTGGTCCGAGCTGCACGATGCTGAAAAGGCTGGCGTACATCCTGCGGGGTCCGGCCTCGATTTTGCTGCTGAACGGCATTTTGGCCGCCGCAGGCGCCGCGATCAACTATCTCCGGCAAAAGTAAGGGACCCAAGCCACCGCGCTCTCGGCTCAGGGCGGCTGAAGATTGGAGCGTCAGTGGACTGCTGCGCCTCCGTTGACGGAAGCTTCCTACATGAAACGCACTGCCGATGGGTTGGTGAGAACAGGGGCACACTTCTCCTCTCGCCAAGGTCGATACCGCCGCACACCTAGACTCAGGATAGCGCAGGGCACAGTACGTCTTTCATGCCCGCTCGTTCGACCCAGGGTCCCAGCGCCATAGGGGTCGAACGTCTACAAGTTGACCAGAAGCCTTGTCAGAGCGAAATTTGTCGGTATGATAGAGACAACTAGGGGGGAGTAACAGTAAACCGGATGGCAGCGGTTGCGACCAACGATAGCGCACCCAGTCGGGTGAGCAAACTTCCCGCGCGGAGCCGACGACGCCAGCGCCTGAGCGTCACGATGCACGTTGCACTGACGCTGGTGATTGGTATTGTCGTCCCCTTCGCCGCGTACATTGCGCTCGGGCAAGCCGGCGTTGACATCGCGTCCGCCATGTCTGCCCTGGTCGTCATCTCTTTGCTCGTTACGGCAGCATTGATCTGGCTGGCCGGTTTTTACTCGCTGCGGCGTCCGGATGCTCCGACCTGGCCGACTCCCTGGTATCCGCCGGCAACCGCTATCATGCTGTCTCCTCCTCACGACGATGCCGATGCGGTGGCCCACATGGTAGTGCGCCTTCGACGGGATTATGCTGCCCCACTACAGGTGATTGTGACCTATTCTGCGCCGATCGCCGTCAATGTGCAGGAAGCCCTTGAGGAGATGGCCCGGCGAGATCCAATGTTTCTGCTGCTGTATGCTGATCGAGGCAGGTCCAAGGCAGAAGCTCTCAACGCCGCTCTGGCACGCGCGGAAGGCGAATTCATCGGCATCTTCAATGCGTGTCAACTCCCTGATCGACGTGTCTTCAATCGCGCCTGGATGTGGCTCTCCAACGGCTATGACGCCGTACATGGCCGGCCGGTGGTGACGAATGGAGACACATCAAAGGTCGCAAGCTGGGACTCCATCGAATCGGTGGCACCGGGTTATGCGGGACATGCAACCGAAAGTTTCGACAGTACGACATCGTTCTGGGTGGCCGACGTGCTCAAGCGAACATGCCGGCACGACCACGAAACGGAAGCGTTCATTCCGTTCCTGTATCTCGACCGGTGGGTCCCGGTGGATCCGGATCTCATCGCGCCAAGGCTTGCACCCACTACTCTCCCTGGTCTGTTTTATCAGCGCGTTGCGTGGGCGGAGGATACCTTCCGCAGATCGCTCAAGGACCTGCGCCGAGCGCTTCGAAATGCCGCCATTCCACCGCACCGCAGGATCGAGCTGGTCTATTTGCAGCTGTGGCGGCCCATCCATACGTGGCTGTCGATGCAGATCGTCCCTCTGGTAGGCTACTGGTTCTGGCGAGCGGGCCTCCACTCTCGCGTCTGGATGGTGCCTGCTGTGGGACTGCTCTCTCTCTATGTGGTTCACCTCGTGCCCGCACAGACGCTCTTCGCCTATCTGTCGGCCGATCAGGAGATGCGCCGCCGCAGACGGTGGTTCTTCTCGTTCAGCGTCCGTTCACCGCTGTTTTATGTACCGTTCGAAACGCTCATGCATGGGGTTGCACAGATGCGAGCCACGTTGGGTGAACCGCGCTGGACTACCAGGCAGCGGACAGAGGCTCGTGCTCCGGTAGCCAAAGCCACTCATATACCGTTCCCTGTTCCTTCCGATGAGAGTAGGCCCCCGATCAATCGCGGGGGCTGACATCGCCAATGGCAGCCCCGGAGGCGCCGGCCACAATTGGGGCCGGCGCCTCCAAATATTTCGTTCGCGCCCACGCCCCCGACGGCTTGAGCCAGAGTGGTATGGTGAAGCGGTGCGCGTACCGCTGAACACTCGGGCACCAGAGCAGTGGGAAGGATCGGGCGGCGATGCGACCGAAATTGATAGCCCGGCAACTCGGGCTGCTCTGGAAAGAACAGCCTCTGCTGGTGCTTGGCCTGCTAGTCATTCTTGTCCTCGGAGGCAGAGAAATTGCCGGAGCGGTCGCAAGCGGTGGCCTGACAGCTGAGGAGAAACAGCTCACCGTGACGACTCGCGCCACCAGCACCGCGCAGACTGCCGCGACCGGGACTGCGCTGGTGGTTCAACCGGTGCTCGACACCCACGGTGTGGGGGACATGGAAACCGCGGCTACTCCCTATCCTCCCGGCGCGTGGACGATCGGCTGGGCGTATGACTGCCGGAGGAAGACAGGCCATCGACCGTTTGCGCTCGATCTGTACAACGCATCGGATGCATCGTTTCTCCATGGAGTGGCAGTTGCACGCGGGATCGGCCGCGCAGGTTCGAGTTGGACCTTCGAACAGAGGCCGGTTGGAAGCCAAGCAACGTTTGTGTTGCTGGAGACCGGACCATGCGCCTGGCATGTGCGTGTGATGCGAGGTCATCGCCGCGTGATAGCGGCGATGCCTCCGGCGGATCAGCAGTAACGCGGCTACTACATATTGTTGACAAAAAGTTGCATCCCCCACAATCTATTGTATCCTGATAATTAGAATATTTGTTCTAGAGGTAGACGCGATGGACGATGCGCCGAGGGACCGATCGGTCACGCTGACCGTTTCCATGCCGCTGAGCATGGCAGCCGATCTTGAGCGCGTGGCCGAGACGAAGGGAAGAACCAGTTCGTGGGTGGTAAGGGATGCGCTCAGCCGATATCTGTATCCGTCGAGGCAGGGTCTGGCGCCCCCAAAAGGAATGAAGTGGACTGAAGAAGAGTAGCTATGTGGGATTGGGCACAGCCAGGGAATCCCGATGGGTGGTGTAATCAAGCAGGAGCTGCGGCCGCCGTTTTTCGAGTCCAAGCTTCTGCAGGGAGCACATGGTATGACCGATGGATCAGATCTGGACCGCGTGTGCTTTGTGTGTGCCGAGCCACTTGGCCAGCCCGATGCAATTGCCCTCACCCAGCGGGCCGGCGAGTCGGAGCACCGCGTCACAGTCTGCCTGCATCAGGCCTGCGCACCGTGCCTCGCAGTGGCCATTCTGGACAGTCTGGACCCGGTGCGCATCTGGAGGGCAAAAGTGTCAACCCAGGCCGATCGACTGCGTACGCATGCGGATGTCCACCTCACTCGCCGCGAGACCCAAATTCTGCAGCGTCTCGTCTTGGGTGAGAGCAATCGCCAGATAGCGCGGCAGCTGGGCATCGGCGACAAGTGGGTCAAGCAAGTAGTGAGTATGCTCCTCTGGAAGCTCGATGCGCAGTCCCGGACCGAGGCCGCCGTGGTCGCCGTCCGGGCTGGCCTCATCGAGTTCAGGCCCGGAAGCTGAAGTATCGAGAGAGAGCCACGTACCGGTGGATGAGGTCAGCCGAAGCTGGTGGTGGGTGCTGGAGCAGGTGCGCCGTCAGAGCCCGTGCACGGAAGCGGTCCTGCGACGCGCACGGCTGGAGAGCGTGGAGGGCAACACCATTGTTCTCTCCTGGCCGTGGAGGTTTCACCGCAATGCGATAGACCACCCGGCCCGTCGAAGGCTGGTCGAAGCGGCCGTGGCCAACGTGATGGGCAGATCATACCGCCTGCGCTGCGTGACCAAGACCCCGCCCGCCGGGACGCGATTCCCACTCCATTAGGGTCACTTGCATTGAAATGCAACAAGGGCAGGCCATCTGGCCCGCCCTCGTCCCGCGATATCCCGAATAATTCGTAGGCCGAGCGCTCCGTCGCCGGCAGAATAATTCGGGAAATGGGGTTGAAGCGTTCGGAGCTCAGCTGCCTTTGATCGCCTCGATCTCGAGGTCGATCTTCACCGTATCACCGACCAGCCAGCCGCCGGTCTCGAGGGCGACGTTCCAGTTCAGACCGAAGTCCTTGCGATTGAT